>Ga0163148_10001729_pt1 | contig 27784 bp, 20 predicted proteins | sample OliLakLV19MP7P2_FD_148606 | JGI IMG/M metagenome (GOLD analysis project Ga0163148, IMG submission 148606) | Freshwater microbial mat bacterial communities from Lake Vanda, McMurdo Dry Valleys, Antarctica- Oligotrophic Lake LV.19.MP7.P2 | ecosystem: Environmental > Aquatic > Freshwater > Lake >... | reverse complement strand
CAATCTACAACATAACACCTGGCAAGCCAGCTTCTGTACCCACCACGAGAGCAAGCTCTCGCCTTTGTCAATCAGTTCATTCCTTACTATCTCATCATGACAATTATCAAGAATCAACCTTTATTGGGTGCTCCTGGTGGCACGCATGCCATTCCATTACGACGAAAGAAGGAAAACATCCATCAAGCACGGGAAGGTCAATTCCAACATCATCGACGTTTGCGTCGAATCAGTGCCGAGCAACCACCACAAACCAATAGCAGCAGCAATCATCGTTGGGATTGGCGTGCCCGTTCTCCAAGACGGAACCTTGCAGATAATGAAGATGGCGATGACAACAACAACAATAAACACTTTGATGCCATTGGCGCCATGCACTTATCGAATTGTCATTTGGTCTTGTGGACGGGCGACATTACCATTGGAACACCACCGCAACCGTTTACCTTGGATTTTGATACAGGATCTTCCGATCTTTGGGTTCCCAGTAAACACTGCGACGAAACTTGCCTCACCTTTGAGGGATGGCGACGCTACGATTCCAGCCAATCATCCACCTATCACAAAGCACCGACGAGCGAGAAATTTTTGGCAGAATATGTCGATGGTGAAAAAGTGTCTGGTAAATTTGCCAAGGATGTCTTACGGTTAGGAGATATTGTGACGATTGACGAACAAGTCTTTGGAGAAATTACGGCGCTCGAAAATTTTGAAACATGTTCTGTGGAAGAAGGGGTCTTTGGGTTGGCCTTTAATCTTGAACTCAGATCCTTTCCTACTCCATTGGTAAGATAAGAAAGGAAAAAGGGCCCTTTGTGTGTTTTGGATGTCATGGATGAATTTGGACTGTTATTGCTTTGAAGTCAAAAAGATACTCACAATTCTACTTTACATCCACAACGTGCAGAGCAATCTCGCGACAAAATTGCGCCATCCAATCTTCAGTTTGTATTTGGAAGCCACCGACGACTATCCCAAGAATGATGCGGAATTAGACATGGAACCAGATAAACATGGAAACCAAAAACACGGCAATGTACCGGCAACGGGAGCTTCTTCCGAGTTAGTGTGGGGAGGAGTGAATCAAAAACATTATGATGGATGCATATCTTGGCATGATTTAGGACAGTTTGAATTGGACGATGGGTCGGTCTTTGAAGGATATTGGGATTTCAAATTGGATTCCGTTCGGTTGGGCGATAGTCCTCTGGCGGCGGACAATTCCCTGGGCTTGGTCGATTCTGGTTCAACGTACGTGGTGGGACCAGTAGATGCGGTGGGATATGTGGCGGAGCAAAATCAAGCCGCATGCTTCAATATGGATGATACAGATAATCCAGAAGTTGTTGACTGTACTGCACCTTTTGGATTCGATGCCGCCTCGATTGATTGTGACCAAAAAACGTTTTTGCCCATCGAGTTTGTCGCAGATGGTGTTAGTTATTATCTGGGGCGGGAAGAGCTGGTCGAGGTTATCGAGACAAGTATGGGCCCCCTATGTTTGCTCCGTTTGCAGGGAAATCGAGATATCCCAGTAAGTAGAGTGAATGCGTAAACGAGAATGTTTACAGAAATGCCATGGCTAATGAAATTACATTAATGTGCTGTCCAGGGATGGGTGCTGGGAGATACCTTCCTGAATAAGTACTACTCGGCGTATGATTTTCTCAACAAGCGTGTGGGGTTTGCCATGGCCGCTGCCGATAGCTCGAGCGTTTGCGACCAAGATCTACCACTGGATATTTCCTATACAGGCGAACACGTCCCCATCAAACCCGAAAAATCTGAAAATTCGGAATCCACCGAAGTACCTTACATACCTCCTGTTGACTCTACTTCCAATGGGATATCCTACGAAAAGCCTCCTGTACAGTCTGCTACTCGCGATGGATTGAATGCAACGAAGAAAGTTCTCGTGGCAACCGTGACATTGGGCGGTGTCATTTTGGCCATGGTTCTTCTTCTTAGAAGACGGCGACATTCTCAACGGGAAACTTATTTTGAAGAAATTCAAATGCGCTGCACTGATCTCAAATTTGACTCTGATAACTTCACGATCGATTGAATGAAGACAATAGTTGTCCACGCTCCAACTATGCTAGCTAGTAGCTCTTCATCCAGCTCGGTGATTCTTGCAACACTAGAAATGAAGTTATGCTTTTACAAATTGCTGCTGCCTCTTTTTTTAGAAACATGCAGAGTTGTTTGATCCATAAATCAATAATTGATTCTTAAATACAAATGGGGGAGGAAACAAACAAGAAGTCTGATTTAACTTGTTTTTTCAATGGCTCTTTCTCCTAGTGCTTCTTGAAACTCTCTTGAATGAAGTTCATTCCAATGTGACATTCTGATGGAGCAGCAGGTAGGTTGTGGTGAACATTTGGGTTCTTGCATTGCTGGTGCCATAGAAACGCAAGTGTATCCAATGAATTGAAGGGTTTCCCTTCTGATCACTCTCTGTAGAGTGGATAATAGAACATTACCACCACCATGCACTATTAGACACCAACACTACATTACTACTAGCTTGCTAGTTGACTAGCAGCACCAGCACATGCGCCAAATTGGTAGCTCAGATATGGTGCTTCCACATGGTACATGTGGACTCCCGGGCGTATGCGCTGTTGGGGGCGACGTGGCATTGTGGACGTGTCTACCGGGGGTGCATCAGTATTCTTGGGGTTGAACTGTGAGTCTTTAAATGCCTTTACTTTAATTAAGCATGGTTCATACCCCCTGATTTTTTATCCCCCGTTACCACGAATGAGATTAGAAATTTTGAAGTTTAGTGTTGATGTACGCGAATCTACCCCGATGGGATTCAATCACTGATGATGTGTTGAAGTGAATCTGTGTTTTCTTATTGGGCACGGACAAGAACAAACTGCCCAAAATGAAATGGGATAGGGCATCATCATCATCGTACTTTTACGTCAGTTGCACAGGCAGAACAACCCGATCAGACGCTTTATTAATAAGCTCATCCATCACAAACCAATCGGCTGACTACTTTACTTGTAATCATAACTTTTGGTTTTGTTCTACTACTATTAGAGAGAGCAACAAAATAGCTTTTGAACTTCCTCTATCGTAGAACAAAAAGAAGAACCTTTTGACACCTCCATTCCGATTTTCCAGAACACTCATCATTTGCACCATGAGGATCTCTTCTGTTGCCGTCTTGGGCGTTGTAGCCGCTCTTATGTATGGAGTGGAAGGTTTTGCCCCCAGTGGACTTCAGAATTCTGCTGCTACCAGGTCGAATTCGTTTGTTCGTAATCCGATCAGGGCAACTCCTGTCAAAGAGGTAGGTACAATAATGAAAACCGGTGCTCTGTGTGCTTCATTTCGTGTGGTAGCTGTTGTGTTTTATTGGTTCTTTGTGATATTCGCCCCATCTGATTTCATCTCTCTCTCTTCCTCTTCGAATCAATCGCCGATATAGGATATCGGCACAAAAAGCCCCGAATCTTCTTTGTCAAAAGAAGATGAAGATATTCTGTTTGGAGGGACCACGGCTGCCTTTAACTATCCGAAAATGGGCCGCTCTGCCAGTGGACAAGGCGACAATTCTCTTCAGCTCAATTCGCTAGATTATGCAAGTGATCCCTTAATCAACAAGCTTCGTACCGTCCGAGACTCCATGACCAATTGCCCATCCTTGTGGGCGGAACTTTCGGCCCTCTGCCCGGAACGTACGGCCCTCATTGACGAACATTTGTGTGACGAGAAAATCAACCTCAACTTTAAACAAATGAATGATATCGTGGAAAAGAGTGCATCTGTCTTTGCTGATTTGGGTATCAAGAAAGGAAACAACGTGGCGGTGTTGGGAGAAAACTCGGCTCGTTGGCTCATGGTGGATCATGGCATTCAAATGGCGGGAGGTGCTTCTGCGGTGCGCGGCGCAGATGCCCCAGTCGACGAACTTTTATACATTTATGAGCATTCGGACAGTGCCGGTGTGGCGGTGGTACAAGGGCCTAAGCTCTTGAAAAAATTGGCGAAAAATGCCAAGAGCAACGGACTCGAAAAGTTTGGATTGAAGAATGATTCCTTTGGAGCTGTCAAGACAATCATCCTCATGCATCGTGAAAAGCATTCCGACGAAGACATTGCCAAGCTTGCCGAAGAATCTGGAGTTGAAGTTTATGTTTTTGCTGATCTCTTGGACAAAGCTGCACCTTTGAAGGAAAGCCGACGACCCAAGCTTGGGCCCAGCGACATTGCCACCATTGGTACGTTCTCACTATGTTACTCCGTGTGCTGACATTTTTCCATTGGCACTGTTCTGACAAAGCTTCTTTGGATGATCTTCTCCTTCCATCGCAGTTTACACAAGCGGAACCACCGGCAAGCCCAAGGGAGTTGTGCTTTCTCATGGTAACTTGATTCACCAAATGTCTCACCGTTTGAGCCCTGGCATGAAATATGAAGATGGCGAGCCTCTTCCAGGAGACACAATGGTCTCGTTACTGCCAGTATGGCATATCACTGAACGTACGTTTGAATTGTGGATGGCATCCAGAGGATGCGGCATCGTTTACTCGTCCATCCGAACTTTCAAAAAAGACATGGCAGTGCACAAGCCGCAGTGGATGGTCTTGGTTCCTCGTGTTTTGGAAAAAATCGCCTTGGGTGTGCAAGACAAGTTTGCTGCTGGAAGTGTCGTCGTGAAGACCCTTGTCAAAGTTTTTACCGCCACCTCATCGATTGCTGCTAAGAACAAGAAGGTGGCAAAAGGACTTGTGGTAGGAGACAGTCCTCCTGGTTTCGTTGAGAAGCTTTCGGCAAAGGCTGTCTGCGCCCTGCTTGCCCCAATCAATTCTGTTGGTGATAAGTTGGTTTGGAGTAAGGTGAAAGATGGATTCGGTGGTAACCTCAAAGTCATTATTTCCGGAGGAAGCGCATTGGCCGGTTCGCTTGAGGAATTTTACGAGACTGTTGGAATGAACATTTGTGTTGGGTATGGTTTGACGGAGTGCTCCCCATTGATTTCGTTTCGTCGATCGGATGCCAACTTGGTTACTGCTGGATGTGCGGGCAAAGAATGCAAAGACACGGAATTACGTGTGGTGGACCAAAACGCAAAAGCTGGAGACCGGGAGCGCCCTGCACTTCCACATGGAGAACCTGGTGTCGTACTGGCTCGCGGGCCCCAAGTAATGCAAGGGTACTACAAAAACCCGGAAGCCACCGCTAAAGCAGTCGACAAGTTTGGATGGTTCGACACCGGCGATGTTGGCAAAATCAACCCTGCCACGGGAGATTTGATCTTGACAGGACGAGCAAAAGACACCATTGTTCTTTCCAACGGCGAGAATATTGAACCTGGTCCAATTGAAGACGCCGTCTTTGCCGGATCTTCTTTGATCGAGCAAGTTATGCTTACGGGGCAAGATGGTCGCCGTCTGGTTGCAATTGCTGTTCTGCGACCGGAGGAGTTGGGAGCAACCGGATTTTTAGACAAAGCCGAGGCAAAGAAATTGCAGGAGGCCTATGAGGCTGTCAGCGCCCCAAATTGCAGCCAGGAAGACTGCGAAGCCAACATGAAGATTCTACATGATGCTGTACCCAAACTGCAATCCAATCAAGGGCTGAAAGACAAGTTGAAGACAGAAGTCAAGGCAGCAACCAAGAATTTCCGCCCCTGGGAACAGGTTGGGGAGATCTACATTACGATCGAGCCTTTTGCGATGGCGAACGGCCTTTTGACGCAGTCTTACAAGGTCAAGCGAGACGCTGTCATGGCGAAGCATGGTGCCGACCTACCGAAATAGAATTTCCCTGCATTTTCCAGTTAAAGAATGTCGTAATACTGAATAGAAATAATATATTGTAAAAAAGAATAATTTACGGCTATCTAAATTGAAATGATAGAAAACATTGTGCAGATTCATTTTTAAAGGGGATTTTGGCTACAAGCCTAACTGTAATGAATGGAATATCAAACAATAAGGTTTAATCTCTATTATTCCAGCTGTGCAGCCAGCTGCAAGTCGTAGATGAAAGAGACACCCAGATGAGTATTCATGATAAATAATTGTGCAGGTTCATTTGTAAAATTGTTATTTCTTTTGCTCCCTCACTGCCACTTCCTCGTCGGCAAGGACAATCTTCTCGGATGCCGTGGCGACCAGTGAATAGTAAAGTTTGAGTAGTGCGTCCACGCGATTGCCAATGGCTTGAGTGCGCGAACCGATATCACCAAGATTAGCTTGCAACAGATCCAGCCGGCGTTCCTCGTCTCGCGAAACGGGAGACAAGTTCACAATCGGGGCTCCTGTCACCTCTTCTTCCCTCAGTGGTGGCCGTCCTTCTTCTCGTGGTGTTTGTCCAACCATGAGCAAATGAAGCATTTGGGCCACTTTGTCCATGTCATCCTTAAGGTCATCCGTAGTGGCCAGCACTTCTTGGCGACGATAATAAAGAGGAGTTGACGAGACGCTGGTCTGGTGTGTCATGGCAGTTCCTGCATCCAGCTCCCTCAATAACTTATCAGATTCCGTGCAACTGTCACGAAACCCTTGGTCTGTGGAAGCTTCAAACTGGGACTTTAGTTCCGCCAATCTCGTTTGAACATCCTCATTTGGTATTCGGGATTTCCCGTGCAAAATGCCGAGCTTCGACTCTACTGCCGCCACTCTACTCTCCAACGACGTTTGGGGCGTCATTTTGACAATACTTGTTATTATACTTTATGAAAGATAGTACGTTAATGCGGCGGCAGCCAAGTCAGTGTTGTGTAGAGACAACGCGTGCTTATTGTTGTTGGCTTAATTCTTGCGTTTGTTTTGCACTCGAGGACGCACATAAGCTCACTGCAGAAAAGGGGCAAATCAGTCAGTGTGAAACAATAATCACTTTCTCCAGATTGCGGCGCTGAATACGACGTATTAGCTAGAGCAGCAGGCATTGTTAGTGCATGCTAGCCAACTGACGTTAAGAGATCTATTGTTTATTGATAATAGATGTATCTATAATTAATTATTGCCGATGGATTGGCCCGACGCTGGGAATGCAATTCATAAAAAACCCAGAATACTGTACACGGAATTGATCAGACGAAAAAAGATCCAGTCATGGTTCATACCGGCTCTGCGATTTGGGGTTACCACAGCTCTTTAGGTCCACCACAATGACAGAAAAGTTATCGGTAGATCCACATGATCTAGCATGCTCAGTAAGGTTTCTCGCTGCCCATTTGAATCGATTGGGATCAATTTTCAGCTTTCCATTTTCCATGGCACACGAGGAGGCAATGACTACATGTGCAGCTTCTTCGTTGTCCATAACATCCCAAACGCCGTCGCTGGACAAAACGAGGAACCAATCATCCTTGCCAACGTCATATTCGCATACTTCGGGTTCGGCAGTAATGTAGGGTTTCAAGGAAGCATCGCCTATACTTCTGGAGACGGCCAGCAGTCCTTCCACACGCCATCTCCCCCAATAAATAACTCTTCCTCCGAGTTCTGAGATCCGGCGTGTTTCGTCAGGCATTCCTGGTTTGTGATCGCGACTTAGACGTACTACGGAACCATCCTTTCGAACCACAATGGCTCTGGAGTCACCAGCATTAGCACAGATAATTCGTCTTCCCCCCACGAGAGAAACAGTACAAGCTGTTGTACCATCTGGGTAGCCGGTTCCGACAAAATCATCGTCAATGGAAGTAATGGCATTCTTCATGGCATAGCCAAGGTCATAGGGATACGAGTCTTCATTTCGAATGTAAGCAGTCAGCCAATCGGCACAGTATTGAGCTGCCTTCTCCCCTCCATGTCCATCAAAGACCCCGAAAAAAGTCAATGGCATGGTCAATCGGCGACTCCTCCTGGGCCCAAACGTTACTTCGACAGAGCCCTCGGTATGCGACCCTACCGCAACAGGGCTTACCTCGACTTGTACAGCGTCCAAGTCTTCTATCACGTATCTAATGGAACAAATACAACAAGCAACATGTGAGTCATCTAGTCTCTTTGTCAAACCACAATCAAATCCGTCAAAGTCCCTCATGAACTCTATATATAGCACTTACCGATCTTCCATGTATTGTCGAGCTCCATGATCACTCCAATGGCTAACATTGATATGCACATTGTTGGGTCTAAGTTCTCTCCGTTCCATCACAGAAGGTCCGGACGGTTGCTTCTCGGATCCATCGGTAATGGAGGAACGCAAGGTGTATCGGACTCGTGTCATATCCGCGGGCAACGATGCCGGTGTTTGTCCAAGAACATCTCCCATTTCCGACGCCATCGGAGATGGAGGCGACGTCATGACGGTCTCCGATTCCGCTGTGATTTGATGCACAGGCTTTAAGAAGGTTGGAATCTTGAGACATGACTTGGTGCTCAAACCATTGACTCTCAAACAGTGTTGACGATAGGATTCTCCAGGGTCCGAGTCGTAAGGATCATACTCTTCATCCGGCAAGTTCTTTTTCTCTTTGCGCTTGTTCTTTTTGCTTTTGGATGAGCTGGTATTGTTGGCACTACTGGAAGCACTTTCCGTGTCGGCTCCTGATCTGTCCACAGACGAGGATGATGCCTTTTGTTTTCGAAACCGACGTCGTCGCCGTTCGGACGCTCGGCTGATTTTGCTGTCTTCTTCATCGACACTGCCACTGGAACCCAGAGAGGCTCCAAAGCCACCAGCCACAGGAGGAAAGCCATTGGACGGGTGTCCGGCAGAGAATTTGTTGTTTAGTGAAAGCTTGTCCATCTTGAGGAGATCGTTACTGAAAGTTGATAATACGAGTTGTTGGGTTCCTTCCTCTAAGTGTGAGCTTGTGTTCCTCTACTGTATGTCACTTTCTGATCCAATATAACCTGATGGAACCGAAAGCAAGGAGGCTAGGCTTGTTGCTACGCTGTTCTGCTGCTGCTGGTCGTTCCTTGAGATCCTCTCCAACTAGTGTCACTGTTACAGTGGGTGGAGGGAGGGATTTGAATCCAATTCAACCTCTCCAACTCCGCAGAAACGAACAAACCTGCTTATTTAGGAAGAGCTTATTGTTATTTATCAATTCGGCACTGCAATTATGAATGTGATGCAGTAACGTTCTTTTAGGTTTTGACGTGAAGGCGTCGCTCGCTGTATGAAAGCAAGGCCAGCACGATTCAAGCTTTGTCGACCGGATACCAAAAATCCTTTCAAGGGGAAGGAGGCGTTGGCTCGATTTCCACACACAAACCAAACCTAGTGGAGGGAGGTCTACAGTAGCAACACGACTAGCTAGTTGTTGCTCTTCTTCTCGACGGCGACGTTACACCTACTAGTATGTATGTCGACCTTGTCCTTTACGAAGTACCAGTAGCTAATAGCCGCAAACAAGCAGGCTAACAATCAGAAGGTAGAGCAACCGTAATGTACATTCAGAGTAGTAGCGGACTGAACAACATGGATTCGCTAGATAACGGAAGGGTCAACAAGTGGTTGCTTTTGTTGACGTGATGGTGATGCTGATGAAAAATTCACGGCGAATTGTAGTGATGCAGAAACCAAAAAAATGGTTAGAAAGACAGTAAGTATGGGACAGTTAGTAGCAAGTCCCATCTAAATGATTTCCGTTGCGAAATTTTATCTTAAGTAGTGGATCGCCACTGCCTCGGCGCGCTCGTGGCGCGAAATTCAAATTTCTTACTTGATTGATGTGCGTCCAGCTGCCTTCAGAAAAGCCCAAAATTTTCAGATAAAAGTACCTAATAGAAGAACTAGAGATAGGGTTACGGTGCTTCCATTCCGATCCATCGGATGATCCATCGGAATGATGGCAAACACTTTTCGGGCAATAATTTGGTACGACTCACTGTAATGATTAAGCAATTGTGCGTCCAACGTTAACACTTGGATCCCGAATCTTTTATCGACACAGAAGATTTTATTCGTCGTCCTTCCTCGACGACCATGGCGCTGGCAATCCATAAACTCATTACTGTTACATGCCCAAATTGCAGGTATAGTAGAGCAGATCAAAGGCAGCAGAGCTAACCCAGACGAAAGCAACGTAGTAAATAACTATGGTGGGCATGTCTAAAACACTAGCCTTGGGGGCTGGATGTCATTGGTACGTCATTTTCCGCACTTTTTTTCTCTCGACCATCCCAAACCCAAGCTCACTACGTACTCGGCACGCTGCCGTTGATTGTCATCTCATATTCGGTTTCTTGTTTTATTCATCTCTCTCCAGGGGCACTGGTACGTCATTTTCTGAACGCCTGCTACGTTCTCATTTTTTCCTGGTCATCCCACGAAGAACAAACATCAGTCTCTTACCACGGCAGGATGCCATTTATCATCATCGAACTCATTTCTTGTTGTTCGTAATTTCGCAGAAAAATATATCGTCAAGGACTTTCAGAAGAAATTTCCAGGAAGCATTCAAAAAGCGAGCGTTGGCTTCATGAGCCCAGAAGACGATCACAAACCAGATCCATCCTACCGAGAAGTCTGCACTGGCAGCACAGGCCATGTCGAAGTATTGAACGTTGAAATGAAAAATCCAGACAAGGATTTCCAAGAACTGATCAAATTCTTTTTCATGGTCCACGACCCTACGACGAAGAACGCCCAAGGCAATGATGTGGGAACACAATATGCTTCCGTGATATTTTGTTCGGACGACAAACAAACAAAAATTGCGACCAAGGTAAAAGAAGATCTTCAAAAAGCAATCGACAATAGAAAAGTGACAAGTTACAGCAAGAAGCTGGTTGAAACGGAAATTGTACCATATACTATCTTTTATCCAGCCCACGAAGAGCATCAGGAGGTGCGCATATTTATTTGAAAAGTGGCAAATTTTGATTTCAATCTGCTGTGGAGGTCTCACCATACTGTAACACTCTCAATCCGCTCTCCTTCCTTGCCATTGACGTAGTATCTGGAGAAGAACCCATCTGGATACTGCAACCACAGGTATCGTTTCCAGGTTTGGCCTACGGAGCTCAATTGATTACAGGCTATCGTAAAAACTTGCCGGAGAATTTTGTGTTGCGGTGTAGAATCTGGTAGGTAACTTCTCGGAGGAATCATCAGTACTCTACTATTTTGGTATTTCCAGACGTTCTAATAGTACATACATTTAAAACTGTAAAGGTTCTACAAGTTTTACCCGAAAACAGGAGAGCAACTACCGAGGTTACATGTAGTTTTTCATAGAGGAATGCACTCTTTGCGGTACAATGCCAACCGCCGCTTGTGATGGTTGACTGAGTGTGGCAGCAACATTCAACAGTAATTTGCAACAAACAACCGTAATTTTCCTTGTTGACGGTGTCATGAAGATTCAGTTACATAGATGCCGACGACTTCACCCATCACCCACCATGCTTACGATTCTTCCTGTAGGGAGATTCCCTTATTTTTTTGTGGTTCCTTCCACTTTATGCAGCCATACGAATGCAAAAAGTTCGAACTTGCCTGGTGTGCCATGTTTATAAAATCACTTGATGCACCACCATCAAGACAAAAGTTTGTTCGTCTATCAATCACCAACCTAGTGAAACTATCTTGGTATATTTCAACATCGAAGTAGTCTAAATTGTGATGAGCAATAGATGATCATCTTCGCTGAGGAAGGGGGATGATTAAGATTTTTAATCGTATTAGGGCTAGGGTTGCGGAGAACCCGATCTGCACTCGTGATTCAGGTCAGACAACACACACGTGGGAACATGGGGAAATGCGCGACAGCCGCTCATTCATTTTCGATTTCATTCCGAAGGAAAATTTTATTGGACTCAATCTAATTTCCTTCATTTTGTTTTTAGCAGCAGACACCGAGTAGACAACGACAAATCATTGCCTTAACTACCCATTTCAAGTCTCACCATGAATTTCCAACGCGTCGTTGTCAGATACCCAGTAGGCCGAAGCCGCGTATTGGTGTCTTTGATATCAAAGTATTCCAGCTCTTCAGCTCAAAGTGGCTGTGGCATTACAAGACAATTTGGATCGCTTTCTACTACATGTACACAGAATGCGTGCTCCACCGTGCGATCGCTCGATGTCAGCGACAGAAGAAATTTTTATCACCAGAGACGATGGATGACATCAAAACCTGATAGTGAAAGCACTGAAGTTCTCTATGAGGGACCAATGAGGTAAGTTTTTGACAGTGCACGTGCAGCCTGGGCAGCGAAATTGATTTCCTATTGCTTTCGCCATTCTAAACTTGGATACTCTTTAATTCAATTCTGCAAATACAATTTTTTTTAGCAAGATGATTACTACATTGAAAGTTTTTTCTCTGTCGTCTGCCGTTTTAAGTACCGTTGGATTGCCAGCTCTGATGCTGAGCCGTGGTGTTGACATGTACACTGGAATCCATGTGATGATGGTAGCCACCACCATGGCAGGGTCCATTGGCTCCACTTTGGGATTACAATACATTTTTGCACCTTACGTCTACAAGCTGGAGAGAATTCCCATCCGACAAGGCCAAATTGATGATGAGGGGGATACCGATAAGGCCAACCAAAAAGAAGAAGTAGCTGCCGCTGCCCCAAATTCGCAAAGCGACTTTTTACTCAAAGCAACAACACGCAGTGTTTTTGCTATGAAAGTAGAACATGTATTTGATCCAGAAACGGATGTGACCGGAGTTCCTTCAGGTACAATTCGCCCTTTCTGTAGTTTTTTTGCCAAAGGACTCCCACTATACATTCACGAACAAATGATTCAAGACCCAATATTGAGCCAGAATTTGTTTATCAACAAAGCTACTCCCATTCAGAAGCACAAGAACCCTGATCCAGATGATGAGTTTCTCTGAAGACGGTCAAATCCAGAGATGGTCTCAACGACATGAAGAAATTGGTCCACCCCGATCGCAACTAGAAGCACTCGTGAGTGTGAAAAGTGATGCCAAAATTTGACTACAGCTGTGCCGGGTTAAAAAAAATTCCATACTATTGGTGCTCCTGCTAGTAGAGATCTTAACACGCTAGTTAACAATGTTTGAACAAGCCGCCATCAATAGGGTGGAGCAAAACACAGACTGACGCCTGATCACAAACAACTCCAATGTGCTTTGTGGGCTGCGATAGTTGCCCGGATATTCTTGGCTGCTGTGCTGCTGATAGTATCTAAAACGTCGATATCTCCCCGTTCCCTGCGATCCTCATCATCTTCTAGTTGGCCCTCTTTGGCGCTAGTCCGGTCCAACAGAGCCGAAACGACACTACAGACACACTTGCCCAAGATACTCCTCACGTACCCTCCCTCCAAAGCACACACTATGGGAGTGTCGAGAGACATGATACTTCGTGTCAAGCGACCATAACACTCGGGTGTAATATGGCATTCCCCCAAATCGCCATCAGCTGCATCAAACCCTGCAGAAACCAAAATGAGATCTGGATTAAACTCTTTGGCTATTGGCATCAACAGCCGCTCCCAAACCGCCAGGTACTCGTCATCGCCCATGCCTTTGGCAGTCCAGCCAACATTCATGTTGTAGCCTTCCCCCTCACCCATGCCAATCGATGTAGGTCCTCCATTGGACAGAAAGGGAAAGAAGTTTCCACCATGCCACCGATGAGCAGAAAAGTACAATACACTGGGATCTTTCAAGAATATGGATTGGGTTCCATTTCCGTGATGAACATCCCAGTCCACAATCAAGATCTTTTCGACACCCAACTTGGCCCGCGCATAGGCTGCAGCCACTGCAACATTGTTAATGACACAATATCCGCCCGCCAAGCCGGGCTCAGCATGATGACCCGGCGGGCGAATGACCGCAAAGCCATTGTCCAAATCTTTTTGTACCACCTTTTCCACCAGAGAGCACAGCGATGCGGCCGCCTTCTTCGCTTCCTTGAGCGAGTCCTTGGTAAAGTACATGGATTTATATTGTTCTGCCTCACGATCTAGGCGTTCCTCGTTGCAACAGTTGCAATCAAAGACCTTGTCTAGCCTGTCGATATTGTAACAGATCAAGAAGGTAAGGAAACGGATGACACATGCATTCTATACGACACAGACATAAGACTTAGATACGTACCGTTTCATGTATCCCGGAAGATGAACTCGAAGATAATCTTCGTCCTCCAGAAATTGAGATGCCGATGTTGTGGTAGCAGTAGCATTGTAGGTGGACGACGATTTCTCTTCGTCTCCCAAGACACAACATCGAGCAAACACCTCACTCTTTGATTTTTGCAGAGCCTCCCGGATGCTAGTAATGCGCAATGGGCGTTCCTTATGCAGTCGATTATGTCGGTCAAAGTGATCGGCCCCTGCTTCAAAGACGAGTCCAGTACGGAAATCTCCTTCTTCGTCCTTTTTCTTCGTCTCATCTGTAACGATTTTGCAAGTTGTATCCTCTTGGCTGCATGTGGAAGCCTTTTTCGCTTTCTGTTGACATTTGGGCGGTCGCCCATCCGTCGGAAGGAAAGTTGCTGCAGTTTGGAGCAAGGATACTGCTGCTGCCTGCTGCTGCTTTGGCTTTGCAATGCCAATACCAGAACACGAATCTTCATTTTCATCGTCGGTGCAAGAGAGTGGAGTTACAGAGGGAAGCACATTCCTTTTAGCTGTGCCACTACCAGTATCAATTCCAATACATTGCAGTAAAACCTTGGGACGGAAAATAGACAGATGATCCTCTTCATGGTCTGGCTCATCATCCTCATCATGGACCAGTAAATCGAGAGCAACAGAAGAATTGGATCTGGAGGTGGCAGGCGAGCTATTGGTGCTCTTCTCTATGCTTGCTGGTTCATTCCCTTCGCTATCATCTTGGATTGTCGATATGGAAAAGAGTGATGAAGTCTTCTTCCTGAACGGTCTCTGTGATGTAGTCGGAAGTGCTCTCTTCATGGTCATACTACTTGTACTGAGTACTGTGATAGGATTCTATGTTGTTGTTATTCAATAATATTGAGCGACGAGGAAATTTAAAAAAATTAAGGAGGCGAACCCTACGATACGATACTGTTCAACATGCTTGGTGCACGTGGGAATTCGATGGATGGCAAAAAGACTGCAGTAAGTCACATACCGTACATGAGTAGTCTACTGCACTACTAGCTAGTAGTGTTATAATTAACGGTACGAATGGTGGCTCACACTACGTGTATCGTGCTTACGTTGAGTCCCTGCTGGCTTGCGGGGCTGTTATTACGGTCTTTGACTTTCCGTGTTTGTCATTGGAATAGCTACTCTAGTAGTACAGTAGTAGCTAGCTAGTAGTAGTATTGGAATCCTTTTGTCCAAGCGGGACGAGAGAAGCTCAACGCGGGGCAGTGATGTGTGGGATGTGGGGAAATAAGCCAGGACCGCTGGCGGGTGCGGTCATAAGTCTTTTGGGTTAGGGTTAGGGTCTATGTCCGACCGGGAATATCATGGTTTTACCGTTAAAACCAACTAGGCGAACCCGACCGCTCCAGATAGCTAACGGCATTGTACTAACTAGCTAGCTGGCTAGCTAGCTACATAGTATACTAGCTAGGAGTGCATTATTTTGTTGCCTGATCTCTCCTCTAATTGGTCATCTAAATAGTTGTATTGAGCTGGCTGGGAAAAAAGCCACGAAGTGCGCCAGAAGGTTTGCACTGCAAAAGATTCTTTGCGTTGTCCTAAACGCAGTATCGCAGACCTGTCTTTCATATTCCACTTCAAGTTTTGCCCCCTCAATGTTCAGCACAGTTAGAACAAATTTAACAGTCTGTTCCCACTGGAAAGAATTGCTATGGATGTTAGCTCTATCGACCATTAGAGAATGCATCACGTGACCAAAGATTCCTTTCGACCATTGTTCTTTCTTCAGCCATGCACTTTTAGCAGTTCTATTCAATAGTAAATTTACACAAAGATGGGCGACTCATTAGTGAGCTAGTAACTACCACTCTAGGGTTATCTAACAAATGCAGCAACCTAGCTCATGCCGTCATGCGTAAACGTCACGGCTCGATTCTGGCTCATCCCTGCCGAGACTCTGTCGCAGTACTGCCTCACTAGCCAGTGGAAGCATTTGATTGTTCACAAGAGGTTCCAAGTCGCTCAACCAACCCAAACGAGACATCAAATCTAAGAGAACATCATCACAGTTACCTTGCGCGTGATAATCTCGCTTGGTATCCGGACCGAAGTTCATTCCTAAATGCCAGCCTACTGGTTCACGATTTACCAGCAATCGCATGGCTGTTTTCGGGACCCTCCACACCAAACTGTTGGCAGGGGCTACCCGCAACGATGTTCCAATCACAATCAAAAGGTCCACATCCAAGATATCTCTCGGGACATTTTCAAAAAAGGTCATGGGAAGATTTTCTCGAAACAAGACAATTGCAGGTTTGACGCTATTGTATCCGCACGTAGAACAGGTGATGGGCCTTGATTCTCGTGGCGCTGTTGGATCCTTGCCCGCCAAATCTTTGATTTGATGCCGCACTTGATGGCAAAAATTCTCGAAATCGGACTTTTCCCCGCATGCGGCGCATTCCGCGCGATCCATACTACCATGCACTGCAATCACTTTGTCGCGTGGTAACTGGCTACATTGATCCTCCAGTCCATCTATATTTTGTGTGTATAGCCGCACTAGTTTCCCCGTCTTGGCGTGTAGGAGCTCGACAAATCGATGCGCCAAGGTTGCCTTCCATTTTTGCCGATGCGTCCCCAGAATGAATTCTCGATTCAGCTCTAGACACGGCAAAGGATTTTGCAAGAACATTCCTTTTTCCAAAGCAACTGTAGGATCCATGCGAATGGCTTCTCGCTCGACGGGGTTGGCCGTAATGAGGTCCGGATTCATGGTGGCATAGAGTCCATCCGCCGATCGAAAATCCGGGATACCTGCTGCTACCGACATGCCTGCTCCGGCCAAAATCACAACCGAACGACACTTGTCAGATTGTATAAAGTTAGCCACATCCTCCAAGGATGTAGGGACACTATCAAACGGATACTCCAAATCTTCTTCATCGTCGGATGATTGTTGAAATAATTGTACCGGTATACCTCTGGCGACGGCATTCGCGACGGCAATGATGGTCGGACTCAATTCGCTACCATCACTATCGCCATCACCGTCGTCTTCATGCGCACTATCATCATTGGCATTCGCATTCGAATGGTCGTCGTCTTTACTAGTAGACGAATTTCTGCAACCTGTCTCGGACTCATCTTCGCTGTTGTCACGCGAGGGTCGTGCTTTTTTCCGTTGGGGTTCTTTGGCAAGCTCCCCGCCAGCTTCCTGAAACTTTAATTGTTCCAATCGTTGTAAAATAGGATCCAAGATGGGATCTCGCAAATAGGAATCACATTGATGGCACCATACCGACAAATCCGCCAGACTGGCGGCTATGCAGTGTCCATCCTCCGTTCCCTCATCATTCTTCTCGTTGTCGTTTCCTTGGGTGTCATGCCAATGAGCGAGGGAATGTCCCTTGACGTATCGGGAACATCGCACGACGCCACATTCGAGACATAACCAATTTTCACTCAGTGGACAGCGTGTGTGATTGTGTTTTCCACCTTCTTCCTCACCCTCCGCATCACCACCGTAGTCATCATCCCGTTTGAGTTGTCCCTTGCTGCTGTTGTGATTACTACTGTTGCTTTCTTCTTCTCGTTGTTGTTGCTTCGTCGTAGCATAATAGGAACACACGGCGTGATCAGGACGACTGGGAAGATCTTGGAGTGAAATCTTGACATGCTGTACGACATGAGGACAATCTTCTTTGGGTACCACCGATCCTCCTGCATCCGCTGCTAGACCATTGTCGAGAATGTATTTGACCGCATCTTGGACACACCTCATTTTCGTACGTTTGTTCTTGTTGTTGTGGAAGGCAGCAGAATTTTCCGTTTCCATTTGCTGCAGTGCTTGTTCTGCCACGGAAGTATCAAATCCGTAGACGGACGTCAATTGTTCCAAGACGACCAGCTTGTTCACTTGAGCGGCATCATCGTCGTTGTCGTCGTTAGCGGTTGCCGCGGCCGCGGCCGCCGCAGCCGGAGCAGTGCTTTCTTTTTGAAAGACAGACGACATGATGGTGGGAAGGTAGCCACTACGGTATGGTAGCTGAGTGTCGAACAAGTTGTAGTGAGAGAGTGCAGTCAATTCGAGCTACTACTGTAATAGAAGGTGATGGCTGAAGTTACTACAGCAGATGTACAACAGTTCACCATAGTTAAAATAGTAGTAAAGGTGTAAAAGGTGGATTGAAAAATGGAGCAACGGTAAAAGTACGTAAAACTGCTGCTCAGGGATGTATCCCTAACCCTTTGTAGTGAGACCATTTCAGGTAATGAGCCTTATCAGACGAAAGGGACAAGCTTTGAAAAGATCGAGGTAAATTTGGCATTATTTTGCTTTTGTGTCCTTGGGTATAGCACGAGTAATCAAGTATACTTGACGTCGAGAAAGCGGAAACAACAAAGTTGTGATACAGTAGCAAAAGAAATTGGAGTGGGTGTTTCCCGGTCCGTGAGTTTTGCGCAATAATCAACGAAGAAGGAAAACCAAACAATGACAGACACAAACCAACAACAACAACCACAACCATGCATGCCACATCCATCTTCCATTCCCAAAAGCATGACACGATCCTTTCTCGTCCTGCAAGTACCAACCGATGCGTGGGTTCAAATTTTTGCGGATCGCATTGTGATGGGCGTCAGTCAATTGGAAGGCAAAATTGGCACCTACCTGTTGTGTGAAGCCGTGACCAGTCCCACGAATTTGCGTCAAACCGAATTTCATTTATCAACCTTGTTGGGCAATCGTACCGATGACTCCTCTGCCATGATGGGTGTGTATGCACGAACATTGATGGAACGACTACGAAAATATCACGAGAGTAATAATAACGACAACAACAACAACAACAACAATAATTATGCTTTGGACGAGGGGTCCGACACCCGACCCACGGTGTTGCTATTGGGAATTTCTTTGGACAAGGAAAAGGGCACCGATCCAAAAATGTTCCAATCCATTATTGATATTTTGGTGGATATGTACGTGGATGTTACTCGTGATCAGTCATAGCCAACAAGTAAAACTAAAGCAAATTATTTTCGCACCAAAGAGGAGCGTTCCACAATGGAAACTAGAAATAGAAAATCAAGACTTCTACTCTGTTTTCTTGCACTATGCATTTTATTACTAAATATATTATAAATTCGCATGCTGCCGTGGCAGAACATCTTGTAGCTGAGTCTTCACGAAGACCAATCGTTCAGTTGTTGCGTAAGCATGGGCGTTTTCGATGGGAATGGGGGCCGTGCCATAGTTATCATTTTGATTACCAAATAATTTTGGTTGTGCGCAATTGTGCATAGCAACATTAATAGTAACATGCTGCCTGGTTCATGCCAAATAGCTTTTACCAAAATAAAATGTGCCAATGCATTACATTTCCATGTACATTACGTACGTCGCCACCATCCAACACCACCAACGCCTCCACAGCGCCATTTCTTCTATTCAAGAATCACGGGCTGTGACTCCGATCCTCCGTTAGTACTAGGAGCTCCCCCTTCGGATGCTATTTCGGAAGTAGCCGCCGCAGCCGTCGCCGCCGTTAATTCCTCTTTTGTGTCCAGCAGCAATTTTCTTCGTTTCCGACCCAACCGTGGTTGACTTCGCAAGTAGCAGTCCATAGCTTCCTGTTCTTGTTCTTTGCCTTGCAATTTGGCTTCAATGTGCGCAATTTGACGTGTCCATTCAATTCTACCTCGCAAAAAGGTCACCACGGCTTCGTCCAATTCCTTGAGGACTTCCTTGGGCGGATTGGGGAGCAAGGATGCGGCCTTTTCCGCCTTTTGCGTCGACATGACGACCGACGATGCCAAGGACCGCCAGGATCGACCCAAACGATCTTCTTCGTGATATTGATGATGAGTACTGTGATGTTGAGGAGGTTGTTGACTACTACTGCTAGCTCCAGAAGCAGAAGCAGGAGCAGCTGCCGTATGGGAAGAAGAACTGGAGTGATGGTGATGAGGATGACTGGTGTTGCTACCTCCTCGAGAGGGATGGCCAGGTGGGTAGGATCGGCTACTGCTACTACCGGGAGGACCCGAAGGTGGTCTACTAGAGGACGACTTTGGCTCCATGGTGCGTGTTATCTTATTATTGTCGCCGTCGTTCACTTTCTAGTACTAGTAGTCTACTATTGAACAAAATGGATGTGGCAGCAATCATCTTGCTACTAGCTAGCTAGTAGTAACACTCAGTAGCTCGGTGCTTACTAATTGCTACTACATAGTAACATTAGTAGTCTACTGGTACTCTATTGAGTATGTAACCCGTGTTTGGATCCTCCTTGCCGCAGTGGTCATGGCGTCAGAAATGATACTGAAGTTTTGTTTATGGTCATGGCATTAGTAATCATAACGTTCAGGCATACTTGCTTCCATTTTGTTCGAACGGCTTCTCAACGTACGCGATAACAAACTATCCGATGATCGAGGCAGTTTGGCGCGGTCCACCGGTCCATCCGCGATGCATGTTCAATTCTCTCAATAATTGGTCATTGCCTGTAACGCTAGCTAGTAGTTAAGTACTGGTACTAGTACCTCGTAGGTCGAAAGGAAGAAGGGACTCCCTCACAATTACAGTAATTATACAACCAAACAACCAACCTCTACTTACCTATACAACAGACAAACAAAAAACCATGAGCGATAACGGCAACGACGATGGAGCACCCATTGTCGTGATGGTGACGGGAGGTTCTGGTTTGGTGGGAGCTGCCATTGCCGACTACATTAAAGAAACAGGAGCCAAGGAGAACGAAACTTGGATCTACTTGTCGAGCAAGGATGGTGATTTGCGCAATCGTCAAGACACGGAGAAGATTTTTGAAACCAACAAACCGACACATGTGATCCATCTTGCTGCTAAAGTAGGAGGACTCTTCGCCAATATGAGCCAAAAGGTGGAATTCTTTCGAGAAAATATCTTGATCAACGACAACATTATGGAATGCTGCAGGATTTACAAGGTGAAAAAGTTGGTCAGCTTTCTCAGCACCTGCATTTTCCCGGACAAGACTACCTATCCTATCGATGAGACCATGTTGCACGATGGACCACCTCACTCCAGTAACGAAGGCTATGCCTATGCCAAACGTCTCATCGACACTATGAATCGAGCCTATGCCGAGGAATATGGCTGCAACTTTACCTCCATTATTCCTACCAACATTTATGGTCCTCACGATAATTTTTCCATTCAGAATGGTCATGTGATTCCTGGGTTGATTCATAAATGCTACAATGCCAAGAAGGACAACACCCCCTTTACCATCTGGGGAAGTGGGACGCCACTCAGACAATTTATTTACTCACGGGTGAGTTTTTACCAAAAAATAATAATTGACTTCAAATTTGTTATATTATTTGGTGTGGTTGTTGGGTGCTCGTCCTAAGAAATTGGAGATGTTCCTGTATGAATATGCGAAGAATTTTTGTGATTTACTCGTCGCTTATTTTATTTGTTGTTGTACACAGGATCTGGCCGAATTAACCGTTTGGGTCATGAGAGAATACCACGATCCGACTCCCATTTCCTTGTCCGTGGACGAAGCCGACGAAGTGAGCATCAAGGATGTTGCCTTGGCGGTGGCAAAGGCTATGAAATTTGAGGGCGAAGTTGTCTTTGACACTTCCAAGGCCGATGGACAATTCAAAAAGACGGCATCCAACAAAAAGTTGCGCAAGTACCGTCCCGATTACGACTTTACCACCATGGAAGATGGGATCCAAAAGTCGGTCGATTGGTTTGTAGAGAACTATGAGAGCTGCCGAAAGTAAATTTTACAACAATAATGCCTCTCAGGATCATAGGCAAAGTCGACAAAAATGACACACAAGGACAATTTGAATCATCATCATTATAATTTTAAACGAGCTGGAAGTCACTGAATATTTTTTTGTTTCTCAGAAGTACTAGTAGTTATAAACCATGACTTTAGAGGATGATGTGGTAGATTACAGTATAGATACAAATTTTCAATCATCGCTAACCTAGACATGTACTAGGGCGACCACAAAGAAACCCACCGATACCACCGAAGGATAATACAGTTTAGGAAATATCCAGGCCACTGCTACTACTGACGAGTTGGTCCTACACATATAGTATGTCACCAAATCACAGCACTTTATATGCACTTTGTGAAGCAACTATAGTTACAGCACGGCTCTAGAAATGATTATTCTACTGATGGTGATAGTCATCAAACACGGGCTCGCGTTTTTCAATCGCGGCTACCACGCCTTCACCCCAATCGTCACGACCGTAACAAATGGCTTGATTTTTGGCCTCCACCCGCAACGCTTCGTCCAGGCCCTTGTCCTGTTGGTATCGCAACGTTTGTATCATGGTTCGAATCGCCATGGGATTTTGGTTCGCTACTTCTTCCGCCAACAAGTGTGCGTCTACTTTGGGATCCTCTTCGGACAAACGATTGACCAATCCCAATCGATATGCTTCGTCTCCTCCAATGGTCTTTCCCGTCAACAATAGTTCATTGCTAATCGCTCGTGAGGAAGCCACATTTTGCAGCAAATACGATCCTCCCATGCCGGAATGAATGCCTAGTTTGGAAAAGGTAAACCCTAAAATTCGGGGGTGACCTTTTTTCGCCACACGCAAGTCACAAGCCAAGGCCAAACAACACCCGGCACCGACGGCTGGTCCCTGGAGAGCGGCTACGACGGGAACGGGTACTTTTCGAATGCTCATGAAGGACTTGTAAAATTTCAACATGAGCTCTTCATTTTCCGGGACTGTATTATGCCGCAAGGACTTGAGCCATTCGACATTGCCTCCCGCCGAAAAGGCTTTATCACCGGCGCCTTGGAGAACCACAGCATTGACATTTTGTTTTCCGTCTGTCAAATCGTGGCGAATTTGTGTGACAAGATTGAAAAAGGCCTCTCCCATTTCGACGGTCAACGCATTGAAGGATTCAGGGGATTGTAGCGTAATGGTCCCGACTTTGGTGCTTGGATTCACTTCCCAGCTGACCAGATTATCTGTCGAAGAGGAGGAAAACTTGCGAGTCGTGGCGTTGATTATTTTGGACTGGGTACGGCCCGAAATCCGGGCACACCTCCTAAGGGTTGCCACATGACGGATTGCATTCATCTTGATGGGAGATCTTGCGCTGTTATATTTTGTTTTGATGTTCGACGTCACGAGGAGGAGGAGCCAACAGTACGTAATCTTTCTTAACTAAAAGAGTAGATTCTACGTTACTCTAGTAGCAGATTGGGAGATGGCTGTGACGGTGTTTTGTGATTCAGGACAATAGTGGCGTTGCGTTGCCATGGTCATGGCACACAGCCGTGAACTTTCACTAAATAATAGATGAGAAAAACAGAAGACTGATTTTGGACGAGAAAAAAAGATCTCTCGTGATTCGAGCAGTATCCACGACTCCACACCTGAACGCTCATTTGTTCGAATATCTATTATCTTTGGCAGAGCGAGAGCAACAGGATGAAATTATCATCTCTATTGTGGGTGAATTCGGCCATGGCACCATGCATAATCAGACGAAGACAAATCACAGCGGACTATAGTAATTTACTGGCGACAGTACGTCGAATTCACTGCATTAATCAAGCAAGCATATACCAACCATGCACATTTGCTTTGTCATCCCTCCCTATCATGGTCATTTGACGTCTGGTTCTACTCTGGCAGGGGCCGTCAAAGCCCTTGGACATCGTGTCACATTGATATCATCGTCCAGCATTGGTCAAATCTACGCGGATCGCCACCAATTGGATGCCTTTGTGCTGCTACCAGGACACGAAGAAGCCATGCAAGAAGATGCCGACCGATTGGCCACACTTTCAGGCCTTGCTGGTCTCAAATGTACAGCCGAAGGTTTCGTCAAGTACGCAAAGTTATTAACCAGAGACTTGGCCCAGGCGTTGGAAGCATTGCCAGTGCCAGTCGATGCATTGATGATTGATGAAGTCATTTACAATGCAGCTACCACTATTGCCGAATATATGAAGCTTCCATATGGAATTCTGGCCACGATGATATCCGTGAATCACAGTCACGATGGACCTTCCATCTTTCTCACATCCTCCTCGTTTGCTACTTCCTTATCGGATAATTATTCCTGGTGGCAGCGCTTCAAAGATACGGCGGGGTGGATCACACTGGATTTTCTCATGCCCTCGACGCGTCCTGCTGTGAACGAATGGCGACAAGAACATGGACTGCCAATCATCCCGTCGGGGTTGAGAAAAAATGGAGGACGGATTCAACTGACCCAACAACCAGCTTGTTTTGAGTTTCCCAAACAACCTGGATTCCTGCCGGGCCACTTTTTCTACACTTGTCCCTGGCATATTGCCGCTGCAGCAGAAGCAAATGACGCTGGTGAGAATGATGATGGAGCCATGGCCTTTCCATTTGACAAGTTGGATGCTTCCAAACCTTTGATTTACGCTTCTTTGGGGACGGTACGAAACCAGCTAACCCAAGTCTACCGAAACATTTGTCAGGCCTGTCGAAATCTAAACCAACCGGTCCAATTGGTGGTTGGATTGGGAAAACGGGGAGTCGCTGTCGAGGATATTCTTCCATTATCGCTGCAAGATCATCCAACCTGCGACATTATTGTGGTCGATTTTGCACCCCAACGACGGCTCTTGGACAAAGCGAGCCTCGCCATTACCCATTGTGGTATGAACACGTGCTTGGAAACCATCGCATGCGGTATACCAGCGCTTGGTATTCCGATTACCGACGATCAACCCGGCGTCGCAGCACGATGGAAGTCGGTCGGAGCCGCGATGGTGATTGATGCACCATCCCAAGCCAGTGTGGACCGGATTCAACAAGCCCTGGAGGCCCTGCTGCCGGAATCATCCTCCTTTCGAAAATCTGCCAAAGCTCTGCAAACAAAATTACAAACCACTGCGCCCAACCTGGAGCAAACGGCAAAGCTGATTGAGTTGGCATTTGACAAAGAATTCGAAGACGAGCCATTGATTCCGACTAACCGTCGAGCGCAGGCAATTCTGCAAGAAAAACAAGTACTGCCTCCTTTGAGGCAATCATAGGACAGCCAGGTTGTTATGGAAGAACCATTTTTCAAGATCACGCTGGTCTTTGCTAAAATAATTATGGCTCATCTTCCGATCTTTTCAAGTCCAGGTAACCGACCATACATGCAATAGAATGAAAAATAATGTAGGCACTCAAGGGAAGAAAGGGTGTGGTGGCTGCTCAATGTACTGTAGTGCTAATTGCGCAAACTGTTAGCTATGGCACTGCTTATCAAGGAATCTTATAGTTTTATGAAAACATGCACAGGCATCGTTCGATTGACTCCCAGTTGCTCCTTGCGAAATATGCGGGAATGGCCAGTCTTGTGTAACATAAAATTCAAACACCCGTGTTTTCGCTGCTTCTCTTTCCAGCAAGGCGAACAGTACCAGTACCAGCAGGTAGCGACAACATGAACCTAATGAAATCCTATAAACGTTCTGGAAACAACTCTAATACACCACCCAATTGAATACACTCGTACTGTAGGTAGCTAGCTAACAGAACAGCAGCAGCAGCAGCAGCACTGAAAGAATGCGGCGAGTTCCATGCAAACAATCGACCTCTAGCTATCTAGTTGTTTCGTAGAAGAAGCACTCGGACAAGAAAAAAGCCATGTCATCCACCGTCGATCACATGGCCTTGTCTGGAGCCAACGATAATAATAATGGTGGAGAAATCAGTGACGACTTGAATATGCATGACGGACTTCGACGACAAGAACACCAGAGGGAACACCAACTTCATCAGCAGCTAAACGACGATGGCAATAATGATGATGAGAACGATGATGATGTGACCAATAACAACGACAATCACGAAAGTGAAGATGAGAACAATGATGATGATGATGATGGCACCGCTGGACCTGGCTTTCCAGCCACAGCGGCAGGTGCTTTCGATGATGACGCCTTCTCTCAGGCAGCTGCAGGGGTGACGTATGGCCCCAATTTTTATTACCCTACCGATGAAGACTTTGCTTTGCCTCCGCCAGGAGCCGATGGAAGCATACATGCTCTTTCTACTCGAGGAGACGTTGGAGACGGAAGTAATGACGCCAATTTGTTGCTCCCCAATGGCCACAACCATGCAAACAACAATAACAGTAACAATAGCAACATTCCCTTTGATCGACGTTGGTTGCAACAAGTCCTGGATTTACACGCCGCAGCACAACAACCAGAGCCTCTGCATGAGTTGGCTATTTTGGCTGAAGCGGAGCAGCAACCCGATCTGTTGGCGGCTTTGCCGCCCATTGGTACAGCGTTTCAGCACCCTCATCATGGAGATATTGGTGATGATGGTGATGATGGTGCTAATTTGGAAACCCGTGAAGCAGGAATGGAGTCTGGGGCGGCAGCAGGTCTAGACGTTGGCAATGATATGAATGACCCACTCCTTGCGAACAACGACAACCATATCATTCATAACAATGATAGCTTTGATGCTGACATGGACAGAACAATCAGAAGAAGAGCACTAGCAGAAACACAACGACGAATAGAGCAACAGGCGTTGTTTCCTGCCAACAACAACAACCACAATAGTGACACCAGTCATAGTCGCTTACACCAACTGCCCGTCGAAGCTTTTCCTCTTCCACCGTCGCCAGAAAATCGCAAGAGACCATTAAGGTTCGACGACGAAATAGACAACAAAGAAGAAGCAAGGCGGTTTCAAGTGGACGATCAGCAGCAGCAACGCCAACTGGATCACAGTGATCGTCGACACTCTCGGAATTCCAATCTTCTAAAAAAGCGACGCTTCAACATTGATCTGCCACCTTTAGAACCGCGCAAACAAATGGAAGATGCTTTGGAAGCACGTTTGTCAGCGCAAAAATCGCTCCAAAAAGTAGAAGAGCAATGGTCAAGGCTCCAAGCATCGCTACAAGACGCACGAAACACGTATGAAAAAGCCGTGGAAGACGTACAAACCACAACACAAAATGTCTGTGACGCGCTCTTGTTGGAAGACACAGCGTGGAATGCTAACTACCGGCTTCTCCGCAATTATCATCGCCAACATGGGCATGTCAATATTCCACGTCGATGGAATAAATACACGCAAGATGTCGACTTTCGCAAGTTGGGACGCTGGGCAGGAGAAAACCGCCGCAATTACAAACGATCGTTGGATGACCCCGAACGAATCGAAGAATATCAAATACTCGCTTTGGAACGGCTTGGATTTGACTGGGACCCAAAACGTACGACTTGGCACAAGAGGTACCAGCAGCTCAAGGCCTTTCAACAGAAGCATGGTCACACGCGGATTCCTTATCGAGCAGCAACTACTAGTAAACGCGATGGCGACAGCGATGGTAGTAGTGATGATGACGAAGATAATGACAACGGCGAAAGTAACAATGAGAAGCAGTATCGAAGGCTGGGGTCTTGGATCAAAAATCAAAGATATCAATACAAATTGTATCAGGAGAGCAATCCAACCTCAGATATGACTTTAGAAAGGATCAATCTCTTGAATGATATCGATTTTGAATGGAAGATTCGTGGAGACGATTCCTCTTGGAAGGACTACTACAACCAACTTCAGGATTATTATCACAAGCACGGGCATACATTGGTGCCATGTAGCAACAAGATTCTTTGTGATTGGACAAACTCGCAAAGGCAACAATATCGCATTTTCGAGGAAGACCCTTCTGAATCAGATCTTTCCGAGGAACAATTCAAACTTTTAAGAAATGTTGGTCTATCTGGAGATTTGAGAGAA
>Ga0163148_10001728_pt1 | contig 27786 bp, 25 predicted proteins | sample OliLakLV19MP7P2_FD_148606 | JGI IMG/M metagenome (GOLD analysis project Ga0163148, IMG submission 148606) | Freshwater microbial mat bacterial communities from Lake Vanda, McMurdo Dry Valleys, Antarctica- Oligotrophic Lake LV.19.MP7.P2 | ecosystem: Environmental > Aquatic > Freshwater > Lake >... | reverse complement strand
ACTGCTTTAAAAGCAATTGTATACAATTTCAGCTTCTTTATTGAATGCAAGCCTAAACTCTGATACAGGGGCATAAGAGGTGAACACTAGACACCATTTGTAGCCTTTAGCGCGATATGCCCTAGCCTGTAGTTGCTTTTTTGCAATCTTCAAAGCATCGTCATAATTGCCCGCGATATCTGAAAAATGCACTAAGTAGCGAGGGTTTCCGTTAACATCGTTGTCAATTCTTTTAAGTCTTACGTTCATAATAGTTTCACCTTGTGTAGTGTTAGTTAATTAGCAGCATTGAGAAAAGTAAAACACACCCAAATCTGCACAAATAACATAAATATGTGGAATATGTTTTTTTCAGTCTGGTCGCTCATGGTTGGTTACCTTAGGTAGTCTAAAGTGTTTTTAGTAAACGTGAATTGTCACGTCTATCAAGTTCAATACCAGCTTCAAGCATAGCGATGTCATCAAAGCTTGATTGCGCTTGTAGTAATCTTGTGGCACGGGCTAGCCCGTCATTAACGCCGATGTTGTAGGCTACACAGGCAAAGCCAGCGATAGCGAGTGCTTCAATAAGCATAGTGTTACCCTTTGTTTTAAAGAAAAGGGGTTTTAGTGAAACCCCTAGAGAGTGTAACCTTAACTTAGCCTTCAAAATTATCCTCGTGTAGTACAATGAGTTTATCCATAGCGTTACCTGTAGCTATTAACAAGTTAGCTACTGCCTTAACCTTGTCTAGGGTGTCTAGATGCTCTAAGCTCTCTGTGTTGATGTTATTCAATAGCTGATATACTGCTAGCTCTAAGCCTTCTAGGCTTACGCTTGATAGGGTTACTTGCATCATCTGATGTGTACACTCGCTTTGTTGTTGTAAACTGTTATAAGTAAGGTGTCGAGCTGCTAGCCACTTGCTTGCTTGCCCTTATATAACTATTATAGAATACATACAAGGCAATAGCTGTATTTGTAACAGAATGTTATGTATATTGTTTATTATTTTATACGCAACGCTTGTTTTAATAGGGTAGGGGGGGTATTTCATTTTGAAAATACTGTTAGAGGCAATGGCGGTATTGTGACCGCGTTTTCGGAACGAATATGACAATAGGCCTATCCTGACCGCGTTTTCAGAACGAATATGACAATAGGGTTGACAATAGGGTTGACAAGATACCCAATACGAGCTATAATGACAATATGAACACTACAAACAAAACACCCACGCCGATTGAACGGAAGATACTTGAACTGATGCCTGACGGATGGTTAGGTTATGAGGACGTTAGGAAGTACACCAAGATGACCAACATCGGAAGGTATTTAGCACGGCTCGCGGACAAAGGTCTAGTACTAATTGACAAGAGTCAAGGACGCCGCTTTCACGTGTACCAACGTGTCACCAAAAGTGTCACCAAAAGGAGCAACGACAATGTCTAATACTTCATACGGAACAGGTTATGACGGAAGACTTTCAAACAGCGCAATATCCTCGGCACTAACATGCAGCCACCAGCACAAGGTAATGTACATTGACAATAAAAAGGGTGACGTGCCACTACTGAGAAACCATGCCACCGCAGGCATCGTGGTGCACGACCTAATAGACGAGTTTTACGACGATGAGAAAATCCAATTAGGAGCCATACTCAAAGCAATCACACCTTACCTACCCGACCCACTCGACTATCTCAGACACGCTATGGAATGTATCGAGCCCATCAAAGCAACGATAACCTACGGACTCAAATACGGCAACGTGTACAAGAAGCCCACATGGACAAACCATTTCAAGAAGAACTATGGGCATCTGGTGACAGACGCCGAGCATTTGGACGCCGCAACATCACACAGGCATCCCTTGGACACCCACACCAAAACCGAATGGATATCCGAGGTCGTCAGGTACCTCACAAACTTCCGCAAACTAAGAGGCGAAATAGACGCTCTCGGCTGGACATGCCACTCTCGGGAAGGGTTGATGTTGTTTAACAGCGCAACAGCCATCCCAATGGCAGGCAGATACGACGCGCTGTTCCAAGATGGGGACGACCTCATCCTACTAGACTGGAAAACAGGTGGGCAAGGGTGGACGCCCGATAAGATAGCCTATCATGACCAGCTGTACGTGTATGTTGTTGCCTTAAGTCAGGCGGGTAAAAAGGTTACACAGATTGCCATCGGCGACCTATCGGACGGCAAGATTGTTATGGCAGACCCCGCAACATTCTCGGCAAATATAGCTTTAGCTTGGGATAGGTTTGACCGCAATGCCGCCTTCGTAGCCACTGCCACACACGTGGCAGCAGGACGTTCAGATTTCGTATGCGGCCGTTGCCCCGTACCACACCTTAAAGGCGGCTGCAAATGGTTAGGGGGAACTAACTAATGAGAATTAAAACACTAGAAGAAATCCAACAGGCCTTAGAAATACACGGCACACTCTCGGCGGCCGCGCGCGCCCTTGGTTGCGACAGGAGAAACTTGGTACGCCGCCTTAAAAGGGCAGGCATTGAGATTGCCGCAGTGGCACAGGCCGAACCAGAGATGGGTGACGACGCGCTGCCTAACACAGCAGTGGTAGACCTTACCAAAAGTAAGTACATCATCACTAGTGCCCTGAACGACACACCCATTCACATGCCATTTTACAAAGCACTACAAGATTTCGCGGAGAAAAACAATGCTCAACTACTCGTCGTTCCAATCCGCTACAAAAACGTTACCCTTATGCAGGGGACAGGCGGTGCCGTATGGTCTGCCGACCTCCCTTTTACCAGTGTCGACAATCAGCTTTCGCCGAGAGTGGTCTTGGCAGGTTGCGCACGCGTACAGGCGACCTCCTCACGCCCCTTATCAGGGTACGGCGGCTACGGTAAAGGACGCTCTGTTATTATTGGTCACAGTAGGATAGCCTTATCCTCCATCCCACGCCTGCTGCCAGACCCAGCACAGTACGCCATAACCACAGGGAGCATTAGTGTTGCACAATACAGCGACACGAAGCAGGGCTCCTTGGGAATGTTCCACCATGTGAACGCCGCGCTGCTTATCGAGCTCGACAGACCCAACAGTTCCATGTGGTTCCGCCATCTGTACCTCAACGAAGAGGAAGGCGGGGTTAATGACCCGCTGGACGACATCCACACCTTGATTCTCGGTGACCTCCATGTTGGACACAACGGACGCAGCTTAGACCGACCCAACTGGAACGCCGTGACCGCGCTTAAGACCGAGAACACCGTCATCCACGACATCTTCGACGGCTTTAGCATCAGTCACCACCACATGAAAGACCCCTTCCTGCAAATGGCCAAGGTGCAGAACGGTACGAACGACCTGCTGCTCGAGCTAAAGAGTTTGGCAACCCACCTTAAAGACCTACAGGGCAAGGTGCACATCATCGAATCTAACCACCATGACCACCTAGACCAGTGGCTCGCAAGTGGCGCAGGCCGCACCGACCCACACAACATGCACCTATACCATTGGCTCGCGTTTCAGAAGTGTGACGAGATACGCACCACGGGACGATACAGTGCGTCATCGTCATTAAAAACATATCTGGTCAAGTACGCAGGTTTCCCCGAGGATGCCTTCGTTGGACGCAACAAAAGCCTGAATGTTTTCGGTATCGAGCTCTCCCAACACGGCGACCGCGGTGCCAACGGCTCACGCACGCTCACAGGTAACGAAGCTGACCGAACAATTAGCGGACACCGACACTCACCTTCCATACATGGTGGGCAGATGACAGTTGGTACGTCCAGCACGTACGACCTCGGATATAATAAGGGGTACTCGTCATGGGCTCACTGCCATGCTATCATAACAAAGGACGGTCAACGTGTAATGTTTAACGTGGAGGACGGCAAATGTCGGATGTAGAATACTTTGGTACCGAAGAGCCTAAACCACCAGTCTACATGACGATAGCTTTAGACTTCGAGAACCACAACCTGCTACTAGGTCAGATGGATGGTGACATTACTGACATCAGAGTCGCAAGGATTATTAAGAGTTTACAAACAGGCGGTGTGTTAGCCGTCGACATCAACGCTGTCAAATGGGCAGCAGTAAAAGGAGATACGTAATGTCAGAACACATAATCAAGACAGACCATGTGGTGGAGATACGCAAAACCTCAAACACTAAGTATGACTTTTACACAAGCGATAAAACCCACCTTTTCGGTATACAATTTCAAGATGGTGCACGTGGCGAGACAGGGGTAAACGGCATTACGGTTGATGGTTTGTTTATTGCGTGCATCGACCACCTTATGAGCTGGCAATCTACAGACTTAGCTTGCGAACACAACACCAGAATCATCGCGTTGCTCGAACAGGCTGTGGAAGAGTGCCACCTACGCCACGTAGACAGAGCCGCGAGAGGCGTAAGCGGGCAGGCCAAACCATAGATGGGCAATATAGTTCCAGATAAACCAGAGGACTCAGAAGTCATGGCACCGCATCTTCAAATGATGCGGGCTGGCTATGACCCGCTGGTTAAGTCTATGGAGCTCACCAACCTTGTAGACGGCATGTTCAAATGTCAGATGGAAGACTACCTCGAAGCCCGCACTGCGCGCAAGGCCGCGCAGATTGAAGCTAGGTTCGACCCAGATGTCTATATTCCACCGCCACCCATGCCACCACTGGCTACGGCAAGCGTTATGCACAAGATGCTAGAGGCGCAGTTGAAACTCTCGGCACCAGCCGCCAAGCCGATTGACCTGCTCACAATTGGGGACAGAGAGATACACATCAACGTCGTCAATTTCAACAACCTACCTGAGCGCGCCAAAAACGGAAACCCAGCCTTCGACGCAATAGTGGATGTCAAAAATGAGCAATAATCTAATCTTACCTGGTTCGCAAACCTTCAACTTCCCAAGTAATCCCGAGATACTCTACGAGCACCAGCAGTTAGTCTGGCAGCATCTCATTACACACAACCCACGCTACACCTACCTTGCGTGGGCGAGGCGGCTAGGCAAAGACTACATCGGCTGGTTGTACTGCATCTACCGCATGATGTTCACAGGGCAACCAGGAACGGCACTGTACATCTTCCCCACCGCCGACATGGGACGCCGTGTGCTGTTCAACAACAAAGACCTTAACGGTAAGTCGATGCTTAGCTACATACCTGGCTTTGACCAGTACGGCCGTGGTAAGCACAACCATGACCTAGTGCGCAACGTCAACAGTGCCGACCTGCAAATAACCGTCAAGCACGTCCCAACAGGTGAAGACAGCTTTATCAAAATTAGGCAGGCCGACCCTGACACACTATTAGGCGCGAACTACAAGATGTTCCTCATCTCTGAGTTCTGCGTGCCCGACTTCAACCCTGACGTGCTGCCCTACAGTGTCGTACCCACGATGCGCAACAACCCCGAGTGCCAGACCCTGATTCTCACCACATGGCGCGGAGAAAACCACGCAACGAAGACCTTCGACCTCTGGAACGAGCGTAACGACGGCAAACTCTACTTTTGCGACCTACGCACCATCCTCAACGGTTATAAGGCTGACGGCTCTCCTGTAACGTCCATGGAGTCACTCCAAGAGGAGGTCAGGGCTGGTAACATCAAACTGTCCACCTTCAAACAGGAGTTTCTCATGGACAGAACCGCTGCCAACGAAAGCGCGTACTATAGTGAGCAGTTGGAGGCGTTAACCTTATCGGAAAGAATAAGCCCACGTATAACCCACGACCCACTGCTACCCGTCTTCACGGCGTGGGATATCGGCGGCTTTGGCAAGACCCCAGGTGAGAAAACGTCCATCTGGTTCTTTCAATACAACAAATACACACGCCAGACGAACTATATTGACTACATGGAAACGAAACAGATGTCGTTAAACAGCACTATAACCAAGGTTATCCAGCAATGCAGCAGCATGGGGTACCGCCACGGCTGTGCCTTCCTGCCCCATGACGCCCGACAAACGGAGTCTAATGGCCTGCAACGCCTCAATCACTTTAAGGTGGCCAACATGGTGCACTACGCGATACCTAAGACCATCTCAATCCAAGCCGATGTCGAGCTGGTGAGGACAAAACTGCACACCATTCAAATTAACAGCCGATTGTGCGAGGATGGGCTGCGCGCTTTGAAGGCCTACGGAGCTAAAGAACTTAAGGGACGAGACAACCTTGGCGATATAACCTACGGCAAGGCCGACCACAACTGGGCTAGCCACGCAGCAGATGCCTTTCGGTATTCGGTAATAGCGTACAAGTACCTAGACAGGTATGATAAGTCCGTTCTCGAGATGGAAAACCAGAATAAACCAGCCGAACGTAACTACAAATACATGTAGGCTTGCAATACTTTTAACAACATGGTAAACTTAGGGTAGGTACCACATACATTAGGGGACGCTTGATGTCTTTTGGACGAGCACAACGTAAGGCACAAGAAAGGGCTAACCGTCTAGCTGAGCAGCAGCGTGACAAAGAAGCCGCCGAAGCACGTCAGCTCGAGGAGATTCGTCGCCAAGAGGAGATTAAGATGCAGATTCAGGCGGATATCACCCAGCGTGACAGCACCCTAAGACTTCGAGCAGCAACCCAAGGCATATTTGCGCAACGCATAGTAAAGGCTGGCATGTAATGCAACAAAAACTACCTACCACGTACGACGTACTGACACAGAAATACCAGTCTGCCAAGCGTCTATATGACCAAACCATCGTCTTGTTTGACGAGTTGGCGCACTACTTTAGACCCCCCTCAACTGGTTTTGGTGGTGGTGCAAACTACACAGGCTTCACCAACCCTACAGGCCAAGCGTACGGCGAGCTGTACGACAGCACAGGCGTTGAAGCCAGCCAGATGCTGGTGTCATTTATCATTGGTGCGCTGTTTAACCCCACGCAAGAGTGGTCGGCCGTGCTTTTACCCACCCACATCCAACGCAACAAGCAGATATCCGACGCCGCTAAGACGCGCATACTTGAGTATATCAGCTTGGTGAACAAGTCATGCCTCGAGTACGTGATAGACCCCTCCGTAAACTTCTACTCATCGCTCGAGCGCGCCTTAATGGAGGCCGTGGTATTCGGCGCAGGCTTCATGCTTGCCGATGCACACCCCGTAACCAAGCACCTACGCTTCCGTCACGTACCGCTGCAAAACCTGATGGTCGAGCGCGACGAAGACGGTGAAGCAAACACCATATTCCGCCTGTTTACACTCTCGGTAAGAGAGGTTATGGAACGCTGGCCAGCAGAAAAGCTGCCACATGGTGAGTATCCTAAAGCATGGACAGAGCCTAAGTTTAATCGCGACCAGATGGTAAACCTTTGCCATGCTGTCATCCCCCATGACCCCTTCATGAAGGTCTCCGACTCTAAGAACATGCCTAAGACGAGCAAACGCTTCCGAGGGTACTACTACATTCCGAAAGAACAGATAACAATTACGCATCCTGGTAAAGACAAAGCCGACGCTCATGATGTTATACTTGACATCGGCGGCTTCGACCGCAACCCTTACATCGGCATCACATGGCAGTGGTTCGGCAACGAGTTAGTGCCGTCATCGCCTGCGCGCAACGCACTACCAACCATGCGCAACATCAACGACCAGTACCGCAACTTTAAGAATGGTTCCGAGATGCAGGCCAGACCACCGTTCTTTGCAGTGGCCAACGCTATATCGGGCGGCTCCCCACAGTTGGGCACGTTACACAACACCAACACCATTGACCCAGGTATGTTTGAGGCTGCTGGCGGCGACATCCGCAAGCTGGTACAATACCTCGTAGCACCCATTGACCTACAATACACTATGATGGACATTCAGAACGAGCGTGACGCAGTGCGCCGTATGTTCTTTAACGATAAGATTGCGTCCTCCGACAAGGCTGCCGAGATGCGCGAGGTCGAGGTTAACGATAAGATTCAAGAACGTATGCGCGCGGTGATGGTTCCGCAGATGCGTATGTATGACCAAATCGCATCACCTGTGATGACACTCGTCGCCGAGTACATGATTAAGACAGGCGCAGTGGCACCACCGTCGACCGAAGTCGAACTGGCACACAAGAAGTTCGGTGAACTGCACACGTTCAGATTCAACGCCGCCACCGCACGCGCCTTCTCACAGCTTGAGCTAGATACTATGAACCGCGTTGCGCAGCAGTTTCTGCTACCGCTGTCGCAGATTTTCCCTGAGGTGCTTGACACCATCAACATACTAGAGTATACCAGAGCTGTTTACGAGTTAGCAGGTATTAACCCTGCCTTCATGAGAACAAAGGAAGAGTTCGATGCCATCCAACAACAAAAACAAGAGCAAGCCGAAGCCGAAACCCAAGCCAATAACCTACAGGCTGGCGCAGCTGGTATAAAAGACCTCGCGCAGGCACAAGCACTAGGGGGCAGCTTTTAATGAGCGACACTTGGAAAACAGCTAAGGAGATAGGCCTCTCTAAACAGGTGGCCAAGGAATTGCTTGAACGCTTCAAACCGCTGTACCTGCCCCTCGCACCGTTTGACGGTAACGCACTGGCAGCACGGCTAGACCCACAGACCCTCGCCTTCCGAGAAGGGCAGCGCACCGTAGTAACCTACTTACTCACACAGATGGGTATTGACCCACTAACATTAGGAGATAAATAATGTCAGACGAAACCCCACAAATATTCGACCTTTCGGCACCCCCACGCGATGACGCACCTACCGTTGGCGTTAATGTAAGCTCAACCGCGATACACCTGCCTAATGACGTGGACTCACCCGATTGGGCTGAGGTTTACACCAAACTAGGCCGTCCTAAAACCGCAGACGAGTACACCTACACAGCACCTGAGAACTTTGAGTTAGACAAGGATATGCTTGACAACCTTCGAGAGGTGTCGCACAAAGAAGGTTTAACGGCTAAGCAGTTTGCCTCAATTCTAACATCGTATGTAAGCAAACAGGCAGAGGTGTACGCCGAGCTTGAGAAGGCCGACCAAGAACAGACCCTTAACACCGAGCTCGAACGCAGGGCTAAACTTACGAAGGTTCTCGGTGCAGACCCCGATACGGTGCTGGCCAACGCAGGCAAAGCTTTCCGCGCAATAGGTATCCCTGAGCTGGGTGAAGCATTCCGTACCAACCCAGCACTTCACCAAGCTGAGATTTATCAGCTGTTGGCAGGTATCGGCGCAATGTTTGAACAGTCCACCATTCCTGGTAACGTGAGCCAACCCTTAAGCGACTCTATGCGGCAGACACTTCAACGGCAGTTCACAGACGCCGAGGCAGCCTACAAGGCCAAACCCACAGCAGCCACCACCTTAGCGTATACCACCGCGAAATTAAACAAGAATAGTTACAAATAATTTTCCTCCGTTCATTGTTGTCCTCCTAGCCGTTCACGTAGCGGCTTTTCTTTTTGACAACATCACTTTACAAAGTGTAGTGGCTGATGGTATACTTAAGGTGACACCTAATATAACGAGAGAGAGATACCCTCATGTCCACCCCAGCTTCCCAGATAGCCTTTACCCAGTTACTTTACGAGCACGCCGCACCTACCATCGAAGTATTGCCTTCCGTTCCTGGCTTTATTTATGGCGATTGCGTAACTCAAGTATCCATCGATGGCGATGTTTACATCACCAAAGAAGTTGACCTTGGCGTACAGATGACGGACAACCCCGACATCGTCACACAGCCTTTCCAGCTAATCGGCAACTCCAGTGTCGCCCCTAGCAAACGTATGATGACTAACGCGTTGTTAGCCGACAGTAGAGTGACCGACTTAGCCATCCACAACGGACGGGTTGACGTCTCCGACTTCGCTCAGATGCAAGCCATCAACCGTATGGTTGTTATGAAAACTTTTGCCCAAGGTATGAACAACCGAGTTCGCGCGGTCTTCCGTTCGGCAGGTCAAGTGTTGACTGGTTTAAACTACCAGACCCAACAGTTCACCTCCGAAGCGTTCGCAGCTGCAAACACCATCGCTTTCAACTACGGCGGTGTGGAAATCTCCACGGCAATCCAAGGTCTAAGCCCTAACAAAATTGCCGCGGCAATCGCAGTAGCTCGCGACACCTACAACCACTTCCAGTCAGACAACAACCACTGGTACGTTGCCGCAACCACGCAGCAAATACGTATGTTCTTCCGCTCGTTGTCCTCATTGACCAATACGTCGTTATGGCATGATAACGACTACGCACGCGTAGGCAACATGGTTGGCGGACTTAACCAGTTCGTAACCGACATCCACGGTGCCAAACTTCCTGCGGTAACGGTAGACACATCGCAAATCACCTTCATTGTTGACGACGGTCTAAAACGCTTCTACAACGCAACTAGCACAGACACCTACTACCTACCTATGTGGCAGCAGCCCGAGGGTATCTTGTTCGGTACCTCTGGCCTAACTACTCGTATCGAGCAGATGCCAGAAGTGTTAGACGGTGTTCGTGAACTGTTCAGTATGCGTGTGGGCGCACGTCGCGGCGCACTTCCGTTTATCTACAGTTTAGAAGTGAAAGACGCTTAGTAACCCCCCCTAAAGGATATTTTATCATGGCAGTAATTACCGCAACAGTATTCACACCCCAAGCACTGCGCGACCAGACGTTTGTCACTGACGGCTTTCGCAAACCAGGGGCATCTTGGGACTACCAACAGTACGACAACGGCGACCCCATCACCCGCCGTCGCAGCTACACAAGCGTGGATGCGCTTGTCGATGGCAGTGTCATCGACTTCGGACGCATCGATAACATGCGCGTCGAAGCCATCTATGTCACATCCTCAGCCTTCGGTACCGCACGTACGATAAACGTCGGTGTTGGCTACTTAAAAGCAGGCGTGGCCAGTGCTTTTGAAGGCGACGCTAACTGTTTACTCAACGCTTTAGATGTGGCCACAGCTTTGACAGGTGCAACCAGAAGCCTTCCTAAAGACGGACTCGTCGGTGTTGGTTTCGAGTACAATATCGACTACCGCCTAGACGCTCACCTATTAGTCACCGTAGCAGGCGGCACTTGGCCAGCTGCTGGTTCACTATCCATCTTGGTAGTAGGCCGCAAATTACAATTTGGTAATGCAAGGTAATCACTTAGAGAGGTAAGCATTGTGCCCTACACAAAGGTACAGGTAGCCAACCTCGCATTGGAACTTCTTGGCGCACAACCGATGCTGTCGTTCACTGAAACGACAGCATCTGGTGCTGTCATTAGGACTCACTTTGCTGAGGCCATTAAGGTCTGCCTATCAAAAGCTTTTTGGCGTTTCTCGGTAAAGCAGGTTAACCTACCTACCGCAGACGTTGTCAAACCTGTCAATGAGTTTAGCAACGCATACACAGTACCCGCGGACTTTCAGCGTGTGTGGCGTTTGCACCCATATCACGCATCCGCAGACTACAGATTCCAGAGCGGTAAGCTGCTGACATACATCCCACTGAAAGGTTACTCCTACCAGAGCAACGAGCTTGTCAACGCCGCCGACACCCACCTTTCACTATACAGCTGGGCAAACTTCGACGAAAACACCAACATATTATTTATAGAATACCTTCGCTACGAGCTAGCTTCGCGCTGCGCTATGCGTCTGAACCCATCCAAGGAGATGGAGTTGAAACAGCTCGCCGAACGTGCTAGACTGACAGCACTAGGCTTCCTCTCACTGGAGGAGAGCCCCGACATGGCGAGATTCCATCGTCAAGAGGCTGTGCGCCGAGGCCGAGGAGGGCGCGACGACAACATACTTTCAACATTGCGGTATCCCCCCAACGACGTATGGATTTAAACTATGGCCTTCAAGCACATTCAGTCCGAGTTCACAGGCGGTGAAATCGTACGCCGCATCGACCATCGCATAGACAACGATGGTATTAAGCGTGGCCTTGCTAAGTGTGTTAACATGATACCCACCCCCGAGGGCTCCGTAACCAAACGACCAGGTACGAAGTTCGTCGCCGAGTTTGGCTACCCAGGAAGACTCATACCGTATCTCTACGACGTCGACCAAGAATACATGATGCTACTCTCGGAACAGAAACTAGAGTTCATCAAAGATGGTAACGTGATAGGCGGGGCTGTCCCACTAGCAGGTGTGCTCACCACCGAAGGGTTTGACACCGATACATCGGGTGGTACTGCAGGCACAACATTCAGTATGGACGGCTGGTTGGGCACGCCTTACACCGTAAGCGGCTCATCAGTAGCGTCCTTCCCAACATGGAACAGCGGCAACACAGGTCAGTTTATTGGTGGTGGTATCGTCATTGAACGTGTGACGCGCGCAACCAAACCTGTTACACTGGTTAATACGCATGTCTATAAGGCAGCCCTTGGTGTAGGCACCGCAAGCACGCGTGGTATGAAGATTGAGGTTAACGACAGCACACCCACAAACGCCGCAGCTATAAACCAGGTAAACCAAGTGAACGGTGGCACAACCATCGTCAGCCATGGTATAAGCAGCACCAATGCGTTAACCTCCACACAAAATTACTGGTTTGCCAACCAATCAGCAGACCTCTCTCGGTTTGTCAGCTGGCGAAGTTATGGTGGGTCTCCACCCAACTTAACGTCTTTCGCCTTAGAACACGTGGGCTTTCACGTTCACCGCAACCTTTTTCAAACCGACCTTAGCAGCTGGGTCAACATCCACGCTGGAAACCCACTAAATTATCCTGATATAGCACGTGGCGTCCACAACTCTCAGGTAACCACACCAAACCACAACGAAGCCGCGTATGTACTGTTCCAGACATCGAACAACGTCTCAGGCCTTGAGCTTGCTGGCATAACGCGCCAGATAACGTTCCCTTACGCTGGTGCGCACACCCTCGTGGTTGCTGTGACGCAAGAAACAACCGCCGCAGCTGTGATGGACTCGTTCCGTATGCGTGTTGGCACAACGTCAGGGGCAGGAGATATTTCAAACGCTGGCACCAACATACTTGCAGGTGTTGCTGCGAACGCTAGATGGCAGAACACGCACACAGACGGTCTCGTAACATACATACCCTTCGAGTTCACAGTGCCATCACCAGGTTCGTACTTCGTAACCTTAGAAGCTGTGGACACGTTTGATGCTGCAGCACCTTCCCCAAACGTAGCTAGAATACGGTTGGCTGAGGTAATTATATACGCCAATACCATCACTGCGAACTACAACGTAACTGTACCTTACACGAATGCGCAGCTGTGCGACGTCGGCCACACCCAAGCTATGCGCACACTATTTATGACGCATAACGCGTATGCGCCGTTAGCCCTGCGCAGAAACCTAAGCACCGACACGTGGCAGCTGGTCGCCGTAGATACCCTTGATGGTGCCTATCTAGACACGAACTTAAACACAGGACTTACAATCACACCATCTGCTGCGACAGGTGCGGTTACGCTTACGGCCAGCGCACCGTTGTTCGACCCCGACGACGCCCCATCAACATGGCGTGATGGCAGATGGGTTAGGTTGTTCATCGGTTCGCAGTGGGGAGCCGCAAAGATTTCAGGTTACTCAAGCTCAACAGTGGTATCCGCCAGCGTATCCGCCTTCTTCCCTTTCGGTGGTACCACAGCTACATCCTTGTGGCGCGTAGGTGCTTTCGGTGGTGAGCAAGGCTACCCTGCGCGCTGCGCATTCTGGGACAACCGCTTCTGGTGGGCACGCACCTTAGGTATCCCTGGCGGTATCTTTGGCTCTACTGTGAACGGCGTAGCAAGCGAACTAAACCCTGGAGAATCTTGGGCTACCGTCATTATGTCCCCAACCTTAGGCAATGGAACCGTGTCAGACGACCGAGGATTCACCAGAATCATCGGCGATAAGAGAATTGAAGCATTAATACCCGCACAGAAATTGCAGGTGCTCACGAACCGCTCAGAGCACGCTCTGGCAGCAGGCAACACCAGCGGAGCCTTGTCGCCAACCAACACTAGGCTCGAAGACTCAACATATCTCGGCACACCAACCTGCACGCAGCCTGTGCGCACGGACGATAAAACTATATTTGTACAGCGTGACGGCCAGACCGTTCGTTTGCTGGCCGACGTCCGAACAGCTGACGGCTTTGTAAGCCAGATATTATCTCGGCAAGCCCAACACCTGATACAAGATGCGAATGTTAAAGAGCTAGCATACACCCAAGCACCTTTTGGCCTACTATGGGTCGTCAAAACAAATGGCCAGCTTCTCAGCCTAACCTACGACACCAACAACAACACCTACGGATGGGCTCAACACCTCCTAGGTGGGTCGTTTCAAGGTGGTGCGCCACAGGTAATATCTATCGCCACACTGTATGATGACGTTAAAAGATATGATATGCTTCACCTGCTGGTGCACCGCACCATCAACGGTGTTGACAAATACGTGCTGGAAGTCATGGAGCCTCCCTTTATCAACGAGGGTCTGGGTATCGAAGACGCGCACTTCGTGGACTGTGGTAGAAACTACGTCGGCGTAGCAACCAATGTAGCGAGCGCATCTTGGTTGACTGGGGAATCTGTGCAAATTGTTGCCAACGGTGTTGTTAGACCCTCCGCAACAGTGGTTGATGGCGAGGTATCCGTACCCGAAGGCACCACAAAGGCTCACGTCGGCTATGGTTACGAGGCCAACATCGAGACATTGGAAGCCGAGTACCCTTCGCAAACAGGTAGCCTTTTGTTCCACAAGAAACAAATAGCCGACCTACGCCTGAAAGTATATCTGTCTGGTCTGTGTAGGGTTGGCTTCCGCGACCCTATCAACAACACCACCGTGGTATATGATGCGCCGTACCAACCTACCTTTGACCAAGGCTTTCGCCCAACATTCTACACAGGTTTGCATGATAAGATAACCGTCATATCCGCTGTTGAAAATACGAAGGGCTCGGTGGTTATAAACTCGAATATACCACACCCATTGACTATTGACGCAATTTCGTTTACACTTAAATTAGCGGACAATACATAGGAGCTTCTCAAATGTGGACAACCTACACCCTTACACATGGCAAAGAGCTTAGCCTTCCTGACGAGTATGCTAAGGCACTCGAGAGCTGCGAAGGTTCCAACACTTTTGTCTACGTTGAGGACGATGTCATATGCGCCATGGGTATGCTAATCTACATTACGGACGAAGTTGTAGAGCTTACCTTACAGATGTACGTGGAGCCTATAAGCAAAATTAAGTTCGCCCGACAATGCAAAGCTTTTGTGTCGTCACTGCGCCTAGGTTTAAATGCCAGCCGCCTCCAAGCCAATGCAGAGGCACTAGCTTTAACACACCGACACTTCCTAGTGTTTCTAGGCCTTACCCAAGAAGGCACGCTTAAAGGCTTTGGCGGCAAAGGTATTGACCACATCATGTTCGGAGTCGCATTATGAACGCAGAACAGTTTGCAGAAGGCGCAGCTAAGTTCTCCGCTGGGTTCGACATTATATCCAGCTCAATCGGCGCGTACAACAAAGCTAAGTTGCAGGCAGCGCAGTTTAAAGCGCAGGCTATCGGACAAGAACGTAACGCTATTGCGGGAACCAAGAACCTAGAGGGCGAGCGCGTACGCAACGCCGTCATCAGGGCAAGTATGCGCCGTCAACAAGGACGCACGCAGGGCTCGATTGGTGCAATGTCCTCAGGCCGTGGTGGCGGCGACGCCTCAACTATTGCCGACCTGTCCCTCATGACCGAGCAAGATACCGACAGAGATGTCTACTACCAGCAATTGGGCTCCACACTACGCCAACAGGCAATCGATTCACAGATACAGCAAGCCTACGCCATGAGCACGCTAGCACATGCCCAGTCGCGTATTGCAAGCAAGAGTGCTTTCGGTGCTGCCCTGCTGACAGGCGTCACCAAAACTATCGAGTATGGCACACGTATCGCTGCCGCCATCGCAACAGGCGGCGCATCCGAACTTGCCAGAGCAGGCGCAGCACCTCAGAAGTCCGTTGGTGCCCAGACCCCCAGTGGAACTGCCGAAATCCTCCCACCATCCACAGGTGCTAACCTTGGTGGTAACGATGGTATGACACTCATGGACTTCCCAGCAACGCCCCCAGACAGGAATGCTGGCTTTACCGAACTAACCTCCAGCCCAATCAAAAGATAAGGAGTACTAACCAGTGACTGGTTTAGACGACGTTTTAAAACAAAAAACAACTTCACAAGCTGCCGACGGCTGGCGTAAGGCCGAGGACGAGGTGGCTGGGGGTAATAACGACCCAGGAAACCTTTCGGTAAGCCCTAATGTGCAAGCTATTGCCATGCAGGAAGCCCCCGAAGTCATGGGTGCTATGGTAGAAGGTTTGGCTGGTAGCATCAACAAAGCCTTTGAGGTGCACACATCTGTAACCAACATAATAAAAGATATTGAATACCAGCGCATTGAATATCTCAGAAGCGTCGAGAACGCATCGAACGTGAATGTGTTGCTGCAAAACGTACAGAATGACAGGTTTATGCTGGATAATGCGACGGACAGGTCGTTACAAAATGGTGAAGACCCTGAGGAAGTGCAGTTACGCCAGCAAGAGGGTTATGTGGAATTACTGCTTAAGGCCAAAGATACGCTCAACAACACACTACTACCCACCGCAGCGGGTAAAGAGAACGAACTACGTGAAGACACCTATCGGGCAATCACCAACGTTATAGGGGATGCCAACGCTAAGACCGCCGAGCGGGTGTTCCAGTTCAAAGCCGCAAAGCTTTCAGCCGTGGTGGCCGCGCAGGGGCAGAAAATACAGTCCGACGTGCTTGTCGGGAACATGACACCAGGTGTGGGGCACGCGCTAACCACCGCGATGGGTGATGCTAACCCAGCACTTAAAAACGACCCCACGTTCCAAGCTAGCATATTAGCGCAGCATCAAGCTATAGATGCTAACGATGGTTTTAAGATGATGAACCGTGACCAGTTCGAGCAGGTTCTCGCGCACGCCAACAACACCAAAAACTACCTCAAGGATGATGACCGTCAGAGGTTTATAGCAATGGCTAATGCAGGCATGGACGCACGTGAGGCCGCAAAAGCACAAGCCTCCAAAGACTGGTACTCGGCCTTTGGTGATGCAGCCATGAACAATATGGTGATAAACAATGGCAAACCGTCGGCTGAATTAGAGGCAGCCGTACCAGGTATGAATGCTGCGCAGCGTGCTCAGTATGAGGCAAATAAAGCCTATGGCGGCGTTTATGACAAGCTAAGACAGTCGCTAGTAGGCATGACCGAACCCCAACGTGACACTGAAATAGCTAATCTGGCAGCACTCATTCCTGGCATGGCACCAGATAAGCAACTAGCATACAAAGCAATGCTAGCACAATTGAGATTGGATAGTGCTGCCCAGAACTCCGCAGTATCTGGTATATCTGAGCAGCCCAATGTCTCCGCCCTAACCAAAGTCCAAGTTCAGCAGGCTCACGGCCTAACCCCTGCACCGTTATCCAAAAAGGAAGTTGGAAATCTTGCCTCTCAAGTTATGACTGCGTATTCGTCCAACAACCCCAAGCTGCTGGCAGCTGCGGTACAAAGCCTTCGCAACATAGAGGGTAAAGATGCTAACGGTGTTCCGATTGCCACGTACGCACTGCGTCAGATGGCTAAAGCTTTAGATAAAAACAAGTACGCGTTAATCTCGGCTGCTATGGTGGGGGATATGTCAATACCCGATACGGTCGCACTGATGTTGCACGTAAAAACCAACGGTACTGCGGGCGGTTCAAACCGCATACCCACATCAGATGGTGTACCAACACTAATGGCTTCCTTAGCTATGACAGACGCTGGTACGGGTAAACCTAAAGCGGGTCTGGCCGTCCTGCAGCAACACGCCCTGTTCATAAACCGCCTAAACGACGAGCGTGGAGAGAGTATGAACGTTGAAGGTAACGCCATACTGAGTTCACTTTACGAAATGGGTATAGCGCAGGCGAAGGCTACAGGTGAAAAGGATGTGGTAAAGCTCGCAGCAGCGGGCATGGCCAAAGTTAAGCAGGTTCTCAACGGTGCAGGCAACGTAGTTGAAGTGCCCCAGAATGCGCAACTTGAGCGAAGCCGACTAGGGAGCATGGTAAACCCTGCGGGTGATAAAGATAGAACCGTTTCCACACCAGCCACCATAGTATTCCAACCTGGTGTGACACCGTTGGACGTTGCAGGCATACCCGACAAAATGAACAGTTACTGGCGGCAAATCCTTGGGTCAGGCGCAGGTGTCATCCAAGCTGCTGCTGCGGGTAAGCCGTTAGCGTTCACAGGCACAGTACCGAGCAGACCTGCTGACCTTCAAATAGGTATCAACAAAGCTAGGAACTATCTCAACAGCCCATTTAAAAAACAGGTTGACACCAAGGTTCAAGCCTATGCAAATAAAATGGGTGTAGACCCAAACCTTGTACTGGCAACCCTCTCGGTAGAGTCTAACATGAAAGACCTCAATGTTAAAGGATACTCGGACGGCAGCGCGGCAAGGAATGCGGCAATAGGTAGTCTCGGCTTATCGCAGATGACTACCGACACTAGAGCATGGCTCGAGAGGTCAACAGGCAAGAAGTACAACCTGACCACCGTAGACGGCTCTATTGAAGCGGCTGTGGATTACTATGCCCACCTAGCAAAGAAGGGCAACACAAAAGACCCAATACTGTTGGCGCGTATGTGGAACGGTAAGGGTGACATGGCAGAGCGTCACGCAAACGTGGTCGCAGGTGCTTACAATGCAATAGTTCAAAAAGGCGGTAAAGGGGTATCTGGAGGCTCACAAGTGCTGGCAGACATCGACAGCGGCAAAGGCCGTGTGGTAACCCAACAGGCACCCGACGGTTTAATAGAAGCATACTACCAAGCGTGGGGCAGCAGCACACAAACACCTATACTTGCACCAAATGGTACCGCACTGCGTGTCTCGGCAACCGCGATAATCCCAACAAAAAAGGAGTAGTAACATGGTACGTAATAGCTGGGGTGAAATTGACAACCCTGTGTTCGCCGAGCAGCAGGCTAGTTCACGAACAGTGGAAAACCTTACAGGCGTAAACTCTGCCCTTAGTGTGCGCGCAGCACCGAAAAAAAAAGACACCACATTAGCAGATTTCGGGAAAGGCTTCTCAGCCGCAGCACAGCAGTCTTTCGGTAACACCACCATGTTTGAGAACATAATGTATGGGGATAATAATGTATTTGGTATTCCGTTCGGAGATAACATCGCAACGCGGAACGCAAGAACGGCCGAAGCCGAAAACAAACCGACGTTTGACGCCGAGGGCTTTAAGAATATGACAGGGTACACTCTGCCCAACACGTTGTCGCTAGTGTCCGCAGAGGATGCTCTCGGTTTGCAGGCTATGTTCCAGCGCAGAGAGGCAACGGAGCAGGCTCTGGCAGGTGGCTGGTTCACACCTATGGGACTTGGCGCAACAGCAGGGTCTATAGGTGGCGCGTTAAGTGACCCTGTAAACTTTGCGGCAACGGTAGCCTCCGTACTGCTACCAGGCTTGGCAGTCGGCGCAGTGGCAAGCACCGCGCGGTTAGGTTATGGTGCCCAGAGAACTGCCACATGGTTACAGACTGCAAGCATGTTACGCAACACCACCAACGTTCTCCCATCCGCCTCAGGTTTTGGTGGTCTCGCTACACTGGGTGCGATTGAAGGTGCCGCAGGTGCCGCCCTGACAGCCAGCAATGAAGCCTCAAATGCCGAGAACATCTACGGTCAAGAGTTCGACCACGTGGGATTCTTAGTGCAAAACATCCTAATGGGTGCAGGTTTAGAGCTTGGTATGGGTGGGCTCAACGCCGTCTCGCAGATGGGCAGCAACGCCTTAAAGCGCACACCAGGTCTCACACAAAACTCCATGCAAAGTATGGTTGACAACATCGCAGGTGCAACAGGTATGTCACGTGGTGATGCGTGGGAGGTGGTGCAGATGAACCTCAACGGCCGTGCACAGAAAATACCTGCGGGTGAAGCCGTTAAGCTGCTCGATGATGAGCTGGTTGAGATACACCCCGACGCGCAGCCTTACATACCTGTGCAGGTTAAAGAGCTTGCAGACATTCCAGCGGCGTCACGTCAAGCAGCTATAGACACCAAGATGCTAGAGATGCGCACCCTGCTAGATGGGGCGGACGAGTTCGGCGGCCTAGAGCACGCACCGATAAACTTGGGTGCCATCTCTGACAGCGTGGACTCCATAATGGCCTTCATACCTGAGGACAAGCGGGCGCAGTTCGAGCTTGACAACGCAGACATCTTCACGCTCATCGGCAAGCGTCAGGTGGCGGCCGACCCACGGCTACCCTACATGAGCATCGGCGGAATGCAGCAGGAGTTCGGACGGTTGAACACCTTAATGAGTAAGCAGTACACCGAGATTATCAACGCCACAAACAACTTCAATAACTTAGGCACAGCATACACAGGCTCTACACTCACTATCAAAGCCTTCGCAAACACGGCGGGCAAGTTTGTAGCGATGTCCGAGCACATGGTTAACCGAGGCCTAGATATTGACCCAGCTCTAAAGGCTAGCTTGGCTAGGCGTGGTACTAAGCTCCACAAGATAACACAAGAGATAGCCGACCTGCAAGTGCGGTTAAAGGACGAGAAGTTCATAGCAACCCGAGCTGCTGACCAAGCTAGAATCGCGACGCTAGGTAAACAGGTCAGCCGAAGGCTTGCTACGTGGAAAGGTACCCTTGCCCTAAACACACCAATGATGGCAGACATCAAGGCTGTCTTCGGTGATGACTCTGCGTTGGTTAAGCGTATGGTGGCTGCGGGTGCAAAGGCTAGCCAGTTTGCCACACCTGAACAGATTGCCAGACAAGTGCGTGACAGCACACTAGCGGGCATTAAAAACATGGAAGAGATGGTTGTCAACAACGTAATCGCAGGAACCAACCTGCGCGTCGGTGCTGAGGAGGCTGCAACCGCAGGTGTTCAAAGTCGTATAGGTCAGCACGGCCGTGGTAACACTGAGTACGCGGCCTACAACAAATACTTGCGGGATAAGCAGGTACCGCATGATAGCAAGTCAATGACCGACTACGTCAATGAGCGTTCCATGATGCTCAAGAAGGACGTCACCACATTACAGAGTTTGTACGATAACGCCGAGGCCAACGGCTTGCCGCCAGCAACACGCGCATATATAAAAGACCAACTCGATTTCCTGACAAAAGACGAGATTCGTGGTACAATGGATGTAGAGCAGTTTACTAAGGCTGCCCTAGACGCTTTAGACTGTTTAATCACTGGAGGTTCATTAGATGACGGGTAAGCAGAACTGTTCTAAGATATTCCATGACGCCACAAAGGCTGTGATGGGTAGGCAGGCTGCTGACCGCATCCTCAAAAAGATTAAAAAGACAGCGGACAACGACCCGCAAAAACTCGGGTTCCTTTTAAGGCAGTACGGTGTCTTACTAGACTACAAGGCCAAGCAAGGCCTAACCAAGGCGATAGGTAAACTACAGACAGCGCAGGTCGCCGTCGCTAACCACAATAAAATAATCGGTGCATTCTCCAAACTTAAGGCCGCTGAGGTAGTCAACATTGGTGGCGCACCAGCTGCTAAAGAGTGGGCTCAACTTGTGCGTGGGCTAGACCCTACCGACTCCACAGCGGTGACGGCAGCTTACGAAAAACTTCTGACCATCGTAGACCTAACACCACGGCAACTAACGCTAGTTGAGAAACGCGTCCATGCCACGCGTGTGTTTGACGCTATGGCGTTTGGCGACCAAGCATACACCATGGGCGGTGGGTACACCAACCTAATGGCGTTGCGGACACAAGAGTTTTCAAAGTCCGCCGTCCTCGCTTTGAGGAAAGAGGACATGATGTTCTTCATGGCCTTACAGGATGGTGCAGAAAAGACCACATTTTTCAGAGCGAACGTACTACCTACTGTAGTGGACGCCTTTAACAAGGGTTTAAGCGACGGCTCAGGGGCTGGCGATATAGGCCTACTTCTCCGCCAGTCACATGCCTTTCGGGAAGACCTTGGCGTGCGCCCCTTAAGTGCTGTGGAGTACCTTGCTGACCTACTATCGGATACTAACCTTGCCAAACTACCTGCCAACCTAGAAGACCAGCTCATACAGATGAGCGACAAAGGTCTAATCGATTTGACCCACCCCTCCTTAAACCCCGAGGCTGCAACCCACTACAGCCTGCAACGTAAGCTTGTAAACGTTTTTAAAACTGTAAGCGGCCTTGACAATAGAAAAGATAGACTAAACACTTCAATCATGCCTAACCTAGCTAAGGCTGCGGATAAGACCATGGTGTCCCTAGGCAATATCTACGCACGCCTGAACAAACTTGACAGTGAGCGCGCACTACTTGAGATTGCAGAGAAGCGAGCACGCACCGAAACCCGCGTCGGCAAACTCGACCAGAACTTTAAACTAGGCACGGAACGTCTGCTTGAGATTACCGAAGAGCTGCGCGTAGAGCAGGCCGTCATAGAGAAGTACAACGACGAGTTCGGCGAAGCTGATGTAGCAGGTGCTAAGTCTAACCTCGCAGCCATTACCAAAGAGCGCAACGCCGCTAAGCGCGAGCTTGACAAACTAAACACCGAGTACATTGGTATTGCAAACAAACTGGCAAAACAGGCAGAAGGTATAGCCAACCTCGAAGACGGTGACGTCGCAGCCATAGCTAATTCTTTCGGTAACGGTGGAACCCCACGAGAGTTGTACGATGGTTTGTTCAACGCTCAGACAAACTTGAAAGACTCACTTGTCACCTACCAGACACGACTAGCCAACATCGCCAAGAACGAGCAGGCCGAACTTGAAAAGGTGGCACAGCGTGCGGTTAAGACCGACGACATGGTCAACAACCAGCAGCTTGCGCTTGCCGAGCGTGACAAAGTCATCACCAAATACAAAGGGCAGGTGGAGGTCGCGCAGGCCAACAAGGCTGCCAAGGTTGTGGAAAGCGACGCCAACGTTGTAGCCGCAAAAGACCGTGTCGAACTTGCACAGCAGCAAGTCACACTATTTAAAGACTCGCTGACAGGCGACCCTCAAATAGACGTCTCTGTGGTAAGCGCAGCACGTAAGACAATACTTGACCGCATCCAAGCCAGCCAAGCTAAGACGCTGGCTGAGAAGGAAGCGCAGATTGGCAAGGCCAATGTACGCCGTCAAAAGGCTGTGGACGTACGCACCGCAGACGCCCCCAAGGCGGAGGCCAAGGTCACTGCCTTGACGTCCGAGTTGAAGCTTGCAAAGAAGGAGTACACTAAGACAAACAAACAGATTAAAGCTGGAAAGAAGTCAGACGTCGTAATTCTGACCCCGCTGCCTAGCGAAACCAAAATAATTAAAGCTGCTATCAAAGCACTTGAGACGCGTCTTGCAGCTGCAACGAAAGCAGTCAAAAAGCTTTCGGATGATGTGAAAGCTGCCGATGATAATCTGCTGGACAAGACATTCAACTACGCTGAGTTTGAGCGCAAGGTTAAAGACTGGAGTTCCGACAAGGGGCAATCTAATGTAGACTACGTGGCCAAGTCTGTCAAAGAAGCCAACGACGAGTTCGACATAGCTGAGAGAGCTTTGAAGACCGCCGAAGGTCAGCGTAATAAACTAGACACAGACATCACAGCCAAACAGAAGGCCGTCACCGATGCCGAGACCGCTAAGGGCGAGCTTATAACCGAGCAGGCGCGTGTGCTGACCGAACGCGAGCAACGCCTAGCTGACGCCAAGAAGTATGTGGCACCAGAGATTGACAACCAGCACGAGGCCTTGCTTAGGTCTGCCACTGAGCAGCATGAAGGCTACGGCCTAAACACAGCTGCTGAGTTCGAGGCACGTCAAACGTTGGCCATGAAAGCCTCCGACATCGAAGGTTACCTACCACCATCACAGGCCACCCTTGAGAACATAACCCCTGATGTTGTGGATGCCATGACGCCAGAGCAGATGGCCAAAAAGGGTTTCGTACCGCTCACAGCCAACAAGCAAAATGGCACACACATCTTAAAGATGGATTTCATAGGCGAGGACGGCAAGGCTGTACCCTCCAACGTGCTCATCGACACAGGTGCCTTCACCTCATTCGGAAGCGACGCACTGCTGGGCAAGCGTGCTGGAAACACACGGCTGGTCAACGACGTTCGTGACGCACAACTGTCTAACCTGAACATCAAGTCCGAGGGTATCCAGCTCAAGGGCACCGCACTAAGTTTGCTTAAGCGTGCTGACAGTGCACCTAATATGGACGTTACTGGGCTAATGAAGTCGGCTGGCGTTGAAGCCATTATTGGCCGCGACATACTAACAAACTATGATATGGTCTACACCCCAAGTGGGGCTTATCTCGGTAAAAAGGGTGCTGTAAAGCCTGCTGGGGATACGTTCTTTGTCAAAGGGAACAACTACTCCATCGACCTGTTTGGTGAGCGTACCTTGGTAGACAGTGGCGCAACATCCACGCACCTACGCCTCAGCACTATAGAAGAGCTAGGCGGCGTTAAGATTGGCACACGAGGCGTAACCACGGCCTCAGGCAAACAGACGCTGGACGTGTACAAGGTACCCGAGCTTACCATCGGCTCCAATGTGTACAAAGACGTTGAAGTGGTTCCATTTGCTGAGGGTGAGAACCTTGGCAGAAACATCATCGGAAGCAATATCCTTAACCAAGGCAATGTTGTGCTTACGAAGACTAAGGTTATCTTCGGTGCAGTTGATGGCTCGCCTAAAGTCAAAGCGACGCCTGACAAAGATGACACCCTCATGAAGACCTTTGTTGAACGTGCCCTAGCCTTAAAGGAACGTCCCGAGGGGATGCCGAAAGCTGATTGGGATGCCTTCGACAACGCACGCATGACCTACCTTGAGAAGCTAGACGCCTCCAGCAAGTCAAAGAAAAACTTCGATAAGGTCAAAGCTGAGCTTGATGCTATGTTGGAAGCCAACCCTGGCGACGCCACCTCTGCTCTACACAGCGCACGCAACTCAGCCATCCGCAACACACTTGAAGTGTTTGGCAGGACGATGACTAAACAGGAGAAGATGCAGGGTTTGAGCGAGCAGGCGTTCCAATCGAGGCGTGTGCAGGCTGCGATGATGCGGTCAGCCGAGAGATTTATCGATGGTCAGAACACCGCACCAGCTGCGGTTAACTACGTCCAAGCCTTACAGCGCAAGGGTAAGCTAGCCACCGAGCAAACAGGCCTACAGCGTGTGGTTAAACATGCCGAAGAGCGTTTACCTATTATGCAGAAGCGTCTCGACGAGCAGCGTATAGCCGAGCGCAGGCAGCCAGGTTTGAGCCAGCAGACCTCCGACATCATACGTGAGAGTATGGTTAAGGCAGCTGCCAAACTAGACACACAGGCGAAGAGTATGGCAGACTACCAGAAGGAGCTTGACGACCTTGATACGAAACGTGCCGCAGCGCATTCCGAGAGTGCCAACTTGACCAACCTGCTGTCACAGAATAACATAAACGACCCGAGAATTGCTGCGAACGCCCTTGCCAAAGCCATGCGCGAGCGCGGCCTAGAAGCCGTCGACGCTGGCGGTGACAGCACACGCAACCTGCTTAACACTACCACGATACCTGTTAAAGGTATGGCAGGGTTGAATGCATGGCTTGAGTCTTTCGGTGACAACACAAACCCCATAACTAAACTAATGGATGCCGCACAGCGTGAGCGTATGCAAGAACTAGAGATAGAGCAGTTTGGGTCGATGGCTGGTGAAGGTCTGGTGAACATGAAACAGTCCATTGGCGATATTGCAGGCAACAGCGCAGAGTGGCGTTCTAACCTAGACCTAGAGGGTTGGTTCGGTGCTAAGTCATTCATATCAGGTGTCGACTCCGCCAACACATTCTTTAAAACCAACATGACCAACAAACGTATAAATTACAACCCAACCCTTGCAAAAGGTGCTAGGTCGGCGCGCGCTGTCGCACGTACAGCCAAACTATCGTTGTCCTTCATGTCACAAGTTCTTGACAGGGTGCCTCAGGTTGCAGCCCAGCTGGCCAACCGTAACGTCGCTAGGGCGGTGCAGCTCATCGTACAGGCACCGCTGGACATGGTGGAATCGTTCGGTAGGGGTGCTTTTGGTAAAGGCCTAAGCGAAAAACACTTGGCGCAGATGCTGAAAGATGACTCCACGATGGAGTTGTTCAACAGTATGATGGGTGCTGTGGGTCGTATCGACGCTGCCGAGGACGGTCACGGCGTGGCAGATGCGCTCTTTGCTAGCCTTTATAAGTTCACAGGCGTAACACAGATGAACGCCCTCGGTAGTATGCGCTCGTCTGAGACGGCATCCCGACTGATTGCCTCCGCTATTCGTAAGGTAGTGTCTAACCCAGACAGAATATATGACATAGAAATACGTAACGTTTTCGAACCTTTCGGTCTCCTGCCTGACGACATCTTCATACTGGCCAAAGGTATCGACGAGGGTGGCATCTTCCGTCCAGAGCTGGTGCCTGACCTAGGCATCTCCACCAAAGCTAAAGCTATGCACACCTTCCAATATGACAGGCTGACATACAACACGCTGGGTGGAAACCACGCATCGGCCGCAGGTATCGGTACACAAACAGGCACGATTGGTGGCGAGGGTGTACGTATGCTCACAATGTTGACTACCTTCCCACGTATATTTGCAGGGCAGGTTGTCCCTTCTCTCATCAGGGAGATGGGCGGCCGTAACAACGTAGCTGGCTCCGCAATGATGATGGGCGGTGTGATGGCATCTGCACTCATCATGGGTATGATGCGCGACGCGATGTATGAGGTCTTTACACAAGGTAAGATTATAACCAACGGGTCTAACATGGCAGCCGTCGCCGAGGGTCGACTAGAGGATATTGACGCTGGTCAGAACGTCTTAGCCGCCATGAAGTACATGACACAGGCTGGTATGCTCTCGGCAATCCCTAGCTCGATGGTGAGTAGTTGGATTTATGGGTTCACCGACCCTGTGGATTCTTTCATAGGTGCGCCCTTTGGTATGATTCGTGATGCTGCGGGCTCGATTGGACAAGCTACCCAAGGTCGAGTCACGCCGCTTGCCAACACCTTAACGGGTCTAGCTCCATTCGGGATGGCTGCTGCCACGACCGTGTTAACACGCAGCCCAGCTATAGGCGCAGGTGTGGGCTTTGCCACTACCGCAGCCATGCGCAGCCGTCCCATTGGTCAGCTTGTAGGTAACGCCACGGGTAGTTCCGACTTTGAGTACGGTATGACCAAGGCGTTTAGGTTGTGGGCTAATGCCGTCATTGGTAAAGACTATGATATGGACGACCCAACCATACTTGAAGATGTGTTTGGTACTGGTGGTGCAGTTGACCCCTTCCCTAATGGATTTTAAAGTGCTATACTTAAATAAACTGGAGCTTTTGTAATGGCTAATACGTCCGTATCCAACACGCCCGCAACGAAGGGCATCGACCTTGTTCAAACACATAAGGTCGATATTGACACGACCAACACCTACGTGTTGGTACGCCCACTTAATGCTTCCCGAACACCGTATATCACAGGTATCATCGCGCCCAACATTCCTGTTGGCACCTTAACCTTTTGTTTCGTACCCTCCGACTCCAACGCCGCAGCTACTGGCGCATTCGAGTATCCTATGACCTTTGCAGCCGCAACTGTCTTCGTCGCGCTGCCAAGGCGTGGGCGCATGGATGAGTTTCTTTTTTCGGGAAACCTTGGTGATGCTTTGTGGGTCAAGAGTAGCGTTGCAATCAACTTCACTTTAATGACAGACGCACCTACACCAGGTAGCGCAGGGGACTAGCGGTATGACACATGTAGCAC
>Ga0163148_10001727_pt1 | contig 27792 bp, 23 predicted proteins | sample OliLakLV19MP7P2_FD_148606 | JGI IMG/M metagenome (GOLD analysis project Ga0163148, IMG submission 148606) | Freshwater microbial mat bacterial communities from Lake Vanda, McMurdo Dry Valleys, Antarctica- Oligotrophic Lake LV.19.MP7.P2 | ecosystem: Environmental > Aquatic > Freshwater > Lake >... | reverse complement strand
CCTTTGCCCCCCCTCCCTTTTTGACGATGTTTCCCAACATTTTAGTATTATCACATTCAGCATTGCCACTCCCGGGTAGCTACGGGAGTCGCAACTTCACCTGGACCTGTCTGTGTGCAAGCGTCTAAAGAGCCTGCCGGGCTGAAGTGCCTTGTCCAGCATGAAGTAAAATAGACATTTAGTTTTTTTTTGGGCACATCTCAGTCCCCAGTCAACCGGGACCAAAGACACCTTTTCTTCAGCTGACTCCGAATGGTCAAGCTTGTGCTTTCCCACACCATTGTGTCCACCCTGGAGCAAGAGATGCTGGCTGATTTGATCACACACGGACGTGCCAATGCCATTCATGTCTGCTTTCATTGCAACTCAGCTGGAGTCAAGGGTGAAACTGACAAGGAGTGAAGAAGGCCCACTTTGCTGCACCATTGCATGGGTTCTTGTCTGATCCAAGTGTGAATTTTGGATCAAGGAGATGGCCCTCCATGTGTGGATCAACAAGTTCCTCCCCAAGTGCAGCAAGGATCTCTTTCCTGAAGAGGAGCCACAGAAGCTTCACAGATGGGTTCGTCAAATGTCCCAGCCTTCTCCTGCCTCCCCATTCACTCGTCTCCTGTTGCCTCCCACCAACCTGATGTGTTTCTTTGGATCCCTCTTCCTCTTGTCTCTGATCCAATCAGACTCCAAAAGAGGTCATCTTTTGGTTTGTTTTATCTTTTGTATCCACATCTTTCAAGTGAATTTCAAATGAGTCTCATGATGTGTTTTTGTTCTTCCTTTCCTTCTGTTTGTTCGTGTCCAATGTTGTTTGCAATGACACACTCAATCTTACCCCACATGCAATGAGGGGTGGTTGTTCCACATTGAGTGTCTTTTGAAGTTTCTTTCAACACAGTGTCTGGTTCTGCTGGCTGTGGTTTGCCCCAATTATGCTAATCTTTTGATTTAATTAATTGCAGTGTTGTCTGAAGTGCGTTAACTGCCAAAGAAAAATACTTTTACCAGTGCTTCTGGACTTTCATGACACATTTGGTTTGTAAAAAACAAGCAACTGAGGACCAACATAAGTTCTAGCACATCTTTTGGACTCAAGTCAAAATTGACTGTTAATGTTTTGCCCATGTGTGTTATGAATGCATGTGTTTTGTTTCAAAGTTAGACTTTGGTGGTGACTGTTGATTAAACAAGAAAGAACAACACAGCAGAAACATAGTTTGCTAAATGAAGTAACCTCTTGCGCCAGACTGATGTGGAGAATTCACTGTTTATGGGATTCATCACTCACAGTCACTAGCACCACTAACAAAGGACACACCAGCCACTTGACAGCCCCTGCAGCTACCACAGCATAAGTAGTGCACATCTTCCAACAGTGAAAGTTTGGAAACAGACTATTTTTCACTATGATCATTCTGATTAAAGCACAAAAAGTCCAATGCAAAGTTGTGATGAGCTCAAACAATTTATTTGAAGCTAAGTTAATCAAAGTTTAAGCTGTCCTGCCACAAGAAAAATTTGGAAATTAACTCACAAAAATGAGCTTACAAATACAAATTGTTCACACATATTTATTATTAAAAGATCTGTGGTAATGGACTTAGTAAACAAGTTAACTTGTTTTAGATTCATCCTAAGTAAAATTATGTGCTGTGTTCCTGGTTGTGTCTGAAGACCTTCATTTGCTTTACTGCTCCTTAGACTAAAGGTTTTTACCATTATGATGCTTCTGAGAGCTGCTGTTCTCCAGGTCTTTTACATTTGTAGTAGTTTCTTGTTCCCAATGTAAAAGCAAAGCCATTGGATGCCATGTGCATCTCCAAAAAAAACCTAAATATCTATTTTACTTCACTCTAAAAAGGGATGCCATGTGCATCTCCACGTGCCCCAGCTTCTGTGGCCGTGAGCAGTAAACTATCTTCCAAGGGTTGTGTAGAAAATTTTAGATCTCATGTTCACCCATTCTCTGGGTCTATTTTCAATCCATACGTGGCAGCTCTGTGCTTTAGGGGCCATGTGCTGCCATTGTTGCTCTTTTTACAGTGGATTGTACTATAGGGGCCTTTGACGCATTGCTATTGTAGCTATTTGACAGCTCTCTGAATTGAATTGAAGTAGCTAATGAAAAACAACATAAGATTCATGATAAAAGATCCAAGGTTACTGTATCAACTGCATGCGACCCTTCCGCACTGTATAGCCTCTGGTCTGGGTTGAAGGTTTTGATGTTGAACTGGATAGACATCGTGAAGCTGTTGGCATCGAAAGCCCATCATCACCTCGCGCAGCATTTGGGCTGTCCCTAATACTATCTTGTGACACTAGTTATATCATTAGTATTATTATTAAAGTGAACTCAAATGAAATTTTAAGCCTGCTGTTCCCAATACATATGGTAGCAAGAAGTCCACTTAGGGCAACAACGAATAGGTTACCCCCAACATCCCTGCAAAGGTTTCAGACCAGCCTACAACAGGCGAGAAGAACCGAGTTTATACCAAGTTGGGTGTCGTCTCGTATCGCCAAGTGAATCATGTTTTTGGATTAGTGTACAGCACCACCAAGTTAGCTCTTAGGAAAGCGCACGAATTGAACATCCTTCTGTCTCTCTGCTTGGCAGGCGTCACACGTCGCTGACATACACCTATGGACATCCATGTTAGTGGGTCGGCCATATTCTGCACCAATAGTCTCATCATCGTGAGGGTCGCACCAGTTAAACCCAAGATCCGTCAATTCCTGAAGTCGTTCAGGGCCAAGTTCGTCTTGAGCGGCTTTCTCTCTCTGGGTGATGCACCACGAACCTAGTCCGATAGCGTTTCCGTCTTCCCATGTGGAAGGGACATCGGCAGTGCCGTGCGCTATTTTGTATTCCATCAAAGCCTGAATGTGCTGGTCCCACACGGGTAGATCGGTACCGTCGCCGCGGTTGTCAGCTTCCCAATCAAAGCCAAGATAGGTCAGACGTTCACGGTTCTCGAGTGGAAGCTCGTCCATTGCTGCACGTACTCGCATATTCGCAGCCCAGGATCCCACTTCTTGTTCCTCGGCGTCCTTGTACTGCAACGGGACATTGCAATTACCGTATTCCGCTTTGTAGTCGGCCAAACCTAGGAAGTGAGATTCCCAACGCCCATAGCCGTGACCGCCCTCTAGGCCATAGCCATCTCCACGAGGGGTCTCCCAGTGAAAGCCAAGCCCTTGGAGTTCAATTCTCTTTTCCGGTGATAGTTCGTTTTGAGCAGCTACATCACGAACGTTGGACACCCACACTCCAAGTAGTCTTCCCTTCTTGTCTTGGTAGTCCGGAGGAACCATGCAGTCACCGTGATCGCGTTTATACTGAGCAAGTGCCTTTACAAACAAATTCCAGTCGCGAGCAACATTTGCCGCTGTGGGACCGTTTCGGTACTTCTCGTCCTCTGGCTGGAGCTCCCAGTTGAAACCAAGGGCAGAGAGCTCGTCTTTCTTATCCTGTGGTAGCCGATTTTCCGCGCTGCGCACACGCTGGAAGGAAACCCATTCGCCTAAGCGCAAGCCATTGGAATCGACATAGTCATGGGGCACGTTGCAGTCTCCATAGTTGGCTTTGTAATCTGCGAGAGACTTCACATAATCGTCCCACTGATCGTCACCAGTTGGACCGAAGGTGCTCAAACCTTTGGCGGCCATCTTGCGGTTGAATATACGCTGAAGCAGACTACTTCTCCTCTTTGGCTGCGTTGCTTTCTTTGTATTTTTGGCCGTACCGCCCACGATCAAGCCACCAATGCTGTGAGGATTCCAGTCGAACCCAAGATCGTTCAACTGGGATATCTCTTCTTCTGATAACAAGCCGTGTTTGGCTTTGTATCTCTGGTGGCGCACCCATGCCCCTAAATGTCTGCCCTCGTCGTCGACGTAGGAGGCAGGAACTTGGCAATCGCCATATTTTTCCTTGTAGGCCTTAAGTGACTCGAGGTACTGCTTTTGCAATTTTGGATCTCTGATGATACCATGTTCTCCAGCTGTTCCATCTCCGTCCTGAAGTTGCCAGACAAAACCAAGAGCAGTCAATTTGTCGATTTTGGATTGGGTGAGGTAGCCTGCAGCGGCCAAGTGGCGCTGTAGCGTTACCCACTCGCCGAGGGCCTTGCCGTCTTGGTCGCAATAATCACGGGGAACGAGACAGTTTCCATACTCGGCTTTATAGGCAGTCAGAGAGGCAAGGTAGGAATCCCAATGTGCAAACGGGTCCAAAAATCCATCGTCTCCTTCCATCCCATCGCCGGCGCCGGTGGCAGGAATGCTCCAATCAAAGCCGAGGGCATCGAGTTGTGCTCTCTGCTCTTGAGACAAGGTATTGCGGCTCGCCCTGTGCTTTTGATGACGCACCCAAGCACCTAGTGCTCTTCCTTGCAAGTCCTTGTAGTCAAGCGGCACATTGGTGCTGCCGTTATTAGCTGCCTTATAATCTTCAAGCGCCTTCAAATACTCTTGCCATTTGTCAGGGTCAGTCACAATACCAAAGCTTTCTGCGCTTGGATCGCCATCTTGGAGGTCCCAAACAAAGCCAAGTTCAGTGAGCTGATCAATTTTCTCTTGAGGAAGTTCCTTGGCGGCCGCCAAATGACGTTGCATAACAACCCAGCGTCCAAGTGGTCGTCCATCTTCGGGATCGGTATAGTTGAAAGGAACAAGGCAATCACCGCACTTTGTCTTGTAGTTGACCAGTGAGTGCACATAGCTGTCCCACTGACTGGGGTCTTCCATGTCATCAAAGATACCAGCGCCATATAGTCCTCGACCAAGGCCGTTTGATAAGCTAGAAACATCGCAGCGAGGAGGACGGTATTGCTCTGGGTCAGCATCATCGTGATATTTTGGAATTGCCAAGCCAAATACTGGAAAGGAATCAGCTTCCTCGATATCGCCACCACCCATCAAATTCTTGTCGTCGTTGTCACCATCTTCATGGGGATCAGGTAGAGTCTTGTTGTTCTTGTGGCAGTTTCGACGGAACCACCCCCCAAAACAACAAAAGCAAATCACCAAGAGCGCTGCAGCTGCAAGCAAGGAAACGATTGTATTTGCTCTGCTGTTCGTCCCAGTGGCATCGGCTTGGTCGACGACTTCCGTCGAAGCTGCTGAGGTAATCATGGCATCTTCCGCTACCAACGGCTCGTCGATGGGCACCCCACCACTGACTGGATCGCTATCTACTGGACTGACTTCTCCATCCGTCTCGATGTTGGCAGACCCAGCTTCGCTGCTTGCGGAACCACCATCACTGTTGGCATCCTCCTCCTCCGTGGTATCATTACCATCAGTGTCGCTTGCCTGGTCTTCCATCATAGCTGCGTCGCCATCGTCATCGCTGTCATCTTCCGTACTAGTCGATGTCCAATCATAATAATCATCCGTTCCATCCATTTCGCTTGTCGCCGCATCCAGTATGGGGACATCGTCTTCTGTACCAGTTGAGCCCCCACCGCCGCCCTCTGGCTTCACATCGCTGCCATCTTCCGTGCTGGCCGATGGCCAATCATAATAATCATCACTTCCATCCATTTCGCTTGTCGCGGCGTCCATAGTTGGCACGCTGCCAGCATCCTCCTCCGAGGAATCTCCATCATCATCCCAGGCATCATCAGTGTCATACGAGTCCGAAGCCGAGGCTGAGGCTGAGGCGGACGCCGAAGCAGAGGCAGAGGACGATGCTTCTTCTTTCTGATCATAGTATTCATCAGCACTATCGGAGCCTTCCTCGCCACATTCGATTCTAAAGTGCGTGCGACCTGTTTTCTTGTTGAAACCCTCATCGTAAACCTTGCAGCCGGGCCGGAAGACCAAGGGGTGGCCACCAACGCTGCTGCTGCTGCCACTACTGCTGCTACTCCCACTACTACCACTACTGCTGCTGCTTCCCTTGCTGCTGCCCTTGCTGCTGCCCCAGCTCCGAAGGTGACGAGAGTGTTTGGCAGATACAGGGACCAGCGCTGCTTGAAGGAGCAGCAGCAGCACGAGAACGGCTCGTGACGTTTGCTTCATCGTGTTGATTTTGAACTTGTTACTGACTTTGATACGAAAAGAAATGTGTGGGATAAGCTTAGAAGGAATCAATCTTTTCTGGCTTCAACTGTAGGTGAATGTGCAGTCAGGTCGATAAAGTAGAGACTAGCGTAACCTTTTACTTGCGCATCGGTGTAGCTTATCTCTTCACAATGTCTTCCCGCTCGACGGTTGCGCGAGAGATCTTATTACTAGGACAGACCAAAATAATACGATAAATTGGCGCCAAACAGAGGTCAAACGCCCGTAATTATGTTTTGATAATGTTACACTGTATGTCTACTATTGTAGTCGTTGCTTGTGCTCATGTGCCTGCCCACACAGTTGGTCGAATCGTTGCAAGATTCGTTTTTGTTTTTGTCGGACTACCTAGTCTCGTGTCATCGTGAGCGTGCTTTACTACTCGTAATGAATTCCGTTGAATCTGTTTTAGCGTTGGTGTGTCTTTCATGGCCGTGACAACTACCAAATTTGTCCACGATCAAGCGAAAAATCTCAATTTGTGGCCAGTTCTGTCACATACTATTTCGGCCCGCGCGGGACATAGAAAGATACAATCCCGAGTTTAAAAAGATATACTTGTGACACCCGGACAGGTATTTTCGAGAGTCTCAACTTTGCACCACAAGTCAGAGCTGCTATAGTCTATTAGCTAAAGGCGTACCGGTAGCTACCTAGCTAGCTGACCAGTTGAGTAGTACAGGAGTGGCGATGAGCTCATGAGGAGTCACTCTACTAGCCTAGTAGGGGGTAGTCATTATTCTTCCATAGCCGCGACAGATTTTTTTAAATGATATAATTAGTACTAGTAGCATTCCTAGAATGTTTCATTCTCCACAACTGCCACATGCACATCTCACATGCACTTGTTTGAATTCCATTTTATTTTTTTTACTGGATGGCAATAGTTGTGACTTCCTTATTGTTTTGCAATTTGACCGAATACGAGGACACTTGGTAGCCCATGGACTCCAAGTAGGGTTGAGCTGTTTTGCGCAAAAAGTCATTTCGTACTGCAGATTTCTCCAAACATTGGCTGCTCCACAAAGTGGCAGGATTGTCGAGTGTGAATCGAAAGGTAGCACTTCCCTTCTCGGGTTTGTCCGACACTAATTCCGCCTTGGCTTCCCAACAAAACCCATTGATCAAAAATAGCTTGGCGAGTTGTTGCATGGCAGGCAAGAGTTCAGTGGCGGCATTGGGTCGTGAATGCTCGTCAAATTGTGGCAAAGCAATGGCAGTTCCCTTGTAGCGATCTTGAAAGTAATTAAGAATACCCATACCCACTCGTTGGTCATAGGCAGGAATCAAATCCTTGTCGGCCAATGTTCGATGGATAGAAATTGGTTTGTAGTCACTTGACTGTGTCCCATCGTCATTTTGAATTGCTTCCAATTGTTCATAATCGCGTTCCGGAGATTGCATGGCACGATTAATAGTCAGAAATTGACTCAGACTTGTATAATCAAAATAATACGGATCGGTCAAATCTCCTTGTTTCACCACGCCACCCGCTTGATTGACACGGGTAACGTAGGGTTGATATTCCGCTTGTCGCACCGCGTACATATCCCGTTCCAGTTGATTGCCGGGAACAATTTCCAATTGGACTGTTTCGGCGTAGGCCGCACGTGTCAGCAATATGACAAAGTCCAAGGCCAGTGGCTGTCGAGGGACCTTGGAAGGATTGGGAGGCTGTATCTTGCGTGACAAGCCGCCGCCTAATTTTCCGGCTTCTGCTTCTTGCGTCGTAATGGGTGCCACCGCCAAGGCAGGTTTGGTTGGTGCCAAAATAGCCGGTGTCATGACACCCAGGGTCGCCAGTGTAGCCGTCGAGAGAAAACCTCTTCGAGATGACAAAACAGATTGGACTGTCGGATTTCTTGGTGCGCACTGGAAGAATAGGGCGAAAGGGGTTGCAAGGCCGCACCGGATTGTAGAAGCATGCTAACACTCAGTAGGGGAATATAACGAGACCTCATGGTGTTTATCGTGGTTCCTTTTCGTGCAGAAAAAAGGGAATGTTTGCTGCTGGATTAATAGTAGCAAGTGAATCTATTAATGTTGTTTGCGTTTTTGGAATTTGTGAGAGCAGCATCAATTTTCTTGTCATTTTTGTGATAAGGGGATTCTCAGCAGACGTCACTCCAATTGCTACCCAACGAAAGATTCCACAGGCCATTTTGAGGCACCCAAGAACGTTGAAGAGCTTCATTCTGTAGCAATTGATTTACTTAGTCGCGCGAAACGCTTATTACCAGCTCTAGTAGGTTAGGTGCACACTTGAACAGCTTTCAATTTTGACTTGAAGCACCAGTGGCACTGCTCAGTTACTAAAAAAGCTCCCCACCCACAAACAAGTTGTCATGTGGAGCCACAGAGGGCTGCATGTTTCTTGCAGGGCTTTGCCCTCATGTGGCCAGTGCGTCACGAACCTTGTCAAGACAAAGGCAGTTGAAAAGCAGAATTCACATGCTCTGCATCCCAAACTGGGCGCCAACAGACACACATTGACATCAAGGTGCTTGCCCTACCAGTGACCACCTTGTCCAATGGTTCAACAATTGCCACAAACCAATGTGATGGACTGGTCAGACCAAATGTTTGACCCATCGGTTCCACCAATGACGCACCATTGCTCACCACATGCACTCAAACTCCAATGTGAGGCTTGTTTTCACCATCCAATCCTGGAGATGTCGGACAACAGCTAAAGCTGCATTCACATTCCAGCCAAGTGGTGACATCATTGACATGTTGATCAGCAGGATCCTTCCTGGGCAATGTCAGAGCAGACATGGTGAATGACGAACAACGTTGGTTGTTGGAGGGATCATGTTGGGTTGGCTGCTTGTTGACATCTCGTGGACAATGCATGAACACAGCAAATAAATCAGCAAAATCAATTGTTCAGCACCAGTCAGTTGCTGCGATCCATCACACTGTCTTGTCTTGCAGCACCCCTTACTTCACAAGATTTCTCTTCCCAGATCTCTTCCCAGACACTTATGACGACGGAGGTGCTGTGCGTTCAGACATGTCGCATTTTGTGACTGAGTGAGGATCGAGTCGTCTTTTTTGCGTCACAATTCTATCCAATCAAAAATGACAAAGAATTTGTACGTTGGCCGTCCAAACCTGCGCGCATTTGAATGGACGGCGACAATCCATGGATTCAGTGTGTTTCCTTCATTTCTTATGATAAAACGAGAGATATATTATTACACCGTGCTATTAGGGAAGTATTTATCCACAAAGAGAGAAGGCTACTACTAGTGTATTATTGTGCCTCCTTCATTACTAGTACAGTATTAGGCTAGCTACTAATAGTTGACACCACTACAACCACTAATCAAGTACAACCACTCCACAAGCACGCAACAAAAGCATGACAGAAGTGATTCGCATCCCGAAACTGTCGGCCCTCTCCGAGGCAGACATTGGCAAACACGTGAAGCTGCACGGTTGGGTGTACAGCGGGCGCACGCAAGGCGCAGGAACGCTGTTTTTCGTGGACCTGGGCGACGGAACGACGGTGGTTCCAGTACGTTGTCTGGCGAGCAAGGTGGACGAGAGCGGCGACGGCAAAGAATACAAGGAGAAGGAAGTGGCATCCCTTTTGACGGACGCCAATGGGGACGAGGCGTCCTACTCGCGTCTTTCCTTCGAGGAGTTGTGCTCCGCTTCTGCCCTAAGTCCGGGCTGCTCCGTGATGGTGCTTGGCTACGTGGCGGCGCCGCCTGAGGGCACCACGCAGACACTGGAAGTCAAGATTCTGGAGCTTTTTGTCATGGGTGGAGTGGCCGACCCCAACGCCTATCCCATCCAGAAGAGTATCCTCAAAAAGCCCCTCGCACTGCGTGGCCATCCCCATGCTCGCTTTCGTGCCCCTCTTGTCCAACAGCTCATGCAGATCCGAGCCCAGGCCATTTTTGCCGTCCACGAGTTCTTCCACAACGAGGGAGTACCCCTCTTGGACCCCAACATTATGACTGCCAATGACTGCGAAGGAGCCGGAGAGGTCTTCAAAATTGCACCCCAAATGTTCTCCAAGTTGCCAGAAGACGACTCCAAAAAGAAAAAGAAGAAGAAAAAGGGCGAGGAAGAGGAGGCCCCCAAAGAGGAGGAGGAACCTCCCAAGGAACCAGAACAGGTGCCGGAAGTAGGTCTCACGGTCAGCTCCCAGCTTCCCCTAGAAGCCATTGCTATGGGTACGGGCAGTGTCTACACTTGTCAAAAGAGTTTCCGAGCCGAAAAGTCAGACACCAACAAACATCTTGCCGAGTTTCTTCACGTGGAATACGAACAATATTTTATTACCTTGGATGATCTCGTCGATCAAGCCGAACGATTCGTCAAGCACGTTGTTTCTACCGTCGTCGAACGCTGCCAACCCCAGTACAATTTCCTCAACCAAAAACACAACTCTCCAGACGAGTTTCACGGACATGCGGAATACCTCAAAACGCTCTTGGACAAACCATTTGTTCGAATTCGACACGCCGATGCCATCGATGCCATGATCCAGGATCTCAAAGACAAAGTCCAGCACGTCAACGAGCAAGGCAAGACGGTTCGTCTGAAGTTCAAGGAAATGCCAAAACAAGGAGAGGATTTGGGTTCCGAGCATGAAAAATACCTCGTCCAGAAATACGGAACCTTTGTCTTTGTCACTCATTGGCCTTCCAACATCAAATCCTTTTACATGAAACAAGTCGGCGACGGTACTTGTGAAAGTTTTGATTTGCTGGCACCCTTGGTCGGAGAACTCTTTGGAGGATCCATGAGAGAATGGCGATACGATGTTTTGTCCGATATGATGCAATCCAAGAACATGGATATGAAACCCCTTCAATGGTTTGTCGATCTCCGCAAGGATGGTACTGCTCCGCATGGTGGATGGGGAATGGGATTTGATCGTTTGGTCATGTTCCTCACCAATGCCGCATCGGTTCGTGATATTGTCCCCTACCCCGTCTATTACGGGCATTGTCCCTATTAATTTCGATTGGATTCGAAAAATGGCGTGGCACCAATGCTTGAAGACTGATTTTTATTTTTGAAAATATCCTGCACCCTATCCTCACGGCTCATCGATTGAAACTGTGCACCCTTATCCACAACCCCTACCGATTGCCGCTCATGGATGTAAAGGATCCTCATCAATCTGCGAACGATCAACAATTCAATACTGAGGTGTTCCCAGTAGTTGGAGACCGTCTCGAGGGCATTGTTGCTTTGGACTAGATGAATTTTACCGAATCACGAGAAGGTCATTGGGGTACATAATTCTACAATAATTAATTATGTTATGAAACATTGATATGTGCAGTGCATTAGGGACCAAGCCAGCCTGTTCTCGTATACTTCCTATTAAGACTCCTCATAACGGAAAGAAGTTTTAACCTAAAAAGAATGAAATTCAAAAAAGAAATTTGCTTGTCGTTCCATGTGTTCTGGGGCTCATCCAGGAACGGAACTCTTGACAGGATAGAGAAATAGTACAGATAATTACATGATGGCTTTCCTGTTTGCAGCATTGTTTGCACGAACAAACACAAACTTGACGAATGCTTTCAATCTGTACGTGTATTTCATTTCATTAGCATGCTACTGTAGCTACTACTGGCAACAGCATTGGCAGAGCGGCTAGCTAATAGCTAGAGCTACAATGTAGCACGTGTACTAATTAAAGTAGCTACTATTAGTTAGGCAGACAAACTGTGGTTGTCACTATGATTGCTCTAGCTTTAGTACAGGTAGCAGAAGTGGCTCGCTTGACACATTCTGATCTACTCCAGTACGACGTAATAGTAGACTACTACCGGTAGCTAGTAAGAGTTCGCGTGTTAATGGTTGGGAAGTAGACCCACACTGGATCTTAAAACCTCAGTCACTAAGGTTTCAGTCTTATGAAACTGACACTCACTAGCTAGCTGACTGTTTAGCTTGATTCCACATCTTGTGATCCTACTTGACGGCTTTGTTTGCAGTGGATGTGTTGGTCATGTTCCACTTGGTTCATTAGTTATTCTAATGATAATGCTCTCAGTTATTTAGATTCTATACCTCGTTAGCGATTGTCGCAGTAGCTAATAGTAAAATTATTAGGTACTGCACAGGGCACTGACACGATACAGCTTTCTAGTCATTTCCTTCCGTGCTTGTCGCTCTCGTTGTGAGTTTTTCTTGATTCAGTCAATGGGATGTTGGGAGATGAAGCATGGAAAGATCCAGAGGGCAAAGTTCAGAAACCAATGAAAAACAAATGTCGGCAGCAGGTACCCGTACACAAAAAAAGGCGGGAAAATATAAGCACGGAAAATGTTGTCAATGGCATAGTTCTTGAAGGCGCCAATGAAAGCAATTCTCATGCAACGGACATCGTTTTGGTGTTCGTTGTGATGCGTAAATTCATTTACCGAAGCCGTGACAAGTTCATAAAGGAACTGCCAGAACAACAAGTTTCTCAAGGATTTGCTGTTCCAAGAGGCGAGAGAAAACCAATAGGTTGCAAAATGGGAAATTGCAATGGCGGACGACTCCATTGGATGGAGATACACAAACGCCCTGTAGCTCTCATGCAAAATCGTGGAGGGAGCGTTTCCGGACCAAAGGCCTTCCGCATCTGTTGCAAAGTAGATGAATCCAGCCATTCCACAATAGTAAAGGAATTGGTTTACAAACTGATTCTTTTGGGGCTGAACGCATGTTCCGGTGTAGGTCATGGCAATCACAATCGTCAGCAAGATGATGGCACGACACCAATCGACGCGTGCCATGACCGACTGAAAACTTGGGTGTTGTTGGACACCGACGGGCTTCAAGGTGCCCTCATCGTCGCCCGAAGATACGAGACATCGCAACGGTTCGGGTGCGGCATCCCTGGTGGCATTCAAGCAAGTGTCGGTATAGTTACTTTTCTGCCATAGTCCATGAGCGTATCTAACGTTTCTCTCCTTGTGAAAATCTTCACATAAATCTACAGGGGAAGGATATACTTTGGACTCTTCTCTGGACAAGTGAATCCCATTCTTGAGAGTCACGAGTGCCCAGGACTTGTCCGAGATAGTGCGCTCGACAAATTCGGGAGTCGCTCTTGCAGGGTCAACCATACTGTGCTCCACAGCATAGAGCAATCCATCCGCCACTCTCGGGTGGAACCCCATCTTCTTGGCGCAATAGTTTGTGGTAAAGGTAAACTCGGAAAAGTAAATCTTGTCCCCACCTGTGTAGAGGTCCAAACGCACAATTCCCGGTGGAGCAATGGAGGCGAGTTGCGTCACAATCCTCACCTGATCGTCCCAGTTGTCTGGTTTCGGGGGTGTTGCTGCGCACGTCCCGAAGGATAAATACATGGGCAGGCGTTCGTATCGTGTCGAGACGAAGAAGCGTTTGCGATCCGCTCCAAAGTCGCGCTCTTCTGTCTGCTCGCATTGCAGACTAACAAAGAGGGGTTGTCCATTGGCGACATACCAAAATGATACGTCATTCTGTATTTCTCCCACCATTATGTCTTCTTCGATGATGAGTCGGCGTGGAAGTTGATTGTATTGTGTTTCGCCGTGCTTCTCCATAAAGTCCCGTTGAAGATCTGCAGTGGCTTGGGCTTTCATGGCTTCGAGTGCCTCCCCGGCACTCCCAGGATAGCGGTTGTTGTCCAACGGCAACGGGCGGTTGTTGATGCTTTTAATGCACCGTTTGAAACATTTGTATTCTCCATCACCCACACGAGACACACCCCCACTGGTGTGCGACGCCTTGATAATGTAGGGTTGTGGCAATTCTTGCATGATTTCTTGGGTAAAGTCCACCAAGGTTTCCTCATCCAAAATGGCAAGCGTGGTTGGGATCTCCAATCCACTCACGTTCAACTTCTGCACAATCTCTTTGACTTGGATTTTGTCCACAAAGGCGGACCTCGGTTCGCCCCACGTCTTGTTGTGCAGGAAGTGTTTTCGGCATTCCTCAAAGTACGTCTCGTCTTTGGACCAAAAAATAAACTCGTCGCTGGCGTGACTGTCGGCTGCTACCGGACTACGAGCACCACATAGGTGGCCACCACCTGGAGGGCACAAAAACCCTGATTCTTGCTCTGCCATCGTCGCAAGGAACGACTGGAATCGGGAAAAAGTATACAGCTGATGAAAGGTGAACACTAGCAACCCTAGAAACATGGACGCTTGGATCAGCAGAAGTCTCCATTTGGGGGGCTTTCTACTACTAGTAGTAGTAACAATAGTCCTCATTATGGTGTTGAAACCGGATGGGTAGGTTTAATAATGTGTACAGTAGGATATCTCAAGGATCTCACGTGGTGATTGTTTTTGTGAGTTGCAAGGTGGCATACAGCATGTTACAATAGTTGTACATACAGTACCATTGATTGATTATTTCAAGTTGTGGAGAAAATGTTTCTGGTGTGGATTTTACTCCGTAAAATTGAGAAGCCTTACAGTCAGTGCTAGAGTGCGGTGCCTGTACGTCGTGCACTTAACTACCGCAGCACTTAAAGATCTCGCATTATGTACCAGTGGTACTCTAGCGGTTCCTAATAACCATGCATCTGATTCGGAGTTCCCTTTCGTGGCCCACGGTTTTGTTCATCAGATCACTTTACCATAAACATCTACTGTTCTACTGTGGTGGCTTCGCGCGGTTCTAAGTTGCCGTTGCCGGTTCAGGTGAATTTCGTGGGAACGGAAAGACCAGGATTTCTGCAAGCTGCCACAGCCACAGAACACAAAAAATTGGACACTCCTCTGCTACTAGAATTTGTGTTGCAAAAATTTAACACATTTTTTTTTTTAACAGAGGGTAGCCCACCCTCACCACTTATCCGGTACAAAACCTATGTGGACTCTGCCATTGTCAAACAAATGCAAGTGTCCGATGCATGCACTCGGCAGTTGCTTTTGTCATTGTCTCTGACCTTGTCAAATTTCATTGAACCACAACTCTTTTCCACCTCTGCATTGCTCGTGTTTTCTGATTTGTCTTGCAACCACTTCCACCTTCAACACCATCATCTGCTTTTTCATCGTGCTCTGCATGCTGCAGGGCTGCAAATCTTTGGTCATTCCAGTTTTGCAGTCTGTGACTCCCATCAGTTTGAACTTGATTTTTTTGTCGTGCGAGTCTCCCAATTGTCAATCTTCTGTAGGCAAATTAGGGCATTGCATTTGCTTGGCATGTTGTTCCATCCTGGGGCTTCATTCTGTTTGTCACAGTTTCTTTCAGTTTTTGTCAATGTCTCTGTCACTCTGCTCATTGTTTGAGGTGTCTCATTGGTCTTTTGATGGAATGCAGCGGACCGTTGTTGCATTTGATGTTCTTTGTTGTCACAAAACATGAAAAGACACAAATTGAACAACAAAGTTAGGCCATCAACAAAAATTGTGAAACATCATTGAAATTTGCGACACAATGTACAAAAATTGCAAATCATCAAAACGATTCATGTGGATCAATGTTGTGTTCACACCACAACACACTTTTAATTTGACAACATTTCCTGCAACAAATGTGAGATGAAAACAGTTTTCGGACCTTGCATTGAATTCATTTGCTGCTCATTCTCACATTTTTGACAATGAGTCCAATCTCATGGTTGTCATGCTGGAGGCAAGTGAACACAAAATGTGAAACGTTAAAACTCATGGCTTCTTGTTGCCATGCAAAACGTGAAAACTTAGACCCTGAAACGTGAAAACAGCGACCGTGAAAAATGAAAACAATGACCTTGAAAAGTGAAAATGGCAACGGCAAAATGTGAAATCTTGTTGTGTGTGAAAACAGTCATGAGTGTGAAAACATTTGGCCAGAACATGAAAATTGAAGTTTGCATGAAAACCGGAGTTTTCGCTAAAGTTGGCCAAGCTCCTGTTTTTGAATCTCTTAAAATTGGTTTTGTCGTGGGGGGTCTCACTCCACCCGGGCGAACCGGGGCAAAGCTAACTAGCTTTCAGTGCCAAGACTGCAGAACAGCCCAACCAGCTAGCTGGAACGCAGCACCCGGCCGGGCACATTGTGCTAGCACTGTTCAGGGCAAAGCAAAGCAGCTTTCAGCACCAGGGCTGCAGAACAGCCAACGTGGAACGAATGAACTGATGAACGAATGAACAAACGATGAGAAGGGCAAAATGGGCAAAAATCCAAAATTCTTCCTGCAGATCAATGTGCCAATCACAAAATCAACATTTTGTGGAGGACAAAAACATGTTCAAGCAAGGGGGCTTCAGTTGAAACCAAAACTGGTGCATGTGCACAGAACATGTTTGTCAAACAAATCACAATGAAAACATCAAGTGCCAAACCGTCACTGTTGCACTTTTTGTACTCAACTTTCTGTAGTAAGTGCGCAGGGTTTTCCAAAGAGGTTTGTCCCTCAAACTCCCTCCAGTGGCTTAGCAGTCCACTGTGAGACCGAATTTGATGTTGTTCTGGGTCTGGGACTTTTTGCAGGATGATCCGATTTGGGGCACATGTGCACCCACAGAATGAATCTTTGAGAAAAAGATCGATGACTGACTCATGCACTCATGCACTCACTCACTCACTCACTTGTTCGTTGTATCCTAACAACTCTATCTAGACTACTACTACTACTACTAGATAGATAGCGAGCTAGCTATTAGCTAGCTAGCTGGTAGAATAATGATTCAGCGTGCATGGAAGCTACCTTCAGTGCAGTCTTTTTAGACCTACTAGCCAGCTAGCTACTAGCACTAGCATGATAGAGAGTCACAATCCAGCAGCGAAGTAATCCCCGAGGAGATCTCGCGTCGATACGTCGTTGCACTATTTTATTTTTTATGTTTGCGTTACCGAAAGCTTCCAGAAACAGTACACTCTTCTTGGGCCTCCTAGTAGTTTCCATTTATCCGGGGATATTCTGTCGGACATCTCGGGGTTTGGTATCACCTACGACATCCCCTACTGCCACATTGTTTTTGTTGCTGTCGGCATCGTCGCGTCGAGAATGGCTGCAAAAGACCTTGACAACAACGACCACGCTGATAACATCCTCTTCTGCAACCACTACTGCGAGTGCTCAAATGACATCCTCCATAGAATCACCCACAACTAGCACCAACATTCGATGGGGCATTGTTGGATTGGGGGATGTGTGTCAAAGCAAATCCGGTCCTGCCTTTTACAAATGTCAAGGGAGTGAATTGGTGGCCGTCATGCGACGGACCCCTGGCAAGGCGCAAGAATGGGTGCACGCCAAACAATTGAAGAAGTGTGTGGGATACGACAATCTAGACGCCTTTTTGAAGCACCCCAACATGGATGCCGTCTACATTTCCACACGACCCGGTACGCATTTGGAACTGTCTCGAAGGGTGGCAGCAGCGGGCAAGGCCGTGTATATCGAAAAACCGGTCGGACGGTGTGCTGCTGAAACGGAAGCCATCATCGATGCCTGCGACACAGCGGGCGTTCCTCTGTACACGGCCTACATTAGTCGAGCCTATGAACGAACCCACGCCATTCGCAATTTACTCCTCGATGGCATCATTGGACCCAAAGTGACCAGCGTTTCTTACACATTGGTTGGAATGGGTGGAGCAAGAGGCATGGAAACGACAGAAATGCCGTGGCGACTGGATGCCGCACAATCGGGAGGAGGCTTGATTATGGATGTAGGCTGCCATGTGGTGGATCGGTTGGATTATTTGTTGGGGCCGCTCCTTCAGGTAAAAGGCAAGGCCGAAAATAAGGCAAGCCGTGATGTTCAAAAGGTGGAAGATTATGTCCATTTCGATGCTACCATTGGAGCATGTGATTGGGCCCCGATTCCAAGTGCAGGAGCCTCCGTCTCTTGTACTTGGGATTTTTCTTCACAACCATCATCACCAAAGGAAGTGGATGAATGGATCATTACAGGCCCAAATGGTTCGTTTCGAATGGCCGGTATGAGCCCCGCTGGTCCCATTGAAGTTCTAGATCCGGATGGAAAAGTCTTGAAGGTCATGGACGAATTTATAATGCCAGAGCACACCGCACAAGGCCTGATCCAATTCATTACGGATGACTTACGAGGAATAACTACTAGCAACAACAATGGCCCGGTGGTATCCCGAGGCACGAATGCCCTCAGGACTCAAAACGTTTTGGACGAGGCTTTGTCCTCCTACTACGGAGGACGAGAGATTGGGTATTGGGAACGCCCAGACTCCTGGCCCGGTTGTTCGGCATAAACAATGAGCAGTCGCTCTGTCGTAAAAGAGAAAAATGGTATTCCTCTCTGTCACAGTCTAGATTTTTTCTGAAGAATCCGCAGCGTCATGGTTTGGAAATATATAACAGTCAGTTTCGACCCATTATCTTAATTGCTGCTGCCGAATCAATTCACATGTTTGAACCAAAATTGGGCCATGGAACACGGAAAGAATACTAGGAATGCGATGAATGGGGTGGGGCATCTCTGGTATGTGGAGCGTGTCAAGAAAGGTAATGTCGGAACGGGTACCTTCACTTTGACCGATGCTTTGACCAATATGCCCACAGCTATAGGAGGAAAGGATGTCATATATACCGGGGAAGTAACAAGTTATTGATCGGATCGAAATTACTTACCATACTCTGTCTTTCGACCGTGTATTGAAGTATCGAGAACCCGACAAACAATACTGTGACGAATGAACTTGAGGCATGATGTGCCCTTTAAATTGACAACCACTATTTTATACTATTGCTTCTATTGAATGGTTCACGTGTCCTGCCATAGGTCCTGTGTTTTGGAGCTCGTGTTGGTAGGCTGCGTGTGTCATGGCGAGAGGCGAAGCGTGGGTGGAGCTCTCAAAGGCCACAAGAGAGAGATTGCTACCGATATTGGAAGCCATGGTAAACTAGACGAAAGGCCATGAAGGTGCTTATAATGAAAGACCAAGCAAGTTCATCAAACAACAAGACAAACGAAAGCGTTTGAAAACAGCCACTAGGTGAATGCAGAAAAGTTTCATGTCAACTAGTTTCCATCCGTTTTCTCTTCTAGGCATTGCTATAATGTGTTCCGAGATTTTAGATTATATAGATTGTCCCTTAGGCTAGTTATTCAGCTGTTTGCGATGGATGCCCCGGAATGGGGTGATCGATTCACGCTAACACCGTGATACAAGTCTTTTGTGGTGTTCGCTTCCTGTTTTTTTAATTCTGCCGAGAAGAGTACCAACGCCCATCGCCTTGTCGTAGTTACCGTCGTCTACGAAGGTTCTCATTCATGTACTGCTCCCACGTTTCTCGGAGCTGTGCGTCGGTGGTTTCTTTTTTGCGTTTGTAGACACACAGTGCATTCCCGGAGTGACTGACCATCCGCAACAGATGATCAGCCCGCTTGTATTGCTTTCTACCTTGCGTATTACCGAGTTGACAATCATGAATCAGCACCGTCGTATCTTCTTTGGACGCTCCACGAGCACTGGCATGTAAAAAGCTGGCCAACATGCAAGGTAATCGCCATCGTCCATCGACCATGTAGACATCGAAGGGCTTGGGTTCCACAATTAAGGGCAACAATTGATAGTCCAAAATGAATTTATCTAGTTGTGGATTGGTTGGAAACCCCCAATCGCTGGTGGGACCAATGTCACCGAGATAAAAGCGAAAGTGATTGGAAACCTTATCTCGTGTCGTGGCAATATACATAGGATCGGAATCAATACCGGAAAATCTCGGGACACCCACATAGTCGGCAATAGTAGTTGATTCTCCCAGACCATATTCAAAGACACTACTGGCATTCCGATACAGCCTTCCTAACAGCATACGATCTTGCCAATTGAGTCCCCCGCCAGTTTTCAAGCCAGATTCGTTTTCCCAAAAGTCGATATCAAAGTCCTTTCTTGGTTCTGCTGGCATCTGTTCGATAATGGCTATATCCTGAGCAATGGAAACGATTTGATCAAATCCGGATTGTCTTGTGCTGATGGATGCTGTATTGGTTCCGACTGTGAATTGTTGCTTCTCAAGCTGTTTTAGAATTGGCTCTTTCTTCAATTGATCCAAGTCTATTGTCATTTGTTCCACATTGTCACTCGTTGTCGTCAAGGAACTCTCATCATTCAATGGGCGCCGCGTTATATGTCGGGTGGTAGCATTTTTGAGTTCCACTTTTCCATCCAACTTCCTTGCCGGTATGCTGTCATTGTTGGAGACCGAATTCACTAGCTCGGAAACGAAGACTCCCAGCCAAAAGAAGAACAAATACTTGATCCATATTTTCTTATTCTTCGCCATGTTGCCAGGCCAATTCTATTACCGCACAGTTTGAGTTTCTCAATCTTTACCGTGCCAGCAGTGGGGAAACAGAAGCAAAGGGTAGCTTAGTAGTACGGTAATAGTCAATCCATACATACTGTATGCTGCGATATGTTACGAGTATTGCCGCCAAAGAAAAAGAGCTCTCGCCGATTCTCAAAAATCAGAAGGTCTTGTTGCGTCAGTAGGGACGCACACAAGTGCGCAGTTTCACACACGACTTAGCGCTGTGCGATCAACCATTAGGCTAGGGAATCAATGAAAGGGAACTTTAGGGTTGGAGTCATGATAATAATCAAAATCAATGGCACGACTCAAAGCTGGAGCGCCTACCGGACCTCAGTGTTTCTCCATCGTCACTTTTTTGCACGATTTCGAGTTTTCGACACACTAAAACCACCCCGACCGTGTATGCGTTTCTTTCCTATCATGTCACCCCAAAGGAAGCTGCAAATCGACCGCAACGGCAGGTTCGTTTCACATGGCGTTTCTAATCACCCCCACGGAAGCTATTAATCGACCGAAACGGCAGGTTGGTTTGACATGGCGTTTCTCATCAGCTCGTTCATGAAAAATATTCTGGCTAGTCGACAACAAACCAAAACACTTCTTGGCTCACAATTCCATATCGGCGAGACTCGTAAAGGCTTTCGTTGTTTTATCGTTCATCATCATTAACAAAAAAAACATACAACACAATGATACAATCACCCGAAAAAAAAATACAACACAATGATACAATCATCCGATGATGTTCACAATGATTGCTTCCTTCGCGAGGCAATGGATTGGAATTTGGCCGTTGCTTTGTAGGTATCATGCAGCATGCTTCGTTCATGCTTTTTTCGTTCTCACGTTCTTTCCTCTAACGGAGGATTGTTCGGTGGGATCGACATGACTCTTGTTTGTTGTTCGTTTGCCAGCGCAACATACACAGACAAGATGGGCGCCAAATGCCTGCCTGCAGCTGACTGTGATTTGCTCCATCCCCGATACGCTCTAGTTGGAGGGTACTTGGTTGAGATGACGGGCATACATCACGACACCGATCGCAGGGCACCACAATCACATGAATGATTGTGTGTTAGATCCTGGCTTTCTGGTTGTTACACTTACTCTTGGTGTAGAGAGAGTGTGTAGTCAGCGTTGGATTGACTTTTTTGGGAGTACTGTTTCGTGCAAAAATGGGTCTCTTTTTCGGTTGTTTCGGAAAGGAAGATTGACAGCGACACTGGGGACCTGGGATACAGATTCGTTGCAGTGGGGAGGGTAATTACTCCCAGCAGCTCCATCAAAAGGAAATCGTGCGAAAAGTGGTCCTCCGCTATCACGTTCTGGCTGCGAACGATGATTTCAGAAAGAGGTACCAGCGACACTGTTTTATTATTTAATCCCGTCTGGCGCCGTAGTCAGATTGGGAGCAGTGGAGAAGAAAAAACCATAGTAGGGCTTCTCAGCCAACAATAGCAACGTAAAATAAATACACCAAAAATGGTGTTCATATGGGTAGCGCCGAAACTCGAGGTCCCCGTCCTGCTACCCGGGGGATTCGTCTAGGTGAGACGATGATGCGAACAGAGTTTCAAACATACTTCTACAGCGTAATTGTAAAAGTTATAGCAGACAATAGAATATTTTCGTGCTTGCAGTGTTCGTTTGTACGTGTCGTCAGCTTGGGTGGGTCTTATTGCCGTCGGAGAAGGAAGAATGCGACGCGGGGCCAATCGACGACGCTTCGTATTCCCCGTCGTTTTGAGTGGAGCTTCGTTCTGTTGAAGCACGACGAAGAATAGACGATGAAGAGCGGGCTGGTAGCTGTGGAATGGTATTGGGGAATCTATCAATGTTTGTCCAGAATGACGAAGTGGCAATATTATGACTATGAACTCTGGCAAGGTTGATTTGTTCTGGTACGGTACTCCTATTTCTGAATAGTGACCGCTAGTCGTACAAGAGGTACAAGGTAAAATATTAGAAAATGGGAACTGTATTTCGCGTTATGGGGGATGTCCTTGCTATCCTTGCTCGCTAGTAGTTGACGGAGATCGAGAGACGAAACTCGCACCACTACAAAGTCCACTACAAGACGGCACCAATAAATTCAGTTGTCGAATGTATATATTTTGATTTCTTCCCATGCATCCGCATTCCGTCGTCGGATAAAACTTGTTGGTTGGTATGAGCGCGTCTGTGTTTCGTCTAGGACGAGGCCAATTTCATGCATTGCCGTGCCTTGACAAAGACACCCACCAAGGCTGCCGTTTGTATTTTTTCGTCGGTACCAAAGGCCAATCGATGTTCGACATTGCTCATACCATCGAGCAACATGGCCATTGTATCACCATTCAAATCCAGTGCGGTAATACAAAAGGTCAAATCGGCAAGCACATCGACCAGTGCATATCCTTCGGTTTGGCAAATTTTAGTAACTTCGGTGTAGGCTTTTTCAAAGTCGGCATTCATCAAATAGGAAAGAATGGCCGTGATGTCGTCCGGCAGGGGTGCTCCCGAGGTATGGTAGACGGTGGATTCATTCACCTCCGCCGACGACATACTTGTCGCTTGCAATAAATTCAAAACGCGACGCATATCACCTCCCGACAATCGAATAATGGCATCCAATCCATCTTGTGTCGTATTGCACTTTTCGGTCTTGGCAATTTCCTCCAATCGTCCTTCCATTTGTTCTCGTGCCAGGGGCGCAAATCGGAAGCGCGTACAACGACTTTGCAAGGCGGGAATGATTTTACTAACGTAATTGCAAATCAAACAAAAGCGGGCATTGGAAGTATACTTTTCAATGATTCGCCGCAAGGCAAATTGGGCATCACTGGTCATGGCATCGCATTCATCCAAAATAATGAGTTTAATGCCCGTGTTGAAAAGTTGCTTCGTCCCAGCAAATTCTTTGATTTGATTGCGTACGACCTATTTTGAAATTCGTATTGTTGAGATTTGTATTGTATTTGTTTTTTGTGTATTCGCGTGCGTATGAAAACAATGAAAATGAAAATAATCAAGAAAAAAATGAGACTACGATTTTTGGAATCCATAGAACCATTCCATATGCAGAAAGCTGTACAATGCTTCGCGGATGAAGCGATGGAAGTACTAGCAAAACCCAAAACGTACATCAATACCCCTGGCATCACTCGCATTCAATTCAAGTGTCATACTTTTGTAGGCTGCGGCACTCCCGTACATGCGTTTCGCAGCCGCTACAATGGTGGACGTTTTACCTATAAAATAGAAAAAATAATTCCAAAAAAAGAGGGATAAAAATAAATACAAACGAGCGTAGATTTAAAGAAATCGAAAACAAAGACACGCAAAGCCGCATCAAAACCAACGTACCCGTTCCTGGTGGCCCATACAACAAGAGATGCGGAAGTTGATCACTGTCAATCAGGTTGGTAATGATGGAAATAATATCTTCGTGGGCCACGAGATCTTCCAATCTACAAACATAAAAATAAGAATATTGCCATGAGAAAAAAATTAGAGTTTTGAACCGCGTCGTTAGGAGCCAAGAAAACAAATATATAGAAGGCAACACAGCATAATACGTACCTGTCGGGCCTGTATTTTTCGACCCAAGGAAGCTGATCGTGTCGTTCTTGTTGTTTGACAGTTCTCGTAGTTGTTGTGGTTGTTGTGGTGGTGGTGGTCTCGTCCACCTCCATTGCCGCCACACCACCATCGTCATTGTCACTCATGCTTGTTGTTATTTTTTAAGTTGTGTTGTATTAAGTGCTGCTGTAGCTTGCTGTTGCTAATGAATCTGTCTCTTGGTTGCGGTAGCTAATGTAGACAAGGGTTAGGTAGCTATGATCATGGTCGGCGGCTGTCGGCGGTACAGTGTAGGTTGCCCGCATGGTTGCACAAAAGCCAATGCTACTTATAGGCCTTTAAAAGCGCACACTAGCTCCTTCAGTTATACATGAATCCCATGACTGACTTAATCGTATTCTGTGCGTCAGCATTCTAACAAGGATCCACGTCACTGCGACTTAGTGAATCCACCACAGCCACTCGCTGCGTTGGCCAGCTGCCATCGGTACTATGGAATCGGAGCTTCCATCAAGGTGGCGATGATGGCTACTACTAGCTAAATCGTAGTAGTAACTCCTGGATCGATGAGCATGCGATTCATTCACTCAGCTCTTGTTGATGTCCGCTCGTTGTACCTCGTCGCTGATTACTAATTACCCCTGCTGATACCCCACTTTTTTCGTTTTCGTTGTCGCAACATCAGCAACAACGACTAACAAACTACTACTTCAAGAGATAGATTCTATTCTATTCTACTCATCACCTATACATCACAACACACACACACAACAAATATGAATCTATCACAAGCTCTTCTTCTAGTAGCACTCACGGGGGCACAGGCTTTTACTCCTGCATCGTATGGGGCATCACCGGTAGGTTCACTTCACTGATATTGTTTTGATGGATGAACAATTTGCTTTGTGCTCTCGCAGCGTCAAGTCAAGTCAAAATCCAAAGACACACAACAATTTGCATCGCTTATTTGAAAGAAAAGGGAGGATAGGTCGGGCATACGCCGTCGCTTGTCAAACCACCATGGTCGATATCTCGTCAGGAGCCATCAACCTGCTGAAGTTGCAGATCCAAAATACGTCAGTGTTTGATTGGCTAGTAGGTTTAGTACCAGGTGGTACGTGGAGAGTCTGGCCGTCACCCTGAAACTCATTGATCATCGACCAAGAAGTTTGCCCATCATTCTCAAGTTCTTGATAACCTACACTACGAGCAAGCCGCTAGCAAGTTGCTAGCTAGCTAGCTAGATGGCAACCAACCTACAACGCTCCACTCCAACTGTATACACACCAACCTACTAGCTAGCTAGCTAACTTACAAGCTGATGGATATGACTTGGCCTTTGAGCTGACGAGATTTTGACACCCCAAAAAGATATCTTTCTCGTTCTCACTTTTCATATCTCCTTTTCGTTTCTACACTTTTAGAACCAAGTGGGTCAGAAAATCCAAGAGCAAAGTCGATTCCAACCCGCCCCCATCCAAATGGCCGACGATGATGACGATGATATGCTGAATGGAGCCGATGCGGCCACCGCCGCCGCGGAAGACTACCTCGTCACGGTCGGTGAATTGGAAGGAGACGACCAAGAAGATGCCGGCATGGAAGACGACGGCGTCCCACCCGGATGGTACACCTCCGAACAACGCTTGCAGGAAACCCGCAAGACCCATCGACGCAACGACAAGGATACCGGATCGCCCGAATATCAAGTGGCCGGCATGACCGAACGAATTGCCTACCTGACCAAACATTTGCAGCTGCATCCCAAGGATTTCAGTACGCGTCGTGGCTTGGTCGCCATGGTCAACAAGCGTCGTCGTTTGTTGAATTATTTGGCGCGGGAAGATGAAACACGATATGTTTCCATTGTGCAGTCCTTGGGCATTCGTCATCGTGCTCCGGGAAAGGTCCCCGATCGAGAACAAATGTATTCGCGATACCCAGGACAAAAGAGTGTCAAGAAACATTTGGTCAAGAAGCGTTAATTCAAACGAAGAACGAAAACGAAAGAAATATTGTCGTCCGGCAGCCAGCCAGCACCACAACATCATCATTATCATTTAGAAACCAAAAGGAAACAACATCAAGTAACGAGGAGAGCAGGAGTCACTACTATTATTATAAGTATTATTGCATTGTGCTACTATACTATTACTATTATTACAGAATTATGTTGACCGTAACTGCACTGCAGATACATAGTGAGGGTTGTGCGTGCCATCGTCTTGTGTCGTTTTAGGATGACAGTATCGTGTTTCTATCCTACTACTACAATCATAATCCTCAACTTTTTCGGCGCTGCGCCGCATTCATGGCGCTCGACTAGATCAAAAGATGAAGGGTTGACAGGACTCGCATTGTTTGAAAGTGAACGCAGTCATGCCCAAGCATGCAGCGGGGAAACAGAGGTTGCTGCACACCTTAGAGTCTTTTTGCTAGCAAGGAAAAAAATGTGACCAGCCAGCTACGTTCTATAGGTGGGCCACAAAGGTATGTAGAGCTACTTTTACATAATGAGGTTCAACTCATGGGACAGCATAACAAAGTTAGAAGCAATATGACAAGCTGACAGCTCCAGAAGCCTACCTTACATTGTCTCAAATTGTCTTGATCCATACTACACAGTAATAGTCAGTCTGTGCAAACATCTCTTAGGAGTTTTTAGCACATCCTTTGATGCCAACCGAGAATTATCTAAAGCACCATGTTCATCACAACACATGTCTTACACTTCAAGTTTGATTTCTTTTCCTTTTCACATAACAATTTTTGTCCATGGGTAGACATGACAAAAGCAGTAGTTGGCAGCATGCTGTAGTTGGCTCTTTCTGTGTTGACTTCAGCAATCCCAAACCACGCAATTGCTAAGTCATTGGAAAAAATGTCGACGGTGGCACCTTTTTGAAGTCATAGCCTCACATTGAACAGTGACTTGTACATATTCAACAACTGAAGTAGTTGCTCTTGTTTTTTTACACTTAAGACATGTTGTTTGCTTCAGATTCTACATAAGTTTGTTGTTTTCTATTTAAGATCAAGAATTGTGTTGTCTTTTCAACTTTAACATCGCCCAAACCGAGGACAACTTTTCATTGTGGAAAGCCAGTTGACTCTGTCTCACTCCACAGTGTGCTAGCAACGGATCTGCAGTGGTCTTTTTGGGCAGCATGTTGTCATGCTAGCATGTTGCTAATGACAATGGGGACACTAACGATCCGCCAAAGAAGCACTAGCTCATTTTGTGATTCAAAGCCCCACCACACCCTTCATGGCAATGGTGTTTATCACAGTGATTAGGAATGGAGAAAGCTATTGGATCTGGATCACTCACTGAAGTAAAATATTTTTCCTTTTGAAGCATGATGATCTGCATGTTTCCTATTTTTTGTACATGCAGCTCTTTGAAAATTCTTCAAACATGACACATCTGTCTCTGGCGATCAATTTGGCTTACTTTGATCAAGGAGAAGAGCTGTGCAAAAACAATGATGTTGTCTTTTGCCTTAAAATGTTTGGCATTGCACCCAATCACAATGACCCTGTGAAGAATGGTCATGGTGTTGCTGACAACACTAGTCAAACGCTAGACATTTGGGCACACTTAGTCACAAAAACAACGTTGCGCTAAACTCTGTCTGCATGTTTGTAATGACATCTTCTTGAGTTTTCTTTTGAACAAAGAAAAGGTTACAGCATTGTTTGATGCAACACTTGGACCAAAAAGAAAACTTGCTTGATTGGAAGAAGACATCATGAGTCAAACAATTCACGAAGTTGACAATCTTTTCTTTCAAATGCTTGCAGGGGCTTCTTGCACTGCCATCTTCAAGTTCAGATGGACAAACACATTTCTGCCATCAATGAGAACAGCTGCACAACAAACATGTTTTTTGCCTGGCTGGTGGCTGGTAG
>Ga0163148_10001725_pt1 | contig 27826 bp, 18 predicted proteins | sample OliLakLV19MP7P2_FD_148606 | JGI IMG/M metagenome (GOLD analysis project Ga0163148, IMG submission 148606) | Freshwater microbial mat bacterial communities from Lake Vanda, McMurdo Dry Valleys, Antarctica- Oligotrophic Lake LV.19.MP7.P2 | ecosystem: Environmental > Aquatic > Freshwater > Lake >... | reverse complement strand
AGGTTCGGAGATTGTCTTTTTGGAGGATGCCTGCGACGGCGCAAAAAATCGCCAAACTAATTTTCTCAAACTTTTCAAAGAACTGGGAGGTCATTTTCACCTAACTAAAAGTGTACGGCTGGAAATTATTGCGTTAATATCCGCAATATCTACCTCAGAAAAATACGCTTTTACGCCTTCAAATATACATTACGCGAAGGAAAGAGGAAAGTTACATTTTGAATAAATGATTTCGGGAAATTTTACATAAAATCAGGAGCCAGTTGGTAAAGTTGTTTGCTTTAGGAGGAAATAGGCAATGCTATAAAAGTCCCCGTATTAAACGCCTGCATCTTTTCCGCAAAAAACGAATCGCAATACAAGCAAATATTTTCTACCATCTTTCCACGTTCTTTTGCATCGGCTTCTAAAATGCCCAAGTGTTCGCCCATTTTATACGGTTCGCCTTCATTCAATTTTTGAAAAACTTCCAGTTTAGAAACCCGTTCCAACACATCTGCCACTTTATCTTTCCGCGCATCGCCCATCGGATACAACGTTCCCGGACAGCAAGGATTGATTTTCCAGAGTTGAATACTGATTTCCTGCGGAATGTCGTCGTAGCCGCCGAGAAAATTACGTGCGCCGGAGAGAATCGTACAAAAGTTGTGCGTAGCATCTCGCAGCCAAATATTTTTTTCCATCGCTCTGCCGCGTGCCCAGTTTCCGCCGAGCCACATATCCTCCGTCGCGCCCCAGTAGCCCCAACTCAGTTGTTTATCATGTAAATAATGTTCTTTATCAATGAGCGGGTCTTTATCATCGCCATTCACGCCGCGCGATTCAAATAATTCTGCCAAAATCATGATACGGTCGCCCGCATACTTATGATATCGGTCAATACTTGCAATATCAAAGCGCGTCACGCCTTTTTCGATGAGCGTGTCGAGAATTTTGGGGGTGAGCAGGTCGCCGTTGGTCTGTAACATAATTTGGGTAGCGTCACCGAAGCGTTGCTGTAGCCTATCTAAAATGAGGTACAACTTCTTCCGGTCAGCCAACGGCTCCCCGCCCGAGAGTATCAGCCGGTCCACGCGTTCCGGCAAGTTATCTATGACTAAAAGACAATCTTCTTCACTAATGCGCGCTCCCTTCGGACCCGAATCATTATAACAATGGTCGCACTCATCATTACATAATTGTGTAAAAACCCAGTAAATGGATTCGATATGGTTATAGTTATTTTTCATATTTCGCTTATTGCTTTCAATAATGTGCTAATTTGCCGATTTGCTAATTTGCCAATGCTTACCCGCTGCGCTTTGATGTGCCGATGATTTTAGATAAAATTTTCTGAATGACTTTTAATTTTTGTAATAAGTGTTTGCATTCAGGGTAATTGGCTGATTGCTCACAAAGGATAAGCCAATATTCTGTTTCATCTGCTTCTTTTGCTGCAATTTTCATTTTATGCGTAAAATCTGCTCGACTTTCAGGACTTTGTGCCTCTCGCACGTTCGCACCAATCGAGGTTCCAGATTTTAATAATTGCTGATTGATAACATATCGTCTGTTTTGTTCTAAAATTTCACAATAAGTAATGATTTCCAATGCGAATTCTAAAGTAAGCTTTAGTATAACATTTTCTTTTTCCGGTAACATTGTAAATTTGTTTTATAAAATCAGTATCATTAAAAAAAATTTGTGCAAGTGCTGCGCGTATTGGCAAATTAGCACATTGGCAAATCAGCACATTACAACCCCTTCCAGAAATCAATTTCATTTTTCACACTTTCCACAGTTGTAATAAAATCTTTTTTGCTATTAAAAATATTCAAAACCCCTTTTTCCATGATACCAACTTGGTCGCCCATAATAATTGCTTCTTTCAAATCATGCGTTACAAAAATGGTCGTAATGGGATGTTGCGCAACTATTTTCTTTAACAACACCTGCATCGTCTGTCGGGTTTCGGTGTCCAATGCGCCGAATGGTTCATCGAGCAACAACACGGTTGGATTGATAATCAACGCTCTACCGAATGCGACGCGCTGCCGTTGTCCGCCAGAGAGTTGAGTCGACATTTTAGTCGCTTGGTCGCTCAATTCCAATTCTTCCAGCATATTCAATACCTTTTGTCGAATCACCACATCTTTTTCTTTGCGCAAGCGCAAACCAAACGCTATATTTTCAAACACATTCAAATGCGGAAACAACAAAGGCTCCTGATATAGATATACGATGTTTCTGCGATGTGGCGGCACGTCGTTCATCACTTTATTTTCAACTTTTATCACCCCACTGTCTGCCGTTTCTAACCCAGCTATGATTTTTAGTAAGGTAGTTTTTCCACTGCCGGATTTGCCTAAAATACTTAATAATTTGCGTTCTTCTAATGTGAAATTTACTTCATTTAATACCTGCTCTTTGCCAAAATGTTTTGTGAGTTGGTTAATTTGTAGGAACACGCTATTTATTTTTAGAACAGAGAATACAGAGCAGAGAAGCGAGAGCCGAGAAGGGACATCAGACTATTTTAATTGAATTTTTAAATCCCGTAATCATTTTTCGCACTGCTGTAATTTCTGCAATTAATGTTTCTTGTTGTTTTATGTCTATAAAATTCAAATCATAAGCTAAATAAACCTGCGTTTCCAACTCGCAGATAGAACCAATCGAAATATCTAAAAATTGAGCAAATTGCTTATCCGTCCCACGGTAAAGTTGCTAAGAAAAAAAGTATTCACATCCATTGCAATTCGTATTGATCGGGGATTTGGTAATTGATACCCGAATGTCGTCTTTTGCGGTTGTAGTAGATTTCAATGTACTCAAAAATCTCGGTATATGCTTCCTCAAAGTTGGCAAAAGCGCCTTTTTGGAGGAGTTCGGCTTTGAAACGGCTAAACAGACTTTCTGCCATGGCATTGTCGTAGTGGTTATCCTTGCGGGTCATACTGGAGCGAAAATCACGGGCTGCCAGCAGTTGGCGAAAGCGGTAGAAAGCATACTGCCCGCCGCCGTCGGAGTGTACGATGAGTCCTTTGGGGATCGTTCTTCGGTCAATCGCTTTTTGTAAAGCCTCAATGACCAAATCGGTACGCATATGGTCGAGTAATTCCCAGCCTACAATTTTGCGAGAACACTGGTCTTGCCAAGTAGCTAGGTACAAAAAAGTGCTGTTAAGCAAAGGAATGTAAGTAATATCGCCCACAAAGACCTCATTGAGCGCTTGGGGTGTAGGGCGATCCAACAACAAATTGGGGCTGCGACCCAAGCCATGCTTGGAATCGGTGGTCTTGGGTACAAAACTTTTGGGTTGAATGGCAACTAATTCTTGTTGTTTCATCAGGCTTCTAATCTGATAACGTCCGATTGTCAGCCCACGCGCCGCTAATTCTTTACCGATACGCACTGCTCCATACCTGCGCCGGTGTTCGTTAAACACTCCTTTGACGTGTTGTGCCCGCTCCATTTTGGCAGCACTGGGTACATGGCTTTGACCCCGTTTCCAAGCGTAGTACCCGCTGAAACTCACCCCCAATACCTGACAAAGGGGGCGTACGGCGTGCTCATGAGATAAGGTGGTAATCACTGAATAAGTCATCTCTATGGCTTTTGGCTGAAAATGGACAAGGCTTTTTTTAAAATATCCCGCTCTTGTTCCACTTGCCGCAATTGTTTACGAAGGCGCTCCAACTCCACTTGGGTACTCGTTTCTTCGCTGGATAAGCTCGTCTTAGATTCCGAACGCCATTTGTACAGCAGGTTTTCTCCGATACCCAGTGCCTGAGCTACTTCTGGTACACTGCGTCCTAATTGTATCATTTTGAGCGCTTCCCTTTTGAACCCTTCGTCGTATTTGCGCCGTTGCCGCTTGTTCGTCTTTTGTTCCATCTTGCACAAATTTATAAAGATTTTACCGTGCGTGGAAATTAGACTACCTCAAACCGATACTTCAGAAGCTTTTATCAAACTCGCCATGATTCGAATTATGGCAGTCAGATTAGCTAATTTCTAAATTTGAAACAGCTTCTTAAAATAATCTACAAATATCATCAGTTGAGCCTGTACAAGTTCTTTATAGATGCTCTACAACATCTTGACTCTACCTCTGAAGGTTAAAAAATCTATTTTAAAATCAGTCAGACAAACCTTCGATGCCTGACCGCTCACAAAAAACGCCCCGACCTTTGCAGGTCGGGGCTGGCTTCCGCCTCTATTGTTTTTATTATTATAGAAAAGAAGAGTCGTAAAGATGCAATGCGTTTTTGAAATCGGTTTTGCTAATTGCAATCATTCACAAGAATTAATTATGTAACCCCTTTTTTCGCAAATAATCAAGTAATAAAGCTGGTCGGTCGGTATTGAAAATGCTTACGCCTCCGCGAACGTGCCAACCCCAATGGGCATCCGGCTCGTGAAAGGCGCGGTCGTCATCATGATATGCACTCACGTAATCCCAAATAGTGCTTACTACTACCCGCATTTTTTGCTTTTGAATGATGGGAATTAAATCCACCCGTGGTGAATCTTCGGCAGGAAGGCGCAATTGGATGGCAACCGGTTTGAAATTCTTTACATATTCTTCAATAAACGCTTGCGGGTCTTCTACGGACATTTCAATACGTGGTATGAATATTACCCGATTTAAATAATTCCCAAATTTACTTTTGGCTTGCTCGTAAGTGTAAGGCAGCATAAATACAGCATGGTCGAGCATCTTCATTTTGTCAAGCAGCGCTAGCATATCCGGTAAGTGCTTATCCGCTTTGTCCAGATAGAGCATCGCTTTTCCTTTGGCTAATAGCAATACTTCTTCTAGCGTTGGAATACTTTGGTTCGCCGGATTGGTCAAGCCATCACGGATACGTAATGTTTTGATAGAATCCAATGTCCAGTCTTTTGCATAGCCTTTTCCGGTAGTAGCACGGTCTAATGTCTCATCATGTAATAATATCAAATGTCCATCCTTGCTCTTTTGTATATCTATTTCTACAATATCCACGCCCATGTCAATGCAGTTTTTTACCGCTTGCAAAGAATTTTCAGGCGCATTGCGCCAATCGCCGCGGTGCGCGCAGACCAACACCTTTTTATCAGTAGGTTTTCTTAATGATTGATTGATGATATCTACTTTTGAAAGTGTTTGTCCAAGGCAAAAAGAACCAATGAGCATCTGTAGCAACAGAGGCAGGAGAAAATATTTGTTCATAAAAATGATATTTTTGAGGTGAAGGGTCAGACCGAAATCTGACCCTTCCACGATTATTATTTAATAGAAGGATTATTAGCTGTTTCCACATTGGGGATGGGCCAATACGCACTATTCGCAGGCAGGGTTTTAATCCCGGATTCACTGACGATTTTTTCCAAACGCCCAGTACGCTTAAGGTCAAACCAGCGCTTACATTCAAAGAAAAACTCGTACCCTCGTTCTCTAAAAACTAACTCGTCAAATGCTTCTTTGGTCAAGCCTATCGGCAAATCAGCTACCGCGCTTGTCGTATTTATATTTACACCATAAGCTCGGCGGCGCACCTGGTTGATGGCATCGTAAGCGGCAGTGGTCGGTCCATTCAATTGATTCTCCGCTTCGGCAAAAATGAGTAAGGCATCGGCGTAGCGATAGAGGTAAAAATCATTGCCAGCAGCGGTTTCTTCTGGTGCATCTGCGTCGCGGTATTTTCCAAATAAATAATCGCCATTGAGCGGAATATTCGCCCGAAACTTTACATTATTAATCGTAAGTGTATCATACAAATTCCAACCTTTACGCAGGTCGCGTGCGTCCCAGTCTCGGATTAAAGGAACTTTTTTGAAAGCACTAAAACGACGCAATCCACGAGCAGCCAGGTCTGCAGCGTTGGCGCGGTCGTCGTGGGCATAGGCAGGAAGGAAGCTACCCTGGGCACGAATTTGAGCAAATTTGATTGCAAAAATTTCTTCCGCACTCGTAGCAGCCGTTGGCGAGTATAAGGTAGGTAAGGAAATTTCAAGATTATAACCGTAGGTCGCTTTGTTATTAATAACTTCTAATGACTTCGCACGTGCGTTTTGATAATCTTTCAAAGTCAAATACACGTCTGCCAACATCGTAATCGCTGCGCCTTTGGTGGCACGCCCCGCTGTGTTTGCAGTAACTTTTGCAGGAAGCGTACCTTCTGCGAATTGCAAATCGGCAATAATTTGCTTATAAAGGGCATCTATTTCTGCCAAAGGCTCGCCGATGTTATTGGCATCGGTGACGGGCTGAAGGCGCATCGGCACTTTTCCCCAGCTTCTCACCAACTGATAATAACAAAGTGCCCGAATGAAACGCACTTCTCCAAGGGCTTTGTTTTTGACATTGTCTGCGAGCGTGGTGTTTTTTTCTACACTTTCAATGAGAAAATTGGCGCGACCGATTGCCTGGTAAAAAGTTGTCCAAACTGCTGCCAACTCTGATTGAAGAAAAGCCGAATAATTATAAGTAGCCGAAGCCGCAAAGCTACCACCACCGCCTGAAAGTGCGTATTCTCCTTGCAACTCGATGAAAGAACTGTACAGCGATTCCCACAAGCGACCACGACTGCGTGCCAAGGGTTCATACGTACCCAACACCAAGCTTTCCAGCACTTCGGCATTCACACCTGTCAAACCATAATCACTTTTTGGCTTTTCCTGGATGAAATCCATGTCTTCACAAGCCAGAAGGGTAAATGTTAGGATGATAACAACTAAATATTTCAGATTTTTCATTTATCTTGTTTTAAAAATTCATTAAAATTTAAGATTCAAACCAAAGGTGTACGAACGAACGGAAGGATAGGTACTCAAGTCAATGCCTTGGGTCAAGGTATTGCCATTCAAGGAGTTCACTTCCGGGTCGTAACCCTTGTAATCCGTGATGGTAAATAAATTCTGACCACTGAGGTAAAAATCAATCCCTTTCACAACGGAATTGACAATCGGTAAGCTATAGCCCAAGCGCAACGTTCCCAAGCGGACGTAAGAAGCATCTTCAATGTATCGGTCGGAAGCGCGATGAACCAGATTCACGTTCGGATTTGGGTAATAATCACAAATATTCGCCATGCGATTGGCATCCACGTCATTCGGGTCGGTCAGGAAAAATTCCATCACGTTATATACATCATTGCCCGTAACCCCTTGTAAATTAGCGTAAAGCGAGAAGTTCTTATAATTCAAATTGGTATTAACACCATAAAACATATCTGGAAATGGGCTCCCAATGATGACAAAATCACTCGCATCTGATTTTCCATCGTTATTCACGTCTTGATATTGCGGCACGCCCGTATCGTTAAATCCGGTGAATTTATACCCTAAGAAAGCACCCAACTCTTCACCGACGCGAATGGCGTTATAAATTTCACCGCCGCCATTGCTGGAAGAAAGCGTTTCGATGAGGTCTTGATTGTTTTTGGTTTTGGTTACTTTGTTGCGGTTCAGTGACACATTGAATCCAACCGAGAGGTTGAAATCTTTGACATCCACCAAAAAGGCATTCATACTCAATTCAAGTCCTTGATTTTCAACTTCTCCGACATTATCCACGATGGTATTAAAACCTGCAGACGGCGCTAACTGCACAGTGGAAAGCGCTCCTTCCGTTTGTTTCAGGTAGTAATCAAATGTACCCGTGATGCGATTATTGAATAAGCCAAAATCAAGTCCAGCGTTGGTTTGGGTCGTGGTCTCCCAGGTGAGGTTACGATTTGGAAGATTCGACGCTAAGCCAATAACCAAGCCTGTACCTGCACCCTGACTTGTAGTGTTCAACAAACCTAAAGGCAAAGATTGATAGGGTTGAATGGCAGGATTGCCCGACTTGCCCCAGCTGGCGCGTAGTTTCAAATTAGAAATCAAGCTGCTGCCTTTTAAAAAGCCTTCTTCACTCACTTTCCAGCCAAAAGATACCGATGGGAACGTGGCAATTTTATTATTCTCACTAAAAACGGAAGCACCGTCGCGCCGAATGCTGGATGCCAGAATGTACTTGTCTTTGAAGATAAAACGTACCCGACCAAATGCGGAAGCAATGCTTTGCTCCGTGGTGCTCGTGGTAGGAATTGCCGCGCTTTGTGCCGCTTGGATGGCATTATTTTTCAAATCATCGGAAATGAAATTCGTCCCTTCATTATTGGTAAAATTCGTCGTTTCTTTTTGTAAAGACGCACCGGCGATTGCTTCGAGCACTAACTGGTTCGCAATCTGATTTTTATATTCGAGGAAGTTTTCTACGACGTAATTGAAATTCTCCCGGTTTTGTAAAATTGCTGCGCCATTTCCACCCAACACGATTCGCATAGAGCGTGGGAAGTACATATCTTTCCGTAAGTGCGTATAATTCATACCCAGACGGGTGTTATTGGTCAAGCCTTTAAAAAGGTCCACTTTTACGGTAGAACTTGCCAACCATTGATTGACGGTGCTTTTATCCAACACTTCTTTTACATACAAAACCGAGTTTTCTACAAAATCGTTAATCGCACTGTACGCGCCCGTAGAATCACGAATCGGAATGGTCGGAATAGACCACAAAGCGCCGCTGACGGCAGTTTTGGAAACACTGAACGTGTTGTTGTTTTGAGCAGGAACGACACCATTTTGCACCGCACGCGTCCCTAAAATCGAAGTTTGAATCGTGACCCTTTCCGTTAGTGTATTATTCATATTCGCGCGAACCGAATAACGTTCCAAGTTGCTATTATTCACCACGCCATCCTGATTCAGATAGCCAAATGATACATAATAACGGGTGTAATCGTTGCCGCCGCTGAAGTTTAGATTATGATTTTGAGAATAGGCGACGCCCATGATTTCGTCTTGCCAATCGGTGTCTGCGCCTAAAAACTTTAGGTTTGCATTGGGAATCGGGCGGTTGGAGTTTTTTGACCAGATATTCGCGTATTCTGTGAATTCCGCACCATTCATCACGTCGATTTTCGTCACCGGCTCGTCCATGCTCGCCCAGGCATTGTAATTGACAGAAAACGTCTTGCCTTTGCCCATTTTGGTGGTAATCAGCACGACGCCATTGCCACCGCGAGAACCGTAAATCGCCGTCGCAGCTGCGTCTTTCAAGATTTCAATAGACTCAATATCATTTGGATTAATCGTGGACAAGCCATTCAAACCTCTCACATCGCTGTTGAAAAAAGGCACGCCGTCAATCACATATAAAGGCTCATTGCCACCCGCGATGGAAGTCACGCCGCGCACCCGCACGCTAATGCCCGCACCCGGTGCGCCCGAGCTTTGCACGATGTGTACGCCTGGTACATTGCCAATCAAGCTTTGCTCCAGGGAAGTACTCGGAAATTTGTTGATAGTGTTGGAAGTAATAGAAGTAACGGAACCCTCGGTGTCTGCACGCTTTTGCGTACCGTAGCCCACTACTACTACTTCCTGAATCGCTGTCGCATCGGTTTGGAGTTGAATATTGAAGCTCGTTTGATTACCTACTGCAATTTCTTGCGTTGCAAATCCAAGATAAGACACCACCAGTCTTGGCGTATTCTCTGGGATGGAGAGGCTAAAATTACCTTCGGCATCCGTTTGCGTACCTACATTCGTACCCTTCACCTGCACGGTAGCACCCACGAGCGGCTCGCCGGTAGCGGCGTCGGTCACTTTGCCCGTCACGGGGATGTTAAAAATCAATTCTTTTATAGCTTCGCTGTCGCCGGTGGAATGGAGCTTGGGAGTAGTCGGTTTTCTTTTGACTTTCACCCCGATAAGCTTGTTTACCAACTTAAATTGCACGTTTGCTTGGGTTTCCAAGTAGTCGAGCACCTTTGCCAGTTCCTCTTTTTTGAATTGGAGACGCTTGAGGCGAATACCTTGCACTTCGTCTTCATTGTAGGAGAACTTGTAGTCGGTCTGTTGCTCAATTTGGGTGAATACTTTCGGAAGTGAAGCATTTTTCAAATCCAAACTCACCGTCCCAACTGCTTGCCCATTGGAGGGCGTAGCCAGTAGCGCCTGGGTGAAGGAAGTAAGCAGCACAAAGAGTAACAAGTGTTTCAAAAAATTCGTAAGTGTCACTTTTTTCATAATTTTGTGATTCAATTTTTTATTAGAAAAAGCATTCCTAAGCTACGAGGTAGCGCTAACTACCCGTAGTAATCGTAAGAATACTGTAAAGCCTTGATTTTTAACAATGTAGCGTTTCCCTGCGAAGCGTACACTGCTTTAGAAAGAAAATCTCTAAGTCCCTACGTCTCTGAATCACCTAATCTCCCTATCACCCCATACTCCGTCCCTATTTGCAGCCTGGTCCTTCGATGGTGTAAGTCGCTCCCTTCTTCTGGTAGGTCAAGTCATTGGAAAAAAGGAGTACCTCGAGGACATCATCAATCGAATTGTTTTTATCAAAAGTGGAGGTAACCATACATTTTTTTAGTTGCAGCGTATCAAATTGTAATTCAGTGTTATAGAATCTTGAAATTTGACGCAGTGCGGTAGTCAGCGGCATTTTTTGCAACACTAATTGCCCTTCGCGCCAAGCGGTTTCGTCTTTGGTCAAGAAAGTACTGCGCATCACTTCATTAGCCACAGGTAAATACTGCAATTGCTCGCCGGGTTTCATTTCCCAGTTTTTAGAAGCACCGTCTTTTTCAATTTTCACCGCTACTTTGCCCGTCACCAGCGAAACTTCCACGCGTTCATCTTCGGGAAAAGCTTCAATGTTAAATGAAGTACCCAACACCGTGGTACTCATATTGCCAGTTTGTACTGAAAAAGGACGCCTCGGGTCTTTAGTAACCTCAAAAAATGCTTCTCCTTTCAAGGTCAAGTTACGTTTGCGACGCGTGATGAGGTAAGTCAATCGAGTTTGTTGATTGAGCCATATGGTCGAACCATCTTGCAATTCTACTTTTTTAACGGTATTGCTATCATTGATGACCAAAGTAGGTTTTTGTGAAATGCCTGACAATTGCCACCAAATCACAGCCGTAGCAATTATCAGCAAAACGGCGGCGGCTACCTGCCAGCTTCGACGCGGTACGAGTCTGCGTACTGGGGTTTCAATGACAATTGCTTGCTTGATATTTTGCAGCATCTCTTGCGAAAGCGTCTCCTCTATTTTTTCTTGCAATGCCGGATTATTTTCCCACTGTTCGTGCATCAATTGCTCTAATGCGGTGACCTCTTCCTGTTGCAAATATTGCCGGAATGCCTCTAATTCTGGTTTCGATAATCTCCCTTGCAGGTATTTTTCTAATTGTTTTTTATCTATCATTAGCCGTTTATTAATCAAATACAACTACTACACGAATGCAGAGATAGGTTTTCCCTAATCGGAATGGAAAAGATTTGCTAAATCTTAAAGATTTAGTCAATCTATAGCAAGAAATGCAGTAAATCTGGGATTTTGCTACGGAGGTATTTGAGTGCGAGTTGGAGCTGCGCATCTACGGTTTTAGGGGAAATAGACATTTCTTTGGCAATTTCGTCAAAGCTCAAGCCTTGTTCTTTGTTCATCCGATAAATCTGCTGGCGCTTGGGCGGCAGGGCGGCGATGAGGGCTTCTACTTTTTGTTGATAATCAGAGAGAATTACGTCGGCTTCCGTACTTTCATCCAGGTCGGGTTTTAAAAAACCAAAATTAGCTTCCAACTTTTTGTCGCGGGCTTGCTTGCGGAGGTTGTCAATGACCAAATTACGGGTAATCAGGAAAACTTGCCCATCAAAAGGCTTAGAAGCGGAAAGGCTGGCGCGTTTTTCCCACAGGCGAATGAAGACCTGCTGCGTGATTTCTTGCGCAAAGCTGGCATCTCTAACAAACTGGAGCGCAAAGCGATACACTTTGTGGTGGTAAGCCGCATACATTGCCTCGAATGCTGCTACTTCACCTGCTATCAGCCTGTTTATCAAAACGTTCATACCCAAAAGCGCCTGTTTTTCAGGTAGCTAAGTTAGGCACTCTAGGGCAATGCGTAGATTAAATTATTGTAAAGCGGTTTTTGAAAAAAGCGGTCAGCCGCTTTGGATTCGACTGACCGCTCAAGAAGCACTCACTTGTTTACGAAATTTTACTATAATAGTTTACTTTGTACGCAATCCCCTCGCTTGAAGATAGTCCACCATTCGCAAAGTGTTATCTTCAATTACAATGTTTGGAAAAGGCTTGGTAGTGAAATTTGCACCATCAAACCAAAAATCCCAATTGCCTCGATAATCGGTGTAGGTGCTAAATCGGCGATACACTTTATCCCGAGGATTCCACCAGCCAGTAAAGTCTTCGGGCCACATGGGCGAAGCCAATGCGTTTTTGTTTTTGCTTTTCACGTAAGTAACGGCGTCTCTCAAGGCTAAATCATTCGGTTTGAATTCGGTAAACCATTGCAATTCAAAGCCTTTGATAGTGGCATTAATTCGGGTATCGTTTAAATATTTGTCAAATATTTTATCCCAAGTGGGGCTTGAACCCAAACCTAATTCAGTTGCCCAATGCTGTAAACCATCTGGAATAAAGCCCCAAATGTAATTCCAAACCCCATTGTTTAAAGTGTTATCCCAGCCATCCAGTCCGTCAGCAAAAAAGATGGGTAAGTAATTGATTCGATTCAACACATTTTTATCTTTGTATAAATTGTAGAATTCGTCAGGCGTATATCTTCCTTTGAATATCAAATCTGCACTCGGTATCCCCAGCGCATCGGAGAGCTTGAGCACTTCCTTAATGTAAGCATCTGCTTTGTCCACGTGCACCATTACTTTGCCTTTACATAAAGCAAGTACATCTTGCAATTTAGGCAGATTGATTTTCTGCGTTCCGTTCGTACCGTCCCAAGGGCGACCCAAGCGATCTATCGGAAAGATTTTATCCTTTACCTCCGTTTCATACATTTTGTCACTCAATTTGCCAGTACCAGTTGCATAATGCCCTAAGTCGTTGGAGTGGATACCCAAGATGACGCCATCTTTGGTTCGCGCTACGTCTATTTCGAGCATATCCACATTCATATCCAGCGCAGCTTGCACGGCTTCCAGTGTGTTTTCAGGATACTTCCGCTTGTCGCCTCGGTGAGAGCTGTAAGATACATAATTGGGAGATTGATTCGGATTGAAAAATAATCTTTTGGTATCCTGTAATTTGAAATAAGCTACATTGAACTCACCAGCGGACGGAACAATCACCTTGTCTAATTTATCCACCGAAACATTGGTAAGGGTAACTCGAATAACAATATTTAGTGGGTTTTTTAGCTTATAAATACACTCAAAACCCCCATCAATCTCTATATAGCAATCATTAGGATTAACATAGTACAATGAAAGATTTTGATTATTTGCCAATATAATATTTTTAATATCGGTACTTTTTATCTTATACCAGCTAAAGCTATGATAATAGGGGCTATCCCAGCTATAAATGCCGCTTGCATTTTTGCCGCGCCCGTAAATCATGACACCCAATCCGTTTGATTTAGTTGCATCATAAGCAAATACCTCTAATTTGATGTCTTCACTACCGACTAGACTACTTTTTAACACAATATCCCCCTGTGGATATCCTTTTATTTTAAATAAATCCTTGGTATTCATGGTAGCCATAGCAGATGTCGGGGAAAATCCACCTTCTGAGATAGGGTTAATGGAGGAGAGTACAGTCGTTTGCCCAAAAACTAAAGTGCAACCTCCGATAAGCCATAAGCAAATGGCAATAATTTTATATTGCATTGTTTTATTTTTTTAAATTAAAAGAATATTGGAAGGGAGTGGCGTTTTTATGCAAATGCTACTCCTTTCCAATTTTCCGGCTTATAAAAGCTTACTTTTTGGAAGCATTTTCCAGCAGAAGCACTTTCAGTGCAGCCACTTCTGCCGCCAATTGCTTATACTGGTTTAATGCTGCTTCCAATTCCGTTACTTTATTTTCAAGTGTACTGATTTTTTTCTCTTGCCGAATGGCATGAAGCGTCTGCTCTTCGATGGTTTTCAGCAAACCACGATTGAGTTTGTGTAAGCTATAGCCGTCTTTTTTTACCTCAGCTTCCGATGGGATATTTGGAAGATGTTTGTTGGCTGTAATAAAAGCTTCTACGGTTTGTAGAGAAGATAATTGATAGTCTTCATTGAATACATAGTCATCCCAAGCAGTTACCTCAGCAATGGCAAAATCTTCACTCACGATGCCTTTTTCTACCCAGAGAAAATAATCATCAATCAAACTATCACGAACAAAATCTGAGTTATATCCTGCACCAAAATCACCAATATAAGTTGGTCCATTAATAGAGAGTTTACATTTGTTTTCGAGTTTACTAGCGGGTACACCCATGCCAATTCTACCGTCGCTATTTACCAAAAATCTTCCCCCCACTACACTTGCCGAATCGATGCTAAAAGTAGGCGTAGCTGCCATCGAAAAATTACCTTCTACTCTTACATCGCCATTGACGTGTAATTTGGCGGTGGGTGAAGTGGTACCAATGCCGACTTTGCCGTTATTGCGAACCGTAAGAATTTCAGTCGTTGTTGGAGCCCAAACCGCCCAATAATCATTGCCATCATTATCGTCAAAATCAAAGGTGAAATCTCCCGCGCTTTTCATATAAAAATTTTTGTCTGCCTGCCAAAACCAATGATTATCTACTTTTAAGTTGCCTGCCACATGAAGTTTCTCCGTTGGCGTAGCCGTACCGATGCCCACATTGCCATTGCCTTTAATACGCATTAACTCATTAGCAGAAGTTAAACTACTTCCTGCAAAAAAAGCATGGTCGGAACCTGTCCCATCAACATTGTATCGAAGTGTAGCGCCAATAGCACCAAATCCATAAAATTGAAAATCATTATTTTGTCCTTCATATAAAACAATTTTTCGATTTGCTACGGTATTGGCGAATTGTAGAGGCGCATTAGGAGTAGTCGTACCGATGCCAATATTGCCTCCATTATAATAGACATTCGTTTCATTTGTCGTCCACTGGCTGGAAGTGTTAGCGGTCCAAGTTGCCAAGCCAGTCGCATCACTGGTGAGTACTTTGCCAGTACCTGGAGAGCCGCCGCTTATTTTGATTTGACCATTTACATCTAACCTAGCGGCTGGTGTAGTCGTACCGATGCCCACATTGCCATTGCCAAGAAGGCGCATCGCTTCGATGTAAGTTTGCCCATCATAAGAAGCGGTTGAACCTCCTCCATTTACTTGAAATGCTAAACCACTTTCTGCACCACCTGCGCGAAAGAAAGCAGTCGCACCATCATGGAACATATACAGATGATCGTATGCAGCGCCATTAGCCAAGCCAATTTTACTGCCATTACCACGTACATCAAATTTAAGTTGAGGCGAATTAGTACCGATACCAACATTCCCATTAGACATGAGACGCATTAAATCACTACCAATAGTGACTCCACCCGTATAATCATTTTGATAGTTTATGGTTAGCATGTCGTTTCCATCATGTACGAAAGCCCTTCTAAAAGTGCCCCCTGCTCCATTTCGTCTAACCGAATTATCGAGTATTAAATCGGTGCCAGTCAATCTTAAGCTGACATTTAATTTAAGTTCAGTGGAGCTCAAGCGCATCTTTTCGGCATTGCTGCCATTCGTCCAGCTACTTCGATCCAATATCCAAATAAAGTCCTCAGCAAGTTGAGAATTATCTATATCTGCCCAACTAAGAACTCCAGAACCGGATTTAATAACATCTTGAAAACCTTGGGCAAAAGAATTGTTAGATAAAACGAAAAGCAATATAAAGCATGAAAGGATACTCAGGTAAGTGTTTGATTTAGATAAGGAATTGAAATTCATGATTAAAATTTTTAATTATTATTATATTTTCGCCTACTCTATTTCAAAGGCTTTTCGGCATCCGCCTTGGTTGATTTAGAAATTATTTGATGACGATTTTTTGCTCCGCAACCCATTTTAGGGTGCTTAGCTGAATGATATAAGTGCCGGAGTTTACTCCTTTGGCGGTGAGTTTTTCTAAGTTTAGACGCTGTTCGCCTCGGGTGGCTTTGCTCTTTTCGGTGTAAATGACTCTACCTAGTAAATCATATAGCTTTATTTCTATATCAGAAGCTTCTTCCAATCGGAATTCTACGGTAAAAGTTCCATCGGATGGATTCGGATAAATACGCAGCCTTTCGGGTTGTAATTCGACCTTTGATATAATATTACTACTGCTGTCGCTGCGGGAGGTTACTTCTTCTTCAAGTAGGGACGCACTTTTGAGAATTCGTAGCGGATTATTGACCAGCAAACCGTGAAACCCAGCCTGCCCTAAAGTCGTGCTGCCTCGATTGAGCTCGCCGGCTACATCTATAGCATGATACCCGGCGGTTTCCTCAAATTGCCAGTAGTGGCTGTCAGCAGGTAGTAAGCCTCTCGGTAATATGCCATTATTATTTCTGTAATAATCTACTAAGTTGGAATATGGAGCGTTATTACCGAAACGGGCATTTAAAGCATTTTTTAAATAGCTTAAATCAGTATAAAGTACGATTTCATCTAAAAAACCGTTAAAATTATCCACAAAATTACCAGCACTCACCCGCGTACCAACGTGCGCGTGTGTATTTCTAATTACGGTCATAGAAATATTATTATCTCTGTAATAACTAGCAGGTAAATTATCATAAATAAAAAAAACAGAAGCATAATCTAAATAAAGTTGCCTTTTTGATAATGTCTCATCAAAACCCTCTTCGTCCATGACAACCGCAAAAGAATGCCAATTACCATCTACAATATTGATGGAAGGACCATTAAAATACTTATCACATAATATTCGCCCCGCTTCCTTTACCGTCCACCGGAGTTTGTATTCACTTCCTTGTTTTGCAATGGATAATTTTACATACTCATAATCAGCAATTATAGTATCATTGCTAACGGAGAATAGCGTATATTCCTGACCGGTTGCGGGCGGCGTTGTAATTTTAAAACGCCCCATTATCATATTATCTTGAAAACTCTCCATTTGATTATAATACTTGGATAGATCTATAAAATTAGTCCCATCCAGCTTCATTACTTTGGTAGAAGTGGTCGCCACTTGGGTCGGAATCTGGCTGGTCTGCAACTTAGGCATTACCAACAAGGCATTGGCTACGGGCGCTTGATTGGCGGGGTAATCGAAACCATTCCCAACGACTACACCATTCTGCCCGTTAATCCACATGGTCGAGGAACTGCCGCCATCAAAGGTGAGGTAGTCATCCAATTCATAAATATCTTTAAAAGTATTCATATTGTAAATGCTCAAGCCCGCTGCGGCTGTGGGCAGGCTACCCTCGCCATTGAAAGTCCCTAAGTACAAGTGTGTACCCTTGCGTCCAATAAAAGTGCGGGAGTTTTGGTCTTCCAAGAACAGCGGTGCGCGACAATAATCTACGCAAGACATATAATTATAATCCGTCGTTGTACAATTTAAATTGGAGCTATAGCCGCTTGGGTCAAAAGAGCAATCACCGCTAGGGATACTCAGGCTACTACAACTTGAAGGCTGCTTGAGATAATAAGATTGCCCATTTTGCATATAATGTCCACCAGAAATCACATTCAGGTATTGATTGGGAAGTGAACTCGACTGGGTGTAAATATTAAGGTTATCTTGGTCGCGGGGAAAGAATTTGACTTTGTCAGCAGCAGCACTTCTGCTAAAATCAAAAGCCAATGCACCTTCGTTTTTCTGGCTCTTGATGTCGGGCGTCCAGATTACACTGCCGTCTTTTTTTACATATTGTTGCCAGCCTTTTAGGTCTGATTTATACCAGGAAAAGAAAGTGCCATTCACGGCTGCCATCGCGCCCGCCTGTGCCGCTAAATGGCTGGTAGGTTTGAGTTGTTTCAATCCCGTCACATAATCAAGGCAATAGTCAAAAGTAGAAGGGTAATCGGGATAGTAGAAGGGCATATAATAGTTAATTTTCATATCTACTACTGCATCACTTAGGTCTAAATCCAACATATTTAGTTGCTGTTTGCCTCCAAAAAAGTTATCGAAAGTGCCGGATTGTTTGGTAACGCCTTGCATGACGGCGGTAGTGGTCAAAGTAGTTGCAGCAAGTGTCGCCGCGTTTTGTTCGGAAGTACCATTACTCAAGGCTTCGATTTCTTGCAAATCGAGGGGCCAGTTATATACCCTGAAATCATCTACTTTGTCAATGGGTGTACTACCACCGGGGCTACCAATACCACACCGTAAGGAAGTTCTCAACGTATTCAACCAGGCTTGATCGCCTGAACCAAAATAAGTATAGAAATAATTAAATCGCTCACCCGTAAGTGGGTCGGGAGTCGGCTTCTTAATAAAAATCTCCGAATACGTGGGATGAACGCTGAAAGTAACCTGATACCAACCCGCTTGATTAGTGAAACTGATGGGTTCGTCGTACCACAAATTCCAAGCGGTGCTGGAGTTAGGAGAATATCGAAATGACGATAGTAATTCATTAATCCGCTGCATCCCAAGAATAGTGGTATTACTATCAATTCGATGGACGTAAAAAATCATCTTTTTATTAGCGGCGGTAGCAGGATTCGTAGTCGTAAAAGGTGCATTGGCTTCGTCAATTTTAGTCCAAAACGAAAAGGCAAACCCTTGCGTAGCATCATACGTATTACCAAAGAAATGACCCGTGCTGAAGCGCGTTCCACTACCAGATAACTGAATGGCATTATTCGTGCCATCATAACTTTGGGTGGAAGTAATAGAACCCACTGCATTGCCGTTATTGCCTGCTTTTCCTAAATCTTTATAAATATCTGTTCCTTGATTAAAAGGATAGAATGAATAGACACCGCTGAATGGATAATGCTTATTGGAATATTGTTTTTGAACCCATTGTAAATCAGTATTACAATTGTCTTGAATTTCCGTTGAGGCCAATGGACGATTGTAGAATTTAACCTGACACAGCTTTCCTTTAAAAGGGAGATAATTATTCTTATTGCCAAAAATGCCATATCCAAAATCCCCGTCCGATAAGGATAGTGTTTTGACAGTAGGCGTCAGAACAAATCCGGGAGCAGCCAGTTTATACTGGTAAACACTTGCACTGGTACCGGAATACGTTACCGCGACGTAGTACCAGCCTTCTCCACTATAAACAGGAAAATCTTGATAAGTAGCAACGCCAACACTATACAACCTAATATTTGACCCGTTCCTATCTATTCTTAGATAACGCGTAGAAATGATATTTTCATTGCGCGTGTCCGATGGTGACCAGTAAATCCAGAAAGCGATTGAGAAGCCATTGGTAGGAGTCAATCCTAGGTCGGGTAATGAAAGGTAGGCATTGTCTTGGGTCGTTTTTTCGGTACAAGGGATGCTGTAGCCATTTGTCGTAAAAGCAGCTTCATTAAATGGGGTGAGCTCCCCTATGAAAGACCCATACGTCCAGAGCGAAGAAGACGCATTGTAAGTACCATGATAGGCATTACCGGATACATCATAAGCGTTTAACTCCATGTATCGCTCACTCGTACCGGATGAAGTGGTATTCCACAGCTTTGACTTGAGTGGGTAATGGGCAACTAAACCATTTACTGGAGCTGGATTTTGCCCAAAAGATGGGAGGGCAATACTCAGCCACATCAACAGTAAGATGCCCATTCGGTGTTGGAATGGTTTTTTACTTTTCATGTCCAATTGTTACAATTTTGATAAAATTTTAAGTTTTTAATGAAAATGTTTTTCTTTCAAGTAAGCGCGTAGTAGGTCTGGTCGGTCGGTGCCAAGTATCGTAGCACCTTTATCAATTAGCCAGCCCCAGGCGTCGTCGGGTTGATTCAAGGCACGTTCATCATCATGATTTGCAGAAATATGCGGCATACAGGGATTCATCATGATACGGATATGAGCATTCTTGATTTGCGGTAGTAATTTTAAGTAAGGTGTTTGTTCGTTGGGCATGATGACTTCGATTGCAGTAGGTCGATGCTCGGCATCTAAGTATGCTTTGACAAATTGCTCTGGATTTTCGGTATTCCACCATAAAAGTGGCATATAATTTATTTCTTTTATGATGCCTCCATATTTATTAAAAAATAAAGGATAAGAATCATCCACTCGAAAAATGACTTGGTCAAGTGTTCCCGTTTTTTTGGCGATTTCATAAGCCTCACGGATATATTTATAACTTTTATCTAAATCCACGAGTATTTTGCCTTTAGCTGCGAGTAATGCTTCTTCTAGCGTTGGTATTTTATAAGGTGTAATAACGCCTAATCCATTTACTAAAAATAATGTTTTTAGCGAGTCCAAAGTCCAGTCTTCTACTTTGCCTCTTCCATTGGTAGTGCGGTCTAAGGTTTCATCATGTAATACTATTATCTTTCCATCTTTGGTCTTTTTCAAATCTATTTCTACGATATCGACCCCTTGGCGGATTGAGTATTGAATGGCTTCTATCGAATTTTCGGGTGCAAAACGCCAACCCGCGCGGTGCGCATTTACAAAGACATAATCAGGATGTTTATTAAAATTTTTGTAAATATCAACTAATCGGGCAGCTCGGTTTTCTGCTATTTTATCAACCGTGCTATAAGTGGAGCTACAATTTGTCCAAAGACAAATGGTGATGCAAGCAAGTAATAATTTGCGCATAGGTTTTAAATGTAAAATCAATTTGAAGAGAAAGAAGAGGGTGATAGAAAAATTATCACCCTCCTAAGCACTATTTTTTTAGTAGCCGGTGTTTTGTGTCAATTTGTTGCCACTGGCGTTGATTTCATCCTGTGGTACGGGGAACAAGAGTTGATAAGGTTTTACCTGAAAAGCACCGTTTGAGGATTTATGAGCATTCATCACCGTGATTGCCCTTCCGGTGCGGACTAAATCAAACCAGCGATGGTTTTCAAAAGCCAATTCATATTTTCGCTCCTTTTCTATTGCCAAGCGGAAGCTGTTTTGATTTGGCAATTCGGTAGCGGTCAGTTGCGGAAGTTTGGCGCGGGTTCTGATTTGATTCAATAAATTAAAGGCTTCTCCATTAACAGCGTAGCCTTGCTCGTTGAGCGCTTCTGCCAGCATGAGCAGCACATCCGCATAACGCAATACGATTACATTGATATTCGCATCAAAAGGTTGGGTAGGAATGTCCAAATATTTCTTTGGATAAAGTAGTCCATCGGCGACGCCTATTGTTACTGCTTTCCGCGCATCGCCTGCTTCGTAGCCATCGGCAAATTCAGCGGTTGGTCGGTTGTCGCCCAACGTCAAGCCTTGTCCGTTGATTAAACTATTTTTGGTGGAAGGCATGAATTGGTTGGGCAAACGGCTGCCTTCTCCAACGCTACCAGAACGAAATTGAACTTCAAAAATGGACTCGGCATTATTTTCATTGACCACTCCAAAAACACTCGCATAGTCTGGCAGCAAGCGATAAGTACCGGTAGTAGTAGCGCGCAGCGCGGTTATTGCTTCTGGGTAATTTTTTAAAGTAAGATATACTTTTCCAAGTAAAGCATTGGCTGCGCCTTTGGTGGCACGTCCGGGTTGGGCTTGCTTTTCAGGTAGGGCTTGGGCAGCTTCTTTGAGGTCTTTTATGATTTGGTCATAAATCCCTTGAGCAGCGTCTCGCTGGTGAGAAAAACTTTCAAATGCATCGGAAGTCTCCGTGAGCACTAGAGGAACGTCGCCCCAGATTCTTACCAGATTAAAGTAAGTCAGTGCGCGCAAAAACTTCATTTCGCCCACCCGAACGTCTCGCAAGGAAGCGTCCATGGCTATTTCATTAATACGATTCAGTACGATATTCGCTCGTTGAATACCCAAGTAAGAATCCCGCCAAGTTTCGGTGAGTACAAAGTTATTCGGCAATTCTTTAAACAAATCCATATCGCCGTACACGCCGCCGCTGTTGCCCGGGATTTCTACATCGGAGTTATCGCTTCTTACTTCCATGTAATAAGCAAAATTTTGCCCGTATTGCCCGATGCGTTGCAACCCATCGTAAGCAGCATTTACGGCATTTTCCAAGTCTGCCTGCGTTTTGTAAAAGCTACTGGCATTCGGCTGGGATATGGGGTTTTGTAATAATTCATCTTCACAAGAAGTAAATAGAAACACAGTTCCTATTATAAAAATGATGAGTATATTTTTCATTTCGTGTTTTTTACCGTTTTTTAATAAAAAGAATAGCATTGCATTACTTGAATGACACGTTCAGACCGACTGTAAAATTTTTCGCTAATGGATAATTTCCCCAGTCTATGCCGGGCTGTAGCGGGCTTCCATCAGCTTCTAAGCCGGGTCCGCCGATAGTAGCGTTGGATTCTGGGTTGTAACCAGAATAGTTGGTAAAAGTGAAAGGATTGATAGCTGCAAAATAGATTCTTGCTCTTTGAATGCGAATCTTTTCTGTAAGCCCTTGCGGTAGGGTGTAACCCAAGGTGATATTTCTAATTCTAAGGTAAGAAGCGTCTTCAATCAAGTAGCTGGAGCGGTCATAAAACTGTTCGTTTGCGCCTGCGCGTGCATAGCCCGTGCCCGGCTGAGCGGTAGAGACCCATCTGCCGGTAAATCTTTCGGCTAAGCCATTGGTGAAATCGCCCCTGCGACTTAAAAAGTAATTGGTAAAATTGAGCAATTCGCCACCTTGCGTACCTTGCAGCAAGAAACTCAAATCAATCCCTTTGAACGAGAACGAACTAGAAAATCCATACGTGAAATCAGGAAATACACTGCCCAAAACCTTTCTATCTCCTGCATCAATCTTACCATCTTTATTCGCATCTTCCCAAATGTAGTCTCCGAGCTTATCACCAGCAGGATGGGGCGTTTTATCTAATTCCTCCTGCGAATTAAATACCCCGATGATATTCCAACCATAAAATTGACCAACTCGCTCGCCTACATTGGTAATGTGTAGTTTCGAAACAATGCTATTTTGATTCGGTCCTAATTCGAGTACCTCGTTTTGATTAGCAGAGATGTTGAAAGAAGCGTTCCAGCTTATGGGTCCTAGTTTAACCTCATTTGCAGACAAGGTAAGTTCGACGCCTTGGTTCCGAATTTTTCCAAAATTTTGTAAAGAAGCCGTATAGCCAGACGAAGATGGAACGGGAACATTTAGTAATAAGTCATTCGTGGTGGAGCGATAGGCGTCCAAGGTCAGAAAAATCCGGTTTTTGAAAAACCCTGCGTCCAAGCCAATATTACTCATCACCGTACTTTCCCAAGATAAATTGCTATTGGGAGAAGTGCTAGGTGCCAAACCCGGTAAAAGTGTATTGCCAGCGGCATAATTAGCTGTGCTCAACAAAGCAATGCTACCATAATTAGGAATTTGATTATTACCCGTGTTGCCGTAGCTAACTCTCAATTTTAAGTCACTGATTTTTTCTTTGATTTTTTCAAAAAAAGGTTCTTCACTCACTCTCCAACCCACCGATGCCGAAGGAAACCATCCCCATTTAGAATTGGCACCAAACCGAGACGAACCGTCGCGGCGAACGGATGCGGTCAGTAAATACTTCCCTTCATAACCGTAACTAAATCTTCCTAAGTAGGAAAGGAGACTCCATTTTTCTTCCCGAGACGTACCGCCAGTGAGCTGCGTGGCGCCACTCAAAGTAGTCACAACATCTGTAGGGAAGTTTTGTCCACTCAAGAAATTATTTTGAATATTCTCTTTTTGAAAAGTATAGCCGCCCAAAAGTGCGATGGAATGCCCTCCAACGAATTCTTTGTTGTAGCTGAGGGTATTTTCGCTAATCCAATTAAGGATTCGATTCGTGCTGGAATTCGCGGTTGCGGTCGTGGGCGCGGCGCTATTTCTCAAACCAATATTGGAAGGGCGAAATAGGCTTTCTCTTTCGGAAGCATAATCCAAACCCAAGTAAGTCTTGAAGTGCAAGCCATCAATGAGTTCAAAATCTAAATACGTACCACCGTATAAACGAGCTCTTTCTAGCGGATTTTTTCGATACTCCAATATTGCTAATGGATTTTCAAATGCGCCTACCCCAAAGCCTGGAACACTTTGCACGGATTTAATCTGTTGGCTAATCTGAAGGCTACCATCGGAGTTGTAAGCAGGAAAATAAGGAAAAGCATAGAGCGAAATTAAGACCGTGCCATCCGCATTATGGTGTATCTCGGATATCCGATCGGAAGTCGAGTAAGAGGGCGAAAGGTTAACACCTAACTTAATATTTTTTAAAAATGCAGACGTAGATTGATCGTAAAGGTTAGTTGTCAGATTCGTCCGAAGGGTGTAACGTTTGAAATCCGTATTTTTAATAACCCCTTGCTGGTCAAAATAGTCCGCCGACACATAATATTTTGTTTTGTCATTTCCGCCAGCAAAAGAGAGCTGGTAATTTTGAATAGGTGCTTCCGTAAACACTTCATCCTGCCAATCTGTATCGGTCAATCCAGCTTTTCCATCCAAATAAGGTTGTAAAAAGGGAGGCGTTGCAGAAAGCCCACCGCGTTGTTGGAAATTTTCTATTTGGTATTGCGCAAGCTGATAAGCATCCATCAATTCATATCGTTGTCCCACCTGCTGAATCCCGGTAAAAAAATTAAAATTAATAGCAGGATGCCCACTATTCCCTGATTTGGTAGTAATCAAGATAACACCCCGAGAAGCCCTTGACCCATAGATAGCAGCAGCAGAGGCATCTTTCAATATCTCTACCGACTCAATATCATTTGGATTGATATCATTAATATTAATATTCTCCGTCGGAAATCCATCAATCACCAAAAGCGGTTTCGTGCCAGCTGAAAGCGTATTCACACCTCTAATATTAATATTGGAAGAAACGCCAGGCGTACCGCTTCCTTGCACGATTTGTACACCTGCCAATTGCCCCGCCAAAGCCTGGTCAATGGAAGCCACTGCAAAATCATCAAATTTTCCGCTTCCCAGTTTAGAAACAGCGCCTGTAACACTCCCTTTTGATTGCGTCCCATATCCCACTACCACTACTTCTTCGATTGCGGTGGCATCGGTTTGAAGTCGAATCATAAAAGTCGTCTGACTGCCTACTGCAATTTCTTGCGTTGCAAACCCAAGATAAGACACCACCAGTCTTGGCGCATTCTCTGGGATAGAAAGACTAAAATTCCCCTCCGCATCGGTCTGCGTCCCTACATTCGTACCCTTCACTTGCACGGTAGCGCCTACGAGCGGCTCGCCCGTGGCGGCGTCGGTCACTTTACCCGTCACGGGGATGTTAAAAATCAATTCTTTGATAGCTTCGCTGTCGCCGGTGGAGTTGGAGCGCTTCGTAGGTTTTACCTTCACGCCGATGGATTTGTTGATGACCATGAATTCCAAGGGTGCTTGGGCTTGTAAGTAGTTGAGGACGCTTTGCAATTTTTCGGCTTTGAACTGGATACGCTCGATGCGAATATCGCTGAGTTGCTTTTTGCTGTACGTGAATTTGTAGTCCGTTTGGTCTTCAATCGCAGTAAAGATTTTCGTAATTGCTACATTTTTCAGGTTGAGATTCACGGCAGGTTCGTCTTGCGCGTGGGCTTCCACGGCTGTGGTCGCGTACAACAGGAAAAACAGGGCGAGCAGCGGAATCCGCCAGGGTTGTAACATTCGTTGGATTGTCAACTTAACTTTCATAAGTGTGTGTTTAAGGTTTTTCAAAAAAAATATTAAAAATAGATCTCCCAGCCTGAGCATAGCAATGGCTACATTCCGGTACTTGATGGAAGCGATTTTAAGTTTTAAAGCAATTTTCTTATACCATTTTAGTTAGAAAAGACCTACAAATTCGGGCATAACAAATTGACTTTCAATGTCTTGAAACTTCCGAATTCGTACTTCTAACTTGGTATCATTCACAGCCCGCACCGGCAAGGACGATGTATCGATTGCCGCGCTGCGTGAATTCCAAATGGCCTGAGAATTTGAGTATGGTCAAAATATTTTTGAGACTTTCTTTTTTGCTAAAACTAGTGTTGAGTAAGCATTGGTCAAGTTTATTTTTCTCAAATTGAATATCTACTTGGTAATGTTTTGCTAAACGCAATAGCACTGTTGACAAGGATTCATTATCAAAAACCAGATTGCCGTCGCGCCAAGCTAAAGTCAGTGCGGGGTCGAAATTTTCTACCAAAACCGTTCTTGCTTTTATATTGTAACGTAGTTGCTTACCTGGCGTCAGGATGCGTCCGTACTGGGTTTGCGGCTTTCCATTCCGTAAAGGGCTGACCGATACTTTTCCCGTTACCAATGCCACTTTCACATCACTGCTGTCGGCGAACGCGCGGATATTGAAAGAAGTGCCCAACGCCGTCGTACCGAATCCTTGTGCATACACCGTGAAAGGGTGGATAGAGTCTTTTGCGACTTCAAAAAAAGCTTCGCCTTTTAAATAAATATCGCGTTTGTTGCCAGCAAAAGGTTTTTGATATTGTAGCGTACTTTGCTCGCTGAGCCAGATTTTAGAGCCGTCTTCCAGTGCGATTTGTAGCGCTGCGTCCGTCGTGTTTTCTACAATAACTGTTTCTGAGTGATTCCATTTTTGTAATATCCAATAGGTGCTTGCTGTCGCCAGAATGAATAAAATAGCGGCTGCCACGCTGCGCCACGCTTTCCAGTTTGGCTGCAAATGACGAATTACTGGGATGCGTTCTAGCTGGGTGGATTCTTCCAAACGTTGCCAAATACGGTGCTTAATCGCTTGAGTTGTTGGAATAATATCTTCTGTGTTTTGCCAATCCTCTTGTAATATATTTTCCAATTCCGTTACCTCTTCCTGTTCAAAATAGGCTTTCAACTGCGCTACGTCTTCTGGCGTGCAGGTGCCACTGCGAAATTTTTCTAACAATGCTTTACTAATCATCCTCGTGACTTATCTAATTTCAAAATGTTTTACAAAAGAGAATACAGGCGAGCCGGAAAATACCTTTACTCGATATGAAGATTTTTCAGAAAAGATATTTTACCACAAGGCACACAAAGGCTTTTCACAAAGTTCACAAAGACATTTTTAGGTAATAGTGCCCCTTGTGCTTTCCTTCGTGAACTTTGTGGTAAGTGATTAAAAGAAAGGCAATTGCGTCACGCGTTCGCGGAGGAATTTGAGGGCTTTTACCATTTGTGATTCGACCGTGTTTTTAGAAATGGCGAGCGTTTGGGCGATTTCTTCGTAAGTGAGTCCTTCCAATTTACTCATTTTGAAAATTTGGCGCCGTTTGGGCGGCAGGGCTTCGATGGCGGTATTTAGTTGATGAAGGGTTTCTGTAGTAATATCATCGTCTTCTTTATTCAAATCTACTACTTTTGTTGTAAACGCATCATGTATTTTTTGTTTTAACACCTCTCGTTTGTAATGATTTGTAACAATATTACGTGTAATAACAAAAAGTTGAGCTTCAATAGGAATTTCTAAAGACAAAGTGGCACGTTTTTCCCAAAGCCGGAGAAAGCTGTCGTGTACAAGGTCTTCCGCTTGGGTCGGATTATTAGTCTGCTTCAACGCAAAATAATAGACTTTAGAATGGTATTGTTGATACAACGCCTCAAAAGCTTCCCAATTCCCTTGTCGCAAGGATTCTACCACAGACATCATTCACATTTTGAACAAATTTAAAGCTATTGGGAAGACCAATCGGGTGTGGTAGATTAAGTTTTTGTTAAATCTCTGAATTTGACCTATTGTTACTTTACTTCCGCGCCGCCAACAAATACAATACCGCCATCCGCACTGCTACGCCATTTTCTACCTGTTGTAAAATAATGGAATGCTCCGAATCCGCCACATCACTGGTAATTTCCACGCCGCGATTGATGGGTCCCGGGTGCATGATGACAATCGGTTTATCCAGACTATCCAACAATTGTTTATTAATACCAAAATATTGCGAATATTCACGAAGAGAAGGAAAATATTTGA
>Ga0163148_10001707_pt1 | contig 27982 bp, 23 predicted proteins | sample OliLakLV19MP7P2_FD_148606 | JGI IMG/M metagenome (GOLD analysis project Ga0163148, IMG submission 148606) | Freshwater microbial mat bacterial communities from Lake Vanda, McMurdo Dry Valleys, Antarctica- Oligotrophic Lake LV.19.MP7.P2 | ecosystem: Environmental > Aquatic > Freshwater > Lake >... | reverse complement strand
TTGATAAATGAGTAAACTGAATTTTTAGTCAGATTGCGGATGGCGATTTTTAAGTAGTTGCGTAGCATAATAGTTTCGTTTTTGAAATATTTTTATCCTCATGGATGCTGGTTATTGGTTGTCAGTATCCGGTAACCAGTTACCGGTACCAAGTTTTCATTCGCTTCTTAAACTATCTACTGGGTTGCTTATTGCAACTTTTATTGCTTGTGATGAAACAGTCATTATAGCAATCAACATTGTAATAAGTCCCGTGGTTAAAAAAATCCAAATAGTGATTTCAGTTTTGTATGCGAACTCCTGCAACCAGATATCCATTACCCACCACGCAATAGGTGACGCAATCAGGATTGAGATAATGACCAGGATCAAGAAATCTTTTGAGAGAAGACTTGTAATCTGCGAAACACTTGCGCCTAATATCTTTCGGATTCCAATCTCTTTAGTTCTTTGTTCTACTGTAAACATTGCAAGACCCAAAAGACCCAGGCAGGCTATAAATATTGCCAGAAAAGAAGCCGAGGTAAATAATTGCGTGTATTGCTCTTCAGTTTGATATTGACGATTATAATTATCGTCTACAAAGAAAAATTCAAAAGGATTACCGGGAAAATACTCTTTATATATTTTTTCGAGATGAACTATATTGTCTTGAATGTTGAGGGTTTGAAGCTTTACAGTAAAAAATCCGCTCGGCAATTGAGGTACAAAAACAATAGGTGAAATTGATTGACGTAGCGACAAATGATGATAATCTTTTATCACACCTTTTATTTCATATTGTTTCTCATTCCAAGTAATTCTTTGGTCAACGGCTTCTTCGGCTGAATTAAATCCAAGCCGTAACACAGCTCGCTCGTTTAAAATTATCCGATCTGTATCTTTCCATTTTTTGCTACAATCTTCCAATGAAAAATTTTGTCCAGCCACAAATGGTATTTCATATGTTGAAAAAAAAGAATTATCAATGTACGCAATTGAGTAGTTTAGTTTTGAATCTTCAGGCAGTGGATTTAATCGGGTGATGCCTGAAGTTGAATAGTTGTAACCTTCGGTAGGAACACTAGCTGACGCTGAATATTTTTCAATAAAGTTTGTCTGACCTAGTTCATTTTTAAAAGACTCCTTCCTTTGCAGATAGGTGCTGTCTTGACCTAGTTGAGGGCCATTAATTACGAGCAATTGTTTGACATTCATACCCAACTCTTCGGTTTGCATATACCTTAATTGCTTGAACAGAATAAAAGTTGACGCAATAAGTATAATTGAAATACTGAATTGAAACACGACTAGCGTTTTGCGCAACGCAACTCCGCAAACAGATTTGCTGAATACTCCCTTAAGCGTTTGCGCAGGACTAAAGGATGATAATGCGAATGCTGTGTAGGCTCCGGAGGCAATTGACCCAATTAATAAAAATAGTAAGCCTAGTACCCAAAAAGAACTCTCTGCCAAACTAGCTAGAGAAAGTTGCTTGCCTATAATCTGATTAAAGAATCCCTGTGAAAGATTGACTAAAACGAAGGCAAGAAAAAATCCAATCAGGTTGAGAAGTGATGATTCACCTAAAAACTGACCCATCAATTGGAATCTATTTGCACCAACAACTTTTCTCACACCAACTTCCTTAGCCCGTTTCAGCGCTCCTGCTGTTGATAGGTTGACATAGTTAAACCAGGCAATGATTAAGATCAGCAACGCGACTGCGCTCAACAAATAGATGAATCCAAGATTACCCGAGTGTGGATAGTAGTCATCTAGTGAAGCGGCTAGATGGACTGTTTTAAGTGATTGAAGTCGTACTGTAGTTTCATCATCGGGTTGAATTCGCTTTTTGTACTCATTTATTTTGTTTTCAAAAAACACAACTTCAGTTTTAGGCTGTAGTTTTAAATAGGTGGTGAGATAGGATGATGTACCTTCTAAATTTGCCCAGTCACTTCCGTGTAGGTTTGCCGGATTTGCTAAGGTTTCAAGTGCGAGGAGGATATTAAATTTTAGATCTGAATTCTCAGGGAAGTCTTTAAAAATAGCCGTGACAGTAAAGAGGTTTTCTCCAAACTCATTTTTAATGGTTAATACTTTACCAATTGGATTCTGATCATTAAAATATTTCTTTGCCGTAGTTGTTGAGAGCGCAACCGTACCCGAATTTTTTAATGTTAAAGCATTGCCTTGTTCAATGGTAAATGAAAACATTTCAAAAAAGCTACCATCTACAAAGCCTACGCTTGTTTCTTTAAATGATCTAAGTTCCTCACCTTCTTTGAAGGTAACAAACCCATTTCCTACATTTTCTGCAACGCGGCAGAACTTATCAATTTCACCAAATTGTTGCTTGGCCAATGAAGCCAACACGGGTGGTGTATAATCCCATACATCACCTTCTTCACTTTCATTGATTACGCGATAGATGTCTGGTAGGTTTTTATGAAACTTATTAACGCTGGCTTCAAAACTTATGTATTGCAAAATCAAAATGAAAGCCGCGACTCCAAGTGATAATCCGGCTATATTAATAAATGAGAAGACCGGGTTCTTCATCAAACTTCTAAAAGCAATTTTGAAATAATTATAGAGCATGACTTTTTAGATAATGTTTTAAGATCAATTGATTCGATATTTTAAATTATTCACTTCTCAAACTATCTACCGGGTTGCTTATAGCGGCTTTAATAGACTCAAACCCAACCGTAAGCCAAGCAACTATAAACGAAATGAATCCGGCCACCAGAAATATCCAGGCATTTAGTTCAATCCGATAAGTAAACGTGTCGAGCCACTCGCGCATCATGTAATAACTTACTGGCGCAGCAATAACAAAAGCAAGGGCAACCAGTTTTATAAAATCTGTGGTAAGCATGCTTACAATGCCTGCCACCGATGCGCCCATAACTTTTCTAATACCAATTTCTTTGGTTCTGCGTTCGGCTACGTAAATGGACAAACCATACAATCCCAAACACGATATGATAATGGCAATGGAAGTAAATATGGTAATTATCTGTGCCATACGCTCGTCTGATTCATATTGTTGTTTCACATACTGGCTCAGCAGCACACTTTCAAATGGTGTGTTGGGATTGAGTTCCTTCCATATTTTTTCAACCTGATTGATAAATGAAGTATAGTTTCCGGCAGCGACCGATACCGTCATGGCAATGTAATCTTCCTTATCTGCGGGTATGGCAAAAATCATCGGACTGATGGCTTCGTGAAAAGAGAACTGATGAAAGTCGGAGACTACGCCAATAATTTCATGGTGCAAGGTGTTTCCGTTAATATCAGTAAGAATAAAGGAGCCTACTGCTTCATCTAAAGGTATCCCCAATTGTTTTAAACTTTCTTCGTTTACGATTACTCGTTTTTGCAAATGCTCAAAACGTGAGGAGTCTGTTTCATAGGTAAAATCGCGGCCTGCTTTAAACGTTATGCCCAATGTTTTGAAATATTCTTCATCGGTGTAAACCACAAAGTGATGGATGGCTTCCTGCATGGAAGTGCCAGGTTTATACAATGAAAAATCGCGGAGGGTAAATGTAGCCGGTAAGCTTGTAGAGGCAGATACATTAACCACACCGCTAAGTGCTTGTAAATGGTTTTTTGTTTGTGCGTATGCCTTCTTTGCTTCAAGTGTGCGCAAAGGAATGGTTACATTATAGTCAGGCTCGAAGCCTAGTGACTGCGACCGAATGAAATCCATTTGCGAATAGATTACAGCAAGGGAAGAGATAAGAGTAATGGAAATTACAAATTGAAAAACCACCATGGCTTTTCGTAACCCATTATGTCCTCCTCCTCCAAGGTGTTTATTCTTCAACACTACAGCAGGCTGAAAAGAAGATAGATAGAAGGCTGGGTAACTTCCGGCAAGTAAACCGGTAACCACAGCAACGAGGGATAAAGCACTAGCCAAAAAGAAAATGTTGATACCGGAAAGACTCAGTTGCTTTTGTGTAATATGATTAAAAAATGGAAGGGAAACCTGAATGAAAGCAATTGACAATAGGGTAGCGACAATTACCAATACAATGGACTCACCCAAAAACTGACGCGCCAAACTACTGCGTGTGGCGCCCATCGTTTTGCGCACACCTACTTCACACGCACGTTGACCTGACTTTGCTGTAGTGAGGTTCATAAAATTAATGCACGCAATCAGCAAAATAAAAATGCCTATCGATGACAAGATGTACAGATAGGTAATGTTTCCCTTTGGACTAAGATCGCTTAAGTATTGCGAAGAAAATAAATTGATGTCGGTAAGGGCTTGGAGGTGCAGTGTTTTGTTCATGCCTGTTTCCTTCAATTCTTTGCCACCGTTTTTTTCTAAGAGTTCGGCCAGTTTAACTTCTGTTTGCTCAAGGGAAGTGCCGGGGCGCAATCGAACATAGGAATAAATAAAATTTTGCCCGGCCCAAGTGGTAATGTTATTGATCCATTCTCCCCAGCCACGGCTGTTCATACTCATATAGAAATCAGCATCTAGATGCGATTTTTTTTCAAGAGGTTTCAGCACACCATCCACACGAAAAGTATCCATGCTACCACCGCTGGTAATCACAATCAATTCATCAATGGCTGATTGATTCCCGAAAAGTTTTTCAGCTAAGGGAGATGTGAGAACCACTGAAGATGGGGCGTCTAAGGCAGTCTCTGCATTGCCCTCCTGAAAAGCAAAATTAAAGACCTGAAAAAAAGTAGAATCTACTAAATATCCTTTTTTCTCGTAAAACGATTTGTCATTATACTGTATGAGGTGTTGCTCTACTTCTGGTGGGCTCACTACGCGCGTGGCGTTTTCCACTTCCGGAAATTCTGCGAGCACGCGCATCGCAATAGGAGGTGAAGTGCGCGGGTTATAATGTTCACCATCGTTGCTATTGAAAAAAGAAGTGATGCGATACGTTCTGTCGAAACCGCTAAAATGTTTTTCGTAACTCAGTTCGTCATTCACGTACAAGGCCAGCAACACACAGCATGTTATGCCAACCGCAAGCCCCGAAATGTTAATTATGGAAAATGCCTTGTGCTTGAGAAGATTACGCGTGGCAATTTTTATATAGTTGCGTAGCATTGGATTTTGGGTTCAGAGATTTTTGACCTTCTATTTCCAAATCAATGCCAAAACTTAAATAGCCTTCAATCAAATTGAAAGCGGGTTTTGGAATGTAAGGTGATTTCAAATTCGAACGAAGTAGTCCGATATCGATCAATTTGAATGTTCGTGATAGCGCAACTCTTTTTCGCGCTCGGCATCTTCCTTTTCACGCTTAATCCGAACCTTGGCAGGTGGCCCTACCATAATAGGAACTCTCTCCACTTCAACATTGGCAAGTTCCAATCCATACATTTCTTCTGTGGAAAGGGAGTGGTTTTTGATAAATCTATACCCTTGTATAATAAAGTTATCGAACGTTGAAATCTCACTATCTACCGATGCTAATGAATGTAACATGATAAACTTAAAATCGGCCGGCATGCTGTGCTTCTGAAGCGAATCGTAATGACTGGTTAAATCAATCTCAGCAGACTCAGCCATGTCGTGCAAAATTTTGTTGAATAAAAGATTTACCCGATGGTCTGATTTGAATCCAAGTTTAATCCGAACAAAAAAACATTTCTTGGGTATAATAGTATCAACCGAATACTTTGATGTGTACGGACTATCAACTGTATCAACGTGTACAAACCAATAAACATCAGCACGTTTGGGGCGCTTTTTAAAAATTGAATAAATAATATTTGAGTCGATGTAGCGCTTACTGTTAGCCACTGCCATGTAAACCAAGTTGGTGGCCTCTTTTGGCACCGAAGTATCATTTTGTAAATCCTGAATGAGAGGCACGTAGTGTTTTAAGTCCACAAACTCTGTATGTCGGTCTCTTAATATTCTTGCCCGGAGCAGAATAAACATCATCAGGAAAAACACACCAGCAATGGAGAATGAAAACCAGCCACCATGACTAAACTTACTTAGGTTTGAAACCAGGAAGGCGCCTTCAATGGAGAAGAAAGTAAATGCAATTAGCAATGTGCGAATGGTTGATTTTTTTGAGGTAGAAAAATAATACACCAATAGTGAGGTAGTCATCAGCATATCAAACGTGATGGCTAATCCGTAAGCCGATTGCATAGCGTCTGATTCTTTGAAATACAACACCACCATGATGCTCCCAAACATCAGAATCCAGTTGATAGCGGGTAAATAAATTTGTCCCTTCATTTGTGAGGGGTGGCGCACGCGAGTAGCCGGCCAGAGTTTAAGTTTCATGGCTTCGTTCACTAACGTAAACGTGCCTGAGATCAGCGCTTGACTGGCTATAATAGTGGCCATTGTTGCAATGATTACCCCAAAGAATAACAAGAACTGCGGTATTATTTCGAAAAAAGGAATGGCTCCGTCTAATTTTGTTCCCTGATGTTCGAGCAGCCAGGCACCCTGACCGAAGTAACTGAGCAGCAAGCAAACCTTTACAAAGCCCCAACCCAATCGGATGTTTGACTTTCCGCAATGACCAAGATCGGAATACATAGCTTCTGCTCCCGTGGTACAAAGAAATACGGCACCCAAAATCCAAAATCCTCCGGGATATTTAACCAGGAGATTATAAGCATAGATTGGGTTTAAAGCTTTTAATACGGAAATATTTTCAGTCAGGTGAAATAATCCTATTGACCCGATAAATAAAAACCAAATTAACATTACCGGACCAAACGTTTTACCCACAACGCTACTTCCAAATTGTTGAAATATGAAAAGACCAAGTAGTATGGCAATCACTATTGTAATAATAGTTTGTTCGGTGATGTCTGGATTTAAACTTCGCAATCCTTCAATGGCAGAAGTAACGCTGATTGCCGGAGTAATAAATCCATCGGCAATTAGCGTGCAACATCCAATAATAGCCGGAAAGATTACCCAGCCTGCTTTGTATCTTCTTACTAATGCATAGAGGGCAAAAATTCCACCTTCACCTTTGTTATCTGCACTTAGCGCGAGGTAAACATATTTAATAGTCGTTATTATCGTGAGGGTCCAGAACACGCACGACAAACCACCAAAAATTAAATCTTCTGTAATGATGTGATTGCCAACTATGAAACGAAGTGTATAAATAGGCGAGGTTCCAATATCACCATAAATAATCCCCATGGCCACTAAAACTCCAGCCGTTGAGATCTTATTTAACTTTGAATCTTTAGAATCCATCAGGCCGATTTCTTACTAAGTTCATCTTGGTTAATTTTCTCCTCACCTCGTCCTATAATCAATCGGTTACTGCGATCAAATGTAAAGTAACTCCACATCCAGCTGAAAAAAGTAAAGACTTTATTTTTGAATCCTACAATAGACATTAGGTGCACAAACATCCAAACGTACCAGGCAAAAAATCCCTGAAAGCGAATTCCTTTCATATCCACCACCGCTTTGTGGCGCCCCACCGTGGCCATCGATCCTTTATCAAAATAGCTAAAAGGCTTCAAGATTTTCTTTGTAATCAAGTTCTTGATATTCTTTGCAACCAAACGACCTTGTTGTTGTGCCGGTGGCGCCATCATAGGATGACCTTTCGGAAATTTTAAATCACCTTCCATTAAGGCAACATCACCGATGGCAAAAATATTGTCGTATCCTTTTACCCGATTGTATTCATCAACATGCAAACGATTTCCTCGGGCTATTACTTCCGGGTTAATTCCTTCAATAGGGTTACCTTTTACCCCTGCAGCCCAAATCAATGACTTTGAAATTAGTTTTTCTCCATTGCTTAAAACTACTTCGTAACCATCATAGGATTTAACGGCTGCGTTTAAATGCACTTGCACACCCATCTCTGTTAAAAACTGCAATGCTTTTTCACCAGCTTGGGTTGACATGCCGTTTAACAAGCGGGGAGAAGCTTCAACCAGATGAATATCCATCTGACTTATGTCCAACTCTTTGTAGTCCTTCGGGAATACATTTTTTTTCAATTCAGTAAGTGCGCCTGAAAGTTCAACACCGGTTGGCCCACCACCCACAATTACAAAATCCATAAGACTATTCATTATTTCCGCATCTTCTGTTAGCAATGCGTATTCTAACTGGCGGATAATTTTATTGCGAAGTTTAGTAGCATCTACAATATTCTTCATCGATGAAGAATATTTCTCAACTTCCGCCATTCCATAAAAGTTTGTTACGGCACCAGTTGCAATAACTAAGTAATCGTACTTTACCGAACCAATAGAAGTTTCGATAGAGTTTTCTTCAGCGTTGATTTGTTTTACCTCGCCTAATCGGAAATAAAAATCATCCTGCCGTCCAAATAATTTTCTAAAAGGAGCTACAATAGAGTTGGTTTCGAGCCCCGAGGTGGCAACTTGATACAAAAGAGGTTGAAACGTGTGATGATTATGTTTATCAAAAAGAACTACCTGTGCTTTGAAGTCCGCAAGGCCTTTGATAACTTCCAATCCGCCAAACCCACCACCAATTACAATAATGCGGGGTTTGCCCAGGTCTGCGATACGCGTGCGCGTGTTTATTAATTTGGGCATTTCAAAGAGAAATAGAACTCTAAAACTGCTGCAATTTACGCGTTGTCGAATGATTTTGCGTTGTTTAAAAATTATTTTTGTACTTGGATTCGTAACTCATTTAAACCCCGTAATTTTGAAAACTAAACTAACAACCGTTATGGTAAAAAAATTCTTGTTCGTATGTTCTATTGCAGCTACAATTATGAGCTGTGGAGGTGAGGCTGAAAAGCTCAAATCTCAGGTTGATTCTCTGAAAACAGAGTTGCAGACCAGCCAGCAATTTGCAGTTGCCCTGCAGGAAGTTGGCGTATTAATGGACTCTATTGATGCTAATAGAAAACTTCTTCGTGTAAATATGGTAGAAGGTACTACCTACGATGATTATAAATCGCGTATGAAGGACATAAATAACTATGTAAAGGATACGCAGAATAAGATTGAGGATTTAGAAAAGACGTTAAAGAAATCGAAGGGCAATACCAATGCGCTGTCTGCAACCATCAAAAAGCTGAAAGCTGATTTGGAGGAACGCAATGCAGAAATCGCAAAACTTAATGAGCATGTTGATCAACTTCGCAATGAAAATCAAAACTTGATTACAACTGTTGGCATGCAAGAAGCTGAATTAGGAGATAAGGAAGCCCAGATCCTAGCAAAACAACAAGAGCTGGCATTTATTGAAGCTAGAATTCAAGAGTTGATGATTTCAAGTAAAGTGAGTGAAGCCGATGGATACTATGCACGGGCACAGGCTGTGGAAGAAGCAGCTAACCGCACCAAACTTGCACCTAAAAAGAAAAAAGAAACGCTGAAAGAGGCTGTTGAGTTGTATAAGAAATCACTTTCCTTAGGCAAGGAAGAGGCTCAAGCCAAGATTGCTGAGTTAGAAAAGAAGCTAAATTAAGCCACCTAGCTTAGAAAAAAAGACCCTGCCACAGTGTAGGGTCTTTTTTATTGCCGTTAATTTTTCCGACTAAATTACTTGCAAAAACTGAGAGCGAAACTCCCACTGTGTCAAGCACCCAATCCCACGTATCGGGCGAGCGACCTGGAGTAAGCCGTTGGTAATTCTCATCGATTATGCCAAATAAAGATCCGAGCAGAATGGTGATCAAAAGCAGGGTTAAGTTTTTATTCGATGGAAATTCCAGCTTTAACCAATGGTGTATCAGTAATCCTAAAACAAAGTACTCAACGCAGTGAATTAGTTTATCGGGTGTAAGTTCAAAAACTTCGGGAATTTTATTTCCAGGAACAGATGATCCAGCAATAATAATCAAGCAGAAAACTGCCAGCCCCACACGAGCGAGAGTAATTGATTTCATTGTTATTCAAAACTGATTAAGTATGAGGTGTAGGCAATGTATCCGACAAGTAAAAGAAATGCTTCCCATCGATCTAACTTTCTGGTCTTTAACGTGAACATAAAAATCATGAGGAAAACAGTACCAATCAGCAGTATACCAATATCAAAGTTTAAAGCAGTGTCAAAACTCATTGGATTGATAAGACCTGTTATTGGAAGTATAAAAAATAAATTGAAAATATTTGAGCCAATTACATTTCCAATTGCTATATCAGTATTGCGCTTGTATGCTGCAACAGCTGAGGTTGCCAATTCGGGTAACGAGGTGCCTACTGCCAGAATGGTTAATCCAATAAGTCTATCGCTTAAACCATAAGTAGTTGCTATAAAGATCGCATTGTCCACAACCAATGTTCCGCCACCAACCAGCATGGCCAGTCCTAAAATAATAAGCCCGGTTGAAAGTGGTGTTGACATGATTTTTATTTCACTACTACCCTGGTCAATTTCTGGAGCGTTCTTCATGGTACGAAAAACGTAAAGCATAAAGAGACTAAAGAATAGGAGCAAGATGAGCGAGTCAATGCGGCTCAATTGATTCCCATCGGATCCCCAAATAAAATTATCGTTTACCAGAACGAGGAGCACACACGCTGCTAAGAGCGAGAACGGAACTTCAAACTTTACAGTGTTGCGTTGAATGGCAAGCGGAAAGATGAGGCCGGCAATGCCAAGAATAAAGAACAAGTTGAAATTGTTGCTGCCTATTATATTGCCAAAAGCAGCCGAATTATATCCTTTCATAGAGGATGTAACACTCACCAATAGTTCAGGTGTGGAGGTGCCTAAAGCCACCACGGTCAATCCAATAGCGATATTTGAGATATTAAACTTTTTGGCTATAGATGAGGATCCACTCACTAAAAAATCGGCTCCCTTTATAAGAATAGCAAAACCAACGAGCAATAGAATGACAGCTAAAAACATAGGCAAGGGGTAGTTAGGTTTTAGGGATTCTTAAATGTAAATCTTTTTCTTTTGGCTGAAAAGGTACATACAAAAAATTAACTACACTGAAACGAGGTTTCTTGCTAAATTTACGGTTTAACAGACCATGACGGTAGATATACTAATAACCCTGTTTCTTGTGTTTTTGAATGGCTTTTTCGTTGCGGCAGAGTTTGCAATTGTTAAGGTTAGATCTTCGCAAATAGCACTTGAAAAGGGTACTCTTGCAAAAGACGCAGCAAAATCAATAATCGAGAACTTGGATGGTTACCTGGCAGCCACACAGTTAGGGATTACCTTAGCGAGTTTGGGACTAGGTTGGGTTGGTGAGGATGTGGTTTCCAAAATTGTACTTGACGTGATGAGTTCACTTGGTTTTGAAATGAGTGAGGCAACAGCCCACAGCATAGCATTGCCAGTCGCGTTCCTTGTACTTACCATCCTTCATATTGTTTTTGGTGAGCTGGCGCCTAAGTCTATTGCTATTCGCTACCCTACCATTACCACCATGCGACTTTCGCTTCCATTACGGGTATTTTATTTTGTATTCCGCCCGTTCATTTGGTTGCTTAATGGATTTGCCAATTTGATTTTAAAAATGTTTGGTATTAAGCCAATGAGTGAAATTGAAATTCACTCCGAGGAAGAGCTTAAGCTTATCATTGCCGAAAGCGAAGAAGGTGGAGCTATTGAGATGAGCGAGCGCGAACTGATTCAAAACGTTTTTGATTTTGATAATCGTGTGGCCCGGCAGGTAATGGTGCCCCGAATGAAAATGAGCATGATGAACGCTGATACCACTATTGCCGAGGCTCTTAACTATGTGCTGAAAGAGGGGTATTCTCGCTACCCGATTTACGAACAATCCAAAGACGAAATTATTGGGGTTGTTCACTCAAAAGATATCGTTTCAGTTTACATTCAAAGTAATAATAAAGGTCTGCGCGATATTATGCGCGCGGTTCAGTTTATACCCGAAACAAAACCAATAGATGTGTTACTGCGAGATTTTCAGCGCACGAAGGCACAGATGGCCTTTGTAGTAAGTGAGTTTGGTGGAATTATTGGTTTGGTAACACTGGAAGATATTCTGGAGGAATTGGTTGGAGAAATTCAGGATGAGCACGATCAGGAGCAGCAAATTGTTGTTCCTATCGACAAACAAACATTTCAGATTGCAGCACAATCGTCATTGCACGATATTAACAAACTGTTAGATGTCCCTTTTCCGGAAGCAGAAGAATATGAAACTTTGGCAGGATTGCTTTCCTATGAAAAACCGTCTTTAAAAGAAGGTGATGAATTCGAATTGTTTAACTATCGAATCAAAATCGTGAAGATCATGCAAACGCTGCCCGAGGTGGTGGAGGTGAAATTAATTACAGAAGGCCCCGTGGATTAAAACCACTTCTTGTATTTGAAATACCCAATCATCAGTAAGAAGATTGCACCCATCAAGCCCAATACTCCATAGTAGCCCCAGCTCCACCTTAATTCCGGCATATTTTGAAAATTCATTCCATAAATTCCGGCTACGAATGAAAGCGGAATGAAGATGGTGGTGATAACAGTTAGTAGTTTCATCACTTCATTCATTTTGTAGTTGATGGTGTTCATGTACAAATCCATTAAGGTTGAGGTGAGATCTTTGTACGTATCTAAGGAGTCGATCAGGTGGATTACATGATCGTAGACATCCGAAAAGTATTTTACATTTCGTTCCTCAATAAACTCGTTCTCATTTTTAACAACTTTATTCAATGCTTCGCGCAAGGGATATACTACTTTTCGCAAATAGATGAACTCTTTTCGCAATTTTTGAATTCTCTTAAAATCTTCAACTGATGGATCATTGGAAATACTTTCTTCAATTTCCTCCACTTGCCTCCCAATTGTTTCCAGAATAGAATAATAGCCATCAACGATGTTATCAATAAGTCGATACAGCAGGTAATCAACACCTCGTTTGCGAATGATATTGGTGTCTTGCTTTAATCTTACTCTTAAATTTTCAAAGATGTCACCTTCCTTTTCCTGAAAGGAGAGTAAATAATTTTTGCCTAACACAAAGCTGATGTGTTCATAATCGATGCTTTGGCCTTCAATGCGGTAGAGCATTTTTAAGGTGAAGAATAAATGCTCTTCATACTCATCGGCCTTAGGTTGGTGGTCTGTATTTAAAATATCTTCAACAAGCAGATAATGCAGGTTGAATTTCTGTGCAATTTTTTTTATTAATTCTCCGTCTGACAATCCATCAACATTTATCCAGTTTACCAATTTTAGATTACACTGGTTAAGCAACTCATCAATATTCAAGTTTTCGTACGATGAAAATGAATTTTCATCGTACGAGATTAATTCAAGAATTACTTTTTCGCCCAATGGCCCAACGTGGTTATGAGCTTTGTCCGTTAGGTGCTCATTTAAATGCTTGAGGGCTGCTTTTCGTTTTGCTTTGGTATGCTTCATTGAGCGATGGTTAACGGTTTATCAGTATCCTGCCCGGATATCCGAACTCAATTTTCTCCTTTATAAACTGTTCTTGAACGGACTTTAATACTGCGCACTTTAATTCAAAGGCTTTTATTGGAGTTTCTGCCCAAACGTAGCCGCGAAGTTGAATACCCAATTCAGAGTAAGTAATTACCCGAACCATCACTACCTGACCGCCCGCAGTAAGTTCTTCAGGCGAGCGGTTATCAATACAAAAAGGATGGTCTGAACCTGTCTTCTGAATTATTGCCATGGCTTTGTTCAGATCAATTGAAAAAGCGACTGGCACTTCAATGAAAACACAAATCTTTTCATCGGTAATAGTAGAATTAATTACTGTTTCATTGCTGATAACGGCATTAGGAATTACAACGCGTTTGTTTTCAAAATCCTTGATAATAGTATGCCGTAAGGTTATATCTTCTACATCGCCCGAATAGAGTTGCCCAATTTTAACCCGATCGCCAACCCTGAAAGGTTTAAAAATTACCAGAAATAGCCCGCTAATAATATTGGAAAATGCAGATTGCGAAGCAAAGCCGACAATGGCAGCCAAAACCCCGGCACCTGTGAGCAAGGTTGTGCCCATGGCGCGGAACGATGGAATAGACCTGAAGATGACGATGGCAGCAATTAGGAAGATGATGAAATCAAGCGCGTTCTTAAAAAAGTTGTAACGGGTTGGGTCAACTTTAAGTTTGTGGGCTGCCCCGCGTATGAATCGGCCAACCAAAGAGCGAATAATTCGGGAGAGAATAAAGGCTACTGCCAATACCGAAATTGCAAAAATTACCTGCTCCCAGTGTTTGTTAAGGATGTTCACGGCCTCGAAATTAACAATAAGTTAAGTAGTGACAGATGATTTGATCGGGATTTTTGAAAACTTGTTTATCCTTTACTATTTCATATTTACTTTTCGCGTGAATGCTTATTATTGTAATTCATGAGTAAGAATTTAGACAGCATAAAGGCTCCGGTGGCCAAGGAGATGGAGGAGTTTGAACAAAGGTTCAGGTCGTCTATGAAAACCCGCGTGCTGCTGCTCGACAAAATCATGACTTACATTGTTAAGCGCAAGGGCAAGCAAGTGCGGCCGCTATTCGTGTTTTTGAGCGCTGGCGCAACAGGTATCATTAATGATTCTACTTTTCGAGGCGCTGCGCTAATTGAGTTACTTCACACGGCTACGCTGGTGCATGATGATGTTGTGGATGATTCGAATTATCGAAGAGGTTTTTTTTCGGTAAATGCTTTGTGGAAAAATAAGATAGCGGTTTTAGTAGGCGATTTCCTTCTTTCAAAAGGCATGGCATTGGCTCTTGAAAATAAGGACTTCCATTTATTGACTATCGTAAATACGGCTGTGCAACAAATGAGTGAGGGCGAGTTGCTTCAAATGGAAAAGGCGCGCCAATTGGATATTAATGAAGAAATTTATTACGAAATCATTCGGCAAAAAACGGCTTCGCTTATTGCATCATGTTGTTCGGTGGGAGCTAGCTCTGCCAAGGCATCGGATGAACTGGTAGACGTGATGGGCAAATTTGGTGAAGCTGTTGGCATGGCTTTTCAGATTAAAGATGATTTGTTCGATTATGGTGATGATGAAATCGGGAAACCCGTAGGCATCGATATTAAAGAGAAGAAAATGACGTTGCCATTAATTCATTCACTCTCCATAGCATCGTGGCTTGAAAAGCGCAGAATCATCAGCATCGTAAAAAACAATAGTGAAGATCCTAAAAAGGTAAAACAGGTAATTGATTTTGTAAAACAATCGGGCGGAATCGATTATGCCAATAAAAAAATGAAAGAGTATTTCGATCAGGCTATGAGAATTTTGGAAGGTCTACCCGCTTCTGATTACAAGACCTCATTAGTGGATCTGGTTCAGTTTACCATCGATAGAAAGAATTAGTTTTTCTATTGTAAATCGTTGTCATCCCGATAGCTATCGGGGGTCAATTTTAAAATTGTCAATTACTTAACGCAACCCGTTCGCGACCAGCTTCCAAAATTGCATATTTCTTTAGACGAGTATAAATTGATTCCTCCAAGATTTTTTCTGCAGGCCCGATATCAGAAGGAGTAAAATCACCCTCTGTTTCCCACCATTTTTTTGCATTCTCTCTTGCTTCAGCTTTATCTACCTTAAAATAGTTGATGATAGAATCGGAAACTATCCAGGGCTTAGCAATGGTAGCATATTTTTCAAAAATCATGGAGCGCATTTGTGTGCCACTGGTTTGATTTTTAAAATGCGACATAGTATAAGACATTGTTTCAGGCTCGGTCATGATCATGTCCCAATATTTTTCGGAAGCAACAACCTGCGCGGTGCTTAGTAAATAACCAAAGCCCTTTTCAATGGGTTCTTTTGTAATCTGGCAGGATGCCTTAAATGCTTTCTTTTTCTTACCAAACAGCGAGCCGAATAATGCCATGATTTTTATTTTACTGGATTTACCATATTAGATACTTCCATTTGAGCAAATAGTTGCATCGGAAAGGTTTTTTTTTGAGTAAACCGTCAAAAAAATGGAATGAATTGTGAAAACCAGGATAAACTTTTTTCTCAGGTGCCCTTGTTTCCCTCTTTCTTAGCCTGCATAAATTTTTCATGCTTCGTGAAAAAATCCTCTAACTGACTAACAGGTAATTTCTTAGCGATAATCTTTCGCTTGTTGTCTAGAATATATATAGCAGGAGTGGTGTCAGAATGATAAAGTTCAGAGTAATGCTTTGGAAGGTATGAGCGTGGCCCATTTACGGTGATCCATGGCGTCTTCATCTCTTTGATGTAATTCTTCATTTTTAGAAGTGAAGTATCAGACGATACCGCGTATACTTCGAAATTAAGTTTAGTGTGACTCTTATTATAAAACTCGACAAGTTTGGGCGTCTCTTCACGGCAATGTCCACAGTCAGGATCGAAGATGAATAGAATCGTGTATTTGCTTTTAATATCATACATCGATTTAGATTGTAGATTTTGATCTTGCATAATCAGGTTAGCACCGGTTTTTCCTACTAAGCTGCTGCGAAGTTTGGTTGCATAGTCATTCAAATTTTGTTTGATTTTGCCATTTGCCCAAAAGTCCATTTCACCCGATGCAAAATATTTGTCATACAGATTTACATATACGGCATCCAATCCCATGATTTCCGGATTTTGATATAGGAACACACAATTCCAAACTAAGTACTTATAAGTTTCAGGATTCTTTTTAGCCACGGCAACCATTTTTTCAATGGCCATCATAATAGTATCGGGCACGGGTGCGTAAAGTTTGTTCAGGTATTCTTTTATTTTTTCCTGATAGACGGGCCTTGGCAATCGAAGCATAGCATCATCAGCTAAATCGAACTTATCAAAAAAGTGCTCGCGATAATACTTGAGCTGAAAAGTTGAATCATAAGATCCGTCTGCCTTCTTAGGCGGCATAGGAGCCTCTATAGATTGCGTTGACTTAATTAAGCGGGCAGTAAGTGTTTTTGGATTCTTCTCAATCAATTCATTTTGATAGGCTACTACTTTCTCTGTGATTTTAGCTAATGATTCACGAGCCGATTTCTTTTGATCCTCATTCAGCGTACTATCCTTTAATATAATTGTAAAGGGTTCGGCTTCTTTACCGCGTTCCATATTGTAGCGCATGTTCTCAATGAAAAGACGGTTGTCATCATCGCCCTTTACACTTGCATTTTTAATAAAATCTTTTGAATCGCCTTCAATTGTAAAATGTTGATTGTTACCAATAACAAAATCGAAAATCTTAGAAAAGCCAGATGAGGTCTTTAAAACTAAATAATAAACTCCTTGCGGGAGATTGTTTTTATTATCGAAGGTAAAGCTGCCCGTTGCACTGGCTTGTGCCGTATCGCGCAAATTAGTTTGCTCTCCATAATAAGAACCTAAATATACTGTGGTATCGCTCCAGCCTTTTATTTTGAAATCAATTTTATGGCCCGTCTGAGCTTCAGCGCCAAAAAACGAAACTATTATCAGGAAGACAATCAATAAACGCATTTCTCGTTTTTATTTATTTTCAACAAATTTCTAAAATTCAGATCACAATTAATAGGCCAGATTGCTGCAAGGTAAGTTGATCGCCACAAATGCACCAATAGAATGCTGTAAGTGTATGCCTAAAGTAAAAAATTCTAACTATTCATTTGTGCATTCGTGGCATTTATAGATTGGCTTTCAAAAAATGCTACTTTTGCATCGCAAAAAAATGTCGTTATCCGTATCTCATCTCACTAAAGTATTTGGTCAACAACGAGCAGTTGATGACATCACTTTTTCTATTGAAAAAGGGGAAATAGTAGGCTTTTTAGGGCCAAATGGTGCCGGCAAGTCAACAACCATGAAAATGGCAACGGGCTACTTGCCTGCCACCGCGGGTTCTATTCAAGTCAATGGATTAGATGTGACTACGCATTCCATCCAAGTTCGAAAAATGATGGGCTACCTGCCTGAGCACAATCCATTATACCTGGATATGTATGTGCACGAATATTTACATTTCATTGGGAAGGTGTTTGAGATTCCAGGTTCTAAGTTGAAATCAAGAGTTGCTGAGATTATTGAGTTGTGTGGATTAACTCCTGAACAGAATAAAAAAATTGAAGCTTTATCTAAAGGTTATCGCCAGCGGGTTGGCCTTGCGCAGGCGTTAATTCATAATCCTGAGGTTTTAATTCTTGATGAGCCTACAACGGGGTTAGATCCAAATCAGATTCTAGAAATCAGAAAACTGATTAACCAAATCAGCTCAGATAAGACAGTTATTTTTTCTACGCATATTATGCAAGAAGTGCAAGCAATTTGTGATCGCGTAATTGTAATCAACAAAGGAGAAATCGTTGCCGATGATTCGGTTAATAATTTACTGGCAGCCCAAGGACAGTCGGATGTTGTGGTTGAGTTTGAAGGCGAAGTAAATAGTGAAGACCTCGCCACCTTAGAAGGTGTTGAAAAAGTAACGGTAATTAAATCGGGAATTTTCAGGCTTAAAGCCAAGAATGGAGCCGACCTGCGTGCAGAGGTTTTTAAATTCGCTTCCGAAAGAAAACTTTCATTGATCGGATTAAGAAAAGAAGAGAATACATTGGAGGATATTTTCAGATCATTAACAGTAAAAGAAACCGTTACATGATTCAGGTATTCGTTAAAGAGTTTAACAGTTTTCTCAATTCACTAATTGCCTACATCGTAATAGGTGCCTTCCTTACGGGAATCGGTTTGTTAACATGGGTATTTCCGGAAACCTCAGTATTGGATTACGGCTTTGCCGATTTGGACACCTTGTTTTCAATGGCACCGTATGTGTTCATCTTTTTGATCCCAGCCATCACGATGAAAAGTTTTGCTGAGGAAAAGAAGATGGGTACGTTAGAACTCTTGTTAACAAAACCTTTAAGTGATTGGAGTGTGGTACTTGGAAAATTTCTTGCAACCTGGGCGTTAGTTTTCCTCGCACTTGTGCCAACTGTTATTTATTATTTCTCAGTTTATAAATTAGGAAACCCTGTTGGTAATGTTGATTCTGCGGGTGTGATGGGATCTTATATTGGGTTGGCACTACTTGCCATGATTTTCAGTGCGTTTGGGTTGTTTGCATCCTCACTCACGTCCAACCAAATTGTTTCCTTTATTCTGGCAGCTTTTTTATGCTTCCTAATTTACATGGGATTTGATTCGTTGTCCTCATTTGGTGGAAACGCTGCGCTTTTCATTAAGCAGTTGGGAATCATTTATCACTACGAATCGCTAAGCAAAGGTCTTGTTGATAGTCGCGATGTAATTTATTTTCTAAGCGTGACAGGCTTCATTTTACTAACAACCAAGGTGGTTATAAGCAGCAGGCAATGGTGAAGTGGATGAAGAGCAGAAGAACGGGAGACTTATTGCTACTTGCCAACGGCCTTGCATTGATAGTGTTGTTGAATCTGTTGGCGTCTTTCTATTTTTTTAGAATTGACCTCACCGAAGAGAAAAGATACACCATTCAATCTCAAACCAAAGAGATTTTAAAAAATCTTGACGATGCAGTTTTTGTAGAAGTATTTTTGGAAGGGGAAGACCTCAATCCTGAGTTTAAAAGATTTCAAAAGACAGTGCGTGAAACGCTGGAAGAGTTTCGCATTCATTCAAATAATCGCGTTCAATATACTTTTACAAATCCGCTACAAGCGCTAAATGAGAAGGCGAGAAATGAATTTATTGCCGAGTTAAACTCAAAAGGTATCAGTCCGCGCAATGTAATTGAAACGCACGATGGGCAGCGCAAGGAAAAATTTGTATTTCCTGGTGCGTTGATTTCTTATGAAGGATTTGAAACTGGCGTGATGTTGTTAAAAGGAAATCGCGCACAAAGTATTAATCAGTCAGTGGAGGAAGTTGAATATGAATTGGCGAATGCAATTCATAAGTTGACTAACACAAATCGAAAGCGGGTAGGGCTTGTTACCGGGCATGGTGAACTGGATAGTCTTGAGTTTGCAAGTTTTAATAACTCATTGCTCGATCAATATGATGTATTTAAAGTTTCGCTTGCAAGGAAGCCGCTAGTTACGGGGTACGATCTTTTGATAATTGCAAAACCGAGGCAAGAGTTTTCTCAATCAGAGAAGTACAAATTAGATCAGTATCTGATGCATGGCGGAAAGATTCTATTTCTGTTAGATCGCTTAGATGCCGATATGAGTCACGCATCGGAAGAGAATTATTTTGCTTTCCCCTATAATCTTAATCTCGATGATCAATTGTTTAAGTATGGCGTGCGAATTAATCAAGACTTAATTCAAGATGCTGTTTCAGGAAAGTATCCGATTGTTGTGGGTGGCGATCGTAACCGCCCACAAATCATGCAACTCGACTGGCCATTTTTTCCATTGGTTAATCAATATGCAAACCATCCCATCACCCGAAACCTTGATGCATCCTTATTAAAATTTGTGAGTAGTATTGACACAGTGAAAGCAATTGGTGTAACTAAAACTCCGTTATTGTTTTCATCTCAATATTCCCGCAAGGTAACAGCGCCTGTAAAGGTTGGGGTTAACGATCTGCGGAAGCAAATGCTGGACGGAAGTTTTAATGCCGGATCAATTTCAATTGCTTATTTATTGGAGGGTGAGTTCACCTCCTTGTTTAATAATAGATTTGCTCCCGAAGGTGCCGATACAGTAGGAGCGAAGGAGAGTAGTTTGCCAACAAAAATTATTGTTGTGGCCGATGGCGATCTTGCACGCAATGATGTAAACCCACGCGATGGTAATCCGCAGCAATTAGGTCTCGATCCTTTCAGTCAATATACTTTTGCGAATCAGGATTTGTTAATGAATATGGTAGCTTATCTGGTTGATGAAAATGGATTGATAAAAGCCCGGAACAAAGAAGTTCGGGTTCGGCCATTGGATAAAGAGAAAGTGCGAGTTGAGCGAGCTTTCTGGCAGTTTCTAAATTTAGGACTTCCATTAATCGTGCTTATAATATTTGGTATCATCCGGTCGTATTGGCGTAGCGTTAAGTATTCCAGATTTTAAATCATGCAGGAGAAGAAAAACATTCGGCTATTGATCTCACTTGTTACACTAAGTGCAGCGTGTGTGTTAGTTGCTTTTTTTGGAAGTGCTGATACCTTGATGCAAGTTGATAAGAACCTTTTTCGGGTTGATGATCAGATGCAGGTAAGCAAAGTGTTGCTAACGAATGCAAAAACTAAGACTGAAACAGAACTTAAGTTTGATGGTTCAAAGTGGGTAGTAAATAATTCTTTTGAAGCCGATCAACAATTAATAACAGTTTTCTTTGCGACTCTATTACAAGCTGAACCGAAGCGGCCAATTGCAGAAACCCTTCAGGATTCTATCAGCAGCAAAGCTTTAAAGAATGGAATTCGCGTTCAGCTTTTTGAGGACAATCAAATCGTTAAAGATTTTTGGGTTAGCGGAAACGATCAGCGCACTGAAACATATTTTCAGTTAGCAGCTGATAATACACCATACTTAATTACAATTCCTGGCTATCGGGTTTTTGTAGCTTCTTTATTTGAGTTAGCACCTGTTGAGTGGCGCGACAAATGGATCTTCAATTTCAATTGGCAAAATTTCAAATCGTTGTCAATGTCATTCACCAGAGAGCCAAAAGAGGACTTTATAATCTCATTTCAGAATCAATCTTTTGGGATTGAGGGATTAACTTCGGACACAACCCGCCTAAACAATTTTCTGGATGCGGTTTCTCTGATTCGAGGGGAGCAATTCATTATGGCTGGCACTTCGAAATGGTATGACAGTTTATTACAAACTGCCCCTAACTACACAATAGTTGTTACCGACATTGCCAAGAGAACCCATCAACTGGAGGTGTTTCCCCCAATTAGGCAACAACAAGGTGTTTTAGGAAGACTTAATGGCGAATTGCCAGTCATCTTTAATCCTGAGGCAATAGTGCCAATTTCACGAAAAAGGAGCTATTTAATAGGGAAGAACTAGCCGTTCATTCCATTTTTCAGATTGGTTTTTCTTTATAACTTTACCGCCCTGTTAAAACCATAAAACACTGATTCGCGATGAAGTTTATAGTTAATTCAAGCTACCTGCTAAAGCAGCTTTCTAATATCAACGGAGTTATTACTACCAACCCGGTTGTTCCAATTTTAGAGAATTTTCTTTTTGAAATTGATAAAAGTAGCTTAACCGTTACGGCCTCCGATCTTCAAACTTCCATGATTACTGAAATCACGGTAGAGTCTAAAGAGAAAGGCAATATTGCTGTTCCAGCCAGGATTCTTCTTGACACCTTGAAGAACTTACCCGATCAGCCAGTAACATTTTCTATTGATGAATCAACTTATAGCATTGAAATAAGTTCTGATAACGGACGCTATAAGTTAGCAGGTGAAAACGCAACTGACTTCCCGAAAGTGCCGGCTGTTTCTAATGACTTCTCGGCTTCCATTTCATCAGAAGTACTAGCTAGAGCAGTTAACAATACAATTTTTGCAACCAGTAGTGATGAGCTTCGCCCAGCTATGACGGGGGTGTATGTTAATTTGGGTGAGAAGAATACAACCTTCGTGGCAACCGATGGTCATCGTTTGGTTCGCTATCGCAGAACAGATATTAAGTCTGATAATGGTAATTCGATTATCATTCCGCGCAAAGCCTTGAATTTATTAAAGGCAACTTTGCCAACAGAAAATACCGATGTGAGCATCGACTTCAACATGTCAAATGCATTTTTCAAGTTTGGTCATATACGTATGATCTGCCGTTTGATTGATGAGCGTTTCCCGGATTACGAAAACGTGATTCCTGCTCAGAATACTATCAAGATGACGATCAGCAGAACTGATTTGTTGGGTTCGTTGAAGCGGATTTCCATTTATGCTAACAAAACAACCCATCAGGTGCGATTGAAAATCACGGGTAGTGAACTACAGGTTTCTGCGGAGGATCTTGATTTCTCTAACGAAGCCAATGAGCGCCTTTCGTGCGATCATGAAGGCGAGGACATTGAGATTGGATTTAACGCTAAGTTTTTGATTGAGATGTTAACCAATTTAGATACGGATCAAATCAAACTAAATATGTCGGCTCCAAACAAGGCAGGGGTAATTTTCCCATCGGAGAAAGATAAAGGCGAAGATATTTTGATGTTGGTGATGCCGGTAATGTTGAACCAATACGTATAGATTTTTTATTACCTAAACCCTTGAGAGCCTCGCTTATAGCGGGGCTTTCTTGTTTTCATTTAACTTGTTAGTTTTTGCAGATGCTTGAGTTTAGTTTTGGTTATAAGTAAATAAGCTTATGTTATATGTTTATAAGTGATAAAGCTTTCTATCATCGTTGGGTTAAGTAATCTTTTCTTCGATAAAAAAGCAAGTGCAACAACCCACCTAATCACTAACCAGGTTGTTCAGTTAACGATAATTTTTCTATGTGTACATCTGCATAATGACTTATTCAATACTTATAATCTGGTTGATTTACTTGGAAGTTTTTTATTGCGTGAAACTCACCTCTGGTATTTAGCGGCCTATCTACTGTGTCTTGGTCCGGCTAATGTATTCATTAAATTACTACTTAAAACCAATGAATTAATCCCAACAGAAACAGATAAAAATGAGAACCTGATTAACGCAGGAAGGTTTATAGGAAATATTGAACGAATTATAACTATTGCGCTAGTTATCAACAATCAGTATGAAGCCATTGGCTTGTTTATAGCGGCAAAATCATTAATCAGAATCAAAGATGGTGATAAGTCGACTAGCGAGTACGTCCTAGTTAGAACACTTTTAAGTTTTGGTATTGCTATAATGATTGGTTTTTTTATTAAAAAAGTAGTAGGTATTTGATAAGTCAAATTATCTAAGCATTTAACATGGTTACTTTTTGATATTGTAATTCATCAAATTCTGAATTAACTTATCAAAAATTATCTATGGAAGCTTTTGGAACCTGGTGGGAAGGATTGAGCATTGTGCTTAAGATTTATTGGGCCATGGCCGTGCCGTTCACACTTTTCTTTGTTTTACAGCTGGCAATATCTTTTTTAGGAGGCGATTCGCCAGACGATTTACCGGACTCAGATGTTGAAGCTGATCATGGCATTCCTTTTCAGTTTCTCACCCTTAAAAACCTGATCGGGTTTTTTACCATCTTTTCATGGACCGGTATTGCCTGCATTCATGCCGGATTTTCAACGGGAGTTACTTTAGTAATTTCGACAATAGCCGGGCTGCTGATGATGGCCTTGATGGCTGGATTGTTTTACCTGATGATGAAAAGTGGAGCCGATGGTACCATGAAGATACAACAAGCCATTGGGCAGGCTGGCGAAGTGTATTTGACTATTCCGGCAAGTCGGGGTGGAGCTGGTAAAATTCAAGTGAATGTAACCGGTTCTCTGCGTACCTTAGACGCGATGACTGATGACCTTGAGCCATTAACCTCAGGCAAGTTAGCCCGAGTAACAAAAATTCTGAACGATAATATTCTTCTTGTAACCATAAAATAAAAACCTTCCATGTACACGCTACCCATTCTGGCCATTGTTGGCCTCTTTATTTTTGTTGTTATTACCACTATTCTAAGGCGATATAAAAGATGTCCGTCCGATCGGGTGCTGGTTGTTTATGGTAAAGTTGGTGGCGGCTCAGCGCGTTGTATTCATGGGGGTGCAGCATTTATTTGGCCGGTCTTTCAGGATTATGCATTCCTTGATCTTACACCCAATTCAATTGAAGTTAATCTGACAAGTGCTTTGAGCCGTCAGAATATTCGGGTTGATGTTCCTTCTCGTTTTACGGTAGGTATTTCAACCGAGACAGGGGTAATGGAAAATGCAGCAGAACGCCTACTGGGATTAAACAAGGATAGCATTCATGACTTAGCAAAGGACATCATCTTTGGTCAGTTAAGACTTGTGGTGGCTATGATGGATATTGAAGAGATTAATAGCAACCGCGATAAGTTCTTAGCAAACGTTGCTTCTAACGTGGAGGCTGAATTGAAAAAGATCGGCTTGAAGTTGATTAACGTGAACGTAACCGATATCAAAGACGAATCGGGTTACATTGATGCACTTGGTAAGGAAGCTGCTGCAAAAGCGATTAATGACGCCAAGAAAATGGTAGCTGAGAAAAACCGTGATGGTTCTATTGGTGAGGCAGAGGCTGTTCAGGATCAGCGCGTGCGGGTTGCCGATGCGCAAGCTAAAGCTGTGGAAGGAGAGAACTTAGCCAAAATTAAAGTCGCTAATTCCGATGCTGCGAGAAGACAACGCGAAGCGGAAGCGTTAAAGCTCGCAACTGCTTCAGAGAAGGTGCAAAGTGCTAAATCGTTAGAAGAATCGTATGCGGCTGAACAAGAAGCGGAAAGTGCTCGTGCCGAAAGAGACCGGGCTACACAAAATGCCAACATTGTAGTGCCAGCCGAAATAAACAAACTGAAAGTAGAGATTACAGCCGAAGCCGAAGCCGAAATGATTCGAAGAAAAGCAAAGGGTGAAGCGGATGCGATCCTTTTCAAAAGACAGGCCGAAGCTCAGGGTTTATTTGAAGTATTGACTAAGCAAGCACAAGGTTTAGAACAGATTGTAAAAGCCGCTGGCAACAATTCAAGAGATGCAGTGTTGTTGTTAATTGTTGATAAACTTCCGGAACTGGTTCGCTTGCAAACCGAAGCCATTAAGAATATTAAGATTGATAAGTTAACTGTGTGGGAAGGTGGTGCAAGTTCTGTTGATGGTAAAACATCAACCGCTAATTTCATTTCCGGACTTTATAAATCAGTTCCACCACTTCAGGAAATCTTTAACATGGCAGGCATGGAGTTACCTGATTATCTGAAAGGTAAAACTGGTGCTGAGTTAGAGAGGTTAGCTGAGCTCGCGAAAACAAATCAGGTGAAACCAGTCGAGGAAGTTCCAAAAGAAAATCCAGATAAGGATAAGAAATAATGGGTATACCTTCCCAGGTATTCGATCACCGTTGCCGGACTTCCAAGAGGGGCTTTGGCATATACGTTCCATTTCTTTTTCCCTGTTATATCAATGAGGGAATGAATATCCACGCCCAGTGTTTTTAGTTCTTTCGATTTGCGTATTCTATTCAAGAAAATGGCTTTGTACATTTTACGCAGACCCGAAGAAGGGAAAATAAAGTTGCCGTTTGTGCGCTTCGCTTTTACCCATGAGCCATTGGCATAGCCACCACTACTGACAATGCAGTGCACGTGAGGATGAAATGTAAGAGCTTGTCCCCAGGTGTGCAAAATCATTGTGATGCCGGGCTGGGCGCCTAAGAACGCGGGGTTATTTCCATAGTTGAGCAATGTTTCGCTGGCAGCATCGAAGAGCATTTTGAAGATGACTTTTCTATTGCCCATGATCAGGGGGTTCCATTCATGTGGCAACGTGAATACCACATGATAATAGGCAGTGGGCAACAGTTCATTGGTCCGTTCTTCTATCCAGTTTTCCTTTTTCATACTTCCGCAATTGGGGCAGTGCCGGTTGCCACAACTGTGGTATTGCAGTTTCTATTTGTTGCAGTCTGGCTGGTTGCAACGATAGAGGTGACATCCCGCAAGCGCGGTATGGCAATGGCTGAGTGTCTTGAACACGGCTCGGCTATAGGGATTGAATTTTTTTACCAAGGGATCGCCAAATAGTTTTTGCAGCTCGTTGACTACGGACATGGTACGCACATCACCACATCAAAAGGAGAAGCCAGGGCAGCGCGTTTCTTTTTTTGCAGATGGAGATAGATCATGGTTGTTTCAATTTTGCTATGGCCGAGCAATTCTTTGATGGTATGGATATTATTTCCATTATCAGGCATGTGGGTAGCAAAGGAATGCCGCAGCGAATGGGCAGAGAACTTGTATTGCTCCAGGCCGGCCAGCTTGATACACTGCCGGATGGCATGCTGTATCGATCGATCGTTCATGGGCTGTGCGGATGTTTGCCCTTCAAAGAGATATACTTTGGGTGTATGCAAGCGGTAATAGGCTTCAAGGTCAACCAGTAGTGTTTTGGGTAAAAGGGTAAACCGATCTTTATTTCCTTTGCCCGCAATGACTTTAATTTGAAAGTTTGCCCGATCAATATTTGCCATCTTTAGAAAGCGTAATTCAGATAATCGAATACCTGATCCGTAGAGCAAGCCGATGATGGCTTTGTGTTTGAGGTTGGTGATGCAGCCATATAGTTTAGAGAATTGTTCTACCGACAAAATATCGGGAAGCCTGAATTCTTTACGAGGGTATAATTCGCTGGGAAGCACATATGGGGTGGGGAACACATATTTAAAAAAGAAAGCAAAGGCCGAACAGGCCATTCTACATTTATCGCGGCCTACACCGTGGGTGGTCTTGATGTAGTTGAGATAGTGAACGATGTCTTGTTGGCAAATGGAACTGGGCGTTACATCATTGTAGTAGCCAAACAAGAAACGCAACTCAGAGAGGTAATTGCGGATGGTACGGGGAGAATAATGTTTAGCAGAAAGGAAGTCTGCTAGTTTTAAAAGCAGCCCTTGCGCTTCCAGATTGAGGGGTACTTTTCCTAAATTGTTTTTTTAGCATCTTGCATAATAAATAGTTGTTTAAGTATGCCCAAAGATAATTACTATAACACTACAAGGCCTTCACCCGAAGGGTGTCAGTTCAACAGCGGTTTGGCAAAAGTGGCGGTTCAGTGCTCCGCGGACACATTTGTGGTTAATCAAACATTGGGTCTCCGCATTAACATTTGTGGTAAAAATCGCCAACTTCTTGTAGCTGCAAACCGTGTGTGTCTTGAATCAATGTCCTCAACCAGCATTGAATGCTTTACAAAAGATGGAAGACAATTGAAGTAGTAGAATACTATGCGCGAAATTCGAGCGAACAGAATGGTCGGCATACTATAATAGCAATTGAATGGCCTTCCGCAAACGCTTGGTAGGAGGAGTTTGCAAGTCACCTTATGCTGCGAGAGAATGAAAATTTTCTTGTGGTGAGCCCTGCCTACCGGCAGGCAGGGATAAGGAAAAACGGGAACAATGATTCCTGTAGATATTTTATACGGAGCTGAAGAACTTAAACCAGTGATTGAAGCCTCGTAATGGCATAGACAGTGCT
>Ga0163148_10001704_pt1 | contig 28001 bp, 19 predicted proteins | sample OliLakLV19MP7P2_FD_148606 | JGI IMG/M metagenome (GOLD analysis project Ga0163148, IMG submission 148606) | Freshwater microbial mat bacterial communities from Lake Vanda, McMurdo Dry Valleys, Antarctica- Oligotrophic Lake LV.19.MP7.P2 | ecosystem: Environmental > Aquatic > Freshwater > Lake >... | reverse complement strand
CGAGCGTGTTGGGATCTCACGGGCCCAACCACTAGGGGCCCGCCCCTCCCCGACCCCATGCGCTGCCCCCGTTGCAAAGCCGACGACGACCGCGTCGTCGACTCCCGGGCGAGCTCCGACGGGGGCGTCATCCGCCGCCGCCGCGAGTGCTTGGCGTGCTTCTTCCGCTACACGACGTACGAGCGCATCGAGGAAACCCCGCTCCGCGTCATCAAGAAGAGCGGCGAGCGCGTCCGCTTCGAGCGCGATCGCGTCCTCGCCGGGATGATCCGCGCTTGCGAGAAGCTCCCGCTCGCCATCGAGGAGCTCGAGGCCGCCGCCTTGCGCGTCGAGACGCGTTGTCAGGAGGAGTACGACCGCGAGGTCCAGAGCTCCGTCATCGGCACGATGGTCATGGAGGAGCTGCGCAAGCTCAACCAAGTCGCGTACGTCCGCTTCGCCAGCGTCTACCGCGAGTTCAAGGACGTGTCGCAGTTCCTCGAGGAGTTGAAGCCCATCCTCGAACAGCGTGGAGGCAAACTGTGAAGCCTGCGCGCGTCCGTCGTCGCGACGGAACGATCGTGCCGTTCGAGCGGCGTCTCGTCGAAGCGGCTGTCGGCCGAGCGGCGGAACGCGCGGGCGACGAGGGTTCGCGCGCGCCCGCCGAGGTCGCGGACCTCGTCGAGATGGCGCTTGCGCGGAGGTACGGCGCCGATCGCGTGTCGAACGATCGGGCTCGCGGTGATGCGGCGGTGAACACGTCGCTGCCAGGCGTCGAGGAGATCGAGGATCTCGTCGAGGAATCGCTCGTCGAGCTGGGTCATGCGGGCGTCGCGAAGGCGTACATCCTCGACCGGGCTCGCGATGCGCGCGTGCGCGCGGCGCTCGGAGCGGGGGACGAGGACACGCAGCTCGGTCGGCGCGCGCCGCGCGTCGTCGTTCATGGCGGTCTCGAGGCTTGGAGTCGCGCGCGCATCGTCGCGGCGCTCGTCTCGGAGGCGGATGTCCCGCGCGGACTCGCCGACGAAGTCGCGGCGCGTGTCGAGGAACGTGTGTTCGCCAGCGGGTGGAAACGCGTTTCCACGGCGCTCGTGCGCGAGCTCGTCGACAACGAACTCGTCGAGCGCGGGTTGCAGGACGTGCTGTCGCGCACGCGGCCTGTCGGCGTGCCGCGTCACGATCTGACGCGCTGGATCGGGGCGACGACGCCGGAGCGCGAACCGGGTTCGGCGGATGCGCGCGATCTCGAAGCGCGCGTTTCGGGCGAGATCTTGCGGCGTTATGCGCTCGAGGACGTCTTGCCGGCAGCGCTCGCCGATGCGATGAGCGACGGCGACTTCGGCCTCGAGGATCTCGAACGCGTCCACGAGGACCTCGTCATCGCGGTGCCGTGCGAGCTCTTGGTCGCGGGCGAGCTCGATGGCGCGAAGGCGTTCGACGTCGTGGGTGAAGTCGCGGCTCTCGCGCCGCGCGTCGCCCGTCGCGTCGTGCTCGAGGACTGCGGCGATTTGTTCGCCGTGCTCGGTCGCGCACCGCGATCGGGTGCGTCGGATCGCAGCGCGAGCTGGATCGCGTCCATCGCGGCCGTCGCGCGCGCTTCGGACCGTGCGATCGATCTCACCGTGCGCTTGAAGAGCCGCGACCGTGGTCCCGCGGCACCGCCGTGGTTCGAACGACTCGTCGCGGATCTCGCTCTGGCCGAAGCCGAAGGGCCGCGCGCGGAACTGCCGCGACTGCTCGTCGACACGGGCGAACTCGTCGAAGCGGCCGCATCCCATCCGGCGATCGAGCGCGGCGTCGAACTGCTCCTCGCGCGCGGACGCATCGTGCCGACGTTCGGGTCGGGCACGGAGCGCTGCGCGGGTCCGGGACTCGCGCGCGGATCGCGTGAACACGGCGCGCTCGCGTTGCGCGCGGCGGCCACGTTGAACTTGCCGCGCGCGGCGCGTCGCGCGGGTCCGTGGCGCGAGGATGCGCTGTTCGAGGAGCTGCACAAGGTGCTCGGACTGGCGCTCGATGCGTTGGCCTCGCTACGCGATCTGCGCCGCGGCGCGCCCGCCCGAGCGTTGCGCGCGCGCGCGGCTCACGCGATCGTGCCCGTTGGCCTTTCCGAAGCCGTCCGCTGGATCGGCGATGGTCAGGCGCGCCCGGAAGTGGCGGCGCGCGTGCTCGCATTCCTCGTCGAAGCGGCCCAACGACTGGGGCAGGAGCGCGATCTCCTCGTCACCGTGTGCGGCGCGTTCGGCGAGCGCGACGCGCGGCGTTTCGCGAGCCTCGATGCGCGCCGATTCCAGACCGTGCAGCAAAACTTGTTCGCGCTCGAAGATGCGACGCCCGCGTCGGCCTCGACGACGCACGGCTTCGATCTCGCAAGTCTCGGCGAATCGAACGCGACGCGCGCGGACGACCTCGGCGGTGCTCTCGCTGCGATCGGCACGGGCGTTCTCGATGCGCCGGGCCTCGTGCGATCCATGGCGCGACCGCAGGACGGTCGCATGCCGTTGCTCGCCGGCCTCGACGCGTTCGAGCGCGCACGCGCGCGCCATCGCGCTCGGACGACCGTTCTCTACGCACTGCCGCGCTCGACTGCCGACGCCACGCTCTACACCGACGACGCTCCGGCGCTCACCTGACCGACGATCTGCTCCCCGCTGAACTCAGCCGATCCCCGCCGATTCCCGCCGATTCCTTCACCGACCATGCGACTGAAACGACTTCAGCTCTTCGGGTTCAAATCCTTCGCCGACCGCACCGCCTTCGAGTTCGGCGAGGACACTCTCACCGGCGTCGTCGGCCCGAACGGCTGCGGCAAGAGCAACGTCGTCGACTCCGTGCGTTGGGTCCTCGGCGAACAGCGTCCGACTTCGATGCGCGGCGGCGAGATGACCGACGTCATCTTCAAGGGCTCGTCGAGTCGGCCCGCGCTCTCCGTCGCCGAGGTCACGCTGATCCTCGACAACGGCGCGCAGAAGCTCGAAGGTCACGGTCCCGAGGTCGCGATCACGCGGCGCGTTTTCCAGAGCGGCGAAGGCGAGTACCTCGTCGACGGACAGAAAGTGCGTCTCAAGGACGTGCGCGAGATGCTGTTCGACACCGGGCTCGGCAGCCGCGGCTACTCGGTCCTCGAGCAGGGCAAGATCGACGCGGTTCTCTCGGCGAATCCGGTCGAACGGCGCCGAATCTTCGAGGAGGCGGCCGGTGTTTCTCGGTATCGCCAGCGTCGTCAGGAGACCGAACTCCGGCTCAAGCGCGTAGCGGACGACCTCGCGCGGCTCGACGACCTGCTCGGCGAACTCGCCAGCCGCGTGCGCAGTTTGAAGATCCAGGCCGGCAAGGCCGAGCGTTGGACCGAAGCGCGCACGGAATGGGTCGAGGCGCGCACGCGTCACGCGCGTCACGGTCTGTGGTTGCACGGCGAGGCGCTCACGAGCCTCGCGACCGAGGCTGCGGCGCTCGAGGCGCGCGCCACGGAATTGCGCGCAGCGCGCGACGCGGCCGAGTCCGACCGTCAGCTCCGTGAGAAGGAGCGCGCGGCGCTCGCGGCGGAACACGATCGCGCTTCGTCGGATGCATCGCGTCTCTCGGGCGAGTCGCGCGCGGTCGACGAGCGCGTCCAGAACTTGCGCACGCGGATCACCGAGGCACAGAGCGCGGGGCGCGACGAAGCGCAACGAGCGGCGACATTGCTCGAAGTACTGAAGGTTCGTCGCACCGAATCCGCCGAGCTCGCCGAGCGCGTGCGCGAGCTCGAAACGGCAGCGCGGGAAGCCCACCAAGTCGCGATGACGCGCAGCCAAGAGCTGGCGCAGACGTCGAATCGCGCGTTCGAGTTGCGCGGCGCGATCGAACAACGCGGTCGGCAGTTGCTGCGCCTCGTCGCCGAGCGCACGCAAGCCGAGAACCGCATCGCGGCGCTCGAAGGTGCGTTGACGCAAGCACGCGAGCGCGATGCGCGGCACCTCGAGCGTTTCGACGGCGCCCGGTCGGCGCTCGACGTCCAACGCGGCGAGGAAGCCGGGCTCGTCGAAGCCGCGCGCATCACCGCGGAAGCCTTGCACGAAACCGACGCCGCTCGGCGATCGCTCGCGCAATCGATGAGCGATCTCGGGAACGAGCTCGCCCGGGCCGACGCGGAGAAGAAGAGCGTCGAGATCGAACGCGCTGGAACCACGAGCCGCATCGACGTCCTCTTGGACCGCGAACGCGATCTCGAAGACCTCACCGCGGGCGGGAAGACGGTTCTCGAAGCCGTCGAACGTCGCGCGGAGCCCGTCGCGAAGGACGAGCTCCAAGGACTGCTCGCGGACCACCTGCGCACGGACACGGCGCACGCGCGCGCTCTCGACGCGGCGCTCGGCGAGCGCGGGAGTGCGCTCGTCGCGAAGAGCCGAGAGTCGGCGGAAGCCGTCCTGCGTTGGTTGCGCGCACGCGAAGCCGGTTCGGCCGGGCTCGTCTTGCCGCAAGCGCTCGCGCAGCTCGAAAAGTCGGACGAAATCGACGATGTGCGCGTGATCGGGCCGTTGCTCGCGTCCGTGCGCACGGCCAAGCGTTTCGAACCGCTCGCTCGCGCGCTTCTCGGCGACGTGTTCGTCGCACGCGATCTCGAAGCGGCACTCGAGCTCGTCGCGGAGCACCCGCGTGCGCGCTTCGTGACGCTCGAAGGCGACATCGTGGACGCCGCTGGTGTCGCCGGTGGTCACCGCGCTCTCACGCAAGGCGCCGTCGGTCGCCGTGCGAGCGCGGAAGAGCTGTCGGCGCGCGTTGCTGAACTCGATCTGCGCATCGTCGACCTCGATGCGCGACGTTCGGAGAGCGTGCAGCGACGTATCGCGCTCCAGAAGGATTGGGAGCGTTCCAGTCAGGAGCTCGAAGCACGACGCAATGCGCGGATGCAGGCCGACTCCGCGCTGTCGACGGCGCGCGCGCGGATGCGCGACCAGGACGCGTTCGTGCGCGCTCTCGAGCAAGAAGGTCGCGCGGCCGAGGCCGAAGCTGCGCGCCTCACGAAGGATCTCGAGGATTCGCTCGCGCGGCACACGGGTGCGAGCGCCGGTCACGACCTCGAACGCGATGCGCACGCGGCGCTCGAAGAGGAACGCTCGGGTCTCGACGGTCGCCGTCAGGAACTCGGCTCGCTGGAAGCCGAAGCGCGCTCGACCGCGGCGCGCGCGCGCGCTGTTTTCGAGGGTGAATCGCGCCGCAACGTCGACATCGCGCGCGTGCTGGCGGACAACGAACGCGAGCACGAACGCGCGGCGCGGCTCGCCGCGGAACACGCGCAAGTGGCGGAAAAGGGCGCCGTCGAGCTGGAAGTGCTCGAAGTGCGCAGCGCGGAACTGCTCGAGGAACGTGCCGCGGCCGATGCACGCGTCCAAGAGTTGCGCGCCGCGCTCGAAGCCGGCGTCGACGGGATGACGCTGGCGCAAGGTCGCGAGTCCGCGGTGTCACGCGAGCTCGAGAGCGTCGCCTCGAGCCTCGCGAACGTGCGCCTCGCCGAGCAACGCGAACGCCTGGCTCGCGAGGAGATCGGCAGGCGAGCCCTGGAAGACTTGGCGCTCGAAGAACCCGCTCTTCTCGACGGGTTCGAACCCGACGAGGATCTGCGCGAGATCGAAGCACTCCACGCGTTGGACAGTTCGGTGCGCGAGCTGAAAGCGCGCCTCGACAAGATCGGTCCGGTGAACACGGAGGCCGTCGCCGAGCTGCAAGAATCCGGCGGGCGCCTCGATTTCCTCGAGAACCAGCGTCGTGACCTCGTGCAGTCGCGCGATGTCCTCGCGGAAGCGATCCGCGAGATCGACGGCGAATCGAAGCGCCTCTTCCACGAAACGTTCGAAGCCGTGCGCGTGAACTTCCAGCGCATCTTCCGCCAGCTCTTCGGCGGCGGGAAAGCCGACGTGACGTTGACCGAAGGCGACGATCCGCTCGACGCCGGCGTCGAGATCGTGGCGCGTCCGCCGGGCCGTGAACTGTTGCCGATCGGACTGCTTTCCGGCGGTCAACGCACGCTGACCGCGCTCGCGCTGCTCTTCGCCGTCTTCGAAGCGAAGCCCAGCCCGTTCTGCGTCCTCGACGAAGTCGATGCCGCGCTCGACGACGTGAACGTCTCGCGCTTCCTGGCGATGCTCGACGGCTACCGCGCGACCACGCAGTTCGTCGTCGTGACCCACAACAAGGTCACGATGGCCGCGTGCCAGCGCCTCTACGGCGTCACGATGGAGACGAAGGGCGTCTCGCGCCAGGTCAGCGTCGAGATCGGCGACGTCGACCGCTGGGCCGAGAAGGCGATCGCCGGAGGACGGGAGGAGAACCTGCGACAGGTCGAGATGATCCCGCAAGCCGGTGGGGGACGGATCAGCGAAGTCGCGGCCCACCCGGCGCCGTCGATGAACGCGCCGGTCGGCTGAGCCTCGGGAGTCGCTCCGCGGATCGGCGGCCCGTGAAGCCTCGACGGGGTCTTGGCGCAGGTCCGCCCCGTATCGCGCACGGTCCGGTTCATCGCCCGGCGGCGCTCACGGACCCGCCTGTCTGCTCGCCCCCTCCAGGCGCGCCCAGTAGGATTCCGACGAAGTCCCCTCGATCTCCGCTGCGTGCTCGAGCCGAAACGCGCGGAATCCGCCACCCACGTCCTTGCAGAGCCCTCTCGACTCTCTCGACTCGGCGTGGCCACGGCTGCGATGGGGATCGGCCATCCGCGACCACGGGTGGACGATCCTCGCGGCCGTGATCGGCGTCGTGGCGACGATGGTCCTCACCGCCGACTTCACTTGGGGTCAGTTCGATCGCCGGCAGATCGGCATCGCATCGCTCGAGGACTACGACGTGCGCGCGCGGACGCGGCTATTCCATGTGGTCCTCGGAGCGGCGGTCGGCACGTTCGCGGTGCTCGCGTGGCTCTTGCCGCGACTGCAACGGAGGACCGGGCGCGAGCTCTTCGCCGCCCTCGACGCGGCGTTCCTGCCGTGCGTCCTGCTCACCTTCCTGTACACGTTCCGACTGTATTCGCCGGGGGCCTGGGCGCTCCCGCCGACGTTCGCAGTGCTCATCCTCGCAGTGTGGGGGATGGAGCGAGCTGGACTCCTGAATCGGCGGGCAACGGACCTGGGCCGAGATGCGCTGTGGCTCGGCAGCACCGCTTTCGCGTTCCTCCTCGTGATGATCGACATGTCGACGGAGCCGGTCACTTGGCCGTCGTCCTCCTGGTCGGTGCCGGGGCTGATCCTCATCGGTGGGATCGTTACCTATCTCGTGCGCTGGCTCGTGTCGCGGCGTGCGACCGAGGACGCCGCACGCGCGGCCCACGATCGCTTCGTCCACGCGGCGAGCGCCCTCGCGGCGCTGCCGATCTGCGCGGTCCTGCATCGCGAGCTGTTCCTCGTCCTGAACAACCGCGGGTTCACTTCGGTCGATCCAGGAACTCTGCGCATCGTTGTGTTCGCGGGTCTCGGCGCGTGGATCACGTGGCGGTTCGTACGCGGACCGCGACTCGTCGACGGCGCGCGCCTCGACGTCGAGAGCGTGCTCGGGCGCTGCGTGTTCCCTTGGCTCCTCGTCGGGATGTCCGTCGTGGTTTTCTGGGAGCCCGCGGTCCTGCTCTCCGACGACTTCTTCGAGTCGGGGAACCCCGCCCTGTTCGTGCAGCAGTGGGCGGACTTCGGCAAGATCCCGTTCATCGAGGTGTTCAACGCGCACGGCCTCTCGGACACCCTGTTCGCGTTCCTCGATCGCATCGTTTCGGGCATCCACCGGCCGAGTTGGCAGCTCTACGATTACCTCTACACCGTGACGGCGGGGTTCGCGGTCTTCCACCTCGTACGTCGCATTTTGGGCAGCGCCGCGAGCGCGATGTTCGTGTGGATGGCCCTGCCGTACGTGGACCAGCTCTTCCATCCCGTGCCGGTCCACGGCGTCGTCCTGGTCTTCGGGGTCGTCTGGATCGCGCGTCGAGCGAGCGTCGCGGCGTGGTGGGCTTTCGGTCTCCTCCTCGCGTTCAGCTTCGGTTGGCGCCTCGACATCGGTTTCGCGGGCACGATCGCGACCGTGATCACGATCCTCTCCGTGAAGCTCTGTGCCGCCGCGTACCGGATTCCGTGGCGTGGAGTGCTCATCGGTACCGCCGCCACGGCTGTCACCACGCTGGCGGTGATCGGCGGTGCTTGCGCGCTCTCTGGTCACAGCCTCTCCGACTGGCTCAGCGACATGGCGCTCGTCACGAGCTCGAACCAGGGGTTCGGACTGACGCGCATCGCCGAAGAGCTCACCGAGGTCGTGCTGTGGCATCTGTACGTTCTGCCACTCCTCATGATCGCGCTCGGCGTGTGGCTCGTCGCTCGTTCCCGCGGACGACTCGACCTCACCACGCGCGCCGGATTCGTGTTCGTCGCGTGCATCTTCCTCTCGGCGTTCACGCTGGCGAACTTCCCGCGCGGTCTCGTGCGCCACACGTTCCTCGAGCAGGGCATGGCGATGACCTCGGCGTTCACGATGGCGGTCATCGCCTTCTCGCCGGCCTGGATCTTCGATGCTGCGCGCCAGAAAACGATCTTCACGGCCTTCGTGCTCATCTCGTCGCTCCTGGCCTTCAACTTCGATCTCAACACGCCCGACGGACGACGGCTGGAGCGGTCGGGCACGCGCTTCGAACGCTCGGTGTTTCGTGCTCAGATCCTGCCGCGCGTCGAAGCGAGCACGGCGATGTTCGATCGCGCGCCGATGTCCGAGGGCTACCGAAAGCGGCATCTCGAGCGCATCAGTCAATTCATCGATGCCGAGCTCATCGCGGATCAGACGTTCTTCGATCTCTCGAGCAGTCCGCTGCTCTACTACCACCTGCGCAGGCCCAGTCCGCACTGGCTCAATCACCTGCTGCTGGCCTACGACGATGGGTTGCAGAAGAGAGCGCTGGAAGAATGGGAACGTTGGGACACGCCCATCTTGCTCATGCCTTTCTCGGCTGAAATGGCCCAATCCGACGGGGTTTTCGCCTGGGACAACCTCGACTCGGTCGAGATGAGGCTGCGTCAATTCCGTCTCTACGAGCATGCGTACGCTCACTACCAGCCGTATGGACAGATCGACCGCTGGCCGGTTTGGACGCGGAGGGACTGGATGCAGACGATGCCGCCGGTCGGCGACGACGTCCGCACGGAGTTGACGTGGACACCGGCCGGGTCGGATCGCGAACTCGCCCGCGAGGGTCAGCCGTCGACGCGCGTCGTGATCCAGGACTCGGCGCTCTCATCAGTCGAAGCGATTCCCGCGTCCTGGAAGCGCACTCGATACGTGAAATTCGTCGGCTCCGCGGATGTTCCGACCACGCTGATGCTGGAGTGGAGCACGGGGGACGGCGAACACTTCATCGCGGAGACGCGCACGTTGAAGTGGCCCCGCGAGGCGCAGGTCGGCTACTACTTGCTGCCCGGCCACAAGGGCGAGCGCACGCTGAAGCACTTCACGGTTCGGGCCGGCACTGGTCTGGATTTGGAGCGCGTCGAACTGGCCAGCCTTCACTCGCGCGAGAGCTTCGACATCACGCAGAGCGCGCAAGCGTCGGATGTGTCCTCGTGGGGACACTTGGCACGGCTGTGGGGCGAGCACGACCCTGAAATCCGTCGGGATCTCCCGGTACTGCGCTCGTTGCACGACTTCCAGACCGCGCGGGAGCCTTCGTTCCACATGGCTTTGGACGCGACGTCCGATGCCGAATGGAACGAGGGCTTCGCGCGGGAAGGCGTCGCCATCCGGCTCGAGCGCGACCTCGACGTCGCCGGGGTGAAGGTGGGCGATTGGGTGTTGATCGGCGAACGAGGTCGCCACCGGGTGAAGAGCATCGACGGTCGCGTCCTGCATCTCGACGGAGGTCCGCTGGAACGAGGTGACGTCGAAGGCGGCGTCATTCGACTGCATCCGGCGCGGATGTCGAAGCTCGAACTCTCACCGGAGCACCGCGCACGTCTGGAGTTCGAGCCGCTGCCGCCGCTCGACGAGCACGCGCGCGGGCAGTACCTCGTGCTGCGCATCGCGGCGCACGCGGCGGCCCCGAACCAGCACGTCGTCGTGGACTACGGTCAAGGTGCGGAGAACCGCGGGCGATTCGTGTTCCGCACGCTTCCGGATGGCACCGTGCGCACCTACGTGCTGCGGCTCACGACGCAAGCGAACTGGGCGACCCGATCCAAGGACTGGATCTCGGTTCTATCGGACCTGGGCACGATCCGGCTCGAAAGCGCGCGCATCCTGGAAGCCGTGGAGTGATCGCGACGAGGCGCGCATCGTCGCGGGTCAGCTCCCTCGATCGCACCGAGAGCGCGTGAAGAATCGAGCCTACGAGCTCTCGGATTCATGTGGCGACGCTGGGCGTCGCGAGAGGCCGTGAATTCTTCACGGCCTCAGAGTTCAGCGCGCCGGGTACTTCTTCAAGAACTCGTCGGTGATGCGATCGGCGAGGATGACGTTCCCGTCCTCGCGGAAGTGGCAGTTGTCGATGTAGATCGTCGTCGTCACGTCGCGGAAGACGTCCGAGGCATCGACGAAATTCTCGCCGTTGCGCGCCAGTTCGGCTCCGAGGGCGCGCAGTCGCGGATAGCCGAGGACGATTCCGCGCTTCCACGTGTCGGGGATTCCGCCGACCGCGATCTCCTTCTTCGTGGCCACTTTCGCGCCCGGATCGTGGAGAGTCGGCTGCAGGACGTGGAGGTAGAAAATGCCGCGCTGCTCGCAGATCGAGCGCATGCTGCGCGAGCACTCGGCCCACATGCGCGAACTCGCCTCGGAAATGGGATCTGCATCGGTGGAAAAGGGCGGTCCGCGCAGCACCATTCCCCCCACGGCCGCGCGCATGGGCTTCCAGTAGGTCTCGACGGAGTTGCACGCCTCACCGCTCAAGGTGTTGAGACGTCGCAGGACGAACGTCGTGCCGAGCGCAGTCCACGGCCCGTGGTACTTCAGCGCGCGTCTCGTCATCGTTTCGATCGATTGCTGCGCCGCGCGCCCGCGCGCCGCGTGGTCGAGCGCGTCCCGATCAGCTACGCCACCGATGGCCAAGCTGCCCCAGTGGGGGATCGACGGATACAGCTGGCTCGTGCCGCGCGCGACCTTGTCCATCGACAGCGCAGCCTCGTTGTAACCGTCGAGGTTGATGACGATCTCCGGCGTGTAGCCCCTGGTCCAAGAACCAATTCAGCATGTTGATCTGCTGAGGTTGCTTGAACCCGCCGCGCGCGTAGCGATACCAGTAGAAGCGTTTGTCCTTGAAGCGCGGATCCGCGCGAAAGCGCTACTCGAGCCGCGCAATGCCGAAGTGCCCGAACATGTCGGCCACGGATCCACCGACGGTCAGGATCTCGATGTCGCTCTCGAACTCGGGGACGCCGAGGCGATTCCACCCCGCCATCACTTGATCGACCGCGCCGATGTTCTCCCAGCTGAGGAAAGGATGCAGATAGCGCCCGAGCGCGCGCTCGGGCGACGCAACATCGTCGACGCGGGCGCCGACGCGCGGCACGAAATCGCGCGCAGTCGAATACAGGCGTTCGAGTTCTTGCGCCGCGTTGTCGGGCGAGTGTGGCTTCCCGCGCGTACTCGATACGATGCGCCACCCGATCTCACAGATCAGGAAGGTCGCGATGAGCACCGCGAGTTGGCTGAGGATCACGCGCCTGTTCCGGCGTTTCTTCGGGCGTACGGCTGTGACTTCCATGCGTTGCGGCATCGTCCGAAGGGCAGCGGCGTTCGGGAAGCGTGACCGCACATTCGGGTGTCGCGTGGGCTGGACCGGAGCCGTCTAACTCGCGCTTCCCACTTTCGGATCCGGCTCGCAACGACTCGAGATGAGGTTCTGAAAGCGGACCCGGACCCGATGCGGCCGCCGGAAGTACACTCCGTCACTTCAGCGGATCGGCGGCGACAGGCGATCCACGGAGGGAGCTCGAGTCGAGGAGTCGTGGAGAAGAGGCCGATGAGTCCGAGGCGCAGCGGGGGGGTCGTGGTGCTGGCGCTCGCAGCGCCGCTCTGGGCAGAGGATCCGCACAGTCTCGACGCTCTGCAGGACCCGCCGGCTGTTGTGCCCGAGGTCGCGCCGGTCGCGCTCGTCCAGGAAATCCAACCTGCGACGACCACGACTGCACGTGGCGCCGAGCCGGCAGTGGTCGCGTCCGCGGCTCCCAATACCCCGCCACCGTGGGAACCGCGCTATCGCGGGCACGACGACGTCGCCGCGTGGGCCCGAGCCTGGAGCGCCACCGGTCTCGCACGAACTGTCGTGCTGCCGGCGTCGCGCGGTGGTCGCGCGACGCCTGCGCTCGAGTTCGGTGCACCCGGCGGAGGACCGCTCGAAAACCGGCCGACGATCTTCCTGCTCGGTGGACTCGACGGTGTGTCGCTCGCCGGATGCGAGGGCGTATTGCGCGTCGCCGACGAACTCTTGCGCGCGCGCGACGCTCTGCCGTCCTCCGTCGCGTTCGTGTGCATCCCGTGGGCTTCACCCGATGGTCTCGCGCGCACGCTCGCGGGCGAGCCGACGGACGGGCGCGATCGACTCGCGCTCGATGACGACGGCGACCTCGCGCTCGACGAGGACGGGGCCGACGACGTCGACGGCGATGGACTCGTGCTCGAGATGCTCGTCGAGGATCCGCGCGGAGCTTGGACGCGCGGTGCGGACGCGCGCTTTCTCGTGCCGGCCTCGAGCGGCGATCGACCGCGCTTCACGCGCACGAAAGAAGGCCGCGACGACGACGGCGACGGTCGCTTCAACGAGGATCCCGAGGGCGGCGTCGTCCTCGATCTGTCGTTCCCCGTCGGCTGGAACAGCGAGCCGGGTGGACTCGGTGGCGCACTGCCGCTCGACGACGATCTCTCGCGCGCGCTCGCCGACTTGCTGCTCGCTCGGCCGCCGCTCGCGGTGCTCGCCTTCCAGGGCAATCACGGCCGGCTCGCGCGCGCTGGCGGCATCGCAAGTCTAGCGTGGAGCGATGGAGCGGGTTCGCGCGCCGATCTCGCGGCCGTGAAACTCTTCGCGGAATCCACCGGCCGCGTGCAGGACGAAGCGATCGCGCTGCGTCGCGCGCGCGGCGAGGACCGTCCGGGCGCCGCGCTCGATTGGGTCCACGCGGTCGTGGGCGCCCTCGCGTGCGAAGTCGGCGTGTGGGGACCGCTCGACGAGGGCGTGGAAGCGCGCGGATTGACTGCGAATCCCCGCGCGATCGCGACGACGGAAGCGGCGTCGTTCACTGCGGACTCGTTGTGGGCGCGGTGGCTCGACGACGTTCGCGGCGGCATCGGTTTCGTCGATTGGCATCCGGTCGACCTGGGCGAAGGACGCTCGGCGCTCGTCGGTGGATGGTTGCCGCTCGCGCGCGCGAATCCGCCGCCGGAGAGCTTGGCTGTCGCGACGGGTGGGCTCGCTGGATTCGTGCGCAAGCTCGCGACGGCGGCACCCGTGCTCGAGCTGCGCATCGTCGAAGCGTCGCGCGACGGCGAAGTGGTCACGGTGCGCGCGCGCCTCGAGAATCTCGGACGTCTGCCCACCGGACTCGGAGGCGGCGAAGGCGCGCGAGTGACACTCGAGCTGCCCACGGGAGCACGGCTCTTGTGGGGCGAGAACGATGCGCGTCTCGGCGTGCTCGAACCCGGCACGACGAGTCGCGAGATCACCGCGGTCGCGCTCGTTCCACCGGGCGGCACGTTGCGACTCGCGGCGCGCGCTCCGTGGGCCGCGCCCGTCGATCGCGAGGTGAAGCCGTGAGGATGCGACTCCTCACGTGCGTGCTCTTCTTCGCGTCGACGTCGTTCGTCGCGCGCGCGCAGGATCCGAAACCGAAGCCCGAGCATGTTCCGGCCGACGTCGCGCCGCAGGATCCGCCGGCTACGCCACTCGAAACTCCGCAGGAAACTCCGTACGAAACACCGATCATTCCGCCGGAGGCCGTACCGGCTCCGGTGCCACCGACCGAGGCGCTCCCGCCCGCCGTCGTGACCTCGACTTCGGCGACGCGAGCGGTGCCGACGCTGCTCGCGTACGCGCGAACGTGGAGCGAGGCCGAGTACGAGGCCGAGCTCGAGCGCTTGGCGTCGACGTATCCGCGTTTCCTGCGCCTCGGTTCGCTCGGCACGAGCAAGCAAGGTCGGCGCATCGCGTTGCTCACGATCGGTGACCTCGCGACGGATCCCGATCGAAGACCGGCGGTGTTGCTCGCGACGGATCTCGAAGCGCGTTTCGGAGATCGACCGGGTGGTCCCGAAGCGGCGCTGTTCGCCGTCCGCACTCTGCTCGAGCGCGCCGAACGTGAAACCGAGTTCGCGGAGTTCTTCACCGGCGCCACGCTCTACGCCGTGCCCGCGCCCGATCCCGACGGCGTGTTCGCGCAAGCGGCCGCGACGGAGCGCACATGTCGTTTGGAGCGCAATTTCCCGGCCGGATGGCAACCTTCCGACGCGATCGAGTGTCCGCAAGGCCCGTATCCGTGCTCCGAACCCGAGACGCGCGAGCTCGCACGCCTCGTCGCCGCGCGCACGAACGTGGCGGCGCTGGCTGTACTCGCCGTCGATCCCGGACCCGAGGCGTTCGACGCACGAACTCCGCCGTCGGCACCGCTCTCACGGATCGCCGTGCGCGCGTCGCTCGACGCACGACGTTTGACCCGCGCGCGCGAATTCGCAGTGGCGAAACCCGGCGGTCTCGCGGCCTTCGCGCACGCGCGGTCGGGCGCGTGCGTGTTGGCGCTCGATCCGTGGAGCGGCGACGAAGCGTCGGGGGACGCCGTCCGACCCGCGTTCGCCGCGTTGCCGCTCGCTGTCGACGGATTGTTGCGCGAGTTGCCGCGACTCGAAGGGCGCATGGACCGCGCGGAACGCTTGCGCGAACGCTTGTGGCTCGTCGAGGTCGAAGTGCGCGTCGCCGGCGGCCTGCCGACCGCGAGCCCCGAGGAGCGCGCCAAGGCTCCCGCGTCCGTGTGGCTCGACGTCGAGGGTGCGCGCGTGTCGAAGATCGGCGCGCGCCGCGACGGACAACCGACGGCCAACTTGGACGTGCCGCGCGGACGCACGTGGCGCATCGGCCACCTCGACGGGAACGAGTCCTTGAAGCTCTTCCTCGCGGTCGAAGGCGACGAGGGCGGAGTCCTGCGCCTCGCGTTCCGCAGCTTGCGCGGCGGACGCGCGGAGTTCGACGTGGCGCTCGGCGGCTGAGAGGGTGTGAAATCATCCCTCTGCGAGCCGGGTCCGAACTGGACTCGGGTCGCGGCAGCTCGTTTCTGGGAGCATGAGCACACCCGGTCTGTTCGGTGAGTCTTCAGAGCCGCGCAAGCCCGTCCCCACGCCGCGTGAAGGCCGCGTCCGCGTTCGCGCGAGAAGGCGTCGCGATGTCCAGCGAGCCGAGCGCAATCAGATCGAGCTGCGCCCGAGCGGCCTCGAGGACCTGATCCCCGAGGATCACCACGCACGTTCGGCTATCACCGCGCACGTTCGGTATGGGACGCAGTCGAAGCGCTCGATTCGAGCGGCTTCTACGCGGACTTCGGCGCGCGCGAGGCTCGGCCGGTCGCCAAAGGATCGACCCCAAGATCCTCGTGGGGCTGTGGCTGTACGCGACGATCGAGGGCGTCGGCAGGACACTGACCCAGTTGGCTGGCGTTGTGTGTGCTCGACCCGCGGACTCCACGACCGCTTGTGGTCCGAGTTCGCGCGGGAAGCCCTCCGCGGCCCGCTGTGACCACGGACACCCAACTGGGTCAGTCTCCGTCGGCAGTGCGCGGGACGTCGCCCGGCTGTGCGAGATGCACGGCGCCCACCTCTGGTTGTGCGGTGGTGTGGGCGTGAAGCACCAGAGTCTGAGCGACTTCCGGGTCGCGCACGCCGAGCATCTCGACGAGCTCATGACGCAGATCCTGGGCGCGCCGATGCACGAAGGGCTCGTGCGCCTCCGACGCGTCGCGCAGGATGGCATGAAGGTACGTGCAAGCGCTGGAGCAGCCTCCTTTCGGCGCAACCCGAGCTCGAAGGAAGCGGTGCGTGAAGCGCGCGAGCAGGTGAGGAACGTGAAGCAGCAGCTCGACAGGGAGGGCGGCAAGGCGACGGTACGCGAGCTCGCTGCGCGTTCGCGCGCCGCGAAGGAGCGCGCGAGCGCGCAGCGAGCTCGCGCGCCGCGCAAGAGCGCGCCTTCTTGACGCGGACGGCGCGCTCTTGACGCGGACGGCGCGCTCTTGACGCGGACGGCGCGTCAAGAGCGCGCCGTCCGCGTCAAGAAGGCCATGGCCGAGGTCGAGAAGGCGCGCGAGTCGAGGGAGAGCACGGCGGACAAGCGCTCTCGCGACTCGACTCGACGACCGACCCGGAGGCGCGCGTGATGAAGATGGCAGCTGGAGGCTGGCGTCCGGCTGACAACGTCCAGCTCGCAACCGATGTGGAGAGCCGCGTGATCGTCAGCGTCACCAAGAAGGGCAACGATCAGGGCCAGATCGCGCCGATGCTCGCCGCGATCGGTCGGCGCACGGAACGCTTGCCGCAGGAACTGCTCGCCGACGGCGGCTACCGCGGTCTCGCTGCGATCGAGGAGGCCGAGGCGAGTGGAGTGCAGATCTGCGCCCCGCTCACGCGCCCGCGGACGAATGGCAAGGACCCGAGCAAGTCCAAGGAGAGCGATGGACCGGGCGTCTCGGCCTGGCGCCTTCGAATGGGTAAGCAGCGTTCGAAGGAGATCTACGAGGATCGTGCGGCGACAGCCGAGCGCACCAACGCCGACCTGCGCTGCCATAGAGGCTCGAACGCTTCCAGGTGCGCGGGATCGAAAAGGTCCTGTGCGTGGCACTGTGGTCGGCGATCGCCTTCAACGTGATGCGCTGGGTCGAACTGGGTGTCCTGTAGCGCAGATCGGGGCGGCGGCCGATCGCAGTGGTGCCCGAAACGCCACGAGCACCCGCAAACGGTGCGGAATCAAACTTCGGCTGGTCGGCGGAACGAGCTTCCGACCGGCGACATCCAAGCTCGGCAACAGGCGACCGAACCGGGTCTCGCCCTCGCGTGCGATTCCTTCACAGACTCTGAGCTACCGCTGATCGGAATTCTCGCGCAGCGCGACTCGTTCGGTTGCGGGCGAATGCGCACGCGTGTGGGTCCTCGACCGTGGACGCTCGATCGGGTGAACGGCGAATGTGGATGTCCGGGGCGCCTCGCGGTCGATCGCTGGGTGGGGCGCGACGAATCGGGCCGAACGGTGATGCGTTGGCTCGTCGGGACTCATCCACCTCGCCTCACTCGCTCGCCGATCCGCGCTTCACACCCGGGCCGATCTAGAAGCCGGCTCCTCGTGCGTCGACAAGCGAACGCCGCGGAGCCAACCGGTCTCGAGCAGCCACGAGCCCGCCGAAGCGATCGGCCTCGAGTCCAGCCCCCGGACTCTCATCACTGCTGGATCAGCAAGCGGGACAGGCTCACACCGTCGAGCATGTCCTTGCACGCGCGGCTGGACAATCCGCGAGGGGCGAAGACTCTCGGAACCAGTATCTCAATGGCGCCGGATCAGCCGCTGAGCGAACGCGCCCACCGTCGCGATGCAGCGCGCGGGCTCGCTCTCGAAGCAGCGGTCGTGCGCCGCGGAGGCGAACACGACGGACTCCGCGCGGCCGCCGAACGCGGCGGCGATGCGCTCGGACTTCGCGACGGTGATGCGGTCGTCGAGCGCTCCGCGCACGAGCAGGACCGGGATCGCGGGATCGATTCGCGCGCACGTGTCGGCTGGATCGATCGCGTCGTATTCGGGGAACACGACCGGAGCCGCGGCCGAGAGACCCCACGCGGCGAGGTCTTCGAGTACGTGGGCAGGAACAGGTCGCAGCGGTTGCACACCGCCGTGCGCAGGTCGCCGAAGAGTGAGTCGAGCACGAGGCCGTCGATACGCGCGTCGTCGCGCGCCGCGGCTTCCACCGCGACGGCGGCCCCGTACGAGAATCCGACGATCACGACCGGGCGTCCGGGCCGGCGACGGAGGAGTTCGTCGACAGAGACCGACACGTCGCGCCAGGACAACGCGCCGAAGTCGTAGCGGTCGCCCGGCGCGTCGCCGTGCGCGCGCAGCGTCGGCGCGAGCACCGCGTGGCCGGACCGAGCCAGAGCGCGCGCGCGCTCCGTCGTCGTCGAACGCAAGCCGCGCCAGCCATGCAGGACGACGAGAGACGCGCCGTGCGCCTCGGGCGCTTAGAGCCACGCGCGCACGGCGGCGCCGTTCTCCGCGCGCAGCTCGAGCTCCTCGACCGCGACTCCGTCCGGTCGCGGCGCGTGCTCGACCTCGGGATCGCCGAGGCGGCGCGAGAGCGCGTATCCCACGGCCAGTGACGACGCGTACCACGCCGCCGCGAGCGCCAGGACGATCGCGCCGGCGCATCGCAGGCGACGGCGGCGTGCCGTGGTCGACACCTCAGCGCGTAGCGAGCGACGCCTCGAGGTCCGCCAGACCGCGCAGCGCGATCCGTCCGATCGCGTCGAGGCTCTCCTTCGAGCAGTGTTCGACCACGTCCTTGTCCGTGTGCCAGTACGAGTTGTTCGGCCCGTACTCGAAATCGATCAGGTTCACGCTGCGCACGCGCGCCATGAGGAACGGAACGTGATCGTCGCGGACCTCCATCGCCTTGCCGCCGACGTGGCGACCGAGCCCGATGTCGCGCGCGGCCTTTGCGAAGATCTCCCGCAAGCGGCGGTCGGACAACGTGTCGCTCGTGAGCTTCAGATCCTTGTCGCCGACGAGGTCGAGCAGCACGAACGCGCGCAGGGAATCGATGCGTCCGTTCTTTTGGAGCACCTTCACGTGGTGGCGCGAGCCGTACGTGTTGTCCTCGCCGACCCATTCCTGGCGCACGGCTTCTTCGCCGTCGAAGAAGACGAATCGGTAGCCGATCGCGCGCTTCGGACCCTTCGCGAACACGCGCGCGATCTCGATCAGCGCGGCCGTACTCGACGCGCCGTCGTTCGCGCCGACGAAACGGAACGGCATGCGTTTCGTGTCGAAGTGCGAGCCGACGAAGATCCAGCCGGCCGCGGGGTCGGTCCCCGGGATCTCGGCCCACACGTTCGCCATGTCGAGCTCGCCCGCGGGCGTCGCGTCGCGGAAAGACTCGCGCTGCGGCGCGAGGCCCATCCCAGAGAGCTCGCTCTCGATCCACGCGCGGCACTGCTCGTTCTCAGGCGTTCCCGCGGGCCGCGGCCCGATCGCGACCTGGTGGAGGAGGCCTTTCCAAGCGCGCTCGGCGTCGAACATGGGCGTGGGGACTTCCGTGGTGCCGTCGGGGCAGCCCGCGGAAGCGAGGGACAGGATCAAGAGGCAGGGAACGATCGTGCGTGCGCCTGGGTTCACGGGCGGGAGCGTAGCAGAGGGAATCGGGGCGAGACCGCGACGACTCGGAGTCGCGACCTGGAAAGCGATTCCGCCCGGGCTACGTGGCGCGTGGGCTCTTTGGGTTCGCGCCGTCCGCGCGGCGCGGCTCCAGAAGTCCCCGATTGCGGCCGAAAGGCTCGTAGTCCGTCACCCCCGCCCGACCGAACCTCCTCCGGTGGCCGCGCGATCCGAACCCGACCGTTGGAGCGGCCGACATGTCCGAAGCCCCGCGCACGTTCCTCGACCAAGTCGTCAGCCGTCTGTCCGAGAAGGATCATCGTGCGCTCACGTGGGAGGGCACGTTCGAGGAGTACACGGCGCTCGTCGAAGCGCGTCCGCAGATCGCGCGCAACGCCTGGCAGCGTCTGCTCGACATGATCGAGAGCCACGGGTCGGTACGCTCCGACAAGACCGGTGTGCGGCGCTGGCGCATCTTCGACGATCCGTTCAGCGAGGGATCGGACGCGGTCTACGGTCTCGACGAACCGTTGGCGCGACTGGTGCAGACGATTCGCGCGGGAGCACGCGGCCTCGGGCCGGAGCGACGCGTGATCCTGCTGCACGGACCCGTCGGGTCTTCGAAGAGCACGATCGCACGGATGTTGAAGCGCGGTCTGGAGGAGTACTCGCGCACGGACGAGGGCGCGCTCTACACCTTCTCGTGGGTGATCGACGGCGAGGTCATCCCGTCGCCGATGAATCAGGAGCCGCTGTTGCTCATTCCGCGCGATGCGCGCAGTGGCATCGAAGATCGCTTGAACAAGGGACTGCGGCGCGAATACCGCATCAGCCTCGAAGGCGATCTCGATCCGGTCGGTCGCTTCTACTTCCGCGCGTTGATGGACCGATACGCGGGTGATTGGCGCAAGGTCGTCTCCCATGTCCGCGTGCGTCGCATGGTGCTCTCGGAGAAGGATCGTTGCGGGATCGGCACGTTCCAGCCCAAGGACGAGAAGAACCAGGACTCGACGGAGCTCACGGGCGACCTGAACTACAGGAAGATCGCGGAGTACGGATCCGACAGCGATCCGCGCGCGTTCAATTTCGACGGCGAGTTCAACGTGGCCAATCGCGGGCTGCTCGAGTTCGTCGAAGTGCTGAAGCTCGACGTCGCGTTCCTCTACGACTTGCTCGGTGCAACGCAGGAACACGTCATCAAGCCACGCAAGTTCGCGCAGGTCTCGATCGACGAGGTGATCCTCGGACACACGAATGAGCCGGAGTACAAGAAGCTCGCGAGCAACGACCTCATGGAGGCGTTCCGCGACCGCACGATCAAGATCGACGTGCCTTACAACCTGTCGGTACGCGACGAGGTCGAGATCTACCGTCGGCAGTTCGCGCGTCGCCGCGTGCCGGGACGCACGATCGCGCCGCACGCGCTCGAGGTCGCGTCGCTCTGGGCGGTGTTGACGCGGCTCGACGATCCGACACATCCGAGTCTCACACTGCTCCAGAAAGCGCGGCTGTACGACGGGGTTGACGTGCCCGGCTTCACGCGCGAACAGGTGGGCGACCTCAAGGATCTGTGCCCGCGCGAAGGACTCCAGGGGATCAGTCCGCGCTACGTGCAGGACCGCGTGGCGACCTGCCTAGCCGGCGACAAGCCGTGCGTGGGCGCGCTCGACGTCCTGGAAGAGATCGAGCGCGGCCTGCGTCACCACTCGCTCGTCTCGAACGAAGAGACGCGCAAGCGCTACATCCAGCTCGTTTCGCTCGCTCGCGAAGAGTACGAGGAGATCATCAAGCGCGAAGTGCAGAGCGCGATCACGGCCGACCGCGAAGCCATCGATCGGTTGTGCGGCAAGTACCTCGACAACGTCAAGGCTCACGTGACGCGCGAGAAGGTCGTCGACGGCGACGGGCACCTTTCCGATCCGGACGAACGCGTGATGCGCGCGATCGAGGAGAAGATCGAGATCCCCGAATCGCGCAAGAGCGATTTCCGTCACGAGCTGATGAACTACGTTGCCGCGTGCCAGGCCGAGGGCCGCACGTTCGACTATCGCGAGAACGCACGACTCGTGCGCGCGCTCGAATTGAAGGCGTTCGAGGATCGCCGCGACACGATCCAATTGACCAGCCTCGTGTCGACGGTCGTCGATCCGGACGCCCTCGAGAAGATCGGGCTCATCCGAGGAAGGCTCATGCGCGAGTTCGGCTACGACGAAGTGTCGGCCGACGAGGTGCTCCAACACGTCGCGGCGGTCTTCGCGCGGGGCGAAGCGAAGCGCAGCGGGGCCGAGGCGGCCTGAGGATCACGCTGTGCACCGCATCGAACGAGACCGCGCGCGCTTTCGCGAGATCGTGCGCGGTCGGTTGCGCGCCGATCTGAAGAAGTACCTGTCGACGAGCGAACTGCTGGGCCGACGCGGCGAGCACACGGTCACGATCCCGATTCCGCAAATCGAGCTGCCGCGGTTCCACTTCGGCGACAACTCGAAGTCGGGAGTCGGTCAGGGCCCGGGCGAGAAGGGGACGCCGATCGACGGCGATCCGAAGGACGGCGAGGGATCCGGCGGCGCGGGCGAAGACGCCGGCCACCACGTGCTCGAGGTCGAAGTCGAGCTGGAGGAACTCGCCCGCATGCTCGGCGAGGAACTCGAGCTTCCGCGCATCGAACCCAAGGGCGACAAGGCTCTCGTCGCCGACGGCGGGCGCTACTCGGGCATCCGCGACGCGGGCCCGAAGTCGCTGCGCCACTTCCGACGCACGTTCAAGAACGCGCTCACGCGTTCGATCGCCGAGGGCGTGTTCGATCCGCGCGCTCCCGAAGTGATCCCGATGCCGGAGGACGAGCGTTTCCGCTGGAAGAAGCGCGCGCCGAAGCCGGAGTCGTCGGCCGTGATCTTCCACGTCATGGACGTGTCGGGGTCGATGGGGCGCGAGCAAAAGGACGTGGTGCGCATCAAGGCGTTCTGGATCGACACGTGGTTGCGCAGCCAGTACCAGAACCTCGAAGTCGTCTACATCGTCCACGACGCGGTCGCGAAGATCGTCGACCAGCAGAGCTTCTTCTCCTTGCGCGAGTCGGGCGGCACGAAGATCAGTTCGGCGTACGAGCTCCTGCTGCAACTCGTGCGCGACAAGTATCGGCCCGAGGACTGGAACCTCTACCCGTTCCACTACTCCGACGGCGACAACTGGTCGGCGCGCGACACCGAGCGTTGCATCGCGATCCTGCGCGACGAGCTGTTGCCGCGCGTGAACCAGTTCTGCTACGGACAGGTGAAGAGCGCTTACGGCTCGGGCCAGTTCAAGAAGGACCTCGACACGGGGCTCGAGGGCCAAGAGAAGCTCGTCACCGTCGGCGTCAACGACCGCGACGGGATCGCCGACGCGATCCGCGCGTTCCTCGGGAAGGGGCGCTGATGACGAAGCGCACGGAACTCTCCGCGCAACTGCGCCACGAGGCCGCACGCATCGAGCGCATCGCGCGCTCCGTCGGCCTCGACTTCGGCGACGTCGTGTTCGAGATGGTGGACGCGCGCGACGTGAACGCGTTGGCCGCGTACGGCGGATTCCCGGTGCGCTATCCGTCCTGGAGATTCGGGATGGACTTCGAACGCCTCGACAAAGGCCGTCAATACGGTCTGTCGCGCATCTACGAGCTCGTCATCAACACGGACCCGGCGTATGCGTGGCTCGTGCGCACGAACAGCGACATGGAGCAGAAGCTCGTCATGGCGCACGTGCTCGGACACGCTGACTTCTTCAGGTCCAACGTGTGGTTCCAGCCGACGGACAAGGGGATGCTCGATCGAATGGCCGATCACGGGACGCGGATCCGCCGCGCGATCGACTTGCATGGACAGGACACGGTCGAGGCATTTCTCGACATGTGTCTCGTGCTCGACAACCTGCTCGATCCGTTCCTGCCGTTGCGCGAGCACATGAAAGTACGCGCGGCGGCCAATCGCGATCCGCGCCTCGCCGCCGAACCTTCGTTCGAAGCCGTGCGCGAGCGCGCGCTGACCGGTGGCGGCAGTCGTCCGCCGACGTTCGACGTTCTCGGGTTCCTGGCCGAACGCGCGCCTCTCCCGGAGTGGCAGCGCGACCTGCTGCGGATCGTGCGTGCCGAGGCGTACTACTTCTTGCCCCAGCGCATGACGAAGATCATGAACGAGGGTTGGGCCAGCTTCTGGCACAGCCGCATCCTCACCGGCGGAGTCCTGGACGCCAGCGAGGTGGTCGAGTTCGCCGATTGCCACAGCGGTGCGACGGCCAGCGCGCCCGGACAGTTGAACCCGTACAAACTGGGCATCGAGATGTTCCGCACCGCCGAGGAGCGCGGACTCGACATCTTCCGCCTGCGTCGCGTGCACAACGACGCGTCGTTCGTGGACGCGATCATCGACGAGGACTTCGTGGCCCGGAACGCGCTGTTCCTGTTCGGGAGGAACGGTCGCACGGGACGCACCGAGGTCGAGACCCGCGAGTTCCGCGTGGTCAAGGAACGCATGCTCGCCGACCTATCGTGGGGCGGATTGCCGCGCATCGAGCTCGTGGACGACGACCATGCCGGTCGCGGTGAGCTGATCCTGCGACACCATCACGACGGACGAGATCTGCAGCTCACGCACGCGGCCGAGACGTTGAAGAGCGTGGCGCGATTGTGGGGGACTTCGGTGCACATCGAGACGCGCGAGGAATCGACGGTGCGCTGGATCTCGAGCGATGGAGCGGAGATCCGCACGGGTGAGCGTCCCTACGAACGCGTAGGCTGACGAGGTCGCGCTCGATGCGTCCGCGCGAAGTCGCGAGCGCCGGCCCGATGCACGCACCGACCCTCGCGCGTCGATCGAGTGGGGTGATTCCCTGGTTCGCGGCCTAACTCAGGCAGCCTGCGACTCCCTGGACTGCGTTGCAGTTCTTCCGAGGGATGCAGCGAACCCGCGTCGTCGCTGCGCCTTGCCAGGCAGGCGCATTCAGCCTGAGTTAGGCCGCGAACCAGGGAAACACCCCACTAGGGTCGCCACTCCACGACGACGGCGTTCGTCAGGTTGAACGTGGACGACGTGCAGAACGCCGCGCCGTTGCGATACCAAGTCTGGTAGTGCCGCTTCGTGACCACCGACGGGACGAGCCCCTCGATGTGGATCGACGGATCGCCGCTCGAGGGGTAGATCGCCGTCCCATCCGCGGCGGCCTTGATCCCGAGCCGGATGACGGTCCCGTTGACGCACAACGCGCCGTCGCCGAACGTGACCGGTGTCGTGGGGGACGACGTGCCCTGGAAGAAGAGCGCCGAGGTCCGGGGCGGCATGCCGCTGGCATGGAGGACGAGCGAGTCCGCACTCGTTATCACGGTGCCCGTCGTCACGAGCACCGCGCCCGTGCTCCCGGCCAAAGAGTTCTCGCAGCCGTGACCGACCGCGCCGGCATGGCTGCACGGACATCCGGAGGCGCCGAACTGTGTGCCGCACACTTCTCCCACGAACGAGAGGTCGAAGACGAGGATCGAGTCGGAGCCGGCGCCGCCGCCGTACACGATGTAGAGATGCGCACCGGTGCCGTCGAAGTCCATGCGGCCCGCGAGCGAGTTCTGTCCGATCAAGAACGGTCCGAGATCCTACGTCGCGAGGATCGCGCCGCTCGTGATGTCGATCTGACGCAGCTGTTCGTCCTCGCACAGCGCGTACAGTCCTCCTGAGTCGCTGTCGAACGCGATGTCGGCGATGCGCGCGGTCAAGCCCGGGATCGGCACGGTCTCGAGCAGAATCACGCCGTTCGTGCCGTCGGAGACCCAGATCCGCTGGTCGACCAGAGCCAGGTCGCCAACGGTCGCGATGTTGAGCCCGCTGATGTCGATCGACCCGGCGGACGACAGGCTGAGCTGGCCGGCCGAAGCCGAGTTCGTGACGCCGAGCATCAGCGCAAGGGGGAGGAGGGCGGCGACGGACTTCTCGGGGTGCATCGTGGGGGATCATCGGACAGGGACTGCGCGCGGCGGTTCCGGCGCCATGTCCCCCTGTCTGTCCCGCCAGCAGCCCGATCTCTCAGCCCGGATCGAGATTCTCTTCGAGCGCCGACGCTCAGCGCTCGCCGAGCAGATCCGCGAGCGCGCGCTCGAGCGTGGGGAAGCGGAACTCGAAGCCCTCGGCCCGAAGTCGCGTCGAGACGAGGTAGCGTCCGAAGAGCGCGAGCTCGGGATCCGTGCGCAAGAACAGCGGCGCGCCGATGCGCACCATCCAACCGGCGGCCGGCAGTCCGATCGGCATGCCGATTCGCTTCCGCAGCGAGAGCATGAACTCGCGTTGCGAGAGCGGATTCGGCGCGGTCGCGATGTACGTCCCGCTCATCCGGCCGTCGTGCAGACCGCGCTCGAAGAGTCGATTCATGTCGAGCTCGTGGATCCAGCTCAGGCCTTGCGTGCCGGATCCGACCGCGCCACCGAGTCCGAACTTCGCCAGAGTCGTGAGCCGACTCAGCGCTCCACCGCCTGCGCCGCGATCGCGACCGATGACGAAGCTGGTCCGCAACACGACACGGCGCTGCGCGGGCAAAACGCTGGACTCGAACGCGGATTCCCACGCTCGGCCCACGGTCGGCGCGAACCCTTCGCCCAGGGCCGAGGTCTCGTCGCACACGTCACGTGGCGGATCGCCGTAGATGTGCGCGGTGCTCATCTGCACCCACACCGGCGGCGGTGACGCGACGCTGCGCAGCGCCTCGCCCAACACGCGCGTCGATTCCACGCGCGAGCGCAGGATCTCGTCCTTGTGCGCGGTCGTCTTGATGCAGTCGACGGAGCGACCGGCCAGGTTGACGAGGCCCGCGGCGCCGTCGAGCTCCGCGCTCCATTCCCCGAGCGTGCGTGCGTCCCAGACGACGTGTCGCCACGGCCCGCGGACGCGCGGCGCGTGTCGTGACAGAAGGACGATCGATGTCCCCGACTCCGCGAGATGGGTCGCGAGGGAGAGCCCCAAGAAACCGCTGCCTCCTGCGATGACGACTGGCCGGCCGGGAGAAAGCGAGGTCATGCGCGGAGACCACCGCGCGGCTCCGTACCGAACGCCGTCGGCCGCGGGAGTACGGAGATGGAATGAGAGAGCCACTTTCCGAGGGGGCGCGGTCGTCGGTTGACCGCGTAGCGCACTCCAGGTGCAATCCCCGAGGGAAATAGCCGTCTCATTCCATCTCTGTACTCGAGCTCTGTACTCGAGGCTCGGACCCGCCGAAGCGAGACCGAGCCTCGAACAAGAATCAGCGAAAGAACCCGTCAACGGGGGTTGACGGGTCCATCCCGATCAGGGGACCCAGGTGACGCTGACGGCGTTCGTCAGGTTGAACGTCTCCGGGTTGCAGAACGCCGCGGCGTTGCGGTACCAGGCCTGGTAGTTCTTCGTGTTGCCGGCCGCGACCATGCCTCGGATCGAGATCAGGGCGTCGGCGCCTTCGGGGTACTGCGACGCGCCCAAGACGTTCGTCTTCGTGCCGAGACGCTTGACGCCCGTTCCGGCGCAGCGCAGGCCGTCACCGAAGACCGAGCCGAGTCCGCCCGCGATCTGGCTGTCGCCCTGGAAGTAGAGGCACGACGCGTTCGGCATCCCGCTCCCCGAGAGCAGGAAGGAGTCGGAGCCGATGCTCGCGACGCCGCTGCCGGCGAGGTTTCCGCCCGCCGCGTTGATGGAGTTCGCGCAGCCGTTGCCCGCCGTGCCGTTCGCGCACGGGCAGGGGTTGCCGGTGCCGTCCCCGAAGCAGTACGGCGTGGCCGGCGTCGTCGGCGTGACGTTTTTCTTGAGCTGGAAGCCGTTGCACGAGCCGAAGCCGAAGGTCGAGGTCAGCGTGACCGAGATCGAGCCCGCCGCGGGGACGCTCGGGAAGGTGTCGACGGCGTGCGTGACGCCGGCGGTCAGCGCGCCCGGCCAGGGTCCGCCGACGGCCGTGCCGCTGCCCGTGACCGTCGTCACGAACGTCCCGTCGTCCGGCGCCCAGGCGTACGTGTACAGCGTGTAGCTGCCCGCGCTCAGGTTGTTGAACGTCCACGTCGTGACCGCGGGCGCGGCGCCGATGTCCTGGATATCGTCCATCAGCGCCTGGTCGTCACCGAGAGTGCCGACGTTCTGGAACGCGAAGTGGGCCGCGCCCGCGCCGGAGCGCGTGATCGTCGCCGACGTCGCCGCACCGGCGATGTCGACGAGCGACTGGGCCGTGGCGAGGATCGCGCTCTTCGCGTTCCACGTTCCGGGTTGTGCGGCCGCTGCGCCGTACGCCGCCGTGGGGAGCGGTGCCGTCGTAGGGTTGGCGCCGATGTCGATGTTGAAGCTTTGCGCGTGGCCCAGCGAGCCGAGCACGGACAGCGCGAGACCGAGGGGCAGGATCTGTGACTTCATAGCGAGTTGTGTCTCTGAGGAAAGCCGGAGAAACACCGGGCGGACACCCGGCTGTCATGATTGGAACCTCTCCATCCGATCACCGGCGGGTCATTTCAGAAACTCCTGGAACGAAGCGAGGTCCCTCCACGCGGCGGGTACGGAGTCAGGCTCTCCTCCGCCGCTTTGGAATCGAGACCGACCCCGGCCTCCTCCGCGAACCGCAACGCTCGCAAAGCGGTGGAGGAGAGCCTGACTCCGTACTGCGGACTCGCTAGCATCCGCGACCCGCGCGACGCGTTCGCGCCGAGAGGAAGTTCGCTTGGGTCACGCCACGCCCCCCC
>Ga0163148_10001693_pt1 | contig 28111 bp, 7 predicted proteins | sample OliLakLV19MP7P2_FD_148606 | JGI IMG/M metagenome (GOLD analysis project Ga0163148, IMG submission 148606) | Freshwater microbial mat bacterial communities from Lake Vanda, McMurdo Dry Valleys, Antarctica- Oligotrophic Lake LV.19.MP7.P2 | ecosystem: Environmental > Aquatic > Freshwater > Lake >... | reverse complement strand
TATTCCTCCCTATTAAGGGAGGTGTCAGCTTGCTGACGGAGGGTGTAATTGGTAAGCTTGAGCATTTTGGAAATGTTTGGGTTTAGCTGGGAAACACCCCCCTGCCCCCCTTGATAGGGGGGAATAAGAATTTGAAGCCCCTCTTAATCGGGGGGGATACGAATGGGAAGCCCTCCTTAATCGGGGGGTAAAAGAAAGAAGATGCTCCTCTTATATTTGGGGGGTGGAAATTGTGAAGCTTGCCTTTTATTGGGTTAGGTTTTAAATAGATCACTTTTTGAAATTATATCTATATCATTAATGATATGTATGGTTTAGATTAGAAAGTGGTTAAATATTGTAAGAAATTGTGAAAATTACGTAATATTACGTAATTTTCTCTTGTGCTTTTGGCATAATTTACATAAATTGAAAAAAGAATATTAACAAAATTTAATTTTTTAAACATAATTGGAGTCAATAATGATTCGTAAAAACTTTTTTATATCCCTAATAGTCGCATTGATATTGCTGACTGGGATCGATACCTGGGCCGCACCGCCAAGTTTCACCCATGTGAGTACCACCAGTACTTCTGGAACTATAGTAATTACATTTAGTGCTGTTGATAACGCATTTGGTGCAATAGAACACGGTATTGTTATTAATACGTCAGCTGCTCCTACAAAGGCTGCTAATGTTGGTATAGTTACATTTGCTACCGCAATAACTGATGGCGCAGAATTTTCCGCAACCTTCACTGGGCTTACAGCTAATACTCAATACTATGTAAGAGCTTTTGCTTATGATGGTGTGACGGATGAATATTCAACCGAATTTGAACCAACTACAGCGCCTGCGACGACAACAAATGCAGCAAGCTCTGTAACTGCTGGAAATGCTTCATTGAACGGACAAGTAACCCAAGGTACTAGTATTGTATATACTGATAGAGGATTTGTTTATAGTTTAACAGGAACAAACAGCGATCCATTGGTTTTAGGTACAGGCGTTACAAAAACTCAAGTAGCTGGAACAAATGACTTTGCAACTTATACTTTAGCGACAACTGATTTAGTTGCAGCGACTGGATACTCATATAAATCGTATGTAACTAAAGATGGTATTAACTTTTACTATGGAGCAGTTGAAACATTTACTACTTCTGCAGCAGCAGTTCCAGTTTTAGCAGCAACAACAGCTGTAAATACAATTACAGCTCAAACAGCTTCTTCTGGATATGATGTAACAGACGCAGGTGGAGTAGCAATAACTCAATCGGGTATTGTTTGGGATGTTAATACAACTCCAACCACTGCTTTATCAACAAAAACTACTCAAGGTGTTGTAACGGCAGCAGCTGCTGCAGCAACTTCAAATTTGACAGGTCTTTTAGGTAATACGATGTATTATGTGAGAGCTTATGCAACAAATAGTGTTGGAACAGCTTATGGTACTCAAGCAACATTTACAACGGAAGGACCAGACGTAACAAGTTCGGCTGCTTCAAGTGTAACAGGTGGTAATGCTACTTTGAATGGTACAGTGGTAGGAGACGGTGCCGCAGCAATCACAGCACGTGGTTTTGTATATAGCTTAACTGCTACGAATGCAAATCCATTGTTAGCTGGTACAGGTGTAACAAATATAGTAGAGGGTTTAACAGCTGTTTCAGCTTTTACATCGGTAGTTACAGATTTGGTAGCAGCGACTGGCTATTCTTATAGATCTTATGCAACTACATCGGAAGGAACTAGCTATGGAGCAGTTCAAACATTTACTACTTCTGCAGCAGCAGTTCCAGTTTTAGCAGCAACAACAGTTGTAAATACAATTACTGCAACTACGGCTTCTTCTGGTTACGATGTAACAGATGCAGGTGGAGTAGCAATAACTCAATCGGGTATTGTTTGGTCAACATTAACAAATCCAACAGTAGCACTAACAACAAAAACTACTCAAGGTGTTGTAACGGCAGCAGCAGTAGCAGCAACATCAAATTTAACTGGTTTATTGTCAGGTACATTATATTATGTACGTTCTTACGCAACAAATTCAGTTGGGACTAGCTATGGTAGTCAAACTACATTTTCTACAACTTCAGCAGCACCTTCAATTCAATCGAAATTAATTTCATGGCAAAACTTAACAACTACTACAGTTAACTTGAAATGGGTTAAGGGTAATGGTGCACAGAGAATAGTGGTAATTAAGCCAGCTACTGCAATTGGAGTAAATCCAGCAGATGCTTCTGATTACACAGCTGATGCAAGTTTTGGAGGAGCAGGATCAGCAATTGATGGTACTGGTAAAGTAGTTTATGAAGGAACTGGCACAAGTGTGAACGTTACTGGCTTAACAGCTGGAACGATTTACTATGTGAAAGTTTATGAATTTAACGGTTCTGGCGTTTCAACATTATACGCAATTGCTGACAACACAAACAACCCAAGAAACTTTACAACTGTTTCGAATGCACCAGCTGTGCCAACAAGTTTGGCAGTAACAGCGATTGATTCAGTTTCTTTTGACGTAAGCTGGGTTGCAGCTGACTATACTTCATTGGCAAAAAATTCAGCATTCTCTGTTTTTACAGGGGAATGTGCTTGGTATAACAGAACTGATATTGGTTTGACTACAGCTTTCACATTCGATGGTTTGTCAACTAATAGTAATTATTTCTGGCAAATGGCTACTTATAATAATAGTGGTACTTCATCTTATGTAAATTATACAGACGCAACTACACCAACTGCTTTCACAGATGGTAGAATTGCACCTTTGGCTAACGAAGCATATAATACTTCATTGGCTTTAACTGCTTCTATACCAGTACAAGAGACAACAAACAATACACAAATGTACTTAGTTTGGTCTGGCGGAACAACTGGTTTGAACTCAGGAACAATGACATATATTATTGTTGCACAACCGTCATCGGCTGGCTCAATTGATTCAGATGTACCAGTAGATGGTACAGTATATACAGGAAATACAGTTTATTCAACTGGTACTGCAATTGGATCTTCTTTCGTAGTTTACGAAGGAACAGGCACAAGTGCTACTATAACTGGTTTGACTGCAAACACTGAATATAAATTCAGAGTATATGTTTACCAAACAAATAACTACAGAAACAATGGTAACTTCTCAGATAGAAATTATAATGTTTCAGGTATAACTGCTACACGCAATTCAATAGCGGCAGAGCAGACTGCATCACCAACTTTGCCAGTTTTCTCGGCATTGGGAGCGACAGGTACTGGTTATACATTATCTTGGACAGCAGCAGCAGCTGTAAATAACTTACATTATGTAGTTGTAGCAAAAGCAGGTTCTGCACCAACATCATTGCCAGTAGATGGAACTTATCCAGCTAACAATGCAGGTGTTTTGGGAGCAGCAGGAGCAAATACTGTTTTAGCAAACGGTGAAATTATTTACACTGGAACAGGCACAAGCATAGCTTTGACTGGCTTAACAGCAGCAACAGATTACTATTTTGCAATTTATGCAGCAAACGTAGGTTCAAATGGAACTACAACTGTTAACTACAGAACAGGTAGCCCATTAACTACTAATAGATTCACATTGAAAGCGGAAAACGTAACTGCACCAACAGTGGCAATAACAAATGCTGTTAGTGAAACAGGTGCCGTAAATGATAAAGCAATCAACGTAGCCTTTACTAAAGGTGCTTCTGTTGATAGTGTAATTGTTGTAATTAGACAAGCTGGTGTCCCAGTTTCACCAGTTGATGGTACTAACTATCCAAACCCAACATCTGGAGTGGTAATAGTAGGAAATAACGTAACAGTATCAACTACTGCTGGCGTACCTACTGGAGCTACTACAACTGGAACAGGAAGTTATGTAGTTTATGCTGGAATCGCAAATGCAACAAATATTCAAATTGGTGGATTAATACCAAATACTGCATATCAAGTATTAGTAGCTCAATATCAAAGAAGCGTTAATACAACAGAAAATTACAGTAATGAATCAATTCTAACTATATTTTCAATTTCAACTACGCCAACAGCTCAGGTAACTGGTTTGAATGCATCTGCATTTACAACTAATACTATAACTGCAGCTTGGACAGATGCAGCTGATCCTGGTACATTAGTATCAATTAAAGCAGGTGCTGGTATAACAAATCACCCAGTTGATGGTACTAATTATACTCCAAACTTAGATTTCGTAAGTGGTTCAGATTTAGGAAATTCTACTTTCGTGAAGAATTATAGCGCTGGGGCTTCTCCAATAGTAATTACTGGTTTGTCACCTTCTACATTGTACACAATCAATGCATACTCTTATAAAGATGATGCACAACAAGCAAGTGTACAGAAAAATTACAGAATCACATCGCCACAGTCTATCCAAAGAGTAACTTTGGCAGCACCGCAAGTGACTGGTGCTACTGCATTGTCATTCACTAATGTTACATCTTCAGGGATGTCATTAGTAGTAGGTGGAGCAACTACTGTAACAAGCACTAAATATTTAGTGGTAGCTACAGCAGGTGGTACACCAAATAGTGTAGACCCAACGAGTGGTTTAGGAAACTATGCTGGAACAGCTAATAGCACAACACCAGTTAATTTCTCGACATTGAGTCAATTGTATTCTCCAGCTGGAGTTGACCAATCGGGTTCTGTTGTACTTTATGATGGTGTTGCGGCAACAATTGCTATTACGAATTTAACAGCAAAAACTCAATACAGTTATTCTGTATGGGCTTATAATACAGCTGCGGCTGCAGTAACTGGGGCAACTGAAAGCAATAACGATAAAGCATTTTTTGCAACTGAAACTTCAGCAAGCCGTTTCACAACAGCTACAGAAGCAACAGCACAAGCTGGCGCAACTACCATTACATTGCCAACATTAACTGGAATGACTTATTCAGTAGCAGCTGGGGCAACAGCAACTGGTAATACATTAGGTTATTTATCGGTAATAGATTTGCAAGCAGAAGCTGAAGAAGTTCCTGCTGATGGTACAGGCTATACAGCAGCGGCAAACTTTACAGGTACAGTAGTAACATCAAATGCAAGAGTTGTTTATGATGGTCCATCAGTTCCAACAGCAGTAGCATTAACTGGTTTGGCAAGTGATATAAACTACACAATCAGAACTTATGCTTATGCTTGGGATGGAACAAACGCTGAAACTAAAAACTATTTGACAACAACTCCAAGTGCAGCTTCTAAATTTACTTTGGCAACTGAGCCAAATAATATGGCTTCAATAGGAGCAACAACGAATAGAACTGCGACAACTGCAACATTGAATTGGACAAATAACGGAACTCCAGGAACAAACTCTATAATCACAATGGCACAATCTGCCAATGCAGCAATGGCAACAGTAGCAGACGCAGTAGATGGAACATCTTATACAGCAGTTCCAACAGCACATGCTTGGAATTCAAATTTATTGAGTGGTTCAACTTATGTTGGTTATAATGGAGTATTTGGAACAACAACAATAAATATAACTGGCTTAACAGCAAACAAACGTTACGATATTGAGGGTGTTCATTACAACGGAACAACTGGAACTGGCGCAGAAAATTATTCAGCTGCCACAGTAACAAATAATTTCTTTACTCTATCTACAGAGCCAACTGCACAAGCAACAACTTTTGCAGCTGGAGTAACAGTAGACGCAACAACTTCGCTTAACTTAAGTTGGGTAGCTTCGGCATTTACACCAGCAGATGGTTCAACAGTTAAATATTTAGTTTTAGCTAAATCAGGTGGAACTGCTCCCGCAGACTTACCAGTAGATGGAACTAACTATACAGTATCAGATAATGATTTTAGTACAAATGCTATTATTACAACAGCTGGTGAGCAATTAGTTTATCAAGGAACTGGAACAAGTATAACAGTAACAGGTTTGACTGCGGCAACACAATATTCATTTGCAATTTATGCTTATGCAGAAGGTTTGGACGCAACAACTGTTAACTATAACACAACTTCAGCTCCAACTGTTTCAAGATACACATTGAAAGTAGCACCAACAGTAAATGCTACATTGGGTGTATTCTCAAGTGCAACTAATTCAGGTGCTACATCGGGAGTAACATACACTTGGACAGCTGGAACAGGAACTGACTATTATTTAGTAGTAGTATCTCCAGCAGCACATACAGCAGATCCAGTAGATGGAACTGACTATACAGCAGATGCTGCTTATTCTGGAACTGGTTCAGTTTTAGGAAATGGAAAAGTAGTTTATAATGGAACTGGCCTTTCGGTAGCAATTACAGGATTAGCTGCGGCAACTACTTATGAATTTACAGTTTATGGTTTTGCTCAAACAACTTCGGCACAAACTAATAACTACAAAATAGATGACGAATTTTCAGCATCAACAACAACATTGGCACAACCAATTACTGCTGAAGCAACTGCATTGAATGTAGACAACTTAGCAGTAGGTACTTACAGATTGAATTGGACAGCAGGCACAGGACCAAATACGATTGGTTATGTAGTAGTTGCAAGAAGTGGTACTTTAGCTGGAACAACAGACCCAGTGGACGGTACAGGTTATACAGCCTTAGATACTGACCCAGACAACACAACTTCAGCATTAGGTAATGGAGAAGTAGTTTATAATGGATCAAATACAACAGTAACATTGACAGGTCTTTCAGATGCGACAGCATATACATTTAAAGTTTATGCATACAACTGGAATGCTTCAAACATTAGCTCAAGAAACTACGGAACTGGAAGCACTGCATTCTCAAGAATATCATTGAATACAGTACCAGCAGTTCAAGCGACTGCATCAGTTGGAACGAGAACTACAACAAGTCTTGTTGCGAACTATAACTATCCAAATGGAACAGGAACTCCAAACAATACATTGTTGACAATCAGACCAACAAGTGATGCAACAGTTACCAACCCAACAACTGGTGTTTACTATGATGGATTGACTACAGGAACTGTGAATGCAACAATTGGTGCAACACAATTATCAACAAGTAGTTCAACAGTAGTATCATCAACTGGATTTATGGTTACAAACACATATCCAACTGCAGTAACTATTAATGGTTTGACAGCGAATACACAGTACACAATTAGCCCTTATTCGGCAAATATTACTGATAATACATTAGGAAATTCAAACACAGATGCAAATTATAACACTACTGTAAATACAGTTACAGCATACACATTGCAAACAGCACCAAATGTTGCAACAGCGGCAGTTTATTCTTCATTGGGCACAACAAGTTATAACTTAGCTTGGACTGCACCAGTAGGTGGCACAACAGTAAATGGTTATGTTGTATTGGCTAAAGCAGGAGCATCAACATCAACTGGTGTTGGAAACGAGCCAGCAGGTGGAACGCAATATACAAACCCAGGCAACTTAGCTTTCGGTGGTGATGCGTTCGGTGCAAATGAACTAATGTATGTTGGAACAACACCAAACATAACAATCACTGGTTTAACAGCAAATACACAATATTCATTTGCAGTTTATACTTTAACAGATGGTGCTAATGCAGCTACAACAACTAACTATAGTACAGCTTTATCAACAAGCAGATACACATTGGATGCAGAACCAACATTTGCACCAGTATTATCTTCGGCAGTGAAAGGTACAACAAGTATTCAATTTACAGCTGCTTCAGGCGGTGGTACTGCAGATAAATTAATAGTTTACGCTTTGAAAGGAAGTTCAGTACCAGCAGCTCCAACTACAACACCACCTTCAGATGGAACAGCAGGATCAGTATTAGCTGGTTCTTCTGTATTGACGACAGGCACTGGGGTATTGGTTTATGATGGTGCTTTTGGAACAGTAACAATTTCTTCTTTAGATAATGCAACATACTATTCATTTATAGCTTATGCTTACAATGATAATGGTGTTAATGCAGAATCAAATAATTACTTTGGAACAGCATCTACTGCATTGCAAACAAATACATTAGCAACTGAGCCAACAACACAGTCTGGTAATCCTACTGTAACAACTAGAACAGATGTAAGTGTAAATTTCACAGTAACAAATGGTGATGGAGCAGCTTCATTAGTATCAAATCAATTGTTATCGAATGTAGCAGTATCAACTCCAGTAGATGGAACTGATTACACTGCAAATACTTTATTTGGATTAGGTTCTGATTTAGGTAGTTCAGTTCTTGTTAAGAAAATAGGAAATGCTTTAACAGGAACAGTAACAGGATTATCTGCAGCAACTCAATATACATTGAAATCTTATGCTTATAATGGAACTGCAACAGGTTTGTCTAACTTCTTAGTAACTAGCCCTGGAACAACTACATTTAGAACATTAGCAACAGCACCAACATCTCAACCAGGTACAGTTACATATACAGCGGCAACTCACAATGCATCTGGGCCAACTTCTGGTTATACAATTAGCTGGACAGCTGCAACTGGAGCAACTGGTACTACTAAGTACTTAGTGATTGGTAAAGCAACATCTTCGTCTAACTTCTCTCCAACAAATGGAACAGCTTATACATTAAACCAAGATTTAAGTGATGGTTCTGTTTACTATGTTGGAACAGCTTTGACAACTGGAGCATTAATTGGCTTAACACCAAACACAACTTACAATTGGAGAATATTTGCTTATGATGATTTAAGTTTCACTGGTTCGGAAAATTATTTCGGAACTGCTGCTACTTCAAATCAAGTAACATTATCAGCTGATCCACATGTATTTACAACTGCAGCTGCATTGACTAAAACAACATTAACAGATCAATCAATTGATTTGACTTGGACGGCAGCAACAGCTACAGAAACGAACACAGCTACTCCTACAGGTTATCTTGTAGTTGCAAAATCTGGAAGTGCAGTAACAACGACACCAACAGATGGTGTAAATGCAAGTGCGGATAACTTCTTTAGTGGTGGAACTAATTTAGGTAGTTCAGAATATGTTGTTTATAAAAGCACTGGAACAAGTGTAAGTGTTACTGGTTTAACATCAGGAACAACTTATCACTTCAAGGTGTTCTCTTATACACAAGGTACACCAGCATATTCAGCTAACTTCTCTTACAATAGTGCCGTAACTGCCCCAAATGTAAATAACTTAATTGGGAGCTTTAGCACATTAGCAACTGCACCTGGTTCTGGACCAAGTGCAATGGCAGTATCTGCAAGAACTAATACTTCTATCAACACAACTTGGTCAAGTGGTGCCTCGGCAGCAAATACATTGATTTTAAGAAAAGAAACTGCTTTTATAAATGCAGATGAGCCAGTAAATGGACAAACATATTCTGCAAGTGGTGGTGTTACTCAGGTATATAATGCTGCTCAGAAAAACAATGAATCAATTACAGGTTTGACGGCAGATACTAAGTATTTCTTTAAAGTTTATGATTACAATGGAACAGCTGCTACTACTAATTATGGTAGTGGTACTACATTTACATCAACTTCAGGTTATACTTTAGCAAATCAGCCTTCATCACAAGTTGTTTTAACTACAACTGGTTCAACACAAAATGGTACTTCTTTAGTAATTCCTTATACTTATGCTGGTACAGTTGGCGATCGTATCATAGTTTTATTTAAAACTAGTGATATAACAAGCGAACCTGTTGATGGTACAAGTTATCTTAATGCGGCTGTTATTTCTGGTGCAACTGTAAGTCAAACATTCTCAGCAGCTGCAAGTGGAAACATTACAGTTACTGGTTTGACACAAAATACTTCTTACTTTGTTGCAGGATTCTCTTTTGTTGGTGATAATTATGTTGCGGATGCAAATGCTACATATAATTATAATCCTACAATAGGAGCAACAAATGGTGTTGGATCAAACAAAATCCAATTAAGTACAATTGCTTCAGTACCAGCTACAGCTCCAACGGCTGTATTAGTACCTAATGCACAACGAACAAACAACGGACATAGAGTAACTTGGACTGCTGGAAATGGAACAAGTACTTTAGTACTTGCATCAACAAATTCATCAGCTCCAACTTTAGTAAATGGTGTTACTTATGCAGCTGGCAACTTGACTTATGCTTCGGCAACAGATGCAACAGGTTTTGCAGGTTATAAAGTTATGCGCAATGGTGGTAATGTTGCCACTATTGATATAGTTTTACCTACGACTGCAGCAACAAGATACTACTACTATGTTTATGACTTTAATGGTGGTTCTGGTGCAGAAAACTATACAGTTGCAACAACTGGAAATCACCACACATTGGAAACGGCTCCAACAGGTGCATCAAATGCATTGGCGGCTGGTTCAACTAATGCTGGCGGTACAATTGGTTTGACTTGGAATACTGCTGATGATGTAGCAAAAACATTATTGGTAAGAAGAAATGATGGATCAGCTCCAACTGCTCCTACTAATGGTCAAGACTACCCAAGTACAGTAGATGTAAATACAACGGTATCTACAACGCTTGCTGCTGGTGCAACAGATGCTAAAACATTTAGTGTTACTGGATTAACAGCTGGAACTACTTACCAATTTAATGCTTATGCATTTACTGGTGTAGCCGTAACTGGAACTACTCCATCTGGTACTAGCGAAGGAACTAATAACTATGCAGCAGGTGCAGGTGTCTTGACAGTTATTGCAAGATCAGCTGAGCCAACTGCACAAGCAACTTCAATAGTAGCATCTGCAGTATTAGATAACACTGCAACTTTATCTTGGACAGCTGCTGCTGGTGGAGCAACAAGATATTTGGTAGTAGTTACTACAGCTGCTTCTCTAAGTGTAGCTCCAACAGACGGTATTAAATATGCAAATGGTGGTAACTATGCTGGTCCTTTGGATGAAACAAATGCCTTTGGAAACTTAGTATCTACATTGTTCCATGGTTCTTCAAACTCTTCAATAGTTTACAATGGTACTGGTACAACTATGAACTTAACTGGTTTAAGTTCAAATACATCTTACAAAGCTGTAGTATTTGCTTTTAATGAAGCTGCAACAGTAGGTTCTGAAAACTATAACCCTGGTTATAGTGCATTGGATGCTGGAAGTAGTAACTACATTTCATTTGCAACATTGAATACTGAACCAACTACTTCAACTTCAGGTTTATCTGCTACTCCAGCAGGAACTTCAATTAGCATAGCATACACTGCTGGTAATGGTGCTGGAAGAGTTGTATTCTACAAAACTGGAACATCTTCTCCAACATTTACTCCAGTAGATGGTGTAGCTTATACTGATGGAGTAACTTATGGTGATGGAATAGCTAAAACCACTACATCTACTCCAGTAGTTTTAACTGGTTTAAGTTCAGCTACTAATTATGCTTATGCATTCTATGAATACAATGGATCTGGTGCAGCTAGAAATTACAAACAAACTAGTCCTGCTACAGGAACAGCATTAACAACAGCAGCACCTGTATTGACTTCATTGGCATTTACTTCAGGAAATGCTGGATCTTACATTACTACTAGTTCAAACTTTACAATTGAACTTAGAGATGCAGGAAATGCAGTATTTACTGAAACTGCTGTTAGAACAATTACTTTGTCAATGTCTTTTGGTTCTTCAACAGTAACATTAGGAACTGCTGCAACTGTAATAGGACAAACTAGCGTGAACATTAATAGTGTGAATGTTCCAAACTTAGTTAATAGTGGTAATGGTACCTTAGTTGGTACTTTATGGGCTACTACTACTGGAGTAACAAGAGCTATACACGGTAGTGATAATATTACAGTGGTAGCAACACCTCCAACAATATCAGTAACATTGAATACAGCAAGAGCATCTGGTCAAATTACTGTTACTACTAGCTTTGGTGCGAATACTGGTTATGTATTGTGGACTAAAAAAGGCAGTGCAGTAAGTGCTATTGAATCTGGTTTAACAGATGGAACAACTGTAACTGCAGATGTTTCAAACATTAATGACGGTACTGAAAGATTGTCTTATATTGGTACAATATCTTCACAAATATTTACTGGTTTAACAACAGGTACATTCCACTTTAGGGCTGTTCCTTACAAAGGAACTGCAACTAACGCAACCGTTAACTATGGTCAAGATTTAGCAACTTCTAGTAATAGATTCTTGCCTAAACAAGCTAACTATAATTCTGAATTTGATGAAAATTCACCTAATGATGGTGGTTTTGAAATTTCTGAATTGGAGCAAAATCCTGCAACTGATAAAGTAACATTTAACTTACACTCATATTCTAACCAAGTATTCAATGTTGAAATAATCAGTAATACTGGTGAGAAAGTGGCTACTGGCTTATTAAATGCTGGACTTGGCAGAGGTAAACATTTAGTAAGAATTCCATTAAGTGAAAATATTGCTTCTGGAACATACTATATTACAGTAACTTCTGGTGGTGAAATGATTGCTAAATCATTTGTTATTGTGAAATAACAATTGATGTTGACTTAACTTGACAATAAAATAAAATGGCGAACCTCGGTTCGCCATTTTGTTGTTATATAACTTGGAAAAATTATTAACTTTGCTGAATATAAATTAACTTAAATTTGAAATGAGTAAATCAATTAAGAAAGAGACACATCTAGACGCTAAAAAACAGCTTGAATTAGATGAAAAAGCATTAGAATTGCAGCAAAATTATTCGGAACATTCTATTTTTGCATTTATCAATAAGAATAGATTTGTTGTATTGATTATGTGTGCTATAATAGCTTTGACTGCTTACTTTATGTACCGCAGCACTATGGAATATCCAATGGTATTCTGCGATGACAATATATTTATCCTTGATTATAAAGAGTTTAATAAGCCTACTTTCAATCAGGATTCTACTATCAATATGGACACATTGAAGTCTAAAGTGAAAGAGTCTTTCACTAGAACTTTTGGTACTTCGTATTATCGTCCAATGTTAGGCATTTCATTTCTGTTTGACGCTCACATGTCAACAGATTATGATAAGAACCCCGAAGGTGTTGAAAATGTAGTTGGAATTTTCCATAGAACAAATATCTTCCTTCATGTGATTGGTTCAATATTCGTATTTGGCTTGCTTGTCAGCTTGGGTTATCGCAGATTGGATTCATTCATATTTGGAATGTTATTTACTCTGCATCCTATGTTAACACCTGCTGCCTCCTGGATTTCTGGTCGGAATGACTCTCTGCTTGCCATGTTTGTGAGTATTGCATTCGTTGTGATGGTGCAAATCTATAATTATGATTATAAAACTGCTCTAAGTTCAAGTTTGAAAGCTACTTTCTATGTTCTTTTTGCGTTCTTTTTCTTTCTTTCTCTTTATACGAAAGAGGTGATTGTATTCTATCCTTTCGTATTTTTGGCTTATGTGCTATTCTTTAGAAAGGATAATCCTTTTAAAATTCTTGTAGGAAAGAAACTCAATTCTGCTGAGAAAGATAGTTGGATAATAGCAGCTATTATGACTGTAATTGGTGCCCATTGGTACTTTTGGACGAGAGCAAAAGCTATTGACGGTATCACAAATCCCGATACAATTGGTTGGGAAGCATTCTTCAAAAACTATATGACTTTGCCTGCTATGATTGGGAAAATATTTATGCCAATTAAAGCAATTGCATTGCCTAGTTTTGAGCCATTTTCTATAATCACAGGTTTCCTAATAACTGCAATTATTGCTTACTTGATAATTAGTTCAAACAGAACATCTCGTTCTAAAATTCTATTTGGACTATCTTGGTTCTTATTCTTTTTGTTCCCAACTTTGTTTATTCGTATTGTTTTCGTAGATGATTTCTTTGATTATGCAGAACACAGAGCTTACTTGCCAATTATTGGTATATTTTTGATAGTGATTGAGCTGATGAAAGCATATAAAATTGATTTCACTAAAAAAGGTGCTTTGGCAATTGCATTGCTCGTACTTGGTGTATTTGGTTTCAAATCATATACATATAAAGAAACATTCAACGGGAGAAAACACTTCTGGGGCCACATGGTTGATTTATATCCAGATAAATCGAGAGGATACTTAGATTTAGGAAAAGCATTCCTTGTGAAAGGTGAGGTGGCTGAATCTGAACGACTTTACAAACGAGGTGCAGTATTAAACCCAAACAACAAGAATTTATACATTGACCTTGGCGTACTTTACTTGCAAACTGGTCGTATGGAAGAATCAATTGAAATGTCTAAAAAAGCATTATCAATAGATCCAAACGATGGTATGGCAAACTACAACCTTGGTTGGGCCTATTTTGAAAAAGGTCAATATGCCGAATCAGTTCCATATATGGAAGCTGGTGTAAATCGAATGGGTAATGCACAGTGGGCAATTAAATTGGGCAAAGCATACTACTTTACAGGTAAATATAAAGAAGCTGTGCAACTTTATAACAACTTGCAACGTGTTATGCCAAATAACCCAGTGATAATTTCTGAAACTGGTCTTTGTTTGTTTGAATTAGGCAGTATTGCAGAAGCTGAAAAATACTTAACAGGTGCTATACAAATAGCTCCTGGCTATATGGAAGGATATGTAAATCTATTCAATTTCTATATAAGAACAAATAGACCTCAGAATATTCGACAAGTTTATCAAACAGCTTCGGCTGCTGGAGTTCAATTCCCAGATCAAGTAATGCAATTTTTGAAACAGAATGGTGTTTTATAAAAAAATAATCCTATTCGCTTTATTTTTTAGCTTTTCGCAAATATTGCTCTCTGCCGTAAATGATTCGGTTGAGAGCAATTCTGCATTGAAAGTAAAACAAGAGCTTATAGAGCTTGAAATAGCCAAATTTCGAGATTTAATAACTATCACCGATGCAAACTATATTGATTCAATCAGTATAGCCAAATCTAGCGATGCCGCTTTCAATAGTTATTTAAAAGCTCTTGATATTCAATCGGAATATTACTCACCTGAAGTATATAAACAACTTAAGCAACAACAATCTGGTGCTATAGCTGGAATTGGTGCTTACTTTATTTCAATTAGAGATACTGCCATTGTATCGAAAGTATATCCAAATAGCCCAGCAGATTCAGCTGGGCTCAGGTTTGGAGATATACTTATGTTTGCTAATTCCCAGGCATTATTCAAAAAGAATGAAACAGAAATTAATAGTTTAGTTAATGGTGAACCAAATACTATAGCAAACTTAATTATAAAGCGAGATGGAAAGCTCATAGAATTTCAAATTCGTAGAGCTGGATACCAATCATCGTCTTTGGCTGCAAGCTTTATAGAAAAAAAATATGGATATATTAAAGCTTCGGGTTTTAATGCAAATTCAAACATTGATTTTAAAAATAAATTAACCTATTTTAAAAAACAAGGTATTAATAAAATTATAGTTGACCTGCGTGGCAATGGCGGTGGCTATTTAGACCAAGTGAGTCAAATAGCAACAAATTTTTTAAAGAAAGGCGATACTATAATTAAAACAAAGACCACTAATGCGGCATTCAAAGCAGATAGATTCGCTGAAGAAGATGGAGAATTTCAAAATTTTCAAATAACAGTTTTAGTAGATAAGGAAACAGCATCGGCATCGGAAATATTAGCTGGAGTGGTGCAGGATTATGACCTTGGCGAAATTATAGGCGAGATAACTTATGGCAAGGGAACTGTACAGAATTGGTGGGAATTTAAAGATGGCTCTGCTTTCCGAATCACGGTAGCAGAATACCTAACGCCTAGTGGCAGACCTATTAATAAAAAAGCAAATAGCTCCAATTTCAATATGGATGAACTTCGCTTGCAATTAGGGGATAAGAATTTAGAAGAAATCAAACCAATATTGGGAATACTTGCAGCGGGTGGTAAAGTACCAATATTTAAGTCTGCCAAAGGTAAGTCAATAATTGCTCTCGGAGGGATTTATCCCGATATACGAGTGAATAGAGATACGCTAACACCACTAACTACTGTACTGAATGACAATAGAACTATCCACGAGTTCATTTATGATTTGGTGGGTGCTAAATTAGACTCACTTAAATCTGCACACAAAAGTTTTGCCAGATTTGCGAATGATTTTCAAATAACAGACCAAGATTTGGAAACTTTAAAACAATACTCTCTACGCAGAAACATTTGGAACGAGCAAATGTATATTATTGACAAAGAAGCTATCCGAACACTTATAAAAGCTAGAATAGCAGAAGCAATTTGGGGCGATGATGCTTATTGGTATTGTCAATCACAAAACGACAATACATATAAAAAAGCTGTTAATTAATTCGCACTATTTCTCTATCAACAAACTTTTTGATTTTATTATTTTTCCTAACTGACTAATACGAACTTGGTAAAAGCCGTTCGGTAAATTAAGATTGTCGTAATGAAAATTCAACTTAATCGCTTGTTTAGTTTTAGTCAATCATTAAATTTCCAATTGCTAAATACTTAAAGTTAAAGATAAAAGTTACTTTTTTGATTGAAGTATTAGTTGTTATTTGTGATTTCATTTTTAACTCAATTATCACTTAATCACTTATCTAAATTAATAATTCAATTGCGAAAACCCAATCTTTTTCAATATTTGGCAAATTGCATTTATTAGAATAAACACGTGAAACACAAAAAGGTTATGCTCAAAGTGAAAAAAGTGGAAAAATAATTAAATTAACCCCAAAAAAAAGCTCCATTACCTTTTGATAATGAAGCTTTTATAAGTTTGAATTTGACTTATGTTATTTCTTTGCTCTATCTTGTGCGTCCACTACTGCTATGGCTATCATATCCATAATTTCGTTTATTTCTGCACCAGTTTGCAATACGTGAATTGGTTTGTTGAGTCCTAGTAATACTGGGCCGATTGTGTTTGCACCGCCAACTCTTGCTAATAATTTATAAGCAATATTTCCTGCATCAAGTGTAGGGAAAATTAATACATTCGCTCCGTCTTTTAGTTCGGAGAATTTGTATGTTTCTTCTAATATACTTGGCACAACGGCAGTGTCTGCTTGCATTTCACCATCTACTATTAAATTTGGATATTTCTTTTTAATAGTAGCTAAAGTACGTCTCATTTTCTCTGGGCTTTCTCCTTTTGCTGAACCAAAATTACTATAAGAAAGTAAAGCTAAACGTGGCTCAATAGCGAAATTTTGGGCAAAGCTTGCTGTCATAAATGCTATGTCTGCAAGTTCATCTGGAGTTGGGTCTATATTTACCGTAGTGTCCGACAAGAAATAAGTATCTTTTTTAGTAGAAACGATAAACATACCTGCTACTTTTGCATAGCGACTATCTTTGCCAATTATTTCTAGTGCTGGCTTAATAGTAGCTGAATAATGAGAAGTGATACCCGATAGCATTACATCGGCATCGCCCAAGCGAACCATCAAAGAGCCATAGTAATTTCTATTTCTCATCACAATTTTTTGTGCATCATACATTGTGATGCCTTTTCTTTGGCGAAGTGTATGATACTCATTTATATATTCATAGTTTCTTTTGTGAGTTTCTGGATCTACAATTTCCACACCAGTCAAATCGTAGCCATATTCATCGGCCACTTCTTGAATAGTTTCTCTATTGCCAATTAAAATTGGTAGAGCCAATGCATCGTCCACACAAATTTGTGCAGCTTTGATGATTTTTGGTTGGTAGCTTTCTGGGAAGACAACTCGTTTAAGATCAGTCTTAGCTTTTTTATAGATAGGAGCCATAAATGACTGAGATCTACCCATTCGTACATTCAACTGATGAATATAGTCATCAAAATTTTCTATTGATTTTCGTGCAACACCACTATCCATTGCTGCTTTAGCTACAGCAGGGCAAACTCTAGTAAGCACCCTATGATCGAAAGGTTTAGGAATAATGTATTCTCTTCCGAAAGTCATTTCAGTAACGCCGTAGGTTCTTTTCACACTTTCAGGCACTTCTTCTTTGGCAAGCTGAGCAATTGCTTTTGCAGCTGCAATCTTCATTTCCAAATTGATTTGTTTTGCATAAACATCTAATGCACCTCTGAAAATGAAAGGGAAACCCAATACATTGTTGACTTGGTTAGGATAATCGGAGCGACCAGTCGCCATAATTACATCGTGTCTGGCTTCTATAGCATCTTGATAAGTGATTTCTGGGTCTGGATTAGCCATTGCGAAAACGATTGGCTTATCGTTCATAGACTTCACCATTTCTTTCGTAACCACATTGCCTTCCGAAAGCCCAACAAATACATCTGCTCCCACAAAAGCGTCTGCCAAAGTGCGTTTGTCAGTTTTAACTGCGAATTCTAATTTGAATTCGTTCATTCCGCTAGTTCTTTCGGAGTGAATTACACCAGTTCTATCGCACATAATGATGTTTTCGGGACGAACGCCAAGTGCAATGTGGAATTTTGCACAAGCAAACCCAGCCGCACCGGCACCATTATAAACAACTCTAACATCTTCAATTTTTTTGCCTTGAACTTCAAGTGCATTTAAAAGAGCAGCACCGCTTATGATAGCAGTTCCGTGTTGGTCATCGTGGAAGACTGGTATGTCTAGTCTTTTTTGGAGTTCCTGCTCTATATAAAAGCATTCAGGCCCTTTAATGTCTTCTAAGTTGATTCCACCAAAAGTAGGAGCAATAAGCTCAATAGTGCGAACCATTTCATCAACGTCTTTAGAGTCAATTTCAATATCGAAAACGTTAATATCTGCGAAAGTTTTAAAAAGTCCAGCTTTACCTTCCATAACTGGCTTGCCAGCTTCGGGGCCAATATCGCCCAAGCCAAGCACGGCAGTACAGTTGGAGATTACTGCTACTAAATTTCCTTTGCCAGTATAGTCGTAAACCAAACTTTTATCACGAGCAATTTCCAAACAAGGCACAGCCACACCAGGGCTATATGCGAGTGAAAGGTCTCTTTGAGTAACGAAAGGTTTACTTGGCTGTACTTCGATTTTCCCAGGTGTGGGATATTTGTGATAATCTAAAGCATCTTGATTTCTGATATTTGACATTTTGCCACATCTTAGTAATAATTATGATTACAAATTTAAGAAATTGTTTGAACTAAAGACCAACATAGGAAAAGAAAAGTGTAATAAGATAGGGAAGTCGGAACAATCTAACCAAACTTAGCTTTTAAATAGCTCTTCATTTTTTTGCCAAGTGGAATTTCTATAAAATATGTAATGGTGCTTGCCAAAATTATGGATATTGGTAAAGAAACACAAAGAGTTGCTATCCAAAAATTCCAATGCCACTTTTCTACAAGTGTTGGAATTAAGAAGTTGAAGCTTAGAAATTGATGAGTTAGATATAATGCGAATGAAATCTTACCAAAGTATAGAGAAACTGGACTTACAATGTACTTAAGTTTATTATTCACAAAAAGTATAAACAAGCTGAAAAATACTGTTAGCGTTAACGTGTATTCGGTTTGGGTTATGAAATTAATGTATCTGTAAGTATTTGAATACAGAAATATTTGGGCTAAAAAACATAATATTAGAATTGCATAATTCTTTCGATTGTTTTCTAATCCATAGAATATTTTATAAAAAAGTGTTCCTGCTAAAAATAATGGTACATACTGCCAAAGTGGAATAATTAGCATTAACCTTTTAAATAATAATTCATCTTTGAAAAAAAATGAAAGGGGAACAATTACTATAATTAGTGCTAAGCCGATTGAAGTTAGATGTTTAAGTTTTTTTAGCTGATAGAGAGCAAGGATGCCTATATAAAAAAGCATTTCTATAATCATGGTCCAATATGGATCTTCTATATCTGGAATTCTTAAGTAATACTGAAACATAGTCAAATTGGCAGCAAATTGGAGAGATTCTATTTTTGCATATTGATTAACAGGATAAATCATTACATAAAGATTTTTCAATAAGAAAGAAAAACACACGGCTGCCCAGTATGTAGGGTATAGTCTACTCACTCTATTGATTACAAATTCTTTACCGCTAGTAACTTTATTGATACTCATAAAAATTACAAAGCCACTAATAATAAAGAATAAATCAACCCCCATTACCCCCAATTTGAATCCATTTTGGGCCTCTGGACGAAACATTGTGCTATGGAATAGCACCACTATTAGCGAGGCAATACCACGAAGGGCATCTAATTCTAGGAATCTATTCTTCTGTTCGATTACTTGCATCAGGCTATTTTTACTAATCTTTACTGTTGTAGTGCTTTAGAAAGCACTAAAATAACAAATGAATATTTATTACATTCAACAAAAAAGCCATCTCATTTTTAGCGAGATGGCTTTTGATAATTTAAGTTTTGTGAAACTTTGTTTATTCAATAATTACTAGCTTCTGAGTTAACACTCCAGAATTTAATTTCATTGTAACAAAATAAGCACCTTTTGCAAGATTGTTTGCTGCAAAGTCAAGCTTATATTCACCTGTGGCAATATTTCCTAGATTATAATTTGCAACTTCGCTTCCGTTTGAATTTATGATAGCAATTCTAACTGGAGTTTCTTTTGCCAATGAATAGGCAATTTGATAAGTGTTATTTCCCAAAGGAGTTACTTTCAATATTGCAAATTCATTTGAGCTTTCCACACTAGAAGCATCTTGTACTCTTAATCTCACAACAAAAATACTATCGCAACCGTTTGCCCCACCATTTTTTATTACTTTTGTAATAGAGTAGTAATTTTTTGCAGTGTCATACTTAATACCTTCAAAAGATTCACCTACATTAATTTTTACATCTGAATAATGATTAACAATTTGCTTCACATTAATTTGGACAGTATGAATACTGTCGCACCCAGCATTTGATTTTAAACTAAGTAGCAAGTTGTCGTTCGATGTGTAAATCTTGCCTTTGTAAGTGTCGCCCGAACAAATTGAAACAGTTTCATCAGTAGCAACAGATTTATTAATTATCAAATCTGTAACCATTGTGCTATCGCAGCCAACAGTAGTTTTTACAGTTTTTGATATAGTGCGCGAAGATGTATAGTTTATATTGTCAATTTTTGCGAAATCGCAGAAACTTAGAGTTTGATTAACAGTAATTGGCTGATACACAGTTAATTTGTAGGTACAGATACTATCGCAACCAGTTAAAGATTTTAAATTATAAATAATAACAGTATCTTTTGTCAAAGTCAAATCTCTAAACTTTTCGCCTAGACAAATACCAACATTACTAGTAATTTGATAGGTTGGGTTTACTAAAATATTAATTTTAGCAATACTATCCATACCATTTTGTGCAATTGATTTGTTTTCTAATTTGACAGATTCATTATAAACCTTTCCGTCGTATATGTCACCTTTGCAAAGTGTAACATTTTTAGTGCTTACTATTTCTGCTTTTGTGTCTTGTTTAACTTGTAATTGTACATTCACTGGCAGATTTGTAAACTTCTGAGTAGCACCACCAGGCCAAATAATTTTCAATGAGTCTATTTTTTTGAATGTCCCCATCCCCCAATGCTGGATACGAGAGTTGTTAGAAAGATGGGCACCACCACCGCCTTCCACTTCTTTTAAAAACAATCTTCCGCCTGCATAAGCAATTGCTCTAGTACCAATAGCACTTCGATTTGCAGTAGTACCTTCTAATTTTAAATTGAACCAGTTATTGGTGCTTTTGTTATAATTAAGATATACTCTATTATTGTTAGGAGTTTGAGGATCAGTTTCTAAATTAACTACTACTAAATCTATTTTGCCATCGTTATTCAAATCACCCATCGCCATTCCTCTGGATTTTGATGGATCTACGAAGCCATTTATATCCGATACATCTTCAAATTTTCCATTTCCTTTATTTCTCCAAAGCTTATTTGGGTCTTGCAAATTAGTATTTGATTCTCCGACAAAACCATTAGTTAAGGCAAAATCCATATGAGTGTCATTGTCATAATCAATAAAAATTGGTGACCAAGAAGTAGAGCGTTGAGTCCCAACAAAACCGTGTTCAATCCCAGTTTCTTCGGCAATATTGGTGAATGTTTTATTTCCGTTATTTCTATAAAACTTATTCTTACCAATATTTGTGAAATAGTATTCAAAGTCTCCATCTTCATCAATATCTACTGAGCCTATTCCCATTCCAAAGATTGCAGCATCTATTCCAGCTTTTTGAGAAATTTCATGTAATGTATCTTTTGGATACATATTTTCATATAATTGATTTGGTAAAAGTAAGAAACCAAAATCATTTGCCACCATTATATCAACATCATTGTCATTGTCGAAGTCAGTTGCTTGTACAGCCAATCCAAAAACAGCACTATCAGTTAACCCATATTTTTCGGTTTTATCTGTGAAAGTTTCATTCTTGTTGTTGATATATATTTTATGTTTTTCATCTGTAAAAGACTGAGTATTGGCAGAATAAAGAGTGGTGTAAATATCTAAATAACCATCAAGATTAATATCTATAAAGCAGGCGCCCATACTCCAAGAAGTAAATTTCAACCCAGCATCATCAGATATTTCCTGAAATGTACCATTACCTAAGTTCTTATACAAGAAATCTTTAGAGTTGAGGTACATAGTTACATAAATATCCTCGAACCCATCGTTATTGAAGTCTCCAGTTGTAACACCCATAGTTTGGACTGAAGATGCTCTAGGCACTAATTTGATACCTGCTTCTGCACTTACGTTTGTGAATTTCCCGTTACCATCATTTCTATATAACTTATCTGGGTAAATACCGCCAGTCATATATAAGTCCATCCAGCCATCATTGTTATAATCAAAGATAGCCACCCCTCCACCAACGAAAGTAGGACTAAAAAGGAAATGCTTTATTCCCATTTCTTTTGCAACATCTTTGAAATCTTGAGATTGCAAGAAAGTAATGGAAGTGAAAACAATAATTAAACATAAAATAATTTTTTTCATTTTTAAACCTATTAAATTAAGTGGTGCAATTTATTCAATTGCACCACAATGATTTGTCTTAAAATTTCTTACTCAACAACAATCAATTTCTGAGTTAACACTCCAGAGTTAAGCTTCATTGTGATGAAGTATGCACCCTTGGCAAATTGTTGTGCATTGAAGTTCAGTTTGTAATCTCCAACATTTGTATGTCCAAGATTATACGATAATACTTCAATTCCGTTTGTATTCAGAATAGAAATTTGAACTGGACTTTCTTTGCTTAATGAATAAGCTATTTGATACTGTTGATTCCCTATTGAGAATGTTTTTAAAGAAGCAAACTGATTTTCGCTGATAACACTTTTCAGTGTCCTTACTCTAAGTTTTACGATATAAGTACTATCGCAACCATTAGCAGCTCCACTCTTAATAATTTTAGAGAATTCATAATCAGCATCTGCACTATCGTATTTAACTCCATCATACATTGCTCCTGCAAAAATCAATGTGTCTCTAAAAAGCTTAACTTCTTGCTTCACTTTAATAGATACACTATGAACGCTATCACAACCTACACTTGTTTTTAAAGGAATTATTAAGTCATTATCTGAAGTGTAAGCTTTACCTAAGTAGCTATCACCAGAGCAAAGTGAAACAGTTTCATTAGTGGTTTTAGATTTGTTGACAGTCAAATTAACTGTCATCACACTATCGCAACCAACTACATTTTTTGTTGTTTTTGTTATAGCTCTGGAAGTTGTATATATTTTTCCATCGTAATCTGCGACATCGCAGAATGAAAGATTTTGAATAGAAGCAGAAGGCATATTTATAGTTACAGTAAATGTAGAAACACTATCACAACCAGTAAATGTTTTCAAATTATCTACAAAAACTGTATCCTTTGTTAATTTCATTCCACGATATGAATCACCTTTGCAAATTCCTACATTTGATTTGTTGTCGTAAGTTGGATTAACTTTCACGTAAACATAAACTAAACTATCATATCCCTGAATAGAAGTTTTATTCAAAACTACTTTTTGAGAATTGTTATAAGTAGTCCCTTCGTAAACACTCCCTTTGCAAAGTGTAACACTAGAATAAGTTACTAATTGGATTTTTGTGTTTTGAGTTACTCTTACTTCAACATTAGTTGGCAAATTGTAAATTGTTTGTTTTGTCCCACCAAGCCAAGTGATTTTAAGAGAGTCAATTTTATTATATTTTGCCATACCCCAGTGCAAAGTTTTAGTGCTGTGAGATAAGTGATTACCGCCCCCGCCTTCTACTTCTCTGATTAATTGCCTGCCAGCAACATAAGCAGTCGCACGGCAACCAATTGCACTGCGATTAACTGTTTTACCAATTAACTTTACCTTAAACCATTTATTACCTGAGTTATCTTGATTTAAATATATAGTATTTCTGTTTGCTGTGCCAGGGTCAGATTCGAGATTTGCTATCACTAAATCCATCATGCCATCGTTATTCAAATCACCCATAGCCATACCACGGCTTTTTGTAGTCTCGCCGAAATTATTCTCGGCAGTTACATCGGTAAAAACTCCCATACCACTATTTTTCCAAAGTTTATTTGGATCATAAAGCATAGAGTTTGGTTCACCTACAAATCCAGTAGTCATTGCTAAATCGGGGTGGGTATCGTTATTATAATCAATAAAGATTGGAGACCAAGAAGTTGAAAGTGCTGTCCCAACGAAACCGTGTTCAATTATATTTCCTTCTGCAATATTGTCGAAAGTCTTATTGCCATTATTTCTGAAAAATCTATTCTTACCAATTGAAGTAACATAATAATCAAAATCGCCGTCTTCGTCAATATCCACAGTTCCAATACCCATACCATAAATTGCAGCATCCACTCCAGCCGCAGCCGACATCTCTTTTAAAGAATCTTTCGGATAAAGGTTTTCATATAGTTTATTTGGGTCTACAATCATACCGAAGTCATTTGCAACCATTATGTCTAAATCATTGTCTAAATCAAAATCAGTTGCTTGTACAGCCAATCCAAATGTCCCTTTAAGTTGAACACCATATTTAATAGCACTTTCAGTGAAGGTCTCATTTTTGTTGTTAATATATAAACTATGTCTATCTAAAGCTACTTCTTGAGTATTTGCAGAATAAAGAGTTGCGTAAACATCTAAATATCCATCGTTATTTACATCAATAAAGCAAGCTCCCATACTCCAATTTGTTTGTTTGAACCCAGCTTTTTCGCCAATTTCTTCAAAAGTACCATTACCAAGATTTTTGTATAAGAAATCGTGTATTCCCAAATAGAAAGTTACATATATATCTTCAAAGCCGTCATTATTAAAATCGCCAGTAATTACACCCATTGATAATGAACCAGAAGCTCTCTTTGCATCTATTTTAGTTTCAGTAGAAACATCAGTAAACTTCCCATTTCCTTCATTTCTATATAACCGATCTGAACTCAAGCCACCAGTCATATATATATCTGTATAGCCATCATTGTTGTAATCGAATAAAGCAGCACCGCCACCGAAGAAACCAGAATTATAAAAGATTTGGTTTACTCCCATTTCAAGAGAAACTTCTCGAAAACTTTGTGCAAAGATTGAACTACTTGTTGCACAGACAAGTATAAGCAAAAGAAATAATTTTTTCATAAGTTACCTATTAATAGATTATGTTTCAATTTAATTGTTTGTAATAGTTTATTCCACTACTACAAATTTTTGGGTTAATATACTTTCGTTTGTTTTGAAAATAAGAAAGTATGCACCCTTAGAATAAAGATTTGTTTTCAAATCGAATGAATAATTACCAATGTCTTTTTTGCCTAAATCAAAGTCTTCCAAAGTGTTTCCATTTGAGTTAACTATAGATACAATAACGTTTGATGTTTGATTTAACGAATAAGTCAAATGGTAAGAATTGTTACCAATATCTACTAATTTTATTGCTGCAAAATTATCAGCACTTTCAATACTTGTTGCGTCTTGTACTCTCAGTCTAACTATATACAAGCTATCGCAACCATTTGAACCACCATTTTTAATGACGTTTGTTAACGTATAATGATTTTTAACTGTGTCATAAACCACTCCATTATAAGACTCACCTTTTTGAATTGTAGTATCTTTATAAATCGTAGAATTTGGTTTTATTTTTAGCTCAACTGACATAATGCTATCGCAACCAACAAAAGTTTTATAGCTTTCAATTAGTATTTTGTTAGCAGTAATTACTTCGTTTTTATAAGTATCGCCAGCACAAAGTTCAATAATTTGGTTGCCAATTTTAGATTTATTAATAACAAGGTTTATTTTGGTTAAGCTATCACAACCTTTGAAATTTTTTCCTGAAATAGTAAGTTGGCGTGAAGTGGTGTAAGTTTGTCCATTTATCGTTGCAACATCGCAGAAAGATAGTGTTGTATCTACTAAACTTTTATTATTGATAGTAAGGTGGTAATGAATAATGCTATCGCAACCAAGCACAGTTTTATAAATTTTATCAATAATAGTATCTTTAGTAAAAGTTTTTCCTAAGAATATTTCTCCTTCGCAAACACCAGAATTTACATTCAAGCTAAAGCTTGGTTTCACAATTAAATTAATAATTGTTACACTGTCATAGCCAAGGGGCATTTCTTTTCTTTTAGTTATCTTTTGAGACTCGTTATAAAGATTATTGTCGTAAAGTTCGCCTTTGCAAATAGACACATTGTAGCTAATAATTTGCTCAAGTTTGCTATCTTCTTTTAAATTTAGTTGTAAATTTTTTGGTAGGTTATAAAACACTTTCTTTTTTCCACCAAGCCAAACAACTTCCAGTGAATCAATTTTACTGAATTGACCCATTCCCCAATGTAGAACTCTTGAATTATTGGAAAGGGTTGGTCCGCCTCCACCTTCCACTTCTTTTAAAAATCTGCGACCACCAGCCCAAACAGTCGCTCTTGTACCCATAGCGCTTCGGTTTACTTTTGAGCCTTCTAATTTCAGTTTAAACCAATTGTTACCATCAACTTTTTGGTTCATATATACCAAACAACGAACTTTTGATTGAAAGTCAGAATCAGTATTAACAATTACTAAATCTTCAGCTCCATCATTATTCAAATCCGCAGAAACCATTCCTCTTGCTCTGGAAGGATCACCAAATTTATTCAAATTAGTTACATCTTGGAATTTGTTGTTGCCTAAATTTCTCCATATTTTATTTGAATCGGTAGTGATTGTATTTGGCTCGCCAATAAAACCACAAGTTAAAGCAAAATCATTATAGGTATCGTTGTCAAAATCTAAAAATACAGGGGCCCAAGCAGTAGATCGAACAGTGCCATTATAGCCATGCTCAATTCCATATTCTTTAGCAATATTTTGCCATTTTGCAGTGCCATCGTTTCTGAAAAATTTATTTTTCCCCACTTCAGAAGTATAGTAATCGAAGTCACCATCTTCATCAATATCTACCTGTCCGATTCCCATACCGTCCATTTCTACATTCATTCCTAATGCTGGAGATTTGTCAATATATTTTTCAATAGGAAACTGATTTACAAGAAGCATATTGACAGCAACTGCAAAGCCCATACCATTGACAAGTACTATATCTAAGTCGTTATCCATATCTATATCAGTACAAGCTATCCCACCTAAGTAACCACCACTTTCTACAAATCCATATTCTATACTTTTATTTGAAAATGTGCCATCTTTTTGATTTATATACAGTTGATGTCTAAATTCTTCTACTTCCTGAATGTTTTGAGAAATAGACCCTACATAAATATCTAAATAGCCATCTAAATTGACATCAAGAAAGCTAGCACAGAAATCCCAATTAGGATTAACTGGCAAGCCCGCTGGCTCAGAAACATCTTCAAAAGTACCATCGCCATTGTTCTTATAAAGTGTGTTGCGGCTTCCTTCATAATTCGTAACGAAAACATCTTCAAAGCCATCATTGTTATAGTCGCCAGAAATAGCCCCCATAGAATGACTATTGGTAATTCTTTTATCTAAAAGGTTAGCACTTTTAGAAACATCTATAAATTTACCAGTTCCGTCATTGTGATATAGCTTGTCATTGAACGAACCACCACAAATAAACAAATCCAGCCAGCCGTCATTGTCGTAGTCTAATATTGCAACACCACCGCCCATCATCAAGGCATTGGTAAATAAATGGTCTACGCCAATTTCTTTTGCAACTTCTTTAAAGTTTTGAGAATGAACAGAAGAACTAAGAATAGTGAATATAATTGCAAAATAGGATAGAAATTTCATAGCTTTGCCTGTTAAAATAAAAACTTTTTTTGCTTTTGTAATTTGCCTTAATT
>Ga0163148_10001689_pt1 | contig 28206 bp, 25 predicted proteins | sample OliLakLV19MP7P2_FD_148606 | JGI IMG/M metagenome (GOLD analysis project Ga0163148, IMG submission 148606) | Freshwater microbial mat bacterial communities from Lake Vanda, McMurdo Dry Valleys, Antarctica- Oligotrophic Lake LV.19.MP7.P2 | ecosystem: Environmental > Aquatic > Freshwater > Lake >... | reverse complement strand
CAACAACCAACCGCCGACTCCGCCCCCGCCCCCCATCAAGATCGACGAAAACTTTCCCGTCGAGCCGTTCCCTAACTCGCCCGCCAAGTGGGCGGACCTGATCGAAAAGCCGGAGACGCTAAAAGATCATAATGAAAAGCAACTCACCGACGCGAAAACACAGGTCAATCCGCCCGACCTAAACGATCCGAAATCCGTCCGGCGATCCAAGGCGGCGGACCCGATTTGGCTGATTCATCGGCACTTCACGCGAGCGGTGAAGATATTCGACCTGTACGCCGTCTATCACATGGAGCCGAAGGAAATTGCCGCACGATTCGATATTTCCACCAAAGCCGTCATTTACACGATCAATAATTTTTATGCGTACAAATTGCGGCATGATCCAGCGTTGAGAAGGCACTGTAGAGACCAAATTAAATCGTCGCTGCAATTGCTTATGTCCCATTACATGCCGCACGCAATGGCAAACGGAGGCAAGGAGGCGCGCGAGTGTGCGAAGTCCGTTTTGAGCATCGCCAAGGAGCTATCGGAAATGTACGGACTGAAAACCCACGCACCGCCAGAGAAGGAAAACGCGAACAACACTCAGAATAATTTCTATCTCGCCGGCGGAGGTATTACGCCCGATTCATCGGAAATGCTCGATCAGATTCAAAAACAAATTGCCGGAGTTTAGCCGACGATTAACGTCCAGTTACTTTTTTTAGGAGCGAAGAAAACATGACCGCAACAGCAACCGACCCGACCGCCGCCCGCCCCGCAGGCCCAAGCCAAACCATGCCCGGCCGACACCGCTCCGCCGAACTGTTTGGCGCAGCGAAACTGCTTTGCGAATCGCACCACAAATGGCTTAATGACTCCAATCGCCCGGTTCCCGATACGATTTATTGGGATTCGCTTGAGGATTTGTTCACCCAATTTGAACGCGGCGATGTTCCCGCCGACTGCCGAAAACTGGCGGGGACCGTCGGACGGATGCAAATCGAATTGAACAAATACGATCAACGCAAAAACGTCGCCAAGCTCGATCCGCGCGTTGAATTTTTCGAGGCAATCAATGCGATTGAAGCGGCCATGAACGAGCCGACCGACCGCGAGCCGGTTTACGCTCCGCTGGAAAAAATGGCGGACTTGCTGAAATCCGGATGTACGCACCAACAGATCGCCATCATCTACGAGCTTTATGACGAACGCGGCAACGTCGATATTTCTCGCGTGATGATGGAGCTTGGCCAGCCCGGCAGCGTCATCAACGAAAGCTGGACCGATCCGCGTATCGCCCGCTGGCGACGAGAGCACGGCCGCACCGTACAGGACTGGCAGGACGCACAGCAAACGAAACGAGCGACGGCCGAGGCGATTAACCCAACCCAAAAGCCCTGCCACGAAACGCCGTTTGAATTGTGGACGCAGGGCGTCAACCTATCGCAGTCGGCGGCAATGCTGCAAAAGCCGATTCACGCTGTTGAGGAAATGTTTGAGGGATTCAAAAAAGCCAAGGAAGATTACGACGCCGGGAAAATCGCAACATTCATTCCCGAAGGCGAACGGAAGGTTGCCCTGCCGATCAAGGAGGCGTCGTTCCATCCATCGCTGATGCACGATGAAGCCCATGACGAAGCCCACGAGAAGGCACACGAGTCAACGAAGGCGGAGACGGCGGCAACCACGAGCCGCAATTCGGAATTGCCCAAGCCCGACACCACGAAGTCCACGGCCGATACGATCCGCGAGCTTGCGGGGGAAGGGAATACCGCGACGGAAATTTCCAAGGTTCTCGGCATTCCCTTGAGCCAGGTCAATCGGACGCTGACTAAATAAGGTGCAAACGAGAAATGCACGGAAAATGAACGGAAATGCACGGAACAAAATCCCCACTCCCCGCAGGCATAACGCTAGAAAAAATCGAAGCGATTTTTGCGGGGGATGATTTTGAATTGCAGCGGAAGATTCACCTCCTGATTACCCATCCGTACTACACTTTTCGACCGAGGCCCGATTGCCCCGAGGACTACGATGAGCAAACGTCGTTCGTAAACAGCAACGCCAAGTTTTCGATTTGCCTTGGCGGAAACGGGTCAGGCAAGAGCGCGGCGGCAGCTTTAAAAACGGCACGGTATTTACTTGGCACAATGCCAATGCGGGAAGGAATCCCCTTCTGGGTAATCGGAGCAAGCTACGAGCTGGCTTGCGCCGTTTGCTGGGTCGAAAAACTATCGACGTTCATTCCGCCGGAACTGATAAAGCACATTTCATGGAGAGATTCAAAGCGACATTGGCCGGCCGCAGTAGTGTTGCGCCACCCGCTCCATCCGGATCGTGACGGATGGACAATCGAATTCAAATCCTACGAGCAGGGACGCGAGCTATTTCAGGCCCGCTCAATCGGAGGATATTGGTTCAACGAAGCGGTCCCAATGTCGATTGTCGAAGAAGTACAAGCCCGCTGCCGCGACTACGGTTCGCCAGGGTGGGCGGACTTCACGCCGATTGATATGCCGACAACCGAATGGGAGAATCGCTATCATAAGCCGCCGCCAGGGTGGAGGTTTTTTCATCTCAATTCGCTAAAAAACGAAACCCTGCCCGAAGGGTTTATGCGGGATTACCTAGAGAGCATCCCGGAGGACATGCGGGAGACTCGCCAGATCGGGGCATTCAGCACGCGGCGAGGGCAGGTATTCAAAGAGTGGCGACCGAACCACCACGTTATCGAGCCGTTCCGCATTCCGCACGACTGGCACAGAACGAGGGGCATCGACTTTGGATACAACAATCCGTTTTGTTGCTTGTGGATTGCCCGGAATTACGACGGCGTTTACTACGTTTACGACGAGCATTACGAGTCCCAGCAGACCCACGATTACCACGCGGCGAAGATCAAGGAACGATACTGGAATTTAGACGATCCGCATATCGGCCAAACCTACAGCGACCACGACCCGCAAGAGCGAGCGGAATTATCGCTCAGAGGCATTCACACCGCACTAGCCAACAAAAACATTCATCGCGGCATCGACGTTATGCGGCGATTGATGACGATAAATAAGGCAACCGGCAAGTCACGGCTGTATGTTTTCACGACATGCAAAAAACTGATCGAGGAAATCCCGGCATATCGCTGGGCGGACCCGACGGGGAGAGAAGGAAGCGGCAAGCAGAAGAACCCCAACGAAGTGCCGGTTGACTTCTTTAACCACGGAATTGACTCACTTCGATACGCGCTGGCCACCGAAGAAATGAACATGACTAACGGAGCGCCCGAAGGCGTTTGGCGGACGCGAGAGCAAACCAACCAGTCATATCCGATTCCCGCCAGACTGCGGGCTTACGGTTCGGCGGTATCGCAGCGATCAAGCAGCGGCGGAAACGGCGGCAGCGGCGGCAACAGAAATTCCGTTCAGGCAAGGAAGGGCGGAAAGTATGGCAATCACCCGATTTAGTCACGACAAGTCGCAAGTCCGCGCCAACGAGCTACTGCAACTCATTAAAGAGAAGTCCGGCAACGACCGACGGAAATTTGAGCGACTACTCGGCGATGCGGCGGGGAAGCTGCTTCGCAGGGCTAAGGCGGAGGAAGTCGCAACCGGTATTGCAATGCTGCATTTGACCGGCTTCCGACTGGAGGTCGATAGTTCCGGGCGAATGACGGCCGCGAGAGCGACGGCTAAATCGCCGGTGCCTACGGGAGGGGGCGGAGGTGGCGGCGGACGCGGCGGCGACGGGCGAGGAAGCGGAGGCGACGGCGGCGATCATCGGCTAGGACGCGGGCGAGGCGATCCGCGAGTGAAAGCGGGCGGCTGGAAAGACGATTGGTCGAGAGGCGAAGTCGAGCGGCGAGCGCAAGAAGTCGTAATGACGCCGCAGAGCAGCAACGTCTATTCATTCACCTACCACCGCCCCGCGGGCCAAAAACTCGGTACGCTTTACGTTTCGTTCAAAGCCCCGATCCTTGACGGCGACAAAGTTCACAAACGCAAGAACCGAGTCGGATGGAATGAACTGGGCGGGGAAAAGGGAGCGATCAAAGGGAAGTCGAATACAGAGGGACCGACCTACGCTTATTTCGGCGTACCGCCAGGAATTTTTACCCAAATGAAACTTGCCAGCAGCAAGGGGAAATTCGTTTGGGATAAATTGAGAATTCGCGGAACGATTTACGGGCATCAATATCGCTACTCGCTTGTGAACGCGGCATTGATCGACCACGATGGAATTCCAATGTGGTACGTTCCGCGGCGAGCGACCAGCGATGGATTCAAGACGCGGGCGATTGCCAGCACCGTGCAGCGAGAAGGGCGACGGGGATACTTCGTAAGCACATTGCCCGAGCAGACATTCAGCAGCAGGCGCAGCGGCAAATAGGAGCATGAAGCCACTATGATCGAAACCAGCCAGTACTACGAACCCACTCCACCCCGCAGGCCACCCGCCGCGAACGGAAGCGTTGCTAATTCCAATAGCATTCCGCCGCAGGACTTGCACCGGTCGGGACAGCCATTGAGTTTGCGGGGGGACGTGGACGACGTGCTTGCCCGAATTTCCGAATGTTGCCAGGCCGACATAATCCAGGCCGTTTCCCAGTCGGTTTTCGGCGAGCTAGTCATTACCGCGACGTTCCAAAACGGCAAATTGAATCTGATCGGATCAACGCTGAAGAAACTTTTCAAGTTCAAATAACCTTAGTTTACCAACAGCAGCAACCAGCAACTCACTACCACCGGCATCAGACACCACTGAGCCGTCGCCCGTCATCCGATAGGCGACGGCTTTTTTGTTTTTATTCAAGGCCAGCGGGTAAGGCGAAGCGAAGCCGCTCCCTCTGCCACCCTTCCCGCTGGCCACTAAATCACGTTTGCAAATCGACGCTCGACAATGCCTAAATATCTTGCACCGGAATCAGGACTTCGCGCTGGCGGGAAAACCTACCGCCCAGGCGAAAAATTGCCGTCACGTCTCGGTAAGCAAATGCAGACCCGCGAGGCGGACTTGTCGCAAGGGACCGGTACTGACCAGCCGCCGAATTACGGCCGCTTCCCGATCCAGCACATTACGACGTTCCAAGGACTCGCCACATCGGCCGCACACGCCTACCGCAACCCCGACGAAGCGTTTAAGCATAGCCGTGAGAACGCATTAAGAATGCGGCGGGATTGCTTTGTGATGGAATGCGTCGAGGCCCGTCAGCGTGCCGTCGCGTTGCTCAATTGGCACATCGAACCGGAAAACCCGCGAAGCCAGGACCAGAAATCGCTTTGCGACAAGTTGACTTCGATCCTAAAGAAAACTCCGCGATTCACGGAAATGCGTCGGAATTTATTGGAAGCCGTTTGGTACGGCCGCTACGCCGTGCAAATGAAGTATTCTCGCATTCATGTTGACGGACAACAGTTCTGGGGCATCGCCGGATGGAAGCCGATCAACGGCGACAAATTGGCATTTCGCTTTGACGACGGCAGCGGAAGGTTCGATGAGGATCAAATCGGCATTAAGGTCACCGGGGCGCATATGCCCGGCGATATCCTGCAAGGCGACCACGTTTTAGAGGCGACCGAATTTGGACTTGCGTATTTTCTAAGGCCGTGGGAACGCAAGTTGATGGTCGTACACAAGCACATGGTCGAGGACGCCGCGTTTGAGGATTACGTTTCGGCGGGAGCGGTTCACGGGCTTGGCGTCCGCAGTCGAATCTACTGGACGTGGATTCAAATGCAAGAAATCCTTGCTTATTTAATGGAGTTTATCGAGCGGACTTCGCAAGGAATTTGGATTTACTATTTTCCGTTCGGGTCGAAAGAGGGGGAGAACAAAGCCCGCGAGGCGGCGATGGAACGCGGCCCGTCCAACGTCATCCTCATGCCGCGAATGTCCGGCGATCCGGCGATGGACGCCTTCGGCATCGACCGCATCGACCCCAACCCGGCCGGGGCGGCAGCGCTAAAGGAAATCTGCCACGAGCTTTTCGGTCATCGGATCAAACGCTACATCCTTGGTCAAAATCTCACGAGCGAATCGGACGCAACCGGACTTGGCTCGGGGCTTGCCGACTTGCACTACGCGACGTTTTTGCAGATTTCCAAATACGACGCGACGAATTTAGAGGAGACGATTACTTGCGACGCCCTGAAAAACATCAAGGATATGAATTTTCCCGGCGCGAAGAATATCGACGTTTATTTCAAGATTGACACCGAGTCGAGCGAAACCGAAAAGAAGCTCTCCGCGTTCCAGGCCGCTTGGAATATGGGAGCGCGGATCAAGGAAAGCGACGTAATGGACATCATCGGGGCGAGCACCCCGACCGACGACGATCAGGTTTTGCAGAATCCGCAGATTCGCCAGCAGGAACGATTGTGGCAGCAGCAGGAAATGGAAATGGGGGGCATGGGCGGCGATCCCAACGACCCGAACGGCGACGGTGGCATAGGGCCGGATGGACAACCGCAGCAAGGGCCAGCGGGAGGGGCGGCAGGGCCGGGCGGCGAAGATTTAGAGGACTTGTTCGGCCCACTTGCCGGGCTAAGCCAAGAGCAAGTCGCATTCAATTACTCGCACGATTTAGAAAATTTTGTTCGCCTTGATTTTAAGGCGGAGGAAGAAAATTTATTTAAATCGACCATGCCGAGCGGCGGGACCAGCGGCGGCGGTGGCGGCATCGACCAGCCAGAGCACCACGTCGGCGACACCAAAAACGAAGGTCAGAGCACCCTTAAATTTAATCCCAATAGCCGCTGGGAATCGACAAAGCCGACCGATCCCCAGCAGGTCCAGGCGACCAAGACGGCTACGCCGAACACGCCGCAGATCGGCGGCGGAGTGCCGAACAAGGGGGGAATCCCGACCGACGAGCGGGCGAAAGAGGGCCAGCAGAATCGAATTCCAATGGCGAAACCGATTCCGACCGGCACACCCATCGGCACGCGACCAGCATCCCCGCCCCCGCAAGCCCAGCAACCACCGAAAGCACCGCAGGCCGCGGCACAACCCGCCAGCGGTGCCGCGGCAGACGGCCAAGACCAGAGCCAATCTGCCGCACCCAAGCCATCATTCCGCGACGGCCCACCGCTCCACGAACGCCAGCAATACGCCGGGCAGCAGCTTCACGCGATCCACGGCCCCGCCGCTGGCGTCATGCGAGCATTGCAAGCATCCCCGCAATTCAAAAAAGGAGGCGAATATTCAACCCACAGCTTTGCCCCGGAACAGGTCGGCAGATTGCATCAGGAGTTTTCCGCCCAAGTGGGCAAGGAATTTGGCGGTGGCCGCGTGGTTGACCTTGGCCAGTCACACGGTCAAGGGGCTATCGGATTTTCGTCGCCGGCGGGGGCGATGGTTCTTATCCCGCCACAGGCCGAGGGGGCGAAATGGCAGGTCCATTACACGGCAATGACGGGACCGGTGGCACGGGCGATGAAGGGGCAACCGGCGTTGCAAAATCCCCAGACCGGACCCCAGACCGGACCAAACGTCACCGAACCGGACTCCGGTTTGAATGCACAAAACCAGCCAAATAACGCAAATCCACCACAAACCGGACTCGAACCGGACTCGAACCGGACTTCCGCCCAAAAACCAACGATTCTCGACCGACTCACCAACCCCATCGCCGGACTCGCCAACAAAGCGGCCGCCGCCCTTAGCGACGACTCGATCAAAGGAGCAGGGAGAGCTATCGCCGGGAAACTCGGAATTCACAAAGAAAACCCAAACGACTTAAGCCCAGGAGACAGGGCCGTTCGAGCCAGCCGACAACGCACTTTTGACAAGGAACTCGACGAAAACCAAAAGGCAAGAGTACTGTCAATTTTGGGACGCGACCACGGACATTCATTGCTTGCCAAAGCCGGAATCAATCCAACGGAATCACTGAAACATGACGTGATGAGCGACGTTGGTGCCGGATTAAGTCGCAGCCTACTAGAAAAGGCTCTTGAAAAAACCAGGCAAACCGGTGGCGACACCAGAGCATACCACGCAGCAGTACGAAGCCTTTCCGGGAAATCTTCCGATCTAACCAATTTTCTCGACACCGGCGAGCAAACCAGCCGCGAACAGCCCCCACCCCTCCCGCAGGCCGACTCTCCGGAAACTCCGGATAGTTCAAACCAGGCCGCACCCCCCGCCGAAAAACTCCCCTACGAAGACCCCGCGCCACACCGCGAACGGGCTAACACACTCCGCCAGGAGCTTTCCGACGCGGTCAATAAGTGGCATGAACTCGCCAATGCAAGCCAGCTCGACCGCAAGGGCCATGCGGACTGGAAAACGCACGTCGCGGCATTGAAATCGCGGGCCAGCACCGCCGACGCTTTGGCCAAGAGACACGAGAAGGCGGGTGAGGACTACCACACCAAGGTCGAGAGCGAAATCGAGGAGGAAAAAAAGAAACTCGAAAAACATATCGAGGCGGAAAAAAAGAAAAGCGGATCGACAGCCAAAGACCAAGAGAAGCAATCGAAAACGCAGGCCGCAGACCAAGAGAAACAATCGAAAACAGAATCCGCAAATCAGCGGCAAGCGGAACTTCACGATATTCGCAAGCAGTCGGCCCAGCAATCCGTCGCCAAAAATGCCCTCTCGATTCAATCCATGATCGACAAGGAGAGCGAGCGGAAGGCGAAGCGGACCAAGGACGACGAGCTAGGCCAACAGAAGTGGGAAGCGAAAAACCAAACCGCCGCCCAAAAGCAGGCCGCAGATGTAATGCTCCGCACCGGCAAGGGACCAAGCGGCACGCCGTTTCACCAAATGACGCGGGACGAATTTAGCCAGCACCTGCCCGTAGTAAAGCACAAGCAATTTATCCACGACGCATTGCTACGCGGCGAGCAAGTGCCGGTCAATGTTCTCTCGGAATATCCCGAAGTATTGGCACGGTCACAGAAGTCGAAAGATCAGACGGCGACTAGCGGCAAGCGGAAGGGGGAAGTCGCCGACAAAAATTCCACGTCTAACGTCATTGGCGTGGCGGCAACCGAAATCCTGAAAGTTCGCGGCGGCATGACGGTTGACCAAATCAACCAGCTATCGCTAGACGAAGCGAAAGCGAAAGTCGCCGAGCACAACCAGAAAATGTCAGAGGCGAATGAAAAAAGAAAATCCGCCGCAACCGAGAAGCACCAGGCGAACGAGCAGGCGATGAAGATTCAGCGAGAACAAAAGATTGCCGCAATGCCGTCAGAAAAACGCGGCATTATCGGAAGCGACGGCGGAGCGAGAGCGCTAACCAGCGCGGGATTAAGCGTTGACGAATCGGCCCTTGCTGAATTCGTAAAGGCAGTTGACGAGGGCATCGTCCGCAACGCCGAAGAACTCCAGGATTTTCTTTCCAGAGCGAATCGAGAAACCGTCGCCACCAAAGGACAAAAAGGAGAAACTTCGAGCGGGGCGATTCGCCATGTTGCTTCGCTATGGGGGCAAAACCGCGCCGAAGCGGAAAACACGCCAAGAAAAAGAATCGAACGAGCAGCCCAGGAGCATGGCGTTAGCGTGGCGGACTTAAATTCAGCGATCGACGATATTTATTCCGACTTGCAATCGTCGTACAAGGACCGCGAGTCTGAGAAAAAAGAATTGCGAAAAATGACTAACTTAACGCAAGCCGACATTAACCGACTGGAAAACGACAGCCGAGGCGGGGACTACGCCAACGTCAAGGGACTCGACACAATCGTGCCGATTGCCCAGCGCGAACTTTCGACTCTGGCGATCCGCAACTTGCAAGATATCTGGGACCGAATCAAAGAAGGAGTCACGCCACCCCCCGCCCGCCATCACGACGAAGTTATCGCCGAGGCGGTCAGGTACTTGAAGCAGATGAACGCCAAGCAGGACGAGGCGTTCTGGGACCACGATGCAGAGGCCGGCGGGAAAGAGGGTAAGCCGTTGCCGTTCCAGAAATCTATTGACGGCGGCGACGGCGGCGAGTCGCACCACGAATTGATCGACGATGAATTCGTTACGCCCAGCCGTCGTACCGCGCTGAAGATTATTTACGAACGCCAGGCCAACCCCGACTTATACGCGATTTAACGACCCATGACGACTCGACCGGGAGATACGTCGATCACGATTACGGCGTCCGAAATCGGAACGCAAGCGTGGACGCATCGAGTTTGCAAACTGAAAAAGAGTCGCGGCTGGTGTAACTATCGCGGCAAGGTATTGAATGTCGCCGACCGACTTTCGCAACTCGAAAAAACCGAAGTCAGCATTCACGAACTGTTGCACGCAATATTCCCGTGGATTGATGAGTTTTATGTACAGGAAGCCGCACGCGATTTGACCGCGATGCTACTAGCGCTGGACTACTTGTCGGATGAGCACCACGACTAACGGGGAGCGACGATGAGCAAAGCAAAGCGAACGAAGGCGAAGCCGAAATCGTTACTGGCGAGGATTAAGGCAATGCCGCCAGTCGTCAGACGCAATGCGTTTGCTGATTTAACGCCAGCACAACAATGCGAAGTTAAGGAAATTCAGGCGGAATTTGCGGCAGGCAATTTATCGCACAAGAAAAACACAATAGCCAAAGTCCTCAGGGAGGAATTCGGAGTCGGACGCTCAACCGCAACCGGGTGGCTGAATGGCGAATTCTAAAACACTATCTGCCGCGATCGAGAAGCAAGCCGCACAGGACCGCGAGCGGGAATTTGCCCGTTTAAAACGCGAACTGGCCACGGCACAAACCAAGCTGAAATCGAGCTACCAAACGATTGACGGATTGAAACAAGAAGTTGCCGACTTTGCTGAGATAACTAACCGAAAACCAACTAAGCCGTTCAAGAGCGTTGCCAAAGACCAGAAACACCCAGCGACGGCGATTGTAATATTCAGCGATTGGCACGTCGGCGAGACGGTAAGACCGGAGCAAGTCAACGGACTGAATGAATACAGCCCCGCGATTGCCAAGAAGCGGGCGGAAGCAGTTACCCAAAATGCGTTGCGGCTGATTGAGGATGCGAGGGGCATGGCGACGGTTGACACGCTGGTTATCGGACTGCTTGGCGATTTTATTACAGGATGGATTCACGATGAGCTATCGCAAACTAACGCAATGCCCCCAATCGAGGAAACATTGTTTGTGGGCGAATTGCTTGAAACGTCGTTGCGGTCGTTTGAGAAGAATTCAGGGTGCTCGCAGATTCATATTGTCTCCCTGGTAGGAAACCACGGACGGCACACCAAGAAAACCCAAGCAGCAAATCGCACGGCAACGAGTCACGAATACGGAATGTATTGTCAGTTGGCCCGCAGCCTGAAAGGCACGAGGCTAGGTTGGCACAGCCTATCGCCGCACGCCGGTTACGTTGCAATGCTGGACATTGGCGGCGGTCACGTTGGCCGCTTTATGCACGGCGACTCGATCAAATATCAGGGCGGCATCGGCGGCATGACCATTCCCGTCATCAAGCAGATTTACCGCCGAAACGAAAAGCAAAAAGCGGACTTCGATTTTTTTGGCGACAAGCACACCTATTGGCCGGGACCAAACTTTCAAGCCAATGGCAGTCTCATTGGATACGGGGCATACGGAAATTTCCTTGGCTTTCCATACCAAGACCCCCTACAGACGTTCGCATTGTGCGATCATCGTCGCGGCATGGTCAGCGTCAGGAAGCTATTTTGCAACTAGAAGCGGCGACATTCCATGACTACCGTCGGAGCAAGCCAGAAATGAAACGCATTTACATCAGCGGCCCAATTACTCTCGGCAACCGCGCACATAACATCAAGCAGGCGACCGACGCGGCGTTAACTTTAATCAACGCGGGCTTCGCTCCGTTCTGTCCGCATCTTTCGTGCTATTACCCTTACGCCAACGATTTGTCGCACCAAACATGGATCGACATCGACCTGCCGTGGGTAGCGGCTTCGGACGCGATTTTGCTCCTGCCCGGCAAGAGCAAGGGGGCGGAAATGGAATGCCAGCACGCACAGCAGCACGGGATTCCGATTTTCAAGGAAATAAAAGAGCTAATTTTATTTCACAAAGAGGAGTCCGAATGAACAACAAAGAAAGCAGGGTTTGTCGCCAATGCAAAGCCGCAAAGCCACTTAGCGAATACCACAACACGGTAAGCAGTTTATGCGGCAAGTACGCCACCTGCAAGGAGTGCATTAAAGCCAAAAACACACGATGGAGACTTGCGAACAAGGATAAGGTAAAAGCCAGCAAAAAGAACTACGCACTGCATTACGCGGAAGAAATCAAGCGCAAGGCCGCTGGACACCGAAAAACCGAAAAATACCAAGCCAACATGCGGAGCTACCGCCGCGAATGGAATCTCGCCAAGCGTTATGGAATCACCATCGACCAGTACGAACAATTCTTGAGGGAATGCAATGGGCATTGTGAGCTTTGCGACAAAACTCTTTCAGCAAAAGAAACCGGGCCACACCGGCCATGCGTTGACCATGACCACACAACGGGAGCCGTCCGTGGAATCCTTTGCCGTAGGTGCAACGTCTCGCTTGGCGGACTCGGAGACACAATCGAAGGACTTACGCAAGCAATCCAATATTTGTCTTGGTCAGCCGCAGGACGAAACGGTCCGAATCCACGCCACGGGAGCAAAAAGATCGGCTGACGCTGACAGTGAAAGATGGGATTTAATTAGCCCTATTGGACTGAAGGCGGTAGCAGAAACATGCAGGGAGGGTGCAAATCGCTATGGAGATTTTAACTGGGAGTCCGGGTTCGCCGCCCACGACCTACTCAATCACTCGTTGCGACACCAATACCTATTCCTTGGCGGCGACCGATCCGAACCCCACCTTGCCCACGCGGCATGGAACTTACTAGCCGCCATTCATTCCATCGAACTTTGGCCACACCTTAATGAAGGCCACCTACGCGGCCCCGGATGCACGCCGCCCGCCAAACCACCCGCCGCATAGCCGCACATGACTAAAAATCAAAACGCCGCCGAAACCTTCACCCTCCCGCAGGCCCGTCAGAATTTGACGGACGCTATTCGGTTGTTGTTTCATAAAAATTCCCCATATCAACAGCCGGGACTATTCAACAATCTCTCGCCCGCCCCGGCTCCCACCGGCCAAGAGCCGCCGCGAAAAACCAACCCCGCCGTAGTCCAAGACGGACGCCGCTTACGCAGCACGATCCAAGGCGAAGAAGCATCATCATGGAACGCCGAGGACGAAAGCAAGCACCCGCGAGGGCAGGGGGGCAAATTTCGCAAGAAGGCCAGCAGCGATATTCAAGCTTCAATGTTCCAGCCGGAACACTTCGGATACGACGATTTAGGGGAAGGATTTACGCAGGGGACCACGCCGCGGCCCGCAAGCCCCAAGTCGCAACTTGCTTTATTTCACGATCATATCGACCTAGCGAAACATGCGGCCCACAAGGCATTGCACCAGGCGGGAATCGCCAAGGAGCCGCCCAAGCCGCTGCTACCGAGCAACTACGAGGAAATCCGGAACGCACTGCCGGACCTAACGTCAGCGGGCGACAAGGGCATTTTGATTTTCAAGCATAACAATACCTACCGAGCGCACGGCAGCGACGGCGAGCGATTGCGGAAAGCGATTGGCGTCGAATCGTTTCCGCACCACGAGTCGCAAGGTCACTTGGAAAATCTAGTGAAGCAGGGGCATCGGATCGGAATCGCGGAGAAGGCATCGCCGGTTGCGGAACCACGGACGACAACCGCCGCACCAGCAGCCGCACCTCTCTCCACCCCGCAGGCCAAATCGACTCCCGCTCCCACTGCCCCCGCCGCTCCCGTTCCCGCCGCCACCCCTTCCCGCAAGCCGACCCCCAAGGAATTTGAAACGCAGCTTTTCCAATGGACTAACCTAATCCGCAAGAAAGGTAAGTCGTTCCACGTCAAAGAGCAGGACATGGACGACTTTATCCAAGACGTACAACTCAATGCGATCAAGGGTCAGGACAGTTACGACTCGACCAAGGCGACGTTCGGAATGTGGATCGGCACAGTGGCCGAGAATCACGCCAAGGAAATACTTCGCAGGTCGAAGCGAAAAAAACGTGACGGCGGACCTGTTGCCAGTCTGAATGCCGAACGATCTGAAAGCAGCGACGGCGAAGCGGCATCGCTGGCCGGACAAATCCCCGACCACCGCGAAAGCAGCATCATTGGACCGGGCGACCGGCTCGACTTAGACGTTATCTCGGAACATTTCGAGGGATTGAGCCAGACGGAACAGGAACTGATTAAAGCGGTTTATATGGACGGAATGCAGCAAAGCGAAGTTGCCAGAAAAAACAATGTATCGGACCCATATGTCAGCCGCACGATCCTGACCGGCCTGAAAAAAATCCGCGAAAGCATTGAAAGCGGCCGCGGCATCAACAAGAAAGACAAAAGCGGCAATTTATTCCCGGTCAGCAAATCAGAGCGAAAACTTCAATTTCAACGCTTGCGGGAAGAGGCGATACTCACGATTTACCGAAAATTCGGCGTGACGGTTGCCGCGACAACGGAATAACGGTTAAACTTTGGCAATGGCCAAATCCCAACCCCCAAAATGCTCCGGATGCGGTAAGGAAATTACCGTCGCCCGCTACTCGGACGGATTCCCACGCGCCTGTTCCGACTGCCTAATCGGCATGACCAAGGCCGAGCGGATCATTGCCTACGAACTCTCGGCGATCCGCGAGTTTATGCGAGGCGAGTCAATCCTGAATGAACATCGTGACCAAGAGGATAATCAAGTCGCCCGGCTCGCCAAGGCCGTTGAACGGTTGACCTATTTCTTGGTGAACCAGGAACGAGAAAAAACCGGACCGGACCCGAGCGACAAAATGGCGAAGTTCAGGTCGTTCAACACCAAAAATCAATCCCGGCCGACCGAAACTGACGGAACTATTTTCTAAAACGCAATATTTCAGCCAAAAACGTTTGTTAACGACTTTCGTTTTTCGCGTACTTATCCGATACGGTCAATCTTCAACGATTCACCGAAAGCTATCGGATACCGCCGAAGCCGGAATTTCCTAATGGGAGATTCCGGCTTTTTTCGTTTCGATTTTCAATGTTCCCCACCGTTTTATTTATCCAGCCATGACCGCCGCCGCTCTCTCGCGTAAGCGACCCGAACGGGCGGAGTGTTATGAGGAAAAGGAATTCGTTGTCTATCCCAAGGTAGCGGTCTTCAAAGAGAACAGCCGCCGCCTTCCGAAAGACAAAAAGAATCCCGACGCGGACCCCGGAACGATTGAATTCGACGACGACGCGATGGAGGCGATAGCCGAAAATTGCAACCGTCGCATCGAGGATACGGGCGATTTCGTGCCAATTGTTTTGCGGCACAATCCCCTCACCCACGCAGGCGACGACCGCAAAGTGGTGGGCTTTGCCGGACCATTTTGGACCGGGAAATTCGGCCGCAAAACGCCGTTAATGGCGATCTTTGCGGAACTCCGAATTTTCAAGCGGGACAAGGAAGAAACCGAAAAGTATCCGCGACTTAGCGTGGAATGCTGGCTGCAAAAGAACGGCGACCCAACGACCGGCGTAATCGACCCGGTTTGCCTTTTGGGAAGTGAAACCCCGGAACTCGACTTGGGCTTGCGTTACGCACGATCCGTCGACCATCCCGACCAACAGAGATTTCATTACCAAATGGCAATGCCCACCTCGCCCGAAAGCGGAAATACGTTTGTCCCCGGAACATCCGGCCGCGACAAACGCATGGACTATGAAGCCGGGGGAATCGGGGCAGACGGCGGAACTGGCAACAACCAGGATTTTCATCCCAGCACTCACGCCGGTTCGCTGTCCCAGGGCGACATTGACCAAATCGCCAACGCGATGAGCGAGCTAGTTCGGTTGCAGGTGCAGGAGGAAACGGCCGACCTACGCGACCAACTTGCCCAACTCCAAAAACAATTAGGGCTTAATCCGCTCACCGGCGAAAACGCCGCACTGGAGCAAAGCGGCAATCCCGACGATATGGGCGAGCCGCCCGTTCCGGCAGAAGGAATGGCGCCGACCGCACCGGGCAATATGCCGCCGTCCGGCGACGGACAAGGGCCTGCGGGGGGCGGGAAAAATTCGAGTCCGGGCGACGGATTCAACGACTCCAAAGACCAAGCGACCGGCGACAAGCCGGATAGCGATTCCGACGACGACAAGGACAAGAAAAAACCCATGAGCTTTTCCAAATCAGCCGCCGCAGGCGAAGCCGCCGACCCTCTTGCCCAACTGCAATCCCAACTCGCCACCGAACAAGCCGAGAAAAATGCCCTGCTCGACAAGATCAAGAAAATGGAAACCAAGCAGCGGACGGCTCTGCGTTTTTCCAAACTTGAATCGTGCGTCGCCGAGGGAATCATCGTCGATCCGCAAGAGGAAATGAAGCACCTTGCCGACGCAAGCGATGAGTTTTTCGACCGCCACGTCGGCATCGTGAAGTTGCACTACCAACGCGGCGAAGCCAGTTTGCCCGGCCTGCGAACTGCGGCGGGTAGCGTCCGGTTGCAATACAGCAAGCTGGACGACGGCCAGCGGCAGGACTTCCGCAAGCAAGCCCAAAAGTTGCAGGGCGAACAGCAAAAGAAAAATCCCAACGCATCGTACCGGGCCGCACTCGCCCAGGTTTGTGCCGACAACAGCGTCGATTGCGACATAAAGTAATCACGCAACCGACCACCAACGACCACCACCGAATTCGTTTTCGTTCCTGCCGAGGTAAATCGCAATGTCTCAAATGCACGGTATCGCTGGCGGCGACATCAATCCCAGCCGTTTCGTTAAGCACTCGACCGCCGCCGACTACACGTTTCTTGAAGCCAGCACTGGCGAACGGACCGTTGGCGTTTCGCAAGCTGGCCAACAAGACGCACCGATTGCCGGCTCGTCCGCGCTCGCTGGAAGTGCGGGCCGTCCGATTCGCGTATTCACCGAGACCGAGGAATGCTTGCTTGAGCTTGGCGCTGGCGGTTGCACGGCAGGAGCAATGCTCAAAGCCGACGCCGCCGGTAAGGGCGTTGCCACCGCCGTAGCGAACGACTTGTTCGGGGCAATCTCGCGGCAAGCCGGTTCGGCTGGCGAAAAAGTCTCCGTTTACGTCAGGTCCGGCAAGGTTTAATCCGCATTAGCAACCTAGCCCGTCCCCGCAGGCCAATTCGACTTTCGCTTAACAGTTAATCAGTTCACGTCATAGGCATTGGATACCCCCAAGCCCGCGATTAAGCCACCCGGCTTAGTCAGCGGGCTTTTTTCGTTGACCGCCAGAGAGGCACAGAAACATGGCCGCTACCGTTCCCGAAAGTTCCAACACATTCGTACCGGAATTGCAGGCCGGTCTTGTTTCGAGCTTTAGCCGAAACCAACAAAAATTTCCCGTCAACAAGTACGCCCAAATCGTACCCGTCGACAAGGAAGTCGGTTACTACACTCGGATCAACCGCGAGGAAGCGGGCCGAGTGCTTTCGACCAACGGTCTGGAAAATATGTGGGCCGACTCGCAAGATCGCCCCACCGAGAACGGCGACAACGAAGAATTCACATTCGAGACGTACCGGACCTATCGCCGCTCGTTCGGCTTCGTGCTGGGCGATAAAGCCGTCGATCAAGCCAGCTTTGACGTGAAAGCCAAAGCCGCATCCGTCGCCGCCGAAAAAGCGATGCGCATGCGGACTCAACAGATCGTTACGTTGGCCACCACGTCCGGCAATTACGATACTACCCACGTTTCGGCCGTCGCCTCCATTGCCGGCAACGCCGGGACTTGGGAGCAATCGACCACGGCCCGGTCTGATATCAAGCGTTCGCTTCATCACGTCGCCGAACTCCTGATAAAGGACTCGCTTAACGGCATCAGTGCCGAAGACATCATGTTAGTTATGTCCCCCGGCTGCGCCCGCAAAATGGCGCTGTCCCAGGAACTGATCGACTACATCAAGGGATCGCCGGACGCGATGAATCAGATTCGCGGCGAAGGCAAGAACGTCATGTTCGGCCTGCCCGACCGACTCTACGGCTATCCAATCGTCATCGAGGACAGCTATAAGGTCACGACCAAAAAGGGAGCGTCGTCGGTCACTCGCGCCGCAATCCTTTCCGACACGACTCCGTTTATGTGTTCGCGGGTCGGAGCGTTGGTTGACGAACGCCTGCCGAATTCAAGCAGCTTCTCAACTCTCTCGCTTTACATTTACGAAGACATGAGCGTCGAGGAGTTTTACGAGAAGAAGCACCGTCGGCATGAGGGTTTTGTCACCGACGATATCGGGGCGATAATGACGGCCCCAGTGAGCGGGTTCCTGTTCACGTCGGCGGTCAACTAGCCCTAGCGGACGGCCAACGCAACGCAACGCGGCCTCCATCACCCCCGCAAGCCAAGACAAAGCCGGACCGGACAGACCGGCCCGGCTTTTTTCGACAATGACTCCGAATAGCGAACATCGTTCATGGCCTACGCCGCCGCCACCGATTTGACCGCTCGATACGATTGGCGATCCATTGCCGATTTAGTCCTGGACAACGGGACGGCGGCAGTAAACCAAGCGGCAGTCGAATCGTCGGCTATCGTCGCCACGGCGCTAGACGACGCCAGCGGGGAGGTAGAGACATCACTGAAGCGCGGCGGACGTTACTCGACAGCCAACTTAGCGGCGGTATCCGGCAATTCGCTCGCCCTACTCAAGCGAATCACTTGCAAAATCGCGTTTTGGTATTTGTGGGAACGCCGCCCATCGTGGGCGGAGAACGATCAATACGACCAGGCGAAGGGCGACGCGCGACGATTCATCGAACAACTCCGCAGCGGCGAATTGGTTTTCGATTTAGACGATCAGAAGGACGCCGGGAATATCGAGACCAGCGGGCCGACCAGACTCAATCTTGATTCGATGAACTTAATGCGGGACCGATACAGCGACTTTTATCCGCCACGGTTTTTGTACGGCGAATAGTCGAACGAAGAAGGAAATGAAAAATGGCCAGAGCAATCGTCGTTGCAGGCGCAACACTGATTAAGATCGCTTCCCCGACTGGCGGCACGCTAGAGGAACTTGGCCACACCGTCGGCGGCGTGCAAATCCTTGAACAGGTTTACTACGGCGACGTTCCTTGCGATGAAGACGGCGGTGAACTGGGGCCGGAAGCCGACGTTCAATACTTTGGCGAAAAGCACATTATCACAATGGCCCTGTCAAAGTACGACACGGTTGTTGCCGCAAAAGTCCAGGCAGGCTATGCGGGATTGGCGTTAGGAGCAATCGGCGTGCGGGGAACGCTCATGCGGCAGGGCGGAGTGAACTATCGCCTAGCTCTCGCCAGCGTCGGCTTTAATCGTAACTACACCGACGTTGTGTTTCGGGGAGGCAGGGAAATCAATGTCGGATCAAAGTATTCGACCCTAGTTTTAATCGCCCACGCCTACCGCAATATCACAACCGGGGTGCTCCACAACGCCACCGTGACCTAAGAGTATTGCGTCAAAGACAAACCATCGCGTCCAGGACAAAATCAGAAACGAACAGGAGCAACTATGTTCGGCTTGATCCGCAGGCTTATCCAGCGATTCAGTCAGTTATTCAAGGCATCGCAATACGAACGAATGATATTTTCGTTTTGGGACGGGTCGAAAATCCGCAAAGTCGATCCGCTTGAAATTCTCAAAAAGCTGAAAGACCACCCCGACTACAATCTGGCCCGCGACGGCGTTGGATTGGATGAGGGAGACGTTGACGCGAACTATCAATACGCGAACGTCGTTTACGAGTCTTTCGGCATTCCGCCATTCGAGAGCGACGACGAGATCGGCAACGTCGGACTTACTCGCGTCGAGGCAGTCGAGATTCTACGCCAATTCGTCTACTGGCTTGAGAACATAAAAAAAAACATCAAGCCGCCGCCGACATCGCAACATGCTACGGCATAGCGGTATTGGGAATAATCAGCCACGAAATGCGAGTCGGCTTGGTTATGAATGTTGAGAGATCGGAGCTTCGCAAGGCGGCAATATTCATGCGGGGAATCGGCGAGGCGCTCAGTCAAAAGCCGTCCAGGGAAATTATGAAAGCGATTCACGATACGCCGGAAGAAGCGGAGATTACTGGAACGATCATTGAATTGCAGAACGAAGCGGGCGGGGGGAGCGGGGGGAGCGGAAGCGGCGGAATTGACGGAATGGACATCGGCGACATGGGACCGAATTAAGCATGATCCAGGGACTACTAGCCGCGATTGGCAGAATCGGCCCGCAATTAGCGAAGGCCGGATCGGCGGCAGGTACAGGGGGAGCGACGGCTTCCAATGCGAAAACGGCAGGTGGATTTTGGAATCAAACCAAGTCGGCGTTTGGATGGGGTGGCGGTCAGCAGACCCCGCCCACCCCCGCAGGCCCAGGCGGGTCTAGCCCGCTCGCCCAGTCATCGCAATCGCCAGCCATGCCGTCGGATGCAACCAGTTCCCTTACCAAGGCGGCTGATTCTATCCGTGAATTCGATGCGGCGTCAAGGACGGGTAGCGGAGCATTGGGTGGACTAACCAACATATTAAAAAAAGCGACCGGACCAATCGGAGATTTGGCCAGCCAAGTTACCGGACTGCCCAGCAAAATCAAGGAATGGGGCGCAGCGTTAATCGACTCGCAGCGGCATCTTGCCGCCTACAGCGGAAAAATAGCCGGAGCGGTTTTCGAGTTAGAAAGCGGTCGAATTGGCCGGGACATCAAGACGGCAGGGCAGACCGGCGGAACATTCAAGGATTTAGCGAAATCACAAAATCAACTAGAGAACTCGATACAACCCTTCGCGGCGGCGTGGGACAACGTCGCCAACCGCGTTCAGGAATACATCAACAAGGCGGCGGCTTCAATCGTCACTGGACTAGGCGGCGTATTCAAGCCAGTTCTGGATTGGATTAACGGACAAAACGTGGACATTCCGTGGCTCAATCGAATTTCGCTCGACCTAGAAGAAATCAACAACAAAAACAAGAGAAACGCCAGGCCGCCACTTCCGCCGATATAGCAAAACTTTATGGGAACGACAATCAAATACGGTTCAATTGAACTCAGGAATGTTTACACAAAAACATTTCACGAGGAGCCGGTATACGATCCCAGCAAGACGGATATTTGGTACTGGAAATATCGAGTTGCCGTTTCAACCGTAGTTGCCAGCTTCCCATCTTCCGGCTTTGGCGGCGTCCAGCATCTTGGAGTATTGGATTTTGGCGATTCGCTCACGTCCGCCGCAAGGCAGATCGCCGAAATCCGGGAAAAACTACTAACCAACCGACTGACGTTCATAATGTCAGTGGACGGTATCGTCATTCTTCTCGCCTACCCGCCTCCGACAGGCGGCGGTTCTCCCAATGCTGCAACAGTAGACGCCAATAACGGGCCAGCGCCGATTAGTTGCGACATCACGCAATTCAGTAAAGATACATTCCGCATTGAATGGGAAATTGAAGTCTGCAGGGCATGCAGGGCGCCAACCGGCGGACAAGGCGGGCCAGGCCGACTGGTACTCGGCAATCGATGGAGTTGCGGCGACGAGATCGACCAACACGGAAAAGTGAGCCGAAGATGGGAAGGGACGCTACGGGTCGCCTACGCTGCCAGCCCAGTTCAGATTGTTCACGCACTCAGGTCGCTGGCGTTGCCGCCGCTCGTGGACGGCTTTCGCCGGAAACAAATGAGATTTCTTGGCAGTGCGAACGGACTTGAGCTGAATTATTCCATCGACGATGAGCAGATCGTCGGTCAAATGCCGCCCGCACCCGCCACGTTCATGAGGGGAACGCATACCGAATCTGTCGCATATTCCGGACACATGGCAACCGGCGAAGTCTCGGCCTACTTCGAGGGACTGCCCGGCACGTCAAAATCGGAGCTTATCGAATTCGCCGCACAGCTTGCAAACCAAAAACTGGGCATTACCGTAAAATCAAAATCGCTCGTTCAATCAATTTCAATCGTTGATTATTTTGGTCCGGACACCAACGCCATTGAATATCGAATGCGAGTTCTGCATTGCGCCAACGACGAAGTCAATGGCAGGACAATTGGAGCGGCAAGACTCAAGAACATAGGAAAGCCTGTCGTATTCAATAAGGAGGGATACGTCAATATTTCCGAAATGGCCGGAACAGCATTAGCCTACTCCATGTTTTGCTATCTGCAATCGCCATGCACGCCCGACCATACGCTTAATGTGCCGGGCCTCTTTTTTGGCGGACCAGACAACAATGACACCGGTTCAAAAAACCGATCCGCCAAAGACAGGCCAGACACCGACAGAGGAACTCCAAAAGCCGAATACCGCGAAATCAAAGAAGGCGAGTCGCTGAACGGCAACACGGCAAATCTCGAACACACGAAAGAACATAAAGAGAATCCGTGGACCCATGTTGAAATGGACACGGATACCGAAGTGCATCACGGCAGAATTGCCCTTCCGGTCGCCCAGGCGCCGACGACTTCCAGCGATACCACCGACAGCATCGTTATCGTTACGCTTCATTCTTCAGTACATACTCGCACCGTCCGCATTTCCGCCGAACGCCTTGGCAAGTGGCCGACGCTTCCGGATAGCAAAAACTTCGTCTTGGGCGGCGTGAAATATAACGTCTTGAAAACCAAGATCATTGCCAAAGACCAACGCCGATCCGTTGACGGCAAAAACTACCTCTACACGATTCGCGCCGAATATACCTACGCCGCCAACCGCGCCCCCACCAAGGCGAAACCTATCGTCATCGGAAAGCCGCCCCTTGAACGCGGCAAAAAAATGGAAACAAAAATTCCAGTAGATGGCGCGCAGGGATGGTACGGAAACTAAGTAGACCCCGAAACAAAGCGCAACCCAATGGCCATCAATATTACTACGCTGTTCACTCGACTTGGAAAAATCTTCAAGTACCAGAAGGCCGTCAACACAGCCCGACTGACTACCCTTCCCCCGCTGGCCAAGGACGTACTCGACCAGTTCAACGGCGAATCCATCGACCTCAAGCGGACGCTTGAGCAAATTGCCCAAGCGGACGCCAGTGCCAAAAGCGGACTCGATTCGGCAATGTCGCTTTGCCGAACGTCGGCGGAAAACATCGTTATCGAAACCGTCTGGGCCGACAAGAAAATTTCCAGTAAGACGCTTGAGGTCGCCTTAGTCGAACTCATCCAGCAAATGCAGTCCGGAGTGCAGTCGGTCGAGCGAAGCGCAGTCTCCGCCACGCCGTCAACTATCACCGGCAACGGCGACGCCGTTTTGGTGGCGACTGCTATTCGCGGAGACGGACTGCCGTGCGAATACGTCATTGCGGAAACGCTGCTTTTGGAGTGTACGGAAGATACGGACCCCGCAAACGCTTCATTCACGCTCAGCGGACCCGACAGCGTTACGGACTTGCTTTCGCAGGACTGGCCCATCGGCAGCGGCAGCCTGGACTCAGTTACGGTATCCAATCCCAGCAACGGCGGCTTTCTATCGAATGGAGATTTTGAGCTAGAGACTACGATAGCCGACGCGCCGGACGGCTGGACGATCCGCAACACCACGCCGGGAGCAGGCGTCAAAATTTCCAATGTCGAAAAACAAACAATCACTGTGTCGGGAACGCCGACGACCGGCGTTTGGGAAATCAATTACACCACGCCAAGCGGTAAAATCCTTGTCACTGCCCCGCTGGTCTATAACGCCAGCGAAACGGACGTTCAAGCCGCATTGCAGGCATTAGATGGACTCGGCCCAGTCACCGTAACGACAACCGGAACGTCGCCGAACTACGTTCACGCGATTGAATTTATCGGAGTGGCCGGGAACGTCACGGCATTAACCACCACCCAATATACCGACACTGGAATCTACACCGTCGCCACGGTTACGAACGGCGACACGCCGGCGTTTCGCGGCAAGTCCCTGATTCTCGGCTCTGGACTGAACGTCGAACTCTATCAGCAAGTCAGACTTAGCGCATTACAAGTTTACGCATTCAATCTCTGGGCAGCGGTTGACGTTGTGCCGGCGGCGGGAGTGGTTCGCGTCGCGCTGATCGACGGAATCAGCGGCACGATCCTGAATGACCAACAAGGGATCGCAATTTCCAGCAGCTTTAATGCGAGCGGATTAACGACGGCGTTTGCGGCAAAAAACTTCTCATTTAGTACGCCGCGAATTTTACCCAACACGGTTTACCTGCAAATCAGATTGACCACGGCGGTTAGCGGCGGAACCCAGTTATTCCTGGACGACGCAACGCTGGCCGAGCCGACCGAGATTTACGCCGACGGGCCGCGAGTCGCCATCTTTAGCGGCAAGACTGCGGTAAAGGCGGGAAGCGTTAATGCACGGGCCGACTACTTCACGCTTGTGATCGCCAACAACCGCGCAGGTGAACTTAATGAATATTGCGACCGCAATTTCGCCTTGAGGGAAAAGCAGCTAACGCTGCCGTCGAACGTAACACCGACGCAGCTGGATTCGCTCATGGCGTAGCCTTTTTGGCCTGCGGGGGGCGAGGGGCTTTAGGGTCTAGATTTTCGTTTGGCCGAACTCGTTCGTTAACCAGCTTTACGGCATCAACCATTTTCGGAAGTTCTTTCAAAATATATTCAAGTTCATGGGGCTTAACGTACAGCGAAAACTCACTGCGGCCCTCGGCATCAGGATGACCTTGGACCTTGATTTGCGGAGACTCGACAGTAATTGAATACTCGCCATTGCCGCCACGATCAATCCTGTACTTGAAACCGCCCTTTAGAGTGTCGTTAACCGAACCAACCCCATCCGCCTCAGCTTTTTCGTATGCCGCCAACGCCTTGTTAATTGCCTCCGATGCACTGGCTATCGTTTCCGGACGAAAGGTCGTAACTCCATCGCCAGAGCCACCTTCACCAGAACCACCTTGTGAAATTCTGATTGAAACAACAGTTTTGGTCTGATTCTTGAATATTACAAACTTGATTCGCCCCTTCTCCGCCACCACCCACTCAAACCTGTAATTCTTGATTTCCAAATCAGCAGCGGCAACCACCACCCACCCCGCAAGCCACACCAACAGCAAGGCGACGAAAGTTTTCATAATTCACCTAAAAGAGCCAAGAGGAATCCGACCCAAAACCAACCAAAACTACCCAAAAATAATTTTAGCCGCCACACCCAACGGAATGCAATACATTCCGCCCAGGACCGTAAACCATGCCCCGCGACGTTGGAACCGAAGAAGCGATTTTAGACGCGGTAATTGCCCGTATCGACTCCCAGCTAACCGAAGCCGTAACGGCCGACAATATCCGTCTTTGCCTGGACTGGAATCAGCCACCCATGACGGCCGGAAGTATTTGCTTCCTTGTCGGACCGGGCGACGGCCTATTCGATCAGGATTTGATTGAAGGAGGCGGAGCGGCCCAGGCCACGTTCAAGGGCGAGATCATCGTCGGAATTTATACGCCGATCCAAATCGACATCGCCCAGCGTCACGACCACGCCCTAAAAGACGCGACTCGCGGCCTACTTCCGCTCTGGCGAAAGGTGGTCAAGGCGTTGCTGGGATGGTCGCCAGGCGTTGCGGACAGCGAGCTAACTCGAAACCCGCTGTTGCCAAACCAGCGGCACTTTGTCACATCGTCGGACGGCCGGAAGTGGCACGGCGTGCTACAGACGTTCCTGTTGGATTACGACGTTGATTTAACGTAGTCGGAAAATCGCCGCAAACAAAACCTTCCCCACCCCCGCAGGCCAATAGCCCGCCTTCCAACATCGACTCTCGCCCGTGTCCCTCACTTACGCCGGATATCCGCTCCTACTGCCCGATACTGCCGGAGAACTCTCCGAATGGCAGGAGCGGTTCCAGTCCGCGCGAATGTACGGCCACCAATCCAAGTCGGTTGCCCTGCAATCCAACCGGGCGACTCAATCTCGTTACGACAATTCATTCGGCGTCGGGCTTTCCGTCCCTAACTATCCCGATCCGCCAGAACCGCGAATCAATACCCTCTATTGGCCATGTACGGGGGCTACGCGGTGGGCGAGGGGGTATTTTCTTTGCAGCGAGGAAACACTGCCGAAGATCATGGCGGCAACTGGCAAATTTGCCAATCCGGCAACGTTGTCGATTAGTAAAATCAAGGGCGGCAGTCTTCGACCGAAAATGTACTGCCTGCCGCCAATGCCGATCACTATGCCCGGTGCAGGCGCGATCAATACCGGGCTTTGGCTGCTTCCGCTAGTCGATAGACGCTACTATTCCCAATTAAGCAACGTCGTAAAACTTGACACCGCCAACGTGGCCGACTGGACATGGTTTGGCATTTATCAGCACCTAACATCGAACACGCTTGGATTTGCCGCAATCATCGCCGCACCCAACGCAGCTTATAAAACGCCCGACAAAACGGAGTTCACTCGCCGATACGACAACGGAGCAGTTTTAATTGACGCAGCACTGGCGTCAATTTGCCAGCGATTTGTTCAAAAAATAAACGGCAGTCCGTTCGCAGCCGAAACGGCGACGAACGCTCTCAAGGAACTATACGCCCGCACCACCAAGCTGAAATACGGAATAGCTGGCGGTAATGCCAACGACGCCTTCGGTCCTGAATCTATCGAGGTAATTTTCCCAAAGATCAAGAATGGCGTTCCGCTTCTTACCGGCGAAGTTTACGCCAAACTCAATAAACTCAAAGGCAGCAATCTATTCAAAGCCAGCTCGATTTTTACAATTCATTCCTCGATGTTCGCCGACTTTACAACCGGCGGCGCGACGCCGGACAATGCGGCGGACGTTGACGGCTTGGCAACGGAAATCACAAAAGACCTAAAGGCTTGGTTTAATATCACGCCCTATGACATAACCGTGGCGGGCGTAGCCGACGTTGAAGCCTGCGGGGCGGATGATTCAATCTACATTCAATTTGGAGCACAGCGACAATCGGCCAACGGTGAGTGGGAGTACGAAGCAACGACGCGAATTAAATCGTTGCCCGTTAATTTCGGGTGGGATACCAACCTCAGCCAAAATATCGTAGCCAAGCAGGTGCATTGGGTCAGGGCTAAGGTTTACGACGCCGACATCGCCACGAACGCGACCGGCAGCGTGGAACCGTGGGACCAGGCAACAACCGCATATTTGACCGGTGCCAGTCGGATTAACATTTCGACGGACGGTTGCCAGCCGCTGTTCAAGAATCAAATTATCAAAATCCACTGGAACGCGGACGAGAACGAGTGGCAAGTCGCCGAAATTGAAAGCCGCGTCCATAAATGCAAGGTTACGGTAGCCGCTTCCAAAGGCGGTCCAGGCACAGTTCGTCGCTATGATTCGGTAGACGTTGTAATCGCATTGGACATAGCCGTCATATCTAAATGTCGCGCAATTGCAGTCGGCGAATGGGTTTTTATCGCATGGTCGGAAGGGGCTTGGGTTGTCGTTGAAAGCGAAGGCGGCGGCGGCGGCGGCAATCCCGTCATTCGCTGCAAGGTTTTCGACGAAACGATTTTCCCAAATTCGGCTGTTGGCGGCGTTGAGCCGTGGGACCAAGCCGCCGGGGATTATCTGACCGGCGCGGCCATGATTCAGGTTTCGACTTATGGAATCCAGCCGCTGTTCAAAGGTCAAGTCATCCACGTTATTTTTATTGATGACGAGGTGAGATACCGCGTCATCGAAGTTGAAAGCCGCGTCCTCAAATGCAAGGCGACCAGCTTGATTCCCCGAGGGGGTGTTGGCACGTGCCAGCGGTACGGGAATGGCGACGTTTTGATTCCATACTCAATCGCAGCGAGAAGCAAGTGCGTGAGCGTGCAAAATGGCAAGTGGTGCATGATCGCATGGATGGAGGACGAATGGCACGTGGTCGAGGTTGAGGCATCGTGCGAGGTGCCGGTGACCGTCGTCACCTCGATATCTTTTGACTCCGCCACTTGCACGTTCACGTTTTGCACGAGGGATTTGTGTTTGCCCGAAGGCACAACAGTTAGCGCGGCGGATTGCGGCGCACCAGCACAACAAGCCGCCGAGTTTCTCGTGCAGTTTCCACGGATCGGCGGGCCCGACGCTGCGATTGTCGAATTGTAGAAAAATCCGCTATAATTCAGATGTTCATTTTACCCAGAGGGAAGATACATGCTCACGCCACAACAACAAACGGCACTCCGAACTTTCGTCGCCGCCGATGCGGTGTTGTCCGCCATCCCGCAGAACTCCGACGGGGCTTACGCGCTTTCGGATGCGCTTAAGGTCATTCCCTCGCCCGCTTTCG
>Ga0163148_10001682_pt1 | contig 28311 bp, 28 predicted proteins | sample OliLakLV19MP7P2_FD_148606 | JGI IMG/M metagenome (GOLD analysis project Ga0163148, IMG submission 148606) | Freshwater microbial mat bacterial communities from Lake Vanda, McMurdo Dry Valleys, Antarctica- Oligotrophic Lake LV.19.MP7.P2 | ecosystem: Environmental > Aquatic > Freshwater > Lake >... | reverse complement strand
GGGCAGTCCTCGGCACTGGCCGAGATCCGGGCCGACCTACGCGCGGCCCAACCCATGTACCGGCTGCTGCAAGGCGACGTCGGCAGCGGCAAGACCGCCCTGGCCTTGATCACCGCCCTGGCGGTGGTCGCCGACAGCGCGCAGGTCCTGCTGTTGGCGCCGACCGCGGTGCTGGCGCAGCAGCACCACGCCTTCGTGACGCAATGCCTGCGCGGAAGCAAGGTCCGAATCGGCCTGCTCACGGGCGGCAGTCCGCGGACCGAGCGTCAACGTCTGCTCACCGATCTCGCCGAGCATCGCCTCGATCTGCTCATCGGCACGCACGCCCTGCTTGAGGATGGCGTACGCTGCGCCCGCCTCGGGCTCGCCATCGTCGACGAGCAGCACAAGTTCGGCGTCGAGCAGCGTGCCGCGCTGCTCGGGCGCGGCGGCGCCGACCAGGGCTTCCAGCCCGATCTGCTGCTGATGACCGCGACCCCGATCCCGCGCACCCTGGCGCTGACCGCCTTCGGCGATCTCGCCGTCTCGCGCATCGTCGGCAAACCTCCTGGTCGCGCGACGGTGACGACCACGGTGCTGCCCGGTGTGGCGGTGGGTGCGCTCGATGTACCGGTACGCGACTGCCTGACGACGGGTGGCCAGGCCTTCGTCATCTGCCCCCTGCGCGACGAGAGCGAGAAGGTGACGGCCTTCGACGCCACCCGCGTCCACCGCCACCTCGCCGCCGCCTTCGGCGAGGATCAGGTCGGGCTGCTGACCGGCGCCCTGAGCGAAGAGGACAAGCTAGCGGTGCTCGGCCGCTTCGCGCGCGGCGAGGTGAAGGTGCTGGTCGCGACCACCGTCGTCGAAGTCGGCATCGACGTGCCGCAGGCGACGCTGATGGCCGTACTCGACGCCGATCGTTTCGGCCTCGCCGCGCTGCACCAGTTACGCGGTCGCATTGGGCGCGGCGACCGCCCTGGCGCGTGCCTGCTCTTCCACCGCGGGGCCGGCGGTGGGAACCGCCTCGCCATCCTCGCCGCCAGCGACGACGGCCTCGCCATCGCCGAGGCGGACCTCGCCGAACGTGGGCCCGGGCACCTGCTCGGCACCGACCAGCACGGCGTCCTACGGCTGCGCATCGCCGACCTCGCGCGCGATCTCGATCTGCTGCAGGACGCGCACCAGACGGCGCGGTCCATGCTGACCAGCGGGGCACCGGTTCCCCCCGACCTGGCGCGCTTCCTGCGCGTCGGAATCGATGCCGAGCTGCTCGCTGGCGGGTGATCGCCGAGCCGTGGCGGCCGGGAAAACCTAACCTAGAAATTGACCTGTGCCCGGCCCTCGGCGATGACCTTGGCGGCGATCGCGCGGTTGTCGCTGGTGCGACGGACCTGGATGACGTCGCCGATCGCGCCGTCACCCAGGGCGATGCCCGGTGCGGCGAGCGCCAACTGGTCCTGGATGAAGACGAGTTCCACTCCGCGGCCACCGCGCACCGCCGGGACCGGCTGGGCGAGGCGACGGGTGATGACCATGCCAGGCGTGATCTCGACCTTCGTCTGCCAGCCGATGACGGCATCGATGCTGGCGGGATGGTCGGCTTCTCCGGGACGCGCCTCGCGAGCCTCGACGCGCAGGTCGCCGAGTCCGATGATCGCTCCGCGTTGGATGGGGCGGGCCGCGACCAGTTGATCACGCAGCGCCCTGACGTGGAGCACGACCAGCCCGCGACCGAGTTCGCGTCCGGCACGAAGGACGCGCAGGCGTACCGGCACCTCCCCGATCGGATCATCGACCAAGGCATCGGCGACGATGCTGACGGGGGTCGCGGCGTCCTCCGCCACCACCAGCGTGGTAGCGGGTCGCGCGATGGCGATCTGGGTGTCAGCGCCGACCTTGGCGCGGATGACCTCCTCGGCGGCAGCGGAAAAACGCTCGGGAGAGATGGTCAGGCTGGCGCGTTCGACCTCGCACGAGCCGGTGATGGTCAGCGGACGTCCGACAACCAGGCGCGCCACCGCGGCGCGCACCTGCGCGGCGTCGATGGTGCGTCGACCGAGATCGGGCAGTTCCTGCACTGCGACCGGCGCCAACCGGGCGATCGTCGCCGGATCTGCGGCAACGTCGGCGATGTCGGCCAGGGTGGCGTGCCCCGCCGCGACGCTCGCGGTGGCGCGCAGGGTGATGACCACCCCCTCGCCCGCTGCCGCGGCCCCGGCGAGAGCGCTCAGCATGGCCACGAGCAGCCAGGGTATCCAGGCACGAGCGTCCGGAGCCCACGCGCTCATCCGCTGAGGGCCGGTCATCAGCGGACAATCTCGTTCGCGGTCTGCAGCATCTGGTCGCTGGTGGTGATGCTCTTCGAATTCAGTTCGTACGCGCGCTGGGCGACGATGAGATTGACCAGCTCGGTCACGATCTCAACGTTGGCCTTTTCGAGCGAACCGCTGCGGATCGAGCCATACCCGGTGCTGCCGGCGGTCGACTGCTGCGGAGACCCCGACGCCACCGATTCGGTGTACAGATTGCGTCCCCCCGCGACCAGACCAGATGGGTTGCGAAAGCGGGTGAGGGTGATGGTGCCAACGTCCTGCTGCGCGTTGTTGACCAGCACGGTGACGACACCGGTGGTGCCGATCGACACCTGGGTGGCGTCGTTGGGAATGGTGATGCGCGGCTCGAGGTAGTAGCCATCGGGTGTGACCAGATTGCCATCGCCATCGGCGCGGAAGTCGCCGGCACGGGTGTAACCGAGCGAACCGTCGGGCAGCGTCACGGCGAAGAAGCCGTCGCCCTCGATCGACATGTCGGTCTCATTGCCGGTGACCTCGATGTTGCCCTGGGTGAAGATGCGCGGAGTCGAGCTGAGCTTGACGCCGTGTCCGATCTGGGTGCCGGTCGGGTTGCGACCCTGATCGCTGCCCTTGGTACCTGGAGCCGACTGGATCTCGTAGAACAGGTCCTGGAAGTTGACCCGCTCACGCTTGAAGCCGGTGGTGTTGACGTTGGCGATGTTGTTGGCGATGACGTCGACGTTGGTCTGCTGGGCGACCATGCCGCTCGCGCCGGTCCAGAGTGCTCGGGGCATAAGGTGCTCCTTCGTTGGTTTTAGGCGCCGCGCAGCAGATCACTGAAGCCGCGACCGGTTTCATCGTGCTGACGCATCGCCTTTTGCGCCGCATCGTAGCGGCGTTGGATCGAGATCATGGTGACGAGTTCCTGCACCGAATCGACGTTGGCATGCTCGATCCAGCCCTGGCGCACGCCGAATTGGCCGCTGGTGACGTCGGTCTGCGCCTGATCGCCGGGTTCGAAATAGGTCCCATTCCGGGCCCGCATCGCGGTGGGATTCGGGACGGTCACCACCCGCAATTGGTCGATGAAGGACTCGACTGGGGTGCCCTTCTCGTCTCGGGTCTGCGAGTAGACGCGCCCGCTCTGGTCGACGACCACCTGATTGGCCTCGGGCGGGATGAGGATCGGACCCGCCTGACCCTCGACCGCCCAGCCATCGTCGGTGACGAGACGGCCCGCGGCATCGGTCGAGAAGTGCGCGCCGCGGGTCAGCGCGAGTCCCCCCTGGGGGTCGCGAACGCGATAGAATCCTTCGCCGGTAAGCGCAAGGTCGAGCGGCGCATGGGTCTGCTCGAGCTTACCCTGACTAAAGGAATGATAGACGCCGGTGACGCCGATCTTGCCAATGCCCCCGTTGTTGGCATCCAACACCTGCGCGAAGTCCTCGCGCAGGGCCACTTCCTTGCGATAGCCAGGGGTCTGGACGTTGGCGAGATTGTTGGCCACCGATTCCAGCGCCCTGGACTCGGTGATCATCACATTGGCGGCGGCGTAGACTCCAGAAGGCATTGCGAACCCCTTCCGACCCTCGGTGGCGATGTGCAGGAAGTGCACATGCCGGCCCGGAGAGCCCCGGTTAGGGGTCGTATCGCAAGTAGGATGCCAATGGGCGGGGCAGGACGCACACGGACTGGCTGGAGCGAGAGCCGCTTCGGTCCATTACGCTTTCTAAAGTCGATCTGCTGCCCGGCGTCAGGTTAAACCTAACGCCTGGCCACGGTCAATCCGCGAAAGGGTAGATCGAGTATCCATCTGGGAGTTCCTTCAGATCGCGCATCCCGTCGGCCAGCACCTGAGGGCGGTGGTCGCCAGCGATACCGAGGAACGGGCAACAGCCGCCAGCGAGTGCCTGCATCACCCGCTGCTGCGGATCGTCAGGATCAATCCAGCGCAAACGGCCATAGGCCAGGTAGGGCTCGAGGTCAAAATCCCAGATGTCGTTGGCGATGATCGAGGCGGATTCCCCCCTTTCGTTCTTGAACCAGTGCTCCCTGCGCAGCCACTGTTGATGCAGACGCACCGGTGGGATCAGGTCGCTCGACCAGTAGCTGATCACCCAGGCCCGATCCGACGTTTCAAACTTGAGCTGCGTCACCACTGCGACCATGCCAGGCAGCCGCAGCAGGCGTGGAACCACGAATGGTGCATCAGGCCCAGGTATGACCTCTTCGCTCGCTTCGCTCGGCGACCTCCCTCCCAGGTTCAAGGCCCCGAGATGGATCTTGTAAGCGCGTGGGGCCGTCGGCTCGGTTATCGTCTCCAGCGGGTTCGTGTGCCACCATGGGCCGTCGACGCCGAACGGATCGAAAGCCCGTGTGAAGGGAGCGCCAGAGAACGGGCAGCGGCCGAAGAGCCGGCGGGGAAGGCGATCGCCATATTCGCCGAGCAACGCATAATACGCTTTACGGAGACGCTTTCTGACCTTTGCAGTCGGCCCGAACCGTTTTTGATAAAGATCAGCTTCCGCGACCCTGATTTTCTCGACGAGCGCATCTCGCTGTTCACGTGTCAGATCGGACATTTCAGCACCTCTTGCAGATAAATGAGGCGGCAACGTCGCCCTCGTTGTCGAGACATATCACCCCGCCATGATTATGGAAACCAGCCGATCTCATTTTTTCCGGTTCATTCCATAAGACCCTTGTCACACTTACAGATCAATCGGCAAAGGGTTGATGGCGATGCCGTCAGAAAGCGAGCCATGGCCCCTCTGTCAATCCGCAAAGGGGTTGATCGGGGATCCGTCCGGGAGTTCTTCCAGATCGCGCATCCCGTCGGCCAGCACCTGGGGACGGTGGTCGCCAGCGATGCCCAAGAAAGGGCAACTGCTACTTTCCGAGGCCCTCATAACCCGCTGCCGCGGATCAGCGGGATCGATCCAGAATAAACGACCATCAGCCAAGTAAGGAGCAAGATCGAAATCAAAAGGATCATTCGCGATGGTCCAGGATGCTTTACCTTTAGCATTCTTGAACAACAATTCCTTGCGAAGCCACGGCTGGTGGAGTCGAACAGGTGGAATTGACTCCTGAGACCAATAACTGATCACCCAGGCCATGTCCCCCTTCTCAAGGTCAAGCTGCATAATCACCGCAGCCATGCCGGGAAGGCCCAGCAAACGGGGCACGACAAATGGGGCATCCGGCCCCGGATACACTTCCTCGCCGACCTCGCCAGGATTACGTCCCATAAGGTTGTAACTGCCCAAATGAGTCTTGTGGTCACGTGGCGCTTCTGGCTCTTCGATTTTCAGCAAACAATCACGATGCCACCATGGCCCATCAAGTCCGTATGGGTCAATTGATCGCTCCAAGGGGGCGCCCGTGAATGGACTCCTTCCGAAGGCCCTTCTGGGTAAGCGATCGCCATATTCTGACAAAGTGGCATAATATTTCCCATCAAGCCGATTAGCCTCTTTCTCCGATGGCTCCTTGGTGTCATCATCCGGGTAAAGGCGTCTATCGATCTCAGCGAGGCGGACCAGCAATCCGTCTCTTTCATTTTTTGATAATGGCTTCATGCCTTACATCCTTTGCAGAGCAATGAATCAGCTACGTCGCCTGAACTTGATAGATAGGTAACCCCATGAGGGCCAGATCCGGCTGCCATCACCGAACAGCCTCGATAGGCTCAATAGTTACGACGCCGGCTCGATACTCGCCTATAATTGGCATACACATCGTAAATATCCGCTTGCGGGGGTAGACCGAGCTATGGAGACGAGATTTGGATTGAAGTATTCGGTTACGACTCGCCTGGCTCCCTCCTCTTGAGAAACATCCCTCTGAACCGGGGGAGAATGGTCTCTATTGACTCATTAAGCTTGGCAAGAAGAAGATGCCTGTCATGTCCTTCGTCCGTCCGGGCCCTAAAGCCTATCGCTCGATCGCAAGTGGCGTCGGGGTCCCCGCGATAGGGCCGATGCTGGCGGTGATCCACCACTGGCCGGGATATTCGAAACGGGCGAAGGTCCGGAGGTCGACCTCGAAGAAACCAACCAGCAGCCCGTCACGATCCGCGACATCCTCCGGGAAGAGAACGACATCGGCGAATGGGCAACTGGCCCGATGGACGAGCCCGTGTTTGAAAACCGCACAGATCGCCAAGCTTCGATGGAGGTGCTGGGGTAATATGGCGGCGATGGCCGGAGAAAGGCCGAAGCGTCCTGCAACAAGCACCGGCGAGGTTAGCTGGGCATGTTCCGGTACTCGGATCACGATATGCTCACCACGTCCGGGATTAATTTCCCGCGCGAGTCCCGGGTCGGTGGATGGATGATGCCTAGACAGGTTCGTCATTTGGCCTCACAAGACTTGTGAAACGAGTGTGTTTTCGTGGCGCCTGCACAAATTCAATCGTCACCGAGTTGGATTATTCCGGACCAAACTGCATATACACGTCATAGACGCCTGGTTTTGGCGGCAATCGCAAGGCGTCGACCAGATTCGGGTTGAACCACTCGGTTTGCCATTCCGTCCATGCAGAGAACGCCATCACCGACCAGCCTCGATGAGCTCAATAGTTACAACATTGGATCGATACTCGCCTAAATGGGCATACACATCGTAAATACCAGCTTGCGGGGGTAGCCCGAGCATGGAGACGAGATTCGGATTGAAGTATTTGGTTACGACTCGCCTGGCTCCCTCCTCTTTAGAAACATCCCTCTGAACCGGAGGGGTCACCATTCCCGGCTGCGCAATGGTGCCGCTAAAGCTGCGGTGAGTGGACCGTTCAACGGCGACGAAGGTGATCTGAAATAGGAAGTGACATCTCAATTCCATGAAATTGTAATCGAACGTGGCTGACCCGCAGACAATCATGTCGCCAAACGCATCAGACAATAGATCCCGCGATTGTCCGTCCGGCCTGAATTCGACCTTCTTCGGACCCGCAAGGAGGATTCCCCTGAACGAGAAGTCGCCCACTGCCGGCTGGGGGGTGCAGGGATAGGACTTAAAGCTGTTTGGCTCTACGTTGGCAAATTGGTCTGGCATGGCATTATTTCCCTGGTTATTGTGGCGAGTGCGACTGGTGCATGCGCACTGCGTCGCGAGAACAACCGTGACGAGCATTGAGAAAGCAAAACTACAAAAACGGCTCAATGCTTCTCCATCGATTGATTAAACCCGGTTTGTGAGAGGGAAATCGCAGACAGGTCAAGCTTTCTTACTCGCGGCTCGCAGTCTGGACAGAACGTTGCTGGGGCGGCATTGAGAGTAACGCCGGAGTACGCTCCATTGGCACCGAACATGACACACCCAGGCGCCCCACTCCAATAACCCCCTAAAAAAGTCGCACCTTTACTGCAGTGATTTCCCTGATGTGTATTGCCCGTGTAGTGGTTGGGCGACTTCTCGGCTGCCTTGCCAGTACCGTCAGAAACCATGCCAACCTTGTGCCCTACTTCGTGGTTTAAGGTATACTCCCGTGTCGCTGCATCCATGTCTTTCCAGAGGACGCGGCTGGCGATGGCAATTAAATTGATCGAAGTGTAAGCGAATCCATTGGTCCAGCCCTCTGCGGTTTTGACCTTTACCTCAAAGATAAATTCGCCTTGACGAGCTGAGGCCATCTTGCGCTTCACGGCGCCATCGACAACTGTTACTGAAATTTTCTTATAGCCTCCGTATGTAAATTCCTTGGGCCCGACAATTGAAATGCATAGTTCCGACCTGGGAACTGCTTCTGCGACCATGGCGCCTGTCGCAAGGAAGCCGACGTAGATATCAAGAAGCCAAGCCTGGGCTAGATCTTCTGCGTCGTCGAATCCATGCCAGAGATGCTGATCGATGTCGAGTTCTGCCTGCAATCCATCCCATGACCACTTACCAAGTTTTGAAGGCACGTTGGCAGCGAGGCGATGCCGAACTGTGGTCTCGCCAGAGCTTGCGATATATTTCACAAAGCAGATTCCAAACGAAAAGGGAGCGTACTTTGCAAGACTGTATTGTGCGCCGCATGCTCGGATAAATTGATCATGCTTGGCGTCGCCTTCTATTACCCCCATCAATGGTATATCACGCCCAGGGTCCTTGCTCAACATTTTTATAAAAACTTCCTTTTCTGGATTCAGAAAAGCGTCGTCCATGGTCGCCGTCGAATGCGCGATCATGCCCTTCATCGCCATCACTTGGTAATACAGCCGCCGCTTGACAATCACCTCCACCGGCGAATCTACTTCTTTGTCTTTGTGTATTGCTTGCAGCTTGTATTTATTACCCCCTGCAGCAGGCAGATGAACCGCTTTGTCGATTACCGATTCGGATTGGGCAGCGTTGCTCAGCACGCTGGTTGTTACCCGAGCACGGAATGCTTCGTTCCGATTGCGCTCGTCGTCGGAGTAGGTGGCAGCCGCGCCAATGGGGATCAGTCTCACTCGAAATTGCGAAGGCTTTGCCTTCTTGAAGGTGAACTTGAAGTGGATGGCGCCAAGGCGCTTCACGTCGTCGATCCCGTCACCTCTGAAGTCTGGCTTCTCATCCAGGTTCACCCACTGCTCGAGTTCAGGCATGGTCGTTCTCCGGCTTCAGATGATCTCAATGGATAGGAGTTCGTTGTCGTCATCGTCATCATCAACCGCTTTGGCCGGTGCGACCGGGGGCTGCATCAGCGGGAAGGGTGGGGTGTTGGGACCGCCGCCCTTGTTCTGCAGCATGAGGTCGAGTTGACGTGGCACGCTCTTCCCGTCGACCTTTACGTCGAAGGAATAGAGCACAAACTCAGCCTTACCCTTGTTGCAAGACGACACCACACCGCCAGCGCTGCCGGCTTCATCACCCGTGCTGGTGCTGAAATTAGAGCCTTGAAGCATGATTGGGTTGCCATCCATCTTAACCGTCGTGCTGCCCTGGGCGGTGTCTTTGGACATGGCGATGTTCGGATAAGGGATGGGGATGGGCCCCGCCGGGCTCGGCGTCTTGCAGACGTCAGGGAACGCCATGGCGATGCCGTTGCTATCCTTGTGGACCACGGACCGTTTGTTTACCGCGACGGTCAGGCCCATAGTGACTCCTTGCTGATGACGGCAGCCGCGCGGACGCCATCGTCGCACGCGGTCCAGGCGACGGCTGCAGGTGACGGCGACCAGCCGCGGTGGAAAGCCTCGCAGGCGAGGGCGATCTGAATGCCGCCCGAGGCCGCGCCAACGTCGCCAAGGCAATCCGCGGGGTGGGTCAGACGATGCGGCGGCCAGCCCAGACGCGTCTGGGCAACCCCCCAGTCGTAATGCCGCCGGGCACTGCCGTTGAGATCGCAGAGCACCCACCGCCGAGCCACCTCGGCGTGGTCGGCGGCGCTGATCGCACGGAGGGCCTCGGTCAGTCCCGAGCCGCTCGGCATGCGCAGGTCATCGACCACCGGTTCGCGGGCCGGTGTCCCCACCAGGATTACCGCCCGCGCCCTCGCAGGGGTATCGGTCCGCAGTTGCACGAGCAGCGCCACCGCCCCTTCGCCAGGGATGAAGCCATCGGGAGAGCGTTCGCTGCGGACCATGCCGGCACGATCGAGGGCGCGTAGGCGTCCGACCTCTACCAGCGAATCAACGCATACGATCAGCGCCCGGTCAGCCCCACCGGACGAAAGCTGTTCGCCAGCCGCGGCGAGGGCGGTGAAAGCGGCGCAGTGTCCGCCTGGCACCGCGGCAACGTCGAGGTGGGTCTGATAGGCCGGCGGCACCTTCGGCTCCCTGATCTCGAGATCCGCATCACGGTGCCACCAGGGACCATCGAGGCCGAATGGATCGAAGGTATGGCGGAACCAAGCGCGGGTGAACGGGCACCGGCCAAAGAGCTGGCGCGGGAGACAGGCCGTGTACTGGTCGAGGAGTCGACCGAACTTCTCGTCCATCTGGGCTTGAGCTTTCTCCGACCGGCTGGAGCCATCATAGCGCATGTCACGATTTGAACGCATTCTCGCTATCAATTCATCGCGTTTTTCACGGTCCATGCGTTGATCTTCCGACGGTAAGGAACCTTGATGTATTCCGTTCATCGTCCTGATGACCTCTCGGGAGCGAGTTCAGAGCGCCATTCAGTCGGAGAACGGATCTACAACGCTGCCATCCGGTAAGTTGCTTAACTCGCGCTCGCCGTCGCTGATGATTTGCGGGAGGCGATCACCGGGCAATCCCACGAAGGGGCACGCCCGACCGTCCGCCGGACCGAGGACCTTGTGGTCCCGGTCAGCGGGATCGATCCACCGCAACCGACCGTCGGCAAGGTACGGCGCAAGATCGAAGTCCCAGGTGTCATTCGCAATGGTCCAGGACGACTTGCCTTTCGCATTCTTGAACCAGTGCTCCTTGCGAAGCCACGGCTGATGGAGGCGCACAGCTGGAATGGACTGCTGGGACCAGTAGCTGATCACCCATGCTCGGTCCCCGACCTCGAGATCCACCTGCATGATGACCGCGACCATGCCGGGCAGCCTGAGGAGTCGGGGGATGACGAAGGGCGCATCGGGCCCCGGTTGCACTTCCTCGCCCGCTTCGCGGGGCGTGCGGCCCATGAGGCTGTAGCTGCCAAGGTGAATCCTGTAGGCGGAGGGGATTTCCGGCTCTTCAATCCTCAGGAGGTAGTCCTTATGCCACCAGGGACCATCGAGACCAAAAGGATCGATTGCCCTCTCGAACGGCATGCCGGTGAAAGGACATCTTCCGAGGATCCGTCTGGGCAGCCGGTCCCCATATTCTGCCAGAGTTGAGTAGAATTTCTCCTCGAGCCGAGCAGTAGCCTTCTCAGATGGCTCCTTCGCGTCGTCATCGGGATAAAGGCGGGCATCGATCTCGGCGAGTCTAGCGAGCAGGTCGTTGCGCTCGGCGCGAGAAAGTGGTTTCATGTTCCGCATCCTTTGCAAAGCAGGGATGTCGCCACATCGTCGGCGTTTTCAAGGCAGACCACGCCACCCGGGCCGGCAACGACCGTCAGCGGCGAGTCTAGAACATTCATCGGATCCCTTCCCTTGATGGCCTTGATTGATTTTCCGTAGTTCTTGGTCTTGAGCGCGTCGTCCACCTCTTCCGCCATGTCGAAATCATGATACTTCTCCGGTTCTTTCTCTTGCGAGGAGGCCCACTGCGCTTGAGGCCCGTGCTGGATGGCATCCCATTTCAGCTTCTTATTGACGGCACGTTTCAGCTCCTCAAAACCGACCGAGTCTTGGTCGACGACAGGACAGTCCATGCCATATCCCAGGACCTGGAAAAGGTCGTAGTCACCCGTCATCCACTTGTTTGTCCTTCTTGTACTTTTTCTCCGTGGCCAGGAGGGGCTGGATGTACTTCGTGCGACCGCTCTCATCGTATCCCTCCGGGGCGCCAACGATTCCGACATACGCCACGGCCTGAGGGGGATACTTCCCCTTGCCTGCCGAAAGCTTCTTGGCGTTCGCGTCGAGCCATGCTTGGACGGATGCAAGGTGACTCTTTCCAGGGCGGTCGACGATTGTAGTGGCATGGGAAGCCGAATGTGGCTTCGGTTGATGCTAGGCGCGAATCCAGGGAGCGCACTGCCCTCGAACCTCGGCGAGGGCTGGGCTACAGATCCCGAACGTAGGCGACTTTGAGCGACTGGAGAGCGAGATCCGGGCAGAGCGGTGGCCGCTCGCGCACGGCCAACCCGTGCCGGCCCGCCAGGCGCAGGAGCGCCAGGCCGGGAATGTGCAGGTGCCGCCGGGCAAAGATGCCGTCATCCTCAATCTCGCCACGTGCCCGGCTGGCGCGAAGTTCCTCGTCGCGCGCGACCATCAGGTCATCGAAGGCGGCATCGAAGCCGCGCTGGTCGCCCGCTGCGATCGCTGTCAATACCGACAGGGTCGGGTCGGCATCGCCATCCAATGCCGTGGCAAAGTCCGCGAGAGCGGCTTCTGCTTCGGATGCGGGCACGCCGGGCAACAAGGCCATGAGGGCCATGACGCCGGCAAAGTCGGATTTGTACTCGTTTCGGCTGAACCAGGTTCGCGGGGTGCCTGCCGCGACTTCGCCGGCGATATCCCAAGCCTCGGCGGCGATCGCATCCTGAAGGGCGGGAGCTGAACGGCTGGCACAGCGACGCCAATCCGGCCGCCCTTCCATGGCGGAGGTGCGCCGCAGGAATGCCGCCCGGGCGCAGCCGCTGCGGGTCAGATTGTGGGCATACCTATCGTAATCCGCCCGCCCGAGCAGGAGCAGCGTCGCGAGTACGCGCAAGGTTCCCGAAGCGCGTTCGGTCAGCTCGCCGAGGGCCGAGAGGGCGCCATCCTCGATGCTGGCCGAGTAGAACGCAGCCTCGTACACCAAGGCTTCAATACTGGCTTTGATCTTCATGTGTAATTATTTTATTAAGTTTAATGGAATTTATTTTTTTGATTAACCAAATTAATGCATATGCTACCGTGCTACATTTCCGGATACGCCGAAGCTGGCACCCAGCGGATTCCAAGAAATCCGGCGCCGCTTATTAATTCAGCCAATTTCTTGCGAACCACAACCGGTCTCACAAGTCCGCTTAGCCGAAAAATGCTTACTTCACTAGGAACTCTATCGGAATTTATTATAAGTTTGTCAACATCGTCGATGACGGTTTTGTCGAAAGAGCAGTATCGGGCACCGCTCGCACTAACATCGAGCGCATGGCGAAGTGGATGCGGATTTATAATAGAATATTCACGGCTGGAAATTTTACCCCTGTGATCCTTGATATTAATTGGCAGGTACTCGACGCCCACGCACGGAACACTTCGCATGAAGTCACGCAGTTGCGGCGATATGATGGCGAGGGTGCTGAAATTGTCGACCACGTCGAGCAAACCCATGTCGTAGGGATTATTTGCGTCCATATCACAGGTGACCTCACCCCAGCCTTCTGCCAGAGGAACCCCTTCGAAGAGGTCCCAAAATCGCTTGACCCCCTCTGGTCGTTCGAGGCTGGCCGAGTTCTCCCTGTGCATGGTGGACCATACAAAAAATTCATCAACCATGGCTATTTACCCCCGATCGCGGTTACTAGTTGCTTGAATTTTTTCGTATGCTTGTTGCTAAAGGATATATCGATTGTGAGCGTCAAGGCCACCGAATCGGCAGCCATGGAGAAGGGAAGAATCCATTCACGGTATGTGGGGTCACGCGCCGCTCGGTTCCAGGCAGCATGGGTGCCGCCCTGACGGCTCCCGCGATTCCTGAGAACAGAGCGCCACTTCCGTGCCAGCGCATTCAGATTTTCGGCTATTGCAGAGGTGGACAATTCACAATTCTTATTCTCGATATTTTTTATAAACATATCCATTGTGTTTCCAATTTCACGTCCAATCTGACTGCGATATCCGCCTGTATTATTATGGTGGATATCATGATGCGGGTGATTCTTCCAGCTCGGTGGTGCGCTCAGCTCTCGGATGCTGTACCATTTGAGGGTATGTCCGAATTTCGGCAACGCGATCATGTTGATCGACGCATTGATGCACCACTCGGTCTGCATGAGAATCTGATGGAGCTTCTCCCCGCTCTCCCCCTTCGGCCGTTGGTTCATGGATTCAACACAGAGGATATGGTGTGCCTCCAGGCCGAACATGCGGCCGCGGCTGCCCTGCACGATCTTCCACTCCTCCCGCACCGCCTTGCAACAATCCTGGTAGTCATTCTTTTTCCCGCAGGAGCAGACTCTGGTCGAGCAGAATTTGCTCGCAGCCGAGGGAAAGACGTGTTTCTCGTCGGCCATCCCTAGCCCCTCCCGATTCGCTGCATAAGCAACGACATACGTCCGCCGGTGTCGCCTGCGCATATCATCAAGCCCGACTCGGCCTTGGCGCTGCCCCGGGCATGCCCATGCAGAAAAAACAACAGTGCGAGGAACCCAGAACAGGCCCCGGTGTCGCCGAAGGCGGCGGCCGGGGTTTCCTCCGCGGTCACGAGCCTTCCCTGCTGGGCCAGGAACGTTCTCGCCGCTGCCAACTGCGCGAAGCGGAATGGTTCGCCATTGAGGTCCGAGAATAGCCAAAGAGGCGTCTGGCCGGCAACGTCGACCAGGACAGCGCGCAGGCCGTCGGGTACGGCTCGCGGGGCCGGAGAGCGCCACGCTGGTCGCGGGGATTCGACCTGCGCATGGATGGTGAAAGCATAGGTTTTACCGGCATCTCCTTCGCGAGCCAACGCGACGAAGGCTGCGGCTTCTCCGGGCATCACCCCATCGCTGTGGCGGGCGCTTTTCAGACGGCCAGCCGCGGTCAGCCAGTCGATGGAAGCCTCGTCGACGAGGGAATCGATAGCTCCGATGATCGCCAGATCGATTGTTCGACGAGCGAGCGCTTCGCCAGCGCGTGACAAGGCTTCACCAAGTCCGATCGGCCCCTGCACGACGTGCTCGGTCGTGATCATCGGGACACCCAGGGTCTGGACGATAGCGCGCGCGATCGCGGCGTGGTCCGGCCCGTCGTCGGAGTCTTCGCTGGTAAGCGCTCCAGCCGCGATGGCCTCGCTGTCACGTAGACGGTAGTCCGAGGTGACGAGGAAGAGACCGACACGAGCACCGAGGTCAGGAAGGTTCCGCCGGAGGTCCGCCGCCGCGCGTTGGGCCAGCATAACCAGCCTGCCCGTACCCTGGAAGCCGTCGCCTACCTCCGGCACGATATGAGCAACGATCGGATCCGGATTCCCCTCAGCATCGAATCGCGGCGGATCGAGCAGAGGCCTCGACCGCGAAAGCCTCGCCCTGGCCGCAGCGCATGCCTGCGCTGCTCCACCGAGTGAAGACGACAGTCCCACGCCATGCACGGCCAGCGTAAGGCTCACGCCCGGTCCTCGGCGGCGGGCGTCACTTGGGCTGGTCGCATATCAGGCATCTGGGTTTGTCCGTCAGCGGCACGGCAGGTGCCGGTCCCTGGAGCACCGGCCCTGGCGGAGTATTCTTGTCATTATGCAGCATCATGTCGAATGCCCGGGGGACCTGCTTCCCTTCGATCATCACGTCCATCGACCACGAGATGAATTCGGCCTTGCCCTTGATCTTGTTCGAGGCGACTCCGCCGCCAGCGGTGCCACCCTCGTCACCCGAACTCACCATGAAATTCGAATCCTTGACGCAGACCGGATTGCCATCGACCGAGACGGTCTTGGCTCCCTTCGTCGTATCCGATGACTTGGCCAGGTTCGGATAGGGGATCGGTATCGGACCTGCTGGTGACGGCGTCTTGCACACGTCGGGGAAGGCGGCGGTAATCCCTCCACTGTCCTTGTGAATGACTGTGCGGCTGTTGACGGCGGTGGTGACCCCCATTGTTCAGCCCTGCCCCGCGGTCATGACGTCAACGTCATGCGGCATGCCTTCCGAGGCGGCAATGATGATGGTGTCCACTTCGAGCGGTCCTTCGTTCAAGAGGAAGGTCGCGCGCCAGACCAGGCTAACCTGGGTCTGGCCGGCGTCGATGATGACGGTGTCCAGACGGCAGCTGGTGGTCAAGTCACCACCCATCCGCCGCACCACCCGGATATCTGGAGATGGCTGGTTGGGCAAGGCGAATGCCAAGTCACCGTCAGCATGGACACCCTGGACGAGACATAGCTCATCCCCACGCAGCCAACCATCAATGGTGGTCAGACCGGTAGCCCCCGCGCAATGGAAGCGCGGATCGAAGTCCTCAGGAAGGTCCGGGCAGCATTCATCCAACCAACGCTGGTCGTATGTCCCCGCTTGCGCGGCTCGCGGCATCCAGCCTGAGTCGACGAATCCGAACCCGGCCGGGGTCACTGGCTTGGCCCATGAACGCAGCGGATCCTTGGGATCCTCAAGGTTGGGAAGGTGTACCCCCTCAACGAATTTCGCACCGCGCCCACGATAGCCGCGACCAACGGGGTTGCGCCCATCGAACGTGTGGCGCAACGGGTCGAGATCACTGCGATCCCAGCCACCGAATGCGTGCTCCCAGGTCAGCGGTATCCGCTCGAATGGCAGCGGGTCCGAGATCCCGATGCCGAAAAGGCGCTTGACGAAATGGCGATCGCCGACGACCCGGACCGACTTGGCCAAGCCCCCGATGGCGAGCGAAACCATGCCTTCCGTGGCCCCGACACGCGAGGCGCAGGCGTGGCCGATCAGCACGACATCGGTGGCCGGCTTGAGCGGCACGAGATCGGGAGCGAGGCGGGGGCTGGAGATGCCAGGTTCGCCGAACCAGGTGCCCTCGAGCACGAGCGGAGGCTGCGGCGAGACGGCAATCAGGCGCCCCTCTCGACCGATGGTCCACGTGGCTTTGACGGCAACCGTCAGCCCCTGCCGGCCATGCCCGTCGGGGCAGAACACGGGCAGATGGGCGAAGCCGGTGCGGTCTTCGACTACCGGAACCATCCGTCCTCCTTGAGGCGGCGTTGACGATGAGCTGGCGCGTCCACCGGGAAGAGCCCACCACCAGCGAGCGCAGCGATTTCATAGGCGGCGCAGCGGCGCAGCGGCTGCGCGCCGCCATCAAGCAGTCGCCGGCACGACTCCGCCGTGACCGGTTGGCCCACCAGGACGCGCCCCTCGATCGTCAGCCTGGCTTGGTGCCGGGTCCACCAGACCCGCACCCGCGCGGGATCCAGCCAGGGCAGATCGCGATCAGCATCGAGATCCACCCGCGGATCGGCCGGATCATCGCTGGGCCCGTCATCGGCACCTGGGAGCGGCTGGCCGAGCAGGCCGTCGCGAGCGGCCTCGGCGCCGCTGAGCGCGGAAAACGCCCAGCCCGCATGGCGGGCGAGGAGTGGATCATCAAGCGCATCGAGCAGTCGCTCGACCGCCGTGCTGTCGGCGCGTTCGACCGCGGCGGTGATTTCGTCACGAGGCCCCAGTACCGCCGCGCACCACGCACGCGCGCGCGCGGCTGGCGTGCGACGCAACAGCACAGCCCGCGACGCCGCATCGTGCTTGGCGACGGCTTCGAGATGGTCCAGCGCCTGACCCTCCAGCAGGCCAAGCGACCACGCCGCTGCAGCGCGTTCGACCGGATCGGCGTCAAGGTGCCGCCGACAGTGGTCGAGGCTCTCGTGCCGACCGCAGGCGCCGATCGCGCGCAGGGCACCTGCACGCACCGCGGGTGATGGATCCGCGAGCGCCGCCTGGATCAGCCCTGGATCGACCCCACGCACCGCGACCGATCCGTCGAGTGCCGCCAGGCGCCCAACGCCTCCCCAGGTCCACAGCCAGGCCACGGCAGCGGCCCGCGCCGAGTCGGGCAACCAGGCGACGGCGGCGACGACCGCAGGCGCCACCGCCGGATTCCCCTCGAGCGCGGCGCGGAGGGCATTGCGGCGATCGGGCGCATCGACCACCAAGGCCAACCACGCCATGGGGAATGCCTCCGCGGGCCGCGGCTGCGAGGCCTGAAGCGCCATGCCGTGCGCCCAGCCGCGCTCATCACCGATGAGCAATCCATCGAGATGCGCCAGGATGCGATCGTCGAGATCGGCCAGGCTCTCGTGGTCGTGCGCTGTGCCGGCCACCGCCGTCTCACGCAGGTGCCAGAGGAAGGATGCCTCCTCGGCGTGCTCGGCCAGGATGTCCATCGCGACAGCCATTAATTGATGCGGACGGCCGCGCCCTTGATGGCGTTCACGCCGGTGGACTTGGATGCCACGTAGGCACCGTCGATGACGATCTTGCCCTGCTTGGTCAAGGTGATGGTCGCCTCGCCACAACGCAGGACGAGCCCGTCCAACGCCTCGAGTTCCAGGCGCGCAGGAACGGCGCCGGAGGCTGTCTCGACGGCACGGTCGGCGACCACGCCGATGATGATCGGGGTGCGGTGATCGCCGCGATCATCAACCACCAGGACGTCAGCCGTGGCGGCCAGGGCTTGGCGGAGCATTACTCCGGTGACGCCAGCCAGGACGCGTGCCCGCTCGATCCGGCCTTCGACCATAATCCACGCCGAGCCGTCAGGGTCGATGCGGGCAAGGGCTACCGTGCGGGCGATGGCGGCGATGGCGGGGTCCATGGTTCAGTTCTCCGCGATCTTCTGGCCCTTGAGCACCACGTTGCCACTGCCTTTGACCGTGATGTTGGCGCCTTCGATGACGATGTCGCCGTTCTTCTTCATGATGATCTTCGCTGAACCGACCACGAACTGGATCATCTCTTCGGCTTCGATGCTGATCTTCTTGGCCTTGATCGAACGGTCCTGAGTTGCCTGGTCGTGGTGGTCCTTGGCGACAACGACCTCAAATTTTCCCCCGACATTCAACTTCCGATTGCCGCCGACCGTCTCGTATTTGTACGCGCCCACCTCCTCGGTCTTCGATGCGACGACCGTCTCGTTCATCGCCGCACCGACACTGACCTGGTAGGCCGCCCCGATGGTCAGCATCTTCGCGGCACCGATCGTCTCTTCACTGGCAACGCCGACCGTTTCAGATTTGTTGATGCCGATGGTGGTCGATTGGTTGCGACCGACATCTACGTTGCGGTCACTGCCCACGGTCTGGGTCAGGTTGGTGGCGATGTCGTGCGTCTCGTTGTTGCCGACGACGAGGTGGTGATCCTTGGTCGCCGTCAGCGAAATCTTTTCGCCCCCCTGGACATCCTCGAAACGCAGTTCGTTCTTGCCCGCCGTGCGGATCACCGCCTGGGTGTGGGTGGCGTCGGTGATCAGGCTGGGGTGATCGGGGTTGGGCACCGCGGCGGCGATGATCGGGCGGTCGGGGTCGCCGTTGACGTGGGTGATCAACACCTCGGCGCCCTTGTGAAGCGGGAAGTGGATGCCGTGGTCGGTACCGCCGTAGGGCTGGGCCATGCGCATGGCGCGCGAGGCCTTGCCGTCGGCGTGATCGCCGCGCTCGAAGGGCAGGCGCACGCGGTAGCGGCCCTGGGCGTCGACCTCGGCGTACTGGCCGCTGGTGGTGCCATCGATGGTGGCGTTGATCACGCCGGCGATCTGCGGCCGGTCGCTGGACAGTTCGGAACGGTATTCGATGCCGGTGGGGATGGCCGTGAAATGGTTGCGGTAATGACGACTGCCGGAACCGCCCTTGCCGCCGACGTGCTGGGTCCCAGCGTGTTCAATCCCGACCAGCAGGAACTCCTTCGCCTTGCCGGGTACGGTTCCGTCAATGGTGAAGATATGGCCCGAGCGGAAGGCACGCTGATCCGCCGAACCGTGGTAGACTAAGCTGCGGCACTTCAGTTCCTCGGCGCGCATGGTCGCCAGCTTGGCCCCAGCATCGCCGTCGGGATAGTGTTCGCCGAACAGATAGGTGTCGTTGCCGACGCCCTCGTTGGCGACCACCGCCTTGGCGGTCAGGTCCTGCCCCGGCTGACGCCAGTTCCAGTCGCGCAGCACCACCTCGCCGGGTACCAGGCGCTGATGGAGGGTGAACGCGTCGACCACCTCCTTCTTGAACCATTCCTCGGCCGACTCGCCGCCGCCGGTGGCGCGTGGCAGGTAGGGGATCGTGGATGCGCCCTTTGTGAATTCGGGGAACGCCTGCTGTTGGTCGGCGATGACCAGTTTGGTCGCCTTCTCGTCGTGGACGAAGAAGTAGAACATGCCCTCGCGCTCCATCAGTCGGGTGATGAAGGCGAGGTCGGACTCCTGGTACTGGACGGTGTGCTCGCGCGGGGTGTAGGCGCCCTTCAGGCGGAATTCGAATCCGTCGCCCGGGATCTTGGCGTCGTCGAGCACCGCGGTGATGATCTGGACCACGCTCTTGTCGACGAAGACACGGGTCCGGCGGCCCATGCCCAGGGACCACAGCCGCGGCACCAGCACGGCGCGGTAGGTGGAGGTGTGTTCGCCCTGACCGCGCGCCTCGAACTCGGCGAGGGTGCCGTGGATCCAACAGGTCTGCTTGGCATTGCGCGACTCGCCATGCTCGATGCCGAGGGCGGCGTCCTGTTTCATCACCGCGATCGCCTCGAGCGGCGATGTGCCGTCGAGCACCAGGTCGATCTCGTAGCGGAAACAGTGGGAGATGCTCTCGCGACCGGTGAATCTGGTCACGCGCAAGCGCTCGGCGCCAGCCGCCGAACTCGTGAAGTGGATGACATCGTCGTCGTGCTGCACGCAGGGCTCACTGGGTTCGGCGTTCGAAAGACCACCACCCGAGTATTCGGTGAGTGTTGATAGGTTGGTTGTTTGCAGGAGTCAAGCTGCCCCTGCGTTGAGCGGCGCATCAGATTGATCATGAATTTCCTGCTTTCCCTTCATATCCGGTGTCGGCAGCGAGGACCTAGCACCCGGCCGGGAGAAAGGCCTTGAACCCAGCCACTGGCATGCAACCTCCGACCGTTCATATGAACCCCCTGCAACAGTCCTTGCGTCAGATGGTCGGGTGTGTGGGAGTGGCAGTCCTGATCGTCGCGGCCGGCGCGCTCATGACCGGATGCGGATCGGCCAGCGCGCGCGTGCGCGGCGTCGCCCCCCTCAACCTCAATGACAACAACGAGTCGACCCCGGTCGACGTCCGCTTCTTCCAACTCGCCGACGACGGCACCTTCCGGCGCACCACCTTCGATGCCCTGTGGGTCGACGCCGCCAAGGCGCTCGGCGGCGATCTGCTCGGCACGCCCGTGGTGAAGACGGTGTTCCCAGGCTCGCGCGGCGACCAGCCCACGGAGATCGCGCTCGGCAAGCTTAGTGGCAAGACCAAGTTCATTGGCGTCATGGGGCTCTACCGCCGCACCGATGGCACCGACCGCCGGATCCTCGTGCTGCCGATCGACCGCATCGGCAAGGACGTGATCGAGGTAAGCGGCTATTCGGTCGCGCTCAGCACCGAAGGCACCCCGGCGGACGGCGGCAAGGCCGCGTCGAATCAGCCCGGCGCCGCTCCCACCAAGACCGCCACCGGCGGCGGCTGAGCCTCCGGAGCCCACGGTGGATGCGCACAAGATCCTGTGGCACGAGGGGATGTTCCTCTCGCCCCAGCACTTCCAGCATGCTGAGCGGCATGCCGACCGGCGCTTCGCCCAGGTGGTGCGCGCGCTCAGTCCGCACAGCTGGGGACTCAGCGCGCTGACCATCGATCGCCGCGCACTCGCCGCTGGCGAATTCGCCCTGCTCGCCGCTGAAGGCATCATGCCCGACGGCCTCGCCTTCAGCCTGCTCGTCGCCGACGAACTGCCCGCTTCACGCCCGCTTGCGCCGCATCTCGATACCCGCCGCGACCGCTGCGGCGTGCACCTCGCCGTGCCGTCGCATCGCCCGGGTGGCCTGGCCTCAAGCGACAGCGGCGAGATCGACGGCCGGCATACCCGCTTCCGCCGTCGCATCGCCGAACTGGCCGACGAGAATCCCGGCGGCAACCCGCGTCAACTGGCGCTGGCCGCGGTCAACTTGCGCGTGCTGTTCGACGGCGAGCCGCTTGACGGGCACACCACGCTCAAGATCGCCGAGGTCGTGCGCGGGGCGAACGGCGTCTACGAGATCGCCGACGACTGCGTCCCACCGGTGCTGACCTTGGCCGCGGCCCCCAACCTGATCGCCTGCGTGCGACGCATGGCCGAGATCCTGGTCGGGCGAAGCACGGAAATGGCACAGCAACGGCGCAGCCGCACCAAGGGTCTGGTCGAGTTCTCGGTCTCCGAGATCGCCACCTTCCTCATGCTGCACACCATCAATGGGCAGATCCCGCCTCTGCTGCACGCGCTGGCGCGGCCGCAGGTGCATCCCGAGACGGTTTTCCTGCAGCTCGCCAGCCTCGCCGGCCACCTGTGCACCTTCTCGGACGCCGGCCACCCCAAAGACGTGCCCGAGTATCGCCATGACGAGCCGATGGCCTCGTACAAGGAGCTCGAGGCGCGCCTGCGCGGCCTCCTCACCACCGTGATCCCGACCCGCTACACGCCGATCCCGCTCACCGCGCAGAGCGAGCGCGTGCAGTCCGGCACCATCCCCGAGCAGGTGATCGAAGGCGCGCGCATCTATCTCGCCGTGCACACCACCATGACCGCCGACCGCGTCCTGCGCGAAGTCCCGCTCAAGGCCAAGGTCGCCTCGGCCGGACGCATCGCCGCCATCACCGCCCAGGCCATGCCCGGCATCCGGCTGACCTATCTGGCGGTGCCACCCAGCGAGATCCCGACTCAGCCGGGCGGCACCTATTTCGAACTCGATCCCACCAGCCCCGAGTGGGCGGCGGCGATCAAGACGCGCAGCCTGGCGATCTACCTGCCGCCCGAATTCAGCGAAGCGCGTACCGAATTCCTGGCGGTCAAGGAGTGATGCGATGAGCGCGACCGCCCCCAGCCCCGGCCAGGGTGCCCTGGCCGATCTCGGTGTCGAATTGGTCAAGCTCGCGGCGTCGCTCGACACGGTCGGCGGCGAGGCCGAGGATCTGCGCCTGCGCTGCGACCAGCTGCTCAGCGAGTATGTCGCCAAGGCCCAGCGTGCCGGCCTGCCGCTCGACCTGGTCGAGTCGGCGAAGTACGCGTGGGTGGCGCTGATCGACGAGCGCGTCCTCTCGTCCAACCTGGCGCTGCGCGAAGCGTGGCTGGCCAATCCCCTGCAGATGAAGCACTTCGACAGCTTCTCGGCGGGCGAGGATTTCTACACCCGGCTTGACACCTACCGTCACGGCGCTGATCCGCGTCGCCTCGACGTGGTCGAGGTCTATCACGTCTGCCTCGCGCTCGGTTTTGCCGGGAAGCTCGGCAGTGATGGGCGCGGCCAGGAACGGCGGCGCCTGCTCATGGACCAGCTCGCGAACGAGATCGCCGGCGCGCGCGGCGTCGACCCGGCTCAGCTGGCATCCGCCTGGCAGCCGCGCGGAGAACCATCGGCAGCCGTCGATCCCAAACGCTGGCGCGGCATCCCAGTGTGGGTCGTGCCGTTCGCCGCCGCCGCGGCGGTGGGCGTGGTATGGCTCGCCCTTTCGGCGTGGGTCGGCATCTCGGTCGACGGTTTCACCCGTGATTTCCCGGTACGCTAATGAAACGCTGGCTCCCGCTCATCCTGCTCGTCGTCGTCGTGTTGGCGGTGTGGATCATCGGCGAACTGGCCCGCCAGGCGCTTTCCACGCGCATGATCGGCAGCGCGATCGCCTTGGCCCTGTTCGCGTTGTGGTACCTCGCAGCGTGGCTGATCGATCGCCGCGCCGCGGCGCCGCGGCCGGCGACCAGCGCCAGCGATGGGGCGGCCAAACCGGCGGTGCGCGTGCTCGAAAACCAGTGGCGCGAAGCGCTGGCCTCGCTGCGCCAGGCGCACCCGCGCAGCGCCGAGCAGCCGTGGTACCTGGTGGTCGGTGCGCCCAATTCGGGCAAGACCAGCCTGCTGCTCGATGCCGGCATCGGCTTGGCACCGGTCGCCGGTGCCGGCCCGGGCGAGGCACGGCCGACCTCGACCTTCGCCTGGTGGCGCAATGACGAGTCGCTGTTCATCGACACCGCCGGTCGCTACACCGCCGACCCGCGTTCTCGCCCGGAGTGGCTGGCGCTGCTGCGCCAGCTGCGCGCCGCGCGTCCGGATGCTCCGCTTCAGGGCGTGATCGCCTGCGTGCCGGTCGGCGACCTGATCAAGAAGGGCGAGTCGGCGATGGCTGGCGAGGCCCAGGGCCTGCGCGAGCGGCTGGATGAACTCACCGCGGAACTGGGCGTGGCGGTGCCGCTCTATGTGGTGTTCACCAAGTGCGATGCGCTCGGCGGCTTCAAGGACTTCTTCGCCGATGCCGGGCGCGGCGAGAAGGAACAGGTGCTCGGCTATACCCACCCGTGGCAGGCGCCCTCCACGGATCTCGGCGCCGCCTGCGCCGAGCAGAATCGCAAGCTGTTCACCGCGCTGCAGACCCGGCGCCTGCTTGCCCTCGGCAAGGCGGTCAACGACGAGTCGCGCCGCAAGCTGTTCCAGTTCCCCATCCAGTTCCTCGCCGCGCAACGTTTCGTCGGCGAGTTCCTGGGCGCGCTGGCCCGGGCCAACCCCCTGCGCGAGAGCGCGATCTTCCGTGGATTCTATTACACCAGCTGCTTCCAGCAGCCCGCGCGCCCGGTCGAGGCGACTGCCGCCCCGACGACCTCCGCGCCGGCAGCCCCAGCAGCGCCAAGGCCGGCGCCCATCGCCTTGGACGCCAGCATCTTCCTCTCGACGTCGCAGGTCGGCCTCGCCGCGCCAGCGACCAAGGCGGCGGCCGACGCCCGCCTCGGCTTCTTCTCCAACCGGCTGCTCGCCCAGGTCGTGGTCCCGGATCGCGCCCTGGCGCGTCCGACACGGCGGTCGCAGGCACGTGCCCGACGCGTGCGCACCTTCTGTGTCGTGGTGGCGCCTTCCCTGGCCGCCCTCGCCTGCCTGTGGCTCGCCTACGGCGCGGCGCGCTCGATCAGCCTGATCGCATCCTGCCGGCTGCCCGCGCAGAGCGTGATCGATGCCGAGCGCAATGCGCCCAACGATCCCGCCCGCAATCTGGAAGCGCTCGATGCCCTCGGTGGACGCGTCGCCGAGCTGATCGACACCGATCGCGGGCGCCTGGATCCGGTGGTGAAGGGAGCCGGATCGCTCTATGCGCGCCGCCTGGGCTCGCTGCTGCTCGACCCGTGCATGGCGCGGGTGCGAACCGACCTCGAGACGCTTCGCACAACGGCCAGCAGCAGTGCCGCCAGCGCCGTTAAAGACCAGCTCTACGACCTCTACCGCACCTACCAGATGCTGGGCGGACGCATCGCAGCCTCGCCCGAGGTGATCGAGCGCACCCTGAATGAGAAGCGGCGCTGGCTGGTCGGACTCGAAGCCGCGGGCATCGCCCTTGATCGCCACACCGAGACCCTCGCCAAGAAACAGCTCACCCTGGTCGCCACCCACCTCGTGCCGGCCAAGCTGGTGCGGATCGACCTCGACCAACGCGTGCTCGACGCGGTCAACAAGGAGCTCGGCGAGTCGCTGTGGATCCGTCAGGGCTACGACGACGTGATGCGCTCGCTGGCTGGGCAGTTCAGCACCCTGGCGCCCGAGTCGTTGACCAGCGGACCCGAGGCCAACGCCCTGACCGCCGAGGGCGGCTTCTCGCAGGCCTTCAGCCGGCAGGGCTGGAACGACGCGGTGCGCAAGGCACTGGAAGAGAAGAGCGAAGGCATCGCCCGCACCTGCGCCGAATTGCAGATCCCGCACGACGTCGAGGCCATCCAGCGCCGCCTGGTCGAGCGCTTCGCGGGCGACCATCAAAGGCATTGGCTCGGGCTGCTCGCCAGCACCCGCGCCAACGGCGTACGCGAACTGCGCGACGCGCCAGACACCATCCTGCGCCTGACCGGCAAGGACTCCCCCTATCCCGGTCTGGTCAAGACCGCGCTCGGCGAACTGGGGCTCGAAACCAGCGGCTACCGTCTGCTTGGGCCGAGCGAGAAGACCGACTGGACCAATCCCGCCCTGCAGGCGATGTCTGAGCTGCGCAAGGACTTGCAGCAGTTCCTCGCCGCCACCGAGGCTGGCCGGCGCTCGGCCGACACCAAGCGGGTCAAAGATCTCGCCGACCGCTTCAATGCGATCTCGGCGCGCATCGGCGAGACCCTGGGCGCGGTACAGCCGAGCGAGAAACGCGCTGCGCTGCAGAAGGGACTCGACCGCATCCTGCGCAGCCTGTGGGAACCCCTTGATCGCGAGATGGCGCACGAGCAAGACCGCGTCTGGCGCGAGCAGGTGCACCGCGCGTTCTCGTCGGGGCTGGCCGGCAAGTTCCCCTTCGCCGACGCGCCGGCCGAGGTGCCGCTTGTCGATTTCGCGCGCATGTTCAATCCGGTGTCGGGCTGGCTGTGGAGCGCGGTGCGCCCGATCGAGGAGCTGCGCGCCATCCAGGTGGTCGGCGAGCCGGCGCTGACGCTGAGCGAGGCCTACCAGGGCACGTTGGCGCGGGCGCAGGACATCCGCGCCATCTTCTTCGCGGCCAACAGCGAGACGGTCAACGCGCCCTTCACCCTCACCCTGGTCCAGCGCGAAGGCGTTGAAGACCTCTCTTTCATCGTCGGGGCCCAGACTTTCCACCTCTACGACCGGCCCGATGCGCGTTTCCAGGCCTTCCTCAAGCAGGGCGAGCCGCCGGCGGCGAAGATCGCCATCCGCGTGGTCACCAGCCAGTGGAAGACCCAGGAGCCTGGCAAGATGGACTGGGCGCTGCTGCGCCTGCTGCGCATGGGAGATCCCAAGGTGCAAGCGAAGGGCGCCTACCTGTTCACCTGGCCCTTCGAAGGCAAGGCGGCTGGCGCCAACGTGGTCTTCAAGGCCTGTGTCCTGCTCGAGGCCAATGGCATGGAGAAGGCTGTGATCGGCGACCTGTTGACCGGATTCGTCGTGCCCGAGACGATCGCCCCCGGGTCCTCGACGGAGAAATGACATGAGCGACGCTGCCGCAGCAAAAGGCCTGGGTCGGGAGCCGATTCCAGGCGACCAACGCGCCGGACAGCCCGCACGCTACACGCCCGAGTTCGAACATCTCGAGGCCGAGATCACCAAATTGAGTTCGCTCTCCGGTGGCGACGTCGACTGGTACGCGGTGGTGAACGATGCAACCAGCGTCCTCACCAGTCGCAGTAAGGATCTGCTCGCGTCGGTCTACCTCACGCGCGCCTGGTACCAGCTCGAGGGCGCGGTCGGCCTTGAACGCGGATTGCACGTCGCCCGCGACCTGCTGACGACCTTCTGGGATGATCTCCAGCCCGCCCTGTCCCGGCTGCGCGCACGCCGAGCCGCGCTGCTGTGGCTGTCCGATGGGCTCAGCCCGCTGCTTGAAGCGCAGCCGCCCGGGCCAGAGTGGGCCACCAGCTTGGAGTTGGTGCAGGCGATCGAGGGCTTCTGCGATCCGCACTTCGCCGATGGCGATTCCGGCATCAGCGGCCTGCGCCGCGTGCTGACCCGCTTGGCCACCGTGACCGCCCCCGAGGCAACCTCCGATCCCACATCATCGAGCGAGGCGCGCATGACCGGAACCCCGACCGTCTCCGCCAGCACCGCTCGCGCCCCAGCCGCAGCCAGTGGAACGATTGCTGACCGTGCCGAGGCGCTTCGCCGCCTGCAGGAATTGGCCGAGTTCTTCCAACGCACGGAACCGCATGGGCCCATCGGCTTCCTCGTCCAGCGCGCCGCCAAGTGGGGCGATCTCTCCTTCCAGCAGCTCTACCTCGACCTGTTGGCCAACAATCAATCGGCGCAGGTCGAACTCTGGCAGGTGCTCGGCTTGCCTCGCCCGAGCGATGGCTCGTCGAGTCCCTGAACGAGGCCCCCTTCTCATGAAAATGCGGCCAGATTTCTGTGTCCGTAAAGAGAACCCGATGTCCCCCTCTTGACGCTTACGTACGAACCCGCTACAGCTCCACCGCCCTTCCCAACCCGACCACCCATCTGCGCGACGCGCATGAGGAAATCCCATGGCTTACGAATTCTACATCACCATCGAAGGCACCAAGCAAGGCAAGTTCAAGGGCGAGAGCGAGCGCGAGAGCCACAAGGCCAAGCTCGCCGGCTTCTTCTACCAGTCGACCATCTCGTCGCCGCGCGACGTCGCCACCGGCCAGGCGAGCGGCAAGCGGCGCCATGATCCGGTGATCATCCGCAAGAAGATCGGCGCCGCGTCGCCGCAGATCGCCCAGGCGCTGTGCAGCAATGAACTGCTCAAGTCCGTGCTCTTCGAGTTCGTGCGTACCACGAAGGATGGCAAGGAAGAGATCCAGTACACCATCAAGCTGACCAACGCCACGATCTCGGCCAGCCGCATCTATCTTCCCGACGTCAGCGGCAGCGGTAACGATCAGAAGCTCGACCTCAGCGAAGAGGTCCAGTTCACCTTCCAGGCCATCGATTGGGAACACAAGATCGCCAAGACCATGGCCTCGGACGACTGGACGAAGTAAGTCCCGCTGTCCGTGACGAGACGAAAAGGCCCGGCGCCCAGCGCCCGGGCCTTTTCATTTTCTCGCTTCACGTCAGCGCCGTGTCAGGGACACGCGAGCGAAGTGAACACCTGCCTGGGACCGCCGAGTTGCACTCGGCCTGACCACGCGGTTCGGGAAGGCAGCCGAGTGCAACTCGGCGATCACCGGGCGGCAAGCCGCGCCG
>Ga0163148_10001679_pt1 | contig 28340 bp, 22 predicted proteins | sample OliLakLV19MP7P2_FD_148606 | JGI IMG/M metagenome (GOLD analysis project Ga0163148, IMG submission 148606) | Freshwater microbial mat bacterial communities from Lake Vanda, McMurdo Dry Valleys, Antarctica- Oligotrophic Lake LV.19.MP7.P2 | ecosystem: Environmental > Aquatic > Freshwater > Lake >... | reverse complement strand
GGATGAGCAGCGCGGCGCCGGTCGCGGCGCCAGCGACCGCGACCACCTTCAGCGAGCGGGCGATGACGCGCAGGGTGAAGAGCCAATAGATGCCGATCATCGCCAGGAGCGAACCCACGGCGGTAGCGGAACTGGAACCCAGGATGTTGGTGACACTGATGCCGAGCATGGCCAGCCAGAACCGGCTGAACCCGCCCTGGGCGCGCGCGGCGAAGAAGATGCAGACCACGCTGACCGCCGCGGTGACGCCGAGGATGTTCTTGTGTCGATACATCCCGCGCCAGTTTCCCGCCAAGCTGCCGGTCTCCATGATGCCCGGTGACGCCGAGGATGTTTTTGTGTCGATACATCCCGCGCCAGTTTCCCGCCAAGCTGCCGGTCTCCATGATGCCTCGCTCGGGCATCGCCAGCACGACCAGCAAGCTGAAGGCCATGCAGATTGCGCACACCCGGGCGAGAAGCACGATGAGCGCCTTCTGATCGAGCCGCCAGCCCAGGTACAGTCCGACCGCCGTGGTGCCGATCAGACCGATGGAACGCCGGATGGTGACCTCCGGATATTCCGACCAGGCCGTGGAGACGATGGCGAAACCGATCAGCAGAGTCAGCGGCCAGATCTTGCCCAGGACCATGGCGACGGGAAATCGGTTCCTGCGGAAGAGCAGCGCGATGATGAGATACGCCAGCCCGTAGACGATCTGATTGCGCGCATTGCCTTCAGTCAGGGCCTGCCCGGCCTCGACCGTGGACGCACTAGGCGCGAAGAAGGACAACTCGGCGGCAAAGCACACGCCGATGAGCACCAGCAACGCGTATTCGAATCGCCCGATCGGGCTGATGGATGACAGCAACCCCTCGGCAGAGGGCGGGTGCGATGTCGATGTGGTGGCAGGCATCAGCATGGACAGCGGTCAGGCTCGCCAGGATCTGGCTGCCCTACCACGGGAAAAAGGTGATCTCGAACAGGGGATGCAACTTCTCTCGGCTCCCAGGCTGATCGCCGGTATCCGGGCATCTCGAACAGGGGATGCAACTTCTCTCGGCTCCCAGGCTGATCGCCGGTATCCGGGCTAGGATCAGGCGGCCTTCATCTTGATAACGAAGGGCGTTTTTCCCGATTTGGTCCGCTCGAGCCGGTCGGTGACATGGACGCGCACCTGCACCGAGGATGGGATCATGAAGCGCGCGTTGGACAGGATCTTCCGCTCCTCGCTTTCACTGAATCCGGCCTTGGGGATGACCAGGAGACGCACCTGGTCGACGGCATCCTGAATGATCTGCCACTGATACACGGTGTCGATCCCGTACATGATCTTGGTCATGGCGAAGATTCGACCTCCGTCGGGCGATTCGAGATAGGCGCCCTCCTTGCGGCCGACGATCCGCCGGAAGCTGCCCACGCCATAGCGGATGGACTCGATGTCGCCGGCCGAGACCCCGGCTTCGGTGGCGATGAGATCCCCGGTCCGGAAGCGAACCAACGGCATGGCCGTGTTCCACAGGCCGGTGCCGATGACCTCGTAGAAATCCTCATCGCCATCGCGATGTGAAAAGAGAAGTTCGATCTGGGCATAGCCAGGAACGAAGCGATAGCGTCCGCCGTCAACGGCGGTGGCAAATGAGACACGCTCAGCCTGACCGTAATAATCGATCGAGATGCATCCGAGCACCTTGCGGGCGAGTGCGACCGTCTCGTGGCTGAGGACCTCGGACGAGGTCACCGCCACCGGGATCCGCAGAGACAGCCCATGCAGTTCCATCAGGGCGCACAGGGTATTCAGCGATGAGGGGTAGGCGAAAAGGACATCGGGCTGGAAGGCACGCAATTCCTCGACGTAATGCTTCACCGAGCTCATGCCGAGGTGATTCGAGGAGAAGACCAGGTTTCGGCCCCCTTCCCGCAGCCGTCCGAAGGGCGGATCAAGATCGGTGATCGGCTTTTCGAAATCGCCGCGCAGCGTCGCGGTACGCATCACGCGCGGCGACAGTCCATGCGCCTCGACCAAGCGGTCGAAGACGATCTGCTCGATGACCAGCGAGGGCAGCGAGCGGTAGACGGTCAGGGGAATTCCCGTCGTGCCGCTGGTGTGCCCGCGGCAGGTCAGCCAGCGCGGAGCGCTCAGAAAATACTTTTCATGCGACCGCAGGCGTTCCTTCTCGAGGATCGGCCATTCGCCCAAGGAGGCGCACTCGCGTCCGTAGGCAGTCCGCGTGGCACAGCGGCGAAGCACCGTCTCGAATCGGGATTGGGTGAAGGCCCTGCGCTCGTCCAAACTCGCATGATCGAGTGCCGCCAAGCGACCCTTCAGGTAGGAATAGATCAATGGAGTACGCCGGATCGCATCGTACACGCCACGATGGCTTTTCAGGCGGTTGATCAGTACACGCCACGATGGCTTTTCAGGCGGTTGATCAGGGACATCACGGCTCCAGGTCATCGAGTCGCCACCTGGCCCAGGATGGGACAACGCTGGTAAGGGGCTTATAGGTCCACTGACGCGGGGTTCCCTGCCTTGTCGCACTGGGTTCAACGCTCGGATATCCCTCCTGGATCCCGTCACTGCTGCAGCATGTACCCATGAAAAGACCCCGCCTCGGAAGAGGCGGGGTCGAACGTTTGCAGGGCGGATGGCGGGGCAGAATGCGGAAGCATCCTGCTAGGCCAGTCGAAGCGCGAGTTACTTCTTTTCGACCTCGATCGAGCAGATTTTGTTGTTGTCGGCGCCGGTGGCGTTGCTGACGGTCAAGCGGCCGTCGCGCACCACCACCGTCACCGCACCCTCGACGAAGCGGCTGCCGCTGGTCGGCCTGCCATTCACCCTCGACGAAGCGGCTGCCGCTGGTCGGCCTGCCATTGACCGCCAGCGTGCCTTCGACATTCACCCGATAGGTGCTGTCGAAGAAACCCGCATCCCCACACACCAACCGGACCAGGTAGGTACCGGCCGGAACCGCGAGTTCCCAGACCGAGTTGGCGCCGCCGCGCTGCATGTGGGCGATGGTATCACGACGCTGATCGCTGATCAGATTGCGATCGCGAACACCATCGACGACCGAGGCGTTCCAGCCGAACTGCAGGCTGCCGCGGCTGCCGAAGGCGAGGCCGCTATCCACCAGCCAACCGCTAACCACCGGTGCCATCGCGGGCTGGAAGTCGACCTTGAGCGGGAAGACAGAGGGAATGACGGGCGGCGGAACGACGGGGACGAACTCGTGCGCGCCGCAATCAGGCGCACCGATGCGGGCGATGCCCTCGCAGTCCCGTGCCGGGGCGTAAGCGGAACTGCCGGCATCCCTGGCGGCACTGCCGGCCTGCAGGCGCCAGTCCACGCCGGCGACATTGACGAACATGGGGTCGCCGATGCGCCCGTTGTCTTCGTAGGCGGTACTGGCACGGACGGCAGCGAGATCACTATAGCCATTCGAATAGCCGTTGCGCATGACCGGGGTGCCGCTGACCAGGGTGTACACATTGTAATTGATGTTGGCCTGGCGGCTGAGATCGGCAGCCATCATCCCACCCCGACGGTTCATGTAGATGATGTTGTTGCAGACCTTGGCGTTAATATCCGATGTCTTCGCGAAGCGGATGCCGACACCGTTGTAGGCATGGGTGGTGTTGTATCCATTTTCCATGCAGGTGTTGTTGACGATGCTGCACCCCGACGAGAGCGTCTGGGTGATTCCCGAGCCCATGTTGCGGTAGCAGATGTTGTTGCTGACGGTCACAGGATTGCTCGTGGTATCGATGATGATGCCGTTGCCGTCGTAATGGGTCAGATCCTCGTGATAGGCGCAGTAATTGCTGTCGATGACGCAGTCGATGCCAGCCCGGTAGACGCTGATCGCCGAGGCGCCAGGCGCGCGCATGGTCTGGCTATAGAAACCGCCACGCTCCAACCGGTTCTTGCTGACCACGCAACCACGCGATCCATCATTCAGACCGATGTGGTTGACCGCTGCATCTTGGCAGCGATTCCCACTGATGCGCACGCGCAGCGGGCTTCCCGAAATGTAGATGCTGTGGTCCCAGTTCTGGGAGCATTCATTGCCGGTGATGACCGAATCGGTCAGCGAGGTGCTGCCAGAGCTGGCCCAGCCCTGGATGCCGAATTGGCAATACATGACCCGGTTGGCCTCGACCGTGACATTGCTTGCCCCGCCGGTCAGCATGATGCCACGGGTGTGGTGCGAGATGGTATTGCCACGCAGGGTGATGTTGCTGCCACCGATGACGGTGATGCCCTTGGTTTCAGTGCCCTTCCATTGGTCGAGCATCTTCATGAAGGTGGCGTATTTGCGGCGGACCTTGCCCTCACGCGTCGACCAGCTTTCGCCCGGGGTGATGATGACCGAACTATCGTCGACGACCACCGCCGGCATATCACGCCAGTTCGACGGCAGCGTCTTTGGCCCACGCAGGGTCAGGCCGCGGACCGTGATCCAGCTCCGGCCGCTGATATTCAGCTCGCGGCAGGTAAGTACCGGGTTCTGATTCGGGGCATTGGTGATCAGGATCGGCAAAGTCTGGGTCCCGCTGGCACCGAGCTTTGGGTAATCCTCGACGTAGGTACCGTCATAGATGAAGACGGTGTCACCGGCGCGAGCCGCGGCCAGGCCTTTGCCGACGGTCTTGAAGGGACTGGCGACAGACTGGCCGTTATTCGAATCCGATGCGCCCGAGGCGTTGCGGGCGACATGATAATCCGCTGACCAGCCCGAAGCGCTGAGAAGCGCGAGGGCGATGGCTGGGACGAGGGGAACGCGGCGGAGCAGATGGGCTTGCATCAGGTTGATCCTTGAAAGAGAGGTGTTGGAAGAAGAACAGTTCGATGGCGAGCCTGTTGAGTCGAGTCCGTATTTTGTTTGCACTGGCCTTTTCACGATCCTGCTGACTTTGCCCGGTCCGAGGCAACCCCCCGTTTAGTAAAAAGTCGTACAACATTCGCGTGTGAGACATGGATTGTTCGGGGGGTTCGCAGGGAGCCGGATTAATCGCTGATCTCCTGAATTTTTCAGTGAACTCAGCGGACTAGGTTCAGAGTCAGCAGGAGCCTGGTACTGCAGCACTCGCTACGCGCGGAGTGCCATTCGCGATTTTTCCCCATGTCGAACCGCGTTCATCAATCGACGCAGGCCATGCGCGCTGGAATTTTGCTCCGCTCGATGATCAGTTCCTGACCCCGCGGTCACCCCCAACGCTGGTGAAGGGAAGGCAACTCTCCCTCTATCGGCCCCCCTGCTGGGGCTACCGTGCAGAACACGGTTCGGGAGGTGATGCGCATGGATCCCGCGGTCTCGGTCATCGTTCCCGCCTACAACACGCGCGAATACATTGGCGCCGCGATCGCCTCAATTCTCAGCCAGCGGTTCGGCGACCTCGAGATCATCGTCGTCGACGACGCCTCCACCGACGGCACGGCCGACGTGGTGCGAGCCATCCCGGATCCACGGGTACGTCTGGTCGAACTCGCCACCAATGCGGGTGCCGCCGTGGCGCGTAACCATGCCCTGCGCGCCGCGCGTGGGCGGTGGATCGCCCTGCTCGATTCCGACGACTGGTACGGCGAATCCCGGTTAGCCATGCTGGTCGAGCGCGCCGAACGCTCGGGGGCCGACCTCTACGCCGATGACATCCTGATGGTCAAGCATGGCGAAACGGAACCGTGGAGCAGCCTGCTGCGCGAAAGCGGTCATAGCATCGATGCCCCGTTCCCGGTCGACGCCGAAACCTTCGTCACCACCGACATCTACGGCGAACGCAGTCTCCGCCTGGGGCTCAGCAAACCGCTCATGCGCCACGCCTTCCTCACGGAGCATGGCCTGGAATACGACCCGGCTCTGCGCATGGGCCAGGACTTCTGGCTGTACCTCGCCTGCCTGATGCGCGGCGCCCGCTTCATCGTCGATCCGGAAGGGCATTATTATTACCGCTCTCGTCCGGATTCGCTGGTCAAGCAGAGTCAGGTCCGCCGGCTCGAACTCTATTGCCGGGCATCGACCGCCTTTCTGGCCCGTCCCGACGTGATCGCGCAGCCCAGGCTGGCGGCCGCGATCCGGCGAAACCTGCGCCGATTCGAACGCAACCTCGCCTACTACCGCCGAACGCAACCTCGCCTACTACCGCGTGGTCGAGCCCTTCAAGCGCCGGCAGGTAGCCTCCACCGTGGCAGCCGCCGCCACCAACCCGCTCTTCTTCCTGCACGCCTGCTCGCGGCTGCCGCGCGCCATCACCCGCCGCATGAACTCGCGGCGGCCCGCGCTGGCCCCCGCGCTGACCCGCATCGCGAGCCCCGAAGCATGATCGGTCGCCGCAAGCTGCTTGGCAACTCGCTGGCGCTTCTCGCCAACCGCCTGGGCCAGAGCATCAGCGCCTTCGTCATCGTCGCCCTGGTGGCGCGCATGCTCGGGGCGCACGCCCTCGGCCAGTACATGCTGGCCTTCAGTTTCTATTTCGTGGTCATGACCATCGTGGCGCAGGGATTCAAGACCCTGTTCACGCGCGAGATGGCCAAGGATTCATCTCGCGCCGGGGATTATCTGGTCAGCGGCAGCGTGCTGCAGCTGGGCTGCGCTATAGTCGGTTACCTGGTGCTGATCGGGATCGTCGCAGCGCTGCCCTACAGTCCGGACACCTCGGCGATCTGCAACCTGTTGGGGGTCATGCTCATTCCCTATGCCCTGTCGAACGTCACCGAGTCGGTCTTCCAGGCTTTCGACAAGATGCATTTCATCGCCCTCAGCACAACCCCGGTCTATGTGCTGCGCGTTATCGGCGTCTGGCTGGCGCTCAGCTCGGGCGCGGGACTCGATCGCGTCTGCGAGATCATGGTCGCCTCCGAGGTGGTCGTCCTGCTCATCGAATGGCTTTTCGTCATGCGCCTGGTCCGCCCAGCTCGGCGGGTCGATGGGGCGTTTATCGGGAGGGTAGTCGCCCAGGCGCGCACGCTGGTGGCAATCGAGGGCATGTCGGTCGTCCGCTCCCGATCGCAGATGTTCATCCTCTCGCTGATGGGCGGCGAGGTCATGGTCGGCCTCTACGGTGGGATCATGCAGCTCTTGCAGCCGTTCCTGATCGCCTCGCATAGCCTGGTAGCGAGCGTTTTTCCGAGCATGGCCAAGGCCTCGACCATCGGCGTGGAACGGCAGCGCGCACTGACCGCGCGCATCATCGAAACGCTGCTCGTGGTCTCCATTCCGTTCATCGTCGCCTTGATGTGGGTCGGGGATGACCTCATGGTCCTGGTCTATGACGACCCGCGCTTCGCGGCGGCTGCGCTCCCCCTGGTCATCGTCGGCATCGGTACGGTGGCGTCGTCATTCAACCGCGCGCTGAGTTTCGTCCTGGTCGCAAACGGCCACGAGAATGTCAATCTGCGCGAAGTCATCATCTCGACTTTCCTCGGCGGAGCGCTCAGCATCTGGCTAGTCCACCAGTACGGGCTGATGGGGGCCGCCATCTCGGGCCCGATCGTCGGCCTCGCTGCGTGCATCCAGTACAGCTACGCGGTGCACAAACGTCTGTTCCCGATCAACCACCTGCCCTTGCTGGTGCGGCCATTATTGGTGGGCGCAGCCATGTTCGCCCTGTTCGCGGTACTCGATCACGTGCATACGCATCTGTGGTCCACCCTCGCGATCACTGGCGTCGCCTACGGCGCCTGCCTCGCCTGGATCCTATGGCGGGATACGCGGCGTCAGCCACCCGCGGTGGCGATGCCGCTGGTGGTGAAACCGGGGGAAGCGTCATGAACCGATCCCATGCACCCAGGCCGCGCATCCTCTATGTCGTCGCGACCTGCCCGTTTCCGGCCAAGCGTGGCAAGAACATCCGCCAGGGCTCCATCCTCAAAGCCTTGATCGGCTCCGGAGAAACCTCGCTGGTCGTCCTTGACCCGCCGACGTCTGGAATCCCTGGCGATATTCCCGGACTGGCGAGCCTGCACATGCTTCCGGGACGGCTGAGGATCGATCCGCTCAGCGATCTGGCACTGGTCCAGACAACGCTGCGGCGCGGACATGGGATCATGTCGCGCAAATACCTGCATCCACTTGCCATGGAGCGCTTCGTCACCCTCCTCGATGCACTCGCACCTGACGTGATCGTGCTTGGCGGCATCGACATGGCGGCCCTGGTCGAGCCCTGCCTACGCCGCACCCGGGCGGTGGTTGTCGATTCGGACGACCTGCAGTCCTTGCGCACCGCGCGCATCTGCAGTTCGCTCCCCCTTGGGAGGCAGCGCCTGTTCTTCCGGCTTCTGACCCACAACTACCGCGCCATCGAGCGGCGGTCGCTGGCGCGGGTCGACCAAGTCTGGGTGAGTTCTACTCGCGAATCACTGCTCGCACGCCATCTGTATGGCCTGCGCAGCGTCCATTTCGTCCCCAACGTGCTCGACCTCGCCCGCTATCAGCCACAACCGGTGAAGATCGTTGCCGAACCGGTGGTCGGCTTCCTCGGCAACTATTCCTACCTGCCCAACGAACAGGCCGCCCTGGGGCTCATCGCCATGCATGGTCGGCTGCGGGCCCAAGGACATCGCTGCCGGCTCACGCTGATCGGCATCGGCCCGAGCGCGGCCATGAGCGCCGCCGCGGCCGGTAATGATCGCATCAGCATCACGGGTGAAGTGGCCGAGGTCGCCGCAGCACTGGAAGCGGTCACGGTGATGGCGGTTCCACTCACCGCCGGAGGCGGCACCAAGATCAAAGTGCTCGAGAGCATGGCCCTTGGCAAACCAGTGATCATGACCGAGGTCGGGGCCGAGGGCCTCGGCGTGTGTTCCGGCCGCGATGCCATCGTCAGCGACCTCTCCCGCTTCGAGAACGATCTGATCGCCCTCCTCGCCGATCCGGAACGCTGCGCAGCGATCGGACGCGCCGGGCGTGCGCTCGTCGAACAGCGCTTTTCGCTCGCCGCCCTGCATCGTCAGATCGAGGACCTGGTCGCAGCCGCGCTCGCCAGTGGACGCTCCATCCGGTCCACCGCAGGCGACCAAGCGGCTTGAACCTCAATTCGGCAGTAGAGCCGATCCACTTGGCTCAAACCAATTGGTCATCGTCAGTTTGTCGCTCGGCTTGTTCCGGTGAGCGTTGAAATCCGGCGAGAGTGGCCCAGCTGCAAGGCGGGAGGAAGGAGCATGGCCGCGCCATGTGACTGACGACCAACGCCGCAGATGGGCCGCTATCGCCGGATTTCATTCAGGCCGCCGGCTGAAGGGGCGACCTGCAGCGCGGGGAGAGGGCGGCGGGGAATGCCGGCGAAAGCTTTATCGTAGGCTTTGAGCAGCACCGGCACCTGATGCGCCCATTCGAAGCGGCGTTCCATGCGCCGGCGCCCGAGGGCGCCCATGCGATGGCGCCGTGGCGCATCGTCGAGCAGGCCGACGATCTTGACGGCGAGATCACTGGTATCGTCGCGCTTGGCGTACCACGATGCCGCGCCGGCCGAATAACGGCCTTCGGTCATATCGTATTGCACGATCGGCCGCTCAAGCGCCATGTATTCCAGAATCTTGTTCATGGTCGATTTGTCGTTGAGCGGATTCGATGGATCGGGGTTCACGCACACGTCGCAGCTCGACAGATAGCGGATCATCGTCGCGTCATCGATGCGACCGGTGAATTCGCAATGATCGGCGATGCCCAATTCCTGGGCGAGCGCGATCAGGCTAGGGCGGGTAGGGCCGTCACCGATGAAGCAGAACTGCACATCGTCACGGCCCTGGGTACGCACGACATGATGGGCGGCGCGGACGAGGTGGTCGACGCCATCGAACTCGCTCATGACCCCCAGGTATCCGACGAGTTGGCGACGACCCCGGAGGCAGGTCGGGTCGGCCGGGACGCGGGTGAACTTCTCGAGCCGCGGGCCGGAACGCACCACGTAGATGTCCTCGGCGGACTTGTGGCCGCGCTCCATCGCCACGCGCTGGTAGGACAGGTTGGTGCTGATGACGACGTCGGCGAGAGCGAAGGTCATCCGTTCGGCGATCAGCAGCATACGATGGAAAAAACCGCGTTTGCCGAATTTCGATTCGTAGAGTTCCGGATTGAGATCATGGTGATCGAAGACGAACCGGGTGCCGTGCCACAGCTTGAACCACGCCGCGACCAGGAAGATGAGATCGGGCGGATTGCAGGCGTGGAGGACCTCGAAACCGCGTTCGCGCCGAACCCGTCGGGCGAGGGTCCACTCGTGCCAGAGGGCGCAGGCGTACTCGCGCAGGTAGCCCACCGCCGAGCTGACCTCGGTGGGGAGGGGATGACGATAGATGTGCACCCCGTCGAGTACTTCGTACGTCGATGCATACCCTTTGCCGGTCGGACAGATCACCGACACCTGATAGCCCGCATCGACCAGGGTCGTGGCTTCGAGCCAGACCCGGCGATCGAACGGAACCGGCAGGTTCTCGACGATGATCAGGACGCTGCGCCCGGCGCCTGGGCGGCCAGGCGCCGCGACATGTGGAACGGCGGGATCAGGCAGCTCCGGCATATGCACGACCCTTCCGGGGGATTTCCGCCATGCACTCGGCAAGGTTGATGATCTCTACATCGGGCGACAGGCGATCGAGGAGCGCGGCGTACAGCTTGTGGTTATGCGTGATCACCACGACTTCGGCGTGGGCGAGCAGGCCCGCCTCGTCGCAGAGCAGTTCATCAAGATGCGGCAGATGCTCTTCGATCGCCCGTTTGTTGGCGCCGACCAGCTTGGCCTGGCTCACCGCAGGATCGAGGATGCGCAGGCGACAGCCCTTGCCGATCAGGCGTTCGGCCAGTTCGACCGAGGGGCTTTCGCGCAGATCATCGGTGCCAGCCTTGAAGGCCAGGCCGATCAGGCCGACGCGACGCTTGTGGGTCTTGAGCACGGCCTGGATCGCATGATCGATGTGGGCCGCGTTTGAACTGGCCAAGGCGTTCAGCAGAGGCACCGGCACGCCATGCGCGAGCGCGATGGCGTTCAGCGCACGCACATCCTTCGGCAGGCACGAGCCACCGTAGGAGAAGCCGGGCCGCAGGTAGGTCGGCGAGATGTTCAGCTTGGTGTCACGCACGATCATATCCATGACCGCCTTGCCATCGACGCTGAGCGCCTGCGCGAGCCGGCCGACCTCGTTGCCGAACACGACCTTGGTCGCATGCCAGGCATTGGCGGCGTACTTGATCATCTCGGCCTCTTGCTCGCGCACCACGACCACGGGCGCGGTGAGCTGGCAGTAGATCATGCGCAGCGCGTTCTCGGCCGGGGACGATGACGTGCCGATGATGGTGAAGGCTGGCGAATCGAAGTCCTTGATCGCCTGGCCTTCGCGCAGGAATTCGGGATTGAAGGCGACTTCAGCCAATCCGAGGCCGGCATGCTGGTCGAGGATGCGCGCGCACTCGGCGGTGGTTCCAGGCAGGGCGGTCGAGCGCAGCACGACGATGTGCTTGCTGCCCTTGGCCTTGATCGCGTCGCCGATGTCGGCGCAGACGCGATAGACATAGGTCAGGTCAAGGCTGCCATCGGCGCGCGAGGGCGTGCCGACACTGATGAACGAGACGTCGGTACGGCGCACGGCCTCCAACGCCGAGGTGGTCGCGGTGATGCGGCCCGATTGGACTCCGGCGAGCAGCAGTTCGGCCAGGCCTTCCTCGATGATCGGCGAGAAACCGCTGGCGACGGTGTCGACCTTTTCCTTGCTGACATCGACACCGACGACGCTGATACCGCTGCGGGAGAGGCAGGCAAGCGTCACGGCGCCGACATATCCGAGACCAAAGATGCTGACTTTCATGGGTATAACTCCAATTGTGTAATCCACTGTTGATTGGCTGAAACTGAACCGGTGGCACGAATGGTTGGCGCGCTGACGCGTTGGCCGAAACAGGGTGAATACCAGCCGGCATCCTCGCCAGCCGTCACCACCTCGATAGCGAAGCCCAGCGGAAATTGGACAGCGGCGCGAACCGCTCCATGGGCGATCATCAGGCGATCGCCGACGCGCTCGACCGAGCAATCGGGATGGCAATGCAGATGCATGGCGACGCGGTGGCTGCCCGTGCCAACCAGACGGTCCTCGACCTCGAGCCGATTGCCGGTGAGCGTCCAACGCCGGCGGTGACGCACCCCGTCCGCCTCATATCCGTCATGCTCGGCGTCGAGCTGGCATGAGCGGTCGTCCGAGCGCCAGTCATGGACCTGGACGGCCGCCTTGCGCGACCACAGGAATGAACCCTGCTGCAGCGATTGATCGCGGCCGTTGACGACCACGGTGTTGTGCGCCGCGGTTGAACGGAAATAGCTGCGCCACTTCGGCTCGGTGTGGTAGGCATACGTCCCCGGGTCGACCAGGATCGGTATGCCACCGACATGAAGGGTGAATGACAGCGCGTCGGCGTGACCGTGCGCGGCGATGCCGAGGAAGCCGAGCGGGCCGGCATCGGCGAGGACGAGCACCTCGTGCGGGGTCCTCCGCCGGCTGGCGAGTAGGTAGAGACCGGCATCCGGGAACGCCTGCGCACCGTCGTGAGGCAGTGGCGATGAGGAAGTCGACGTGGCGTGCCCGAGGATGGCGGCCGTGGGCGTCGCGCTATCCGTGGCGACCTGCGCCGCGACCAGGGCATGACCAACCTGGAAGATCCAGCCGAGACGCGCCGCGGGGTCAAGCGCCTGCAACTGGATGGCGAGGCCTTCGTCGGCATCGCCATAGCGAGGGAGGTTCCCCGCGCAGTCGGCCAGCGCCGGGATGGCCTCGATCATCCGCCGCACGATATCGCGACAGCCCTCGGCGAAGCCGTCGCCGATGCGCCCGGCCTCGTGCAGGGCGAGCAGATAGAATTCCGTGACGAAAATTTGGTAGCCGAACGCCAGCTCGCGATTGATGCCGCTCGGATAGGTCTGGGCCACGGCCTCGCGTTCGAGGATGCGCTTGGCGAGTTGGCACCAGCCTTCCGACTGCGGCCACCACGGCCACGCCGCCGACGCGACATAGAGTCCGGCCATTTCGCCGATGAGGTGGTTATTGGCGGACGAGCCGCGCGAGTACGTGACGGCGATGAAGCGCTGGTGCTGCCAGATCGAAGCCCATACCGGGCTGTGCGCCGAGAACGCGCGGGCATGATGCGGGCTGCCGCGCAGAAGGCGTTCACACCACACCCAGGCGATGAGACGGATGCCCTGCTCGAGGGGATGCGTCCAGTTGACGCCGACCATGACCGGATTCTGCGCGACCCACGACAGGATCTGATCCGCGACCTCGGCGGCGTAGCGCTCATCACCGGTGAAGCGGTAGGCGGCGGCCAGCACGGTCAGGTGGTGGTGCCGGCTTTTCTCCCAGGTGATCTTGATGTTGCCGACCAGATGCTCGTCGCGGTGGTCGATATCGCAGCCGAGCGTGCGCGGGGCGCTGATGCCCGACGCCGGGTCGGCGTGCCAGTCGATGATCGGCTCGTGCAGATCCTGCCCGAAGAACCGCCAGCGATGGGCAAGGGCGCTTTCGGCCTCGGCGATCAGTTCCGGCAGCTGCGTCGGCGCTCCGACATGCGGCCAGACCTCGACCGGCGCTGACGGCAGGGTTGGCTGCGGCGCGGGCCAGATTGCTCCGCTGCGCAGGGCGCGCCGCCAGGCCCGCTTGCGCGCGACCTGGCCCATGTCGCCCGGTGCAGGATCTCACCGGGCGACATGGCGCGCAGGCGCCGCAGGTACCACGTCAGGGGCTGGCTCATCTGGGACTCAGCTGGCGATCTTGCGGATGATGAACGGAGACTTGCCGGCGCGCGTGGTTTCGAGCCGCTGCCCGGTGACGACGCTGACCGTGATCGATTCGGGAATCTTGGTCCGCGCATTGGCGAGGATCTGCTCGCGGTCCGCATTGCTGAAGTGCAGCGTCGGGACGATGAGGATCGTGACCCGATCGAGCGCCTCCTGGACGATCTGGGACTGATACACGTTGCGCACGCCATTCATGATCTTGGGCATGCCGAACAGGCGGGTGCCACCAACGCCGTGGATGAAGATGCCGTCGTCCCGCCCATGGATGCGGGTGAATGGCCGCAGTCCGTGCCGAATCTGCTCGAGGTGCTCGTTGCTGGTTCCCGCTGGAACCGTGATCAGGTCGCCGGTTCGGAAACGCACCATCGGCATGGCCGTGTTCCACAGATTGGTGCCGATGATCTCGTACAGCTCATCGTCATCTTCGCTGCGCGAGAACTTCAGTTCGACGTGCGCGTACCCAGGCGTGAAGATGTAACCGCCGCTAGCAGCGGTCTCGGCGAAGGCGACGCGCTCGCACTGGCCGTAATAGTCGGCGAATTGGCAATCGAGCATCCGCTTCGCCAAAGCCACGGTCGCCGGCTCAAGCACCTCGGACGAGGTCATGACGAGGGGAATGTGCAGCATTTCACCCTGCATCTCGAGCATCGCGCACAGCGCCTGCAGCGACGACGGGTAGCAGAACAGGCAGTGCGGCGCGAATCGACGCAACTCCGCGACATACCAGCTGAGATTCGCCGGAGTCAGATGGCTCGATGAGAAGATATCGGTCCGGCCGCCCTCTCCCGGACGCCAGAAGGGCGGTTCGGTGTCCGCTGGAGGCTTGATGTTGTCGCCGCGCAGCACCGCGATGCGGCATGTGCGCAGATCGAAGCCCTGCTTCGCGGCCACGCGATCGATGCAGACCTGCTCGAGCACCAGGGAATCGAAAGAACGGTAGACGGTCAGCGGGGTGCCGGTGGTGCCGCTGGTCTGCCCATGGCAGCTCAGCCACGTCGGGCGGGTGAGCAGGTCGCGCTCATGACCGCGCAGACCCTGCTTTTCGAGGATCGGCCAGGATTCGATCGGCAGATGCTGGTGGGGGCGCCCATACGGCGTCCGACCCGCGCCCCTTTGGATCGCCTTCAGGCGTTGCTGGCAGAAGGCGATGCGCCGGTCGAGCGGGGCATCCTGCAAGCCCTCTAGCACGGCGCGGATGCGTCCATAGCGAAGCGGATTCCGCCGGATCGAATCATACATGAATCGGCTATTTTTCGTCCACGAGACCACATCCATTTTGAACCCCGTTCTTGTCCGACCAAAATTCAACCAGAGGTGCAGAGCGATTCGTAGAGTCGCTCGAATCTGGCAGCTACCAAAGTCAATTCGAAGGTATTATCCACGATGCTCTTCGACTGTTCACCAAAGGAACGCAGCCGATTGACGTCAGCGAGCATACCGGAGATGGCAATGGCGAGTCCCGCGACATCCCCTGGCGTGACCAGGATCCCGTTGCGCCCGTCCTGGACCAGTTCGGGAATGCCGCCTACCGGGGTGCTGACCACCGGCAGGCCGAATGACATCGCCTCGAGGATGCCCATGGGCAGGCCTTCATTATAGGAAGGCAGGACGAAGAGATCGGCCGAGCGGTACAGACGCAGGCGATCTTCACCGCTGGTCCAGCCGGGAATCGACACCCGCTCACGCCACGGACAGTCCGCCAGCAAGGCGCGGCAGCGTTCGACCTCGCCATCGCCAGCAAGGACGAAGCGGGCATGGGGATAGACGGCCAGGATCAGCGGAATGGCCCTGATCAGGTCGTAGGCGCCCTTGCGTTCGCCGAGACGTCCCATCATCAAGACGGTGCGCTCGTCCCGGATCGGGCGATCGCACGGTTCCTGGCGACGTACCGGATTGGGGATGAGCACCGTGGGGCAGACACCGAGCGATTCGTAGTAGCCACGCCACCAGCTGGAAATGACGACCAATCGATCGCAGCGACGCAGCATGGTGCGGATGATGAACTTGCGGAAGCGACCCGATTCGACGTCGTAGAAGACGTTGAACTGCGCGCCGTGAGCGTGGGCGATGACCTTGATACCCTGCAGCTTGGCGAGAAGGATGAATATAGATTTTCGCCAGAAGCTCGCCCGCGAAGCGAAGTGGATATGGACCAGGGACGGGCGCCTCGTGATCGAGAGCCAGATGAAGTGGAGCAGGCCCGAGAAAAAGGCCATGAGTTTGCGCAGCGGACCACCGTCGACCAGCGTCGACACATGCTTGACCTGGAATCGGGCAGACAGCGCTTCGATGAGCAGGGATTCAACTGAGGACACCCCCCCCTTCACCGTCAAGGCCGGGCCAAGCATGATCACGCGAGGGCGCTGACGCGGCTTGCGTACGGCAGATACCGCCGCAACCGATTTCGTCGCGGCATCGGAACCGAGTCCGGCTTCGCGCAAGATCACCGTGGTCGAGACCATTTCACTCAAGCTCCGTGATCCATTTTCCGGACTCATCAACGCTGGCTGAGAATATGTGCCGTGGTCTCGCCCGATGGACCTAACAGGCAGGACTCAACGTGCGCCTTGCCCTCTAGCAGAGGCCCTTGGCCATGCGATGCGCCGTTTTTCGGGGATGCATCCTTCGACGCCTGCGCAAACACGAACGTCGGCGACTTGACCCGATGCCGATTGGTTATAGCGGCTCTGCGGCGAACGCCTGTAACACATTCCCCGAGCCGGGCCGGAAGTAAGGGCGCCTCCGCATACCCTCCGTCGGAATGAACTTCACCGATCTCCTTGCTCGTACTGCCGGTGAGCGCGGCTTATCCCTGCGGATCGTCGCTCTGCGCGCCGGCATGGATCCATCCTACCTCAATCGCGTCCGTCACGGTCATCGCACCATGCCGGCCGATCGCATCGAATCACTGGCGAATGCCCTGGGCATCTCGGGCGACGAACGGGTCGCGTTCATTGAGCAGGCCCATTTGGCAATCGTCCCGGATTTCGTCATGAATCTGGTCGAGTTGCTCCGCGATGACATACGCGCCTGTCGGGCAATGAATCAGGATCTCATGCGCCGTTTGGGCCAGATCAAAAGCCCACGCTCGACGAAGTGCTCTCCGGGCGGCGCGAACTGAGACACGTGTAACAACCTGCCGGTGGAGGCCTTGAGCACCTGCATGTTGCCGAGATTATCCGCCCAGCAGGCCGCATCGGTGCGGCCGTCGAATCGTCCCGATGGAAAGGAATGGTACCCATGCGCGTTCTCTGCGTCTCCATGCGCCTCATCCCCCTTGCCGGTGAATCCGTCGAAATGACGGAATATGCCCCTTGGCCCGAGCGGTCCGGCATGTGGGAGGCCGACGAGTACCTCGATCACGACGGTGCCCGTTACCGCTACGTCGGATGCGACAAGGATGTCTACGTCTATCGCGAACTGCGCCGTACCCCCGGCTTCAAGCGTGACGGTCGCTTGACGTGCAACGCCGCCTGAGGGGCGATTCGGTCCATGGGGGCGATGGTCGGGATGGGCAGTCAGGATAGGATCCTGTGCCATGCGCCATCCCATGCGCCCATTGCGGCTCCGCCTGCCCGAATGCTGCGGATGACGGCCTGTCCCTGTTGTTCGGGCTGGCCGTACGCGGATTGCTGCGGTCAGTGGCACGCCGGTGGCCATGCCCCAACAGCCGAGGCGCTCATGCGATCGCGTTTCAGCGCCTTCGTCCGTCACGACGCGGCCTACCTCATCCGCACCAGCTACCCGCTCACCCGGGCCAGGTTGCGAGCGGGTGATTTTCGCGCGTCGTTCGCGCGCACGTGGACCAGGCTCGAGATCACCGCGACCGGCGCGGGGGGAATGGACGATGCGCGCGGGGTGGTGCGCTTCCGCGCCCACTATCGTGATGCGGCTGGCGATGGCGTCCACGACGAGGTCTCGCGCTTCGCCCGCAGCGCCGGCGAATGGGTCTACCTCGACGACCAGGGACGGCTGGACCAGCCGGATCGATGATGATCGGGTCAGTGCGCCGCGATCGCGCGCGACAACGCCAACGCCGCCTCGTCGTGGGGATGGCGCCGCAGGTGTTCGGCGACCAGCGCCGCGGCATCGCGCCAGCGCTCCTGCTTCACCCACAACGCCGCCAGGCGTAGCGTAGCGGCCGGCGCCTTGCCGTCCGCGTCGGCGGCGATCGCCTGCTGGTAGAGCGCCTCGGCGCGCGCGGCGTCGCCGACCTGTTCGGCGGTGGCGCCAGCCCAGGCCAGCACCGCGGGATCGCGCTCGCCAAGGCGTACCAGGGCATCGAGGGCGGCCGACGCCGCGGCGCCGTCGCCCGCCTGTACGGCAAGGCGGGCGGCGAGCAGTCGCTGCGTGCGATCGCGTTGGTCATCGGGCACCGCGTCCAGCCAGGCTCGCGCCTGCTCGGGCTGGCCCGCCTCGGCGGCGGTGCGCGCGGCCAGGCCCATCAGGCCGGCATCGGCGAGCTCTGCTGGTCGCACGGGATCGCCCAGCAATGCGCGCAGGCCGGCGTAGGCCGCCTGCGGCTGGCCGGCGGCGAGTTGGTACTCGGCCAGGCTGCGCGCGAGCGAGCGATCGTGGGGCATGAGCACCTGCGCCGCTTCGAGGGCGGCGAGAGCGGCGACGCGGTCGCCACGCCGCTCTTCGCACCAGGCGAGGGTGCGCAGCAGGTCGGCATCGGGGGCGGCGGCAAGCAGATCGTGCGCGACCTGGCGCGCTTCCTCGATGCGGGCAGCGGCGACGAACAGGGTGAGCAACACGCGGCGGAAGCCCGGTTCGGCCGGGAAGCGGGTCATGCCGCCACGCGCCAGCGTCTCGGCCAGCGACCGGTCGCCCGCGCGCTGGGCGACCGAGGCGTAGAACAGCCATTCGGCCGCGGTCGCGCTGCCGGCGTCGAGCCCGGCACCGAGGTCGACCAGCGCCGCAGCCCAGTCCTCACGGTCGGCGGCGAGACGGGCGAGGCCGAGGTGCGCGGCGCGCAAACCGGGATCGCGCTCGAGCGCCTTGCGATAGACGGTGATAGCCTTGCCGCGATGGGCGGCCTTGGCCGTCGCCTCGCTGGCTGGCGGCATCGGCGGCACGGTGCTCGGCCTGGGCCAACGCGAGGTCGAGCAGCGCGTGCGGCTCTGCGCGGTGCGCGGCGAGGACGATGATCGCCTGGGCAGGGTCGGCCGCCGCGGCGGCGGCGCGCAGGGTGTCGGCCACTGCGGGCGGCACCACGGTGGGTTCGGCGGCCACGGCCGTGACGGCCAACGCCCAGGCCATGACCCCAGCACGCAACACGGAGGGAACGGTGCGCATCAACGTTTCCTGATCGACCACACGATGGTCTGGGTGACGGTCGATGCCACAGGCAGGCCGCCGCGCTTGGCGGCGCTGCAGCGGATCGTCTGCGCGAGGTCGGCCGCCGCCTGCTCGAACACGCCGGGTGGCGTGCTCGCCAGCACGATGCAGGCGGTCACGCGATCGTCCACGCCGATGGTCAGCCTGATGCGCGTCTCGCCCTCGATGCCGCGGCGCTTGGCCTCGCTGGGGTAGAAGCGCTCGAAGTCGACGCCGCCAAGGATGCGGGCTGGCTCGTCGATCGGCGGCAAGGCCACCGGCAGGCCCAGCGCGTCGCCACCGACCGCTGGCGCGACTGCGGCGAACGCCGGCACCACCAGCGGCAGGACGAGCGGATCGTCGCCGGGCGGCAACGCGGGCAGTTCGAGACCGCCTTCCGACCCGATCGCGGGTAGATCAAGCGCGGGCAGCGGAATTACCGGCACCGCGATCTCGACCGGGGCTTCCGGCTGGGATTCGGCGGCAGGTTCCTCGGCGAGTGGCGGTACGGGCAGAGGCACCTGGCGCACGCTAAGCGGGGCCACCGCTGGCGGCGGCGGCACCCGGTGCACGGCGCTGATCCGGCTGAGCACGGCGAGCACGGCCAGGTTCACCAGCAGCGCGACGCCGACCACCACCAGCCCGGTGCGGGGGGTTGCGCGCCGGCGGGCGAGGCGCGAGGTCGGCAGCATGGAACGGGCGGCCTGGTCCATCACCGCGTCTCGCGGCTGACAGCAAGATCGACGTGCTTCGCACCGCCCGCCGCGCAGGCATCCATCACTGCCACGGTCACACCGGTGGGAACATCGCGGTCGGGGATGACCACCACCCGATCGAGGTTGGCGAGGCCGAGCGCATTGGCGACCTCGGCCGCCGTGCCGCTGAGATCGACGATGCGATCGCCGACATGGATCGCACCCGATTTGACCACCGTCACTGGCACGAAACCGTCGCTCACCGTGGTGCCGCGACTCGACTGCGGGCGCTGCACGCCCACCGCCGCCTCCTGGACGAACGAGGTCGAAATGACGTAGAACACCAGCAGGAAGAAGACCACGTCGATGAGCGGGATGACGTTGAGTTCGACCTGGCCTTGGCCCATGGCGTGCCGCCAGCCGCGCCGCCTCATGCCGCACCGCCGGCCGCCGCGTGCTTGGCGATCCCCGCCGACGCAGGATCCACTCCCACACCACGGCGGGGATCGCCAAGCACATGCCGTATTGGGTGGTGGCCAGCGCCAGGGCGATACCGCGGCTGGCCTGCTGTGCGGCGGCGCCGCCGCGGCCGAGATCGCTGAAGGTCGCCACCATGCCGGTGACCGTGCCGAGCAGGCCGAGCAGCGGCAGCGCCGCGGTCAGCGCGCGCGCCACCGCGAAACCTCGGCTGAGCTCCAGTTCTTCGGCGGCGGCGACGTAGCGCCCGACCCACGCCTGCCAGCCGCGGCCACCGCGCTGATCGGCGAGGATGCGTGTGAGCTCATCCGCGCGTGTGGCGTGGCGGGCCAGCGGCCCGAAAAGTGCGCAGGTGCGCTCGGCGAGCAGGGCATACAGCACCAACGCCACCGCCAGCATCACCGGCATCAGCAGTTCACCCGCCGACCACCAGCGCACCAGATCAGTCCACAGGCCGCTCACGACGCCGACACCCCGATCGGCGCATGGTCGAGCCCGAGCAGGCCGCAGGCCGCCTCCTCGAGGCACAGCAGCCGGCGCTCTACCAGCCGCGCCAGCGCGGCATGCACCAGCAGCAGCGGGATCGCCACCAGCATGCCGGCCTGGGTCACCACCAGCGCTTCGCTGATCGCGCCCGACAGCGAGCGCGCATTGCCCGAGCCCTGCTCGGCGATGACGCCGAAGAGATCGATCATGCCGGTGACCGTGCCGAGCAGGCCAAGCAGCGGCGAAATGCCGGCGAGCACGAGCAGAAACGCCAGCCCGCGCTGCAGGCGTGGCGCCTCGGCGAGCAGGGCCTGGTCGAGCGCCGCGGCGAGCAGGGCCTGGTCGAGCGCCGCCTCACGCGCTTCGCGGCTGCGCCCGAACGTCGTCAGGCCAGCTTTCAGCACGCGATCAAGCGGCGTCGCTGCGCCAGCCACCGCGTTACGCGCATCGTCGAGATGCCCATCATGCACCAGCCCGGCGATGGCGGCGATGCGCCGCGGATCGACGCGTAGGCGGTTGAGGGTGAGCGCGCGTTCGATCGCGATGGCGATGCCAGCCACCGCCACCGCCAGGATCGGCCAGATGAAAAAGCGACCGGCGGCGATCCATTCGATCAGGTTGAACTGGTGAGCGGGCGGACGGCCGGCGAGGCTGCCATCGGGGTCAAGCGGCAGATGTGTCAGCCGGGCGTCGGCCAGGCGCGCCTCGCGCGGCAGCGCTGGGCCAGCAATGCGCCAGGACACGCCATCGCCAGCGCGGGTGAGCAGACCGCGCCCGTCCTCGTCGTCGCCCAGGGCGATCGCGCGCGCCGCGCCCAGGCGCAAGACAGGCAGCCGGCGCAGCTCGCCGCGCCGGCTGATGACTGTTTCCTCGTGCACCGCCACCGTCGCCGCGGCGTCGAGCCGGCCGAGGCGGTCGGCGATGGCGGCAACGGCGGCGGCGACGCGTTCGCGCGGGGCCGCGCGCGCCGTGGCGGCAGCGATGTCGGGTGAAAGCCGCGCCGCGACCACCGCACGATCCACCAGCTGGCGCACCTGGGCCTGCCCCTGGTCCTGCTCCTTGCGCCGTTGGCGCAGGTCGGCCTGGGCCGCGTCGCGCCCCGCCAGGGCATCGCGCAGGCGCGCGCGCGCCGCCTCGGCGGCGACGCCCGTATCGCGGAGGCGGGTGGCCAGCGCGGCGCGCTCGCCGACGATGCGTTCGCGGGTCTGGGCCAGCTCGACCTCGGCCTGCTCGCGGCGGCTGGTGGCGACGGCGGCCGGCTCGGCCGCCGCTGCCTGGGCGGCGAACAGCAGGGCGAGCGCCAGGGTACGCATCACGGTGCGCCTCACGGTGCGCCTCCGGGCAGCGGCAGCAGTTCGATCGCGGCGGGATGGCGCTGCTCGACGATGGCGATGGCGCGGGCGATGGCGTCGCGGGTGTCAGGATCGGCGCTCGGCGTCAGCACCACCTCGCCGTCCTGCCGGCGCAGGGTGCCGGCCTCGGCGCCATCCATCGCCAGCCACCAGGCGGCGGCACCGCCGACACGCAGCGCCTTCACCGCCAGCGTGCGTTCGCCGAGACGGCCGGGGACGATCTCGACCGCGACCGTCTCCAGGGCGCGCTCGCTGGCCTCCAGCGCGCGCATGGCCTCGTCGAAGCCGCCTTCGCCGCCGGCGCGCGGCTCGCTCACCGCGCCGGGCGGCAGTTCGCGAGCGAGCACGGCCAGACGCTCGCGCACCCGCGTGGCGCTGGCGGCGAGCGCCGTCTGCACCGGCTCGAGGTCGCCCCCGGCGCCGAGGGCGGTGACATCCTGCAGCGCGCGATCGCGCATCGCCTCGGCGGCGTCGGCCTCGCGCGCGAGGCGTTTGGCGTCCGCTTCGAGGCCAGCCAAAGCAGCATTGAGACGTTCGCGTTCGGCAGACCACGCCGCACTTTCGCCGGACAGGGCGCTGCGCGCGACATTGGCCGCGCGCAGATCCTCGAGCATGCGCTCGGCGACCGGCGGCTCGACCGCAGCTGCGGTCAGCAGGACGAGAAGCAGGAGAAGCGTGCGGGACATGGCCCGGGCAGGATCCGGCACAGGAGCGCTTGGCAAGCGCCCGCTCAGCAGCGCGCTGGCCTCAGCTGGTGATCCACTGCATGGCGGCCACCACCGCGGCACCCGCGGTGGTGAAGGCGGCCACGCGCGGCGTGGCGGACAGGCGCCGCGCCTCGGGCAGCACGTCGCCCAGCGCGACGAAGAGCATGGCGCCGGCGGCGACCGCCAAACCATAGGGCAGCACGCCGGTGCTGAAGGTGACCGCCAGGGCGCCGACCAGACCGCCGCCGACCTCGAACAAGCCAGAGGCCTGTCCGAAGGCGAAGCTGCGCCGGCGCGTCATGCCCTCGGCATGCAACGGCACGGCCACCGCCATGCCCTCAAAGGTGTTGTGCACCGCCATCGCCAGCACCAGGGCGCCGGCCGACACGATGCTGCCCTGCTGGGCGGCGGCGACCGCCAGGCCAACCGCCATGCCCTCGGGGATGTGGTGCGCTGACATCACGCCGAACATGAGCGGGCCGATGCGCCGGCCCTCGGCCGGCTGGGACACTGCGCGCCGCGCCCAGGCCGCGATGGCGGCGCCGATCGCCACCCACAGCAGCGCCAGCATCCAGGCGGGCGTGGCATGACCGGCGAAGCTGTCGACCGCGGGCAGCCACAACGAGCCGATGCCCGCCGCGATCATCGCCCCCGCGGACAGGGCGAGCAGGCTGGCGAGCAGGCGCGGCCCGATGCTGGGCATGAACCATACCGAGGCCGCGCCGGCGGTGGTGGCGGCCCAGGTGAGGGTGGTCGCGGCGAGGGCGGAGATGATCGGGCTCTGTCCGTACATGGCCGGATCCTACCACATCCCGGGTTTTGCGCGCGCTGCGAAGCCTCTGCCTTCAATAGGAGGAGGCGATCACCCGCGTCAGCTACATCCATAGCCCCGTCGAGGACTCGCGATCGGCACGGTGCAGCACGCGCGCATCATCGCGGTGGACCACCCCCATCTCGCCGGCGCTCACACTGGGGAACCCGGCGGCGGCGAGCACGTTGGCCATGGCCGCGTGCTGCACGCCCGGCGTATGACCGGTCAACAGCACGAATCCACACTCGGCAAGGACGGCGCGGCAGGAATCGGCCATCCGCTGCACCCCTTCGTCGAACTGCCAGGTCTCTTTGTTGGCACCGTGGCCCCAGCTCGGCGGATCGGCGAGGATGCCGTCGTAGCGGAAGCCCTTGCGCTGCGAATGGTCGAGGAACTTCTGGGCATCTTCGTGCACCCAGCGCACGCGGCCGTCGCCGAGGTCGCTCGCGGTCTCGCTCTCCTTGCCCCAGGCGAGCACGCCGCGCGCGCTGTCGACATGGAAGACCTCGGCGCCGGCAGCGGCCATCGCCAAAGACGCGGCACCCGTATAGCCGAACAGATTGAGCAGCTTGGGCTGCCGGCCGAGGCGGCGGGCAGCGTCGGCCGTCGCGCGCGCGAGCAGGCGCCAGACGCATCGTCTGGCGCCTGCTCGAAGAACAGTCCACAGTGACCGAACGAGGTGAAGCGCAGGGCGAACGCCAGAGCGCGGCCGCCGGGCGCGCTCCACGCGAAGCGCAATCCGCTCGGCTCAAGGCCCTGGTGCTTCCAGAAACCGCCGCCGTCGGGCGTGCGCACCACGATTGAGGTCGCCGCTGCCCACGCGGCGGCGTCCAGGCGTCGCCGCCAGATCGCTTGCGGCGAAGGCCGATCGACCACCACCCCGGCGATGCGTTCGAGTTTGCGTCCATCGCCGCTGTCGAGCAGATCGTAACCCGGGTAGGGCGACGCGATCAGATCCATGGAACACCCTTGCGCGCCGCCATGGGCGGGAGTCAATGCGCCCCGGCGATGATGGCAATGCGCAACCACCCGAGCCCGCCGTGCGCCTGAAGCCACCGCCGACCCTAGTGCACGCGCTCGGCACGCGCCTGGCGCTCAGCCTGCGCTACCGCTCGCTCGGGGTCGAGCATCTCCGTCACGCCATGGCCATCAGCCCCACCGGCAGCGTGGTGTTCTGCCTGTGGCATCAGAGCCTGCTCGCCGTGCTCGGCCGCCATCACGGCCAGCGCGTGGCGGCGCTGACCAGCCTATCGAACGACGGCACGATCATGGCCGAGTACATCAGCCGCATCGGCCTGCGCGCGATCCGCGGCTCGTCTAGCCGGGGTGGGCTCAAGGCGGCGCGCGAACTGATGAAGGCGGTCAGCGAGGGTTGGCACGCGGCGATCACCGTCGATGGCCCGCGCGGACCCTTCAAGGAAGTGAAACCCGGCCCGTTCGAGATCAGCCGTCGCACCGGGGCGCCGATCGTGCCGGTGGCGGTGCGCGCCTCGCGCGAGATGTCGTTCAAGCGCGCCTGGGACCATTTCCGTCTGCCGCTCCCTGGCGCACGGGTCGCGCTGGTCTATGGTCAGCCCATGGTGCTGCCGAGCGAATACCCGGATAGCGCGCAGGTTTTCGCCCGCCGAGTCGACCTTGCGCGGCGGCTGCACGATCTCGAGGCCTACGCCGGCGCGCTGGTCGGTCGCGCTGGCGAGGGTCCGGTGCGGACCTGCCTGGGCTGGATGCAGGGCGGCCGCGGCACCGCGGCGACAGAGGACTGATGGGCAGCATCGCGGTCGCGGCCTTGATGCAGGCGGCCCTGCGCCGACGGCTGGTCACCACTGATCGCGCACGCGAACTGGCAGCCGAACTGGCCGAGTGCGCGGACACGGCCGCGCTCAGCGCGCGCCTTGCCGTCCATCACTCGCCCGAATCGATCGTGCTGCGCGAATTGCTGCCCGGCGGCAGCATGCCCGGTACCAGCGACTACCGGCCGCTGGCCTGCCTCGGCCAGGGCCGCGCCGCCAGCACGTGGCTGGGCGTCGGCCCAGACGGCACCAAGGCGGTCGTGCTCAAGCTGTACCACCCCTCGCGGCTCGCGCCTGGTTCAGACGTCGAACTCTTCCTGCGCGATGTCGCGCCGCTGCTCGGCCAGGAACACCGCTACCTGGTCAGCTACCTCGCCGCCTTCCCCGCCGATGACGGCCGCGCCGTGCTGGTGCAGCAGTACGTGCCGGGCAGCGACCTCGCCGCGCGCAGCGTCATCAAGGGCGCGATGCCCGAGGCCAAGGCGCTGACCGTGCTGCGCCAGGCGGCCAAGGGGCTGATCGAACTTGAGCGCCTCGGCGCGGTCCACGGCATGCTTCACCCCGGCAATGTGCTGATCGACAGCGACCACCGCGCGCGGCTTACCGATCACGGCTTGGCATTCGGACGCACCCTGCAGTCGGTGCGCCAGGGCTGGGACGCGCGCAGCCTGATGCTGCACGCCTGGGCCGCGCCCGAGGCGTTCGCCACCCCGCCGCGCATGATCAACGCCAGCGACGTCTACGCCTTCGGCTGCATCGCCTTCTGGCTGCTCGCCGGCAAGCCCCCCTTCCCGGGCACGCCCGACCAGCAGGCGCTCCAGCACGTCCATGCCTCGCGGCCCGATGTGCGCCAGCACACGCCAAGCGTCAGCGAGATCACCGCCAAGACCCTGCTCAAGGCGATGCAGGCGGAGCCGGTGCAGCGCTATGCGCGCGCGATCGACCTCACCGCCAGCGTGCAGCGCAACCTCGAACGCCTGCACGGCGCCCCGCCCGAGACCTCGGTGCCGTCGAATACCTTGCGCCAGACCGCGCGGGTGACGCTGACGGACGAGAAACCGACCCTCGAATTGGAGTAAGGCGCGGGCCATAGCGCGATCTGACCCTCGTGACCCAGGCTCGCATTCCGCGCCACCGTCCTACCCTTCGCGACCATGCCCGAACACTTCGACCTCATCGTCCGCGGCGGCTCCGTCTGGGCTGCCTCCGCCATCGGCAACGACGTGCGCGCCGACGTCGGCATCCGCGGCGGACGCTTCGCCGCGCTTGGCGACCTGCGCGGCGCCAGCGCCGACGCCGAGATCGACGCCACGCACCTCGCCGTGCTGCCCGGGGTGATCGACAGCCAGGTGCACTTCCGCGAGCCCGGACTCGAACACCAAGAAGACCTTGAGCGCGGCACCGCCGGCGCGGCGCTGGGCGGCGTCACCGCGGTGTTCGAGATGCCGAACACCAAGCCCAACACCGACACCGCCGAAGCCCTGGCCGACAAGCTGGCGCGCGCGCGCGGTCGGGCCTGGGTCGATCACGCCTTCTATGTCGGCGCCACCGCCAATAACGCCGACCACCTCGGCGAGTTGGAAAACCTGCCCGGTGCCGCCGGCATCAAGGTGTTCATGGGCTCGTCGACCGGCAGCCTACTGGTCGCCGACGACGCCACCCTAGAGCGCGTGCTGGCGCACGCCCGCCGCCGCGTCGCCGTGCATTGCGAGGACGAGCAGCGCCTGATCGAACGGCGCTCCCTGATCCCCGCCCAGGGCGCGCATGTGCGCATGCACCCGTTGTGGCGCGACGAAGAGACCGCCCTGCGCGCGACCACCCGCCTGCTGCGCGCCGCGCGCGCAACCGGGCGCCGGGTGCACGCGCTGCACATCACCACCGCGGACGAGATGACACTGCTGCGCCAGCACAAGGATCTCGCCACGGTCGAGGTCTTGCCCCAGCACCTCACCCTGGTTGCGCCCGACTGCTACGACCGCCTCGGCACCTATGCGCAGATGAATCCGCCGATCCGCGACGCGCGCCACCAGGCCGCGCTGTGGGCGGCGGTTCGTGACGGCACCGTCGACGTGCTCGGCAGCGATCACGCGCCGCACACCCGCGCCGAGAAGGACAAGCCGTACCCGGCATCGCCCTCGGGCATGACCGGGGTGCAGACGCTGCTGCCGCTCATGCTCGACCACGTCGCGCACGGCCGACTGACCCTCGAACGCCTGGTCGATCTCACCAGCGCCGGTCAGCAACGCGTGTTCGGTCTGGTCAACAAGGGTCGCATCGCCATCGGCTACGACGCCGACCTCACCCTGGTCGATCGCGCCGCCAAGCGCACCATCGAGGAGAAGTGGATCGCCAGCCGCTGCGGCTGGTCGCCCTTCACCGGCATGACCGTCACCGGCTGGCCGGTGGCGACCATCGTTCGCGGGCGCGCCGTCATGCGCGACGATCAACTGATCGGCACCCCAGCCGGCGAGCCGATCCGCTTCGATGAGGCGCTGCGCGCCTGAGCGAGCGACTTCACGCGGCTTCCCTGGGCACAGGTGATCAGCCCCATGACCGACGACCAACGCCGCAGATGAGCCGCTCTCGCCGGATCAAGGGTCAGCCGCGGTAATCGCCGCGAAATGCCGCCGGCGTCTGGCCGGTGACCTGCTTGAACTGACGACTGACGAAGTACTGGTCGCACCAGCCAAGGCGGTCGGCGATCTCGGCGAGCGCCTGATGCGCTTCTTCAGCGACTTCCTCGGTGGCCCGGCGCTGACCTACGACTTCCCGTGGCTGCGCCTGGTCGACCACGAGGAATCGACGTGCGCGCACTACGACATCGTCTCCGTGGGCCATGGCACCGCCGACGTCCTCACCTGCTGGACGCCGCCGCTCGGCGCCGTCGGCTACGACCAGGGTCCACTCGCGATCTGCGTCGGCTCGCATCGCGAGGAAGGCTTCGCCA
>Ga0163148_10001677_pt1 | contig 28361 bp, 33 predicted proteins | sample OliLakLV19MP7P2_FD_148606 | JGI IMG/M metagenome (GOLD analysis project Ga0163148, IMG submission 148606) | Freshwater microbial mat bacterial communities from Lake Vanda, McMurdo Dry Valleys, Antarctica- Oligotrophic Lake LV.19.MP7.P2 | ecosystem: Environmental > Aquatic > Freshwater > Lake >... | reverse complement strand
GCAGGTCGGGACGGTCGCTCTTGAAACACCATCAACCAATGCCGCACCGACTGAGGAAACTTCACATGAGAACCCCCCAGGCAAACCGCCAGCGCCGCGCCCTCATGCTGGCTGCCGCTGCCAGCCTGTTGCCGGGCCGCGCATTCGCCCAATCGGGCGCCTGGCCCAATCGGCCGATCCGCATCATCGTCTCCTACGCGCCCGGCGGGGTCACCGACATCATCGCCCGTGCGGTCGCGCAACCGCTGGGCGAGGCACTGGGCCAATCGGTGATCGTCGAGAACCGCCCGGGTGCGGCCGGCGTGATCGGCACCGAGATGGTGGCTGCCGCGCCGGCGGACGGCTACACGCTCCTGATGTTCGTCGACGGCAACTCGATGATGCCCACCGCCATCAAGAACATCAAGCACGACCCGGTCAGGAGCTTCACCCACATCAGCCTTCTGGGGCGCGGCTCGCTGGTGCTGGTGGCCCACCCCAGCCTGCCGGTGGCAAGCCTGGCGGAGGTGATCCGCTATGGCAAGGCCAACCCGAGCGCGCTGTCTTTCGCCACGCCGGGAAAAAGCGGCCCGCAGCACCTGGCCTTCGAGAGCATCAAGGCGAGCGCCGGCTTCAACGCCGAGCACATTCCCTACAAGGGCGGCGGCCAGGCGATCGTCGATGTGGTCGCCGGCCAGGTCAAGCTCGGCATGCTCGGCATGGCACCGGCGTTGCCGCACATCAAGGCCGGCAAGTTGAAGGCTTTGGTGGTCACCTCGCGCGAGCGCTCGAAGCTGCTGCCCGACGTACCGACCGTGCACGAAGCCGGCATAGCAGGCTTCGAGATGGCGCAATGGCAGGGCATGGTGGCGCCGGCGGGCTTGCCGCCGGAGATCACCGCGCGCCTGCACACCGAGCTGCTCAAGGCGATGCGCCTGCCGGCGGTGATCGAAAAGCTCTCGGCCATCGGCATGGACAACGCGGTGAGTGCCACCCCGCAGGAATTTACCCAGATGATCGGGCGTGAAACCAGTCGCTGGCCGGATGTGTTCAAGGCCGCCGGCATACAAGCAGAGTAGGCATGGCCAAAAAAACCAACATCGTTTTCATCACCTCCGACCAGCAGCGCGCCGATTGCTACGGCTTCGAAGGCCGTCGCGTCAGAACCCCGCACCTGGACGAAATGGCGCGTTTCGGCACCCGCTTCTCGGCCGCCATCACCCCCAACCTGGTGTGCCAGCCCTCGCGCGCCTCGATCCTCACCGGCCTCCTGCCGCTCACCCACGGCGTGTCGGACAACGGCATCGACCTGCCGCCGGCGGTCGGCGCGGCGGGATACGGCGGCACCTTGTCGAACGCCGGCTATGCGACCGCGCTGATCGGCAAGGCGCACTTCAATACCTCGCACTGCTTCGAACCCACCGGCACGCCGGAATGCACCGTGAGTTGCGCCAATTATCCGGCGCACTGGCACGGACCCTACATGGGGCTGGACCATGTGGAGCTGATGCTCGAAGGCCACAACATGTTCCGGCCGATGAAGCCGCCGCTGGGCCACGCCTACGAGCGTTGGTACCACGCCGACGGCCGCGGCGAAGAGCGTACCGCGCGGTATCGCAAGCAACTGCCGCCGATCAGCGACGCCCACGAAACCTTCAATTCGGGCCTGCCGGTGGCCTGGCACAACTCGACCTGGATCGGCAATCGCAGCATCGACTACCTGCGCCTGCACCGCGACAGCCCGTTTTGCCTGTGGGCCTCGTTTCCCGACCCGCACCATCCTTTCGATGCGCCCGATCCGTGGTGCTACATGCATCATCCGGACGAGGTCGAACTGCCGGTGCATGGCGAGATGGACCTGGAGCGGCGCCCCTGGTGGCACCGCGCCGCGCTCGAGGGCACGCCGAAAATGGCCAATCAACGCCTGCGCGCCTTCCGCGAAAAATCCTCGCGCACACCGAAGCAAAGCGAAGCGCAGATGCGCGCGCTGATCGCCAACTACTACGGCATGATTTCGCTGATCGACCATCAGGTCGGGCGCATCCGCATTGCCTTGCAGGACCTGGGCCTGAAGGAAAACACGCTGATCGTCTATTCGACCGACCATGGCGACTGGCTGGGCGACCATGGCTTGTTGCTCAAGGGACCGATGGCCTACGAAGGCCTGTTGCGGGTGGGCATGCTGTTCGAAGGTCCGGGGGTGCCGGAAAACAAGGTGGTGGCCGACCCGGTCTCGACCCTCGACCTGCCGGCGACCTTCTGTGATTATGCCGGCGTGACCCTGCAGGGCAAGGTGCACAGTCGCAGCCTGAAGCCGCTGATCGAGACCGATGGCGCGTCGCGCGATTTCGCGCTTTCCGAATGGGACCTGCGCGCATCGCGCTGCGGCGTTGACCTGGCCCTGCGCACGGTGCGTACCAAAACCCGCAAGCTCACCCTGGAGAAGAACAGCGGCGCCGGCGAGCTCTACGATCTCGCCCAAGACCCGCACGAGATGCACAACCGCTTCGGCGATCCCGCCTATGCGAAGGTGCAGCGCGAAATGATGGACATGATCGCCAGCCGCCCGGACGACGCCTGCGAACCGTTGCCGCAGATCGGCATGGCATGAAGCCATCATTGGGCAGGCCATGATGCTGCGCGCAGGATTGATCGGACTGGGGGCGATGGGCGGGGGCATGGCACTTAATCTGGCTGCTGCCGGCGTGGTGGGGATTCCGGCGGTGATCCAGATCGTCGCGGCAATGGTGCAGCAGGTGGTGCTGGGCAGTGATCCCTGCAGAGTGGCACTGGCCTAGGCCGCAACGCGGGCAGATGTCGAGTTGCAGCGGGCGCAGGCCCGCTTTGTTCTTTGTTCCCAATCAGGCAAGACATGAAACGCCCCAACATTCTCCTCATCACCTCGGACCAGCAACGCGCCGACTGCTACGGCTTCATCAACCCGGCATTGAAGACGCCGCACCTGGATGCCCTGGCGCGCGATGGCACGCATTTCTCGGCGGCCATCACGCCCAACCTTGTGTGCCAGCCCTCGCGCGCCTCGATTCTCACCGGGCTTCTTCCCCTGACCCATGGTGTGTGGGACAACGGCGTCGACCTCGACCCACAGGTGGGCGAGGCGGGCTTCGCCGGCGCGCTGGGCGGCGGTGGCTATGCCACCGCGCTGATCGGCAAAGCCCACTTCGCCACCAAGTCGACGTTCGCAGCCACCGGCACGCCGGAAGACCGCTTCAACGGCAAGCTGTATGACGATGGCTGGAAGGGGCCCTACATGGGCTTTGCGCACGCGGAACTCGCGGTACTGGGGCATTTCAACCGCCTGCGGCCGTGGCTGCGCCCGGTGGTGGGGCATTACGAGCGCTGGTTCCTCGAACGCGGCCGCGACGAGGAAGCGCTGGCGCTGTGGAACGCCGCGCTTGAAGCGGAAATCGGCGCGGCGCAAACCTGGCATTCGGCCCTGCCCGTGGCCTGGCACGGCAGCACCTGGACGGCCGATCGCAGCATTGCCTGGCTGCGCGGGCGTGACGCGGAGAAACCGTTCTGCATGTGGGCTTCGTTCGGCGACCCGCATCATCCCTTTGATTGCCCGGCGCCGTGGAGCGGCCTGTACCGGCCGCAGGAGATTATCCTGCCCAGGCACCGGGTGCCCGACCTGGAGCGCCGGCCGTGGTGGCACAAGGCCGCGCTCGAAGGCGAACCGCAGCTGGCCGATCCGGTGATGAAGCGCTTTCGCACCCAGGGCTCGCGCGTGCCGCCGCAAACCGATGAGCAGTTGCGCCACATGACCGCCAACTACTACGGCATGATCTCCTTGCTCGACCACAGCGTCGGGCGCATTCTCGATTGCGTGCGCGATCTCGGGCTGGAACGCGACACTCTGGTGGTCTTCACCACCGACCACGGCGAACTGCTCGGCAACCACGGCCTCTACCTCAAGCACCCGATACCCTACGAAGACCTGCTGCGCATCGGCTTGATCATGCGCGGGCCCGGCGTGACCGCCGGCGGCCGTGTTACCGAAGTGGTCTCCACCCTCGACCTGGCGCAGACCTTCCAGCAGGTGGCCAATGTGCCGGCGCGCTTGCCGCAGCAGGGCGAGAGCCTGATGGCCCTGGCCGGTGGCGCCGACGCGCCGCGCCGCGGCGCCTGGAGCGAATGGCATGTGCACCCTTCGCGCTGCGGCGTGGCGCTCAAGCTGCGCACGGTGCGCAGCAAAACCCACAAATGCACCTTCGAGCTCGATTCAGGCGCCGGCGAGCTCTACGACCTGGTCAACGACCCGGAGGAAATGCACAACCGCTTCGACGACCCCGCATACAAGGGCGTGCGCGAGGAATTGACGCAAATGATGCACGCGCGGCCGGGAACCATCCGCGCTGCGCTGGCCGAACCGATCGGCATGGCATGAAGATGCGCGCCGCAGGAAACAGCGTGCGCTTCATGCGGGTGGCGGCTGCGCTCGCCTGCCTGATCGGCGCGGCGCTTGCGCAGGCGCAGGCGCAGGCGTGGCCGACCAAGCCGATCCGCATCATCAATGGCAATGCGCCGGGCGGCAGTGCGGACGTGTCGGCGCGCGTGGTCAGCGAAATGGTAGCGCGTGCACTCGGTCAGCCATTTGTCATCGAGAGCCGTCCCGGCGCCTCTGGCGGCATTGCAATGGATGCGGTGGCACGCGCCGCGCCGGATGGCTACACCCTCCTGATCGGCTCCGATTCGTCGTTGTATCAGCCGATCTTGAAGCCCGCGCTGCCCCACACGATCGAGAAGAACTTCAGCCCCATCGTGATCCTCACCAGCCAGCCGCTGGTACTGGCTGTGCATGCGTCGCTCAAGGTCAAGACAGCGGCTGAACTGGTGGCACGAGCGAAGAGCTCGGCGGCGCCGCTGCCTTATGCAACCCCCAGCGCCGGCGGCACCCAGACAGTCGCCGGCGCCGCGTTTGCCCGCGTTGCCGGCATCACGCTGACCAACATCCCCTACAAGGGCGGCGGGCAGGCGGTAGGCGACCTTGCCAGCGGGCAGGTGCCGGTCGGCGTGCTGGGCTCGGCGCCGCTGATTCCGTTTGCGCGCGGAGTAGCGGCCCGGGTCGCGCCGGGTCGCCGGCAGCGGCATGGCTTCACGCACAATCGACGGCGCATGTGTAGCGGACGTTGGCGGGTTGCCCGCTTCCTCGGAAGTCGCCACTGCAATGCTTTAGCGATTGCACCATTGCTTCTCGCAAGGCATTCTGTCCTTGTCGCCGTCCATCTTCACGCCGGGACAGTTCCTGAGAAAGCAGGTCGCCTCTGCGCAGGACGTCATTTGCGAGCAGTAGGTTCGGCCGTCGCATTTGTATTGGCCTGCGGCTTCAGAGTCGCGCCTGGATGCGGGCGAAGAGTTTGAGCGTGTGGCACCCGGAGACCCCTGCGGTGCCACGTCCACAGTAGGGTGTGTGCGCATGGCGAAAGGCCCGTCAGAAATTTAGCGCTCATGCCGTTGATGAGTCCCACTTATACTTCATTGGCAGTGCACGGTTCCAGGGCGCAACGCCGGGTTGTGCGGCAAGCAAAGCGAGTCCGAACCAAGGCCGGGTTCGCCGTCTGTTTCACGAAGCCACTCGTTCTTGCAATGCTTCCTGGGCCAGAGTATTGATGCTCTTGCCCTGAGCCTGCGCCTCGATCGCAAGCCTCTCATGCAACTCGGGAGGAATGCGAAGGTTGAACTTGCCCGAGAAGTGGCGCCGCGGCTCAAGGCCCTTCTCCTTGCACACCTCAAGAAAGACCTGGAGTGACTTCTTGAATTCGGCACGGAGTTCCTTTGGATTCTTGCCGTAGAAATCAGCGCCTCCGTTCAAGCCAAGAATCTCGCCACGGAACAGATCAAGCTCTTCGTCGTACTCGATCTTCGCGCGATACCCGTCAATGGTCATTACATTCATGGTTCAACTCCGTGTTGCTCCAGCCATTTGCGGATGCTCGCTACGGCACCCTTGTCGGTGTTCGGTGACGGATGCGGTCGATGAAAAACGCGAACCTCCTCAAATAAGACAACCGCTACTCGACTGCCTTCTCGCTCACTCACCTCGGCGCCCAGTTCGACCAACAGCGCTTCGACATCGCGCCACTGAATATTGCCGCTCATCGGGCGAGCGAAAATCAGCTCAAGGGTGCGCTGGTGCTTCCGCTTCATTCCCGTATGGTACCAAAATCCGGTACTGTAACGATTGAAGGGTGCAGACCGCTAACGTCTACACCCGCCGGCGCGCGGGCGCGATAATTGAATGAATGAAGCAAGCTGCTCTACGCGCGCCTGATTGGGGCGTGTGGTTCGGCCTCATTGCAGGTTCCTGCGCCGACTGATCTCGGTCAGAATGTCCACCAGCCTCCCGGAGCGAACGTCCGCGCCGGCGACGCCATAGATCTCGCCGATGCGCTTCCAAATTGCGACGCTGTCCGACGACCCTATTTCTGTGAAATCGCGGACGTCTGACTCATCGCTAATCACATACTCGCCCGATTCAAGCTCGAATATCTGTTCCATGAATTCGTCTGCAAGTTGCGCGAACTCCGCGACGCGCTGCGTCGACGCGAACGTGATCTTCTTGAATTTGAAGAGCCCCCTCGCGATGACCTTTCCGTCTTTACTCATTTTCGTAGCGTCGGTAGCGTTTGTGGCGCCGAACGTAGAAGTCAGCGGGACTCCGGCAGCTTTAGCGCCGGAGGCGCCGCTGGACTGCCGGCTCGGGTCGCTGCATTCGCGGTTCGAAGCCAGTCCATTACAAGCTTGGCGTCCGAATCCGACGGAAATACAGGATAGAAGAAATGTGCAACTCTGCCCCGATGCAAGATCATTGTCAGTCGCTTGGTGAGCTCCATTCCGCCGAACACGAAGGTTGGCAAGCGTAGCGCATAGACTAGGCGCAAGGACTCGTCGCTTAGTAGCGGGAATGGCAAGTGAAGACGGCTGGCGGCTTCACTTTGGTACTCAATATTTTGCGTGCTCAAGCCATAGACATTCGCACCCAAGTCTGAAAGCTCGGCGAAATGGTCCCGATACGAGCACGATTGTGGAGTACATCCTCTTGCCCCCGGGATCGCGTTCCAGGCGTCGACGCCGCCCTGCGGTTCTTGATCTGGCCGCCCGGTTCTTGGGTAGCAGTAGACGACAGTCCAATTGGACCGCTCGGTTGACAAATCGATGACGAAACCTGTGGTTGCTGGAAGTGCGATGGAAGGCACCTCCATTCCTGCAAGGTGATCGCAAGCGCCGTCGTCTTCGGGTACGGGCAAGGACTTTGGAACTTCGTAGAGGTTGTCTGTTCGCATGTCAAGGATGAGATTGAGTACCGCGAGGGAGAAATCGTACCGGAACTGTGATTCGCAGAGGATGGCTGGACCTCTCTGTGGCCTAACGAAAAGCGTTCATCCGCCATGAGGCGAAGGTGAGAAGCAGGCGAAGGGTCATCGCGGTGGATAAACGCTGTCGGACTGAATCGCGGGTTTAAGGGCGGGGTTTGGGGATTGTAAGCAAAGCGTGGCCGCCTGACGGGGGGCAGGAGGTTCGGAGTAGCGCGCCTCGATGCCCCAAACGCGCACGACCAGGGAGAATCGACGCGCGGGACACGGTGCGCGAACCGATTCGAGTCCGCGCGAGCACCGGGTCCCGCAGCCGGCGCGCAGGTTCCCGAGACACACAGGTAGTCGCTGTGTGACGGATCGGCAAGGCAGGTCTCTGAAGTCGCCTCATGCCGGTGGCCCGGTGGAAAGTCTGGACATATACGCCGGTCCAAGTGGCGCCAGAGCGGCGGCGAAGCGCAGGCGCCGGTTCTCGCATTTCGAACAGCGCGTGATATCCGCCTGCGCCACCCGGGTCATGAAATCCGCCACTTATTCCAGCACAGCGGGTTGCGGCGCGGGCATGTCGAACAGCGTCCGGCAGAGCCCCAGTTTCGCTGCCTTGTGGCCACTGGCCAGCAAACCATAGTGCCGAATCCGCTTGAATCATTTCGGCAGCGCATGCATGAAGAAGCGCCGGATGAACTCGGGCGCCGGCAACGAGGTGAGGCGGCCTGCCTTCAGACGCTGCGCATGGCGCACCCGGAACGACACCACACCGTCGGTGAGGCCGGTGAGGCCGGTAATGCGGTGGTTCGAGACCGCCACCTTGTGCCTATAGTGCGCCAGATAGTCCAGCACCTGCACCGGCCCGCCCGGCGCCGGCTTCGCGTACAGCCACCCAGTCATGCCGTACCACGCCGCCAACATGGCTGTCCAGGCGGGTCCGTCGAGTTCGTTGCGGCCGGGTGCCGGGGCGAATCTCCCTTGCGCGTAGTTCTGCCTGAGCGCCGCCACGAACTTGCCGCGAAACACCCTCGATAGCGCCTTGACCGGAAACAGAAAGCTGCGGCGCGGGCTGACCCAGTCGCCGGTGTCGGTCAAGGCGCCACCGGCGACCAGCGCGTGCAGATGAAGATGGCGCGCCAGTTCCTGGGTCCAGGTGCGCGTAAGCGGCGCCCGACACCGGGCGCAAGCGATGGCGTACCAAACGGCGCAGGAAGAGTACGGGCAGCGCGGGTGGCAAGGTAGGTAGCGACGGCACAAGCGGCTATCTGTTCAACCAGACGGCGCTGGCCAAGATGTTCCGGGTGGAGATGCTGGCGGCGCTCGACGCCGCCGGCTGGGACTTGCCGGGCCGCGCGCCTAAGCAATGGGTAGTCGATTGCAAGTCGGTTGGCAGCGGCACATCGGCGATCATCTATCTGGGGCGCTATCTGTACCCGAACGTGATCCAGGAGAAGGATATCGTTGCCTGCACGGACGGGCAGGTGACCTTGCGGTATCGGGACGCCAAGACAGGCACGAGTGAACGCCTGACCGTGCGCGGCGCGCAGTTTCTCTGGCTGGCCCTGCAACGCGTGCTGCCGAAGGGGTTCCGACGTGCGCGCAACTTCGGGTTCCTGCATCCGAACTGCAGGCGTCTGATCGCGCTCTTGCAGCTGCTGCTGAGGCTCGTTGCCGTTCGCGCATCGGAATGGGTCAGGCCACGCCCGCCGATCCTGTACGTCTGCTGCGGGGCGGTGATGAAAGTCGTGCGGACGCGAATCGCGGCGACGATCGCCGGAAAACCCGTCGCATCGCTTGCCGCCGGAGGCGCGTGCTGATCGTGTGAGCGACGCGTCATCGATGGTTGGCGGGACGTCAGCGCCAATGAGCTGAGGCAGCGGCTCGTCCCCAGTCGACGTGGATCAATGCGCGATTGCCGGATTCCGGCTTGGCTTGCCGCAATGGTGGGTTTGTTGTGCGTAGTCGAGCAAACCTTCAACTCGAAGAAGCGTTTCTGCGGGAGAATTTCACGGATGTATTTTCTACGGCGCACCGAGCTTCGCGGCGCCTCGACCGGGCTCCTCCAACAATCGGTTCGGATCGTGGCTACGCGCGACCTAACCTTGGTCGTTAGGCCGAAGCGTCCCGAAACGCACGAAGGACTGCATTCATGCGCGTTTGATAGCCTGAACCTTGAGCCTTGAACCACTCTAGAACGTCTTGGTCAAGTCGCAACGAAACCAGTGCTTTCGAAGGTGCGGATTTAAGCCCGCGACGAACGATGCCACGAACGATGTGCTTCACATCGGCCTCAGGATGTTCGTCGGTTGGGACACCCTTGGCCTCGGTGGAGCGCAGGCGCGCCCAGTCAGTCCTGGACTTGAGAGAAGTAGAGGTTGGCTTCACGCTTCGTTGCTTTGCGGAAGGAGATGATGCGGATTTCATCGTCGGTCTCCGTGTGGACTATTGAAACCGGGACGCCAGAAAGTAGACCAAGCGTCTCGAACCGTTGTTCCTCGTAGGCGAAGCGCACGTCCTGGAAGGTGAAAGTGAACCCCTCGATGACTGATGGGGCATCAACGAAGTCAAGGCCATGTTCCTTGATGTTGACTGCACGCTTGCGCTCAGACCAAGCGAACTGCATTTACGTAGTGTAGCTACAAAACAGGTTGACCGAGAGCGTGTGTGGCTGCGGCGGCCCAACCCTTCACGTTCACCCGCGGCCCTGCCGGAGCGGCGAAGCTGCGGAGGCAGGGAAGTCGGGGTCAGCGTGTGGTTATCCTGCAGTGCGCGCAGGTAGCCGTCTCACTCATAGTGCGTCCACATTCGGAGTACGCGCACCGTCTTCTGCTTGGGAAAGACCTCGTAGACAAGGCGGTTGTGAATATTGATTCGTCGCGAGTAGGCGCCCGCAAGGTCACCGACTAGCTTCTCGAAGGGAGGTGGATTCTGCAGTGGGTCTACCTGTAGAACCGCAAGCAATTCCTCAGCCTTTGGTCTGAGTCTGGCAGCCTTCAGCTTCTTGGCGTCTTTGAGCGCTTGCTTCGAATAGACGAGAACCCAAGTCACCAGCGAAGCTCCTTTGCGCTGGTAGCGAGCGGTTCGGCCATAGCATTGCGGATCGACTTGCGCATGCCAGGAACCGAAAGCAGATGCAACGTTTCTTGAATTGCCTTCCAGTCTTCCTCGGACACCAGAACGGCCGAGCAACGCTTGCCAGCGATAAGGACGGGTTCATGAGATTCAGCGGTCTGGTCAATTAGGCGATAGAGATTCGCTCGTGCTTCACTGGCAGTGAGGATGGTCATGGTCGGCTCCTGGCAAAGTCTGGATAGTACGCTAACACGTACGTTCACGCAAGTCGCTGGTGCCTGCAGCGGCTGACGTTGGCGCTCAGGGGCGCACGGACACCGCGCTAACAAAGCAAGACATTGGTATTCCGCGCGTCCCCTGCAACCGCCTGTTCGGGGCCGACAGCTGCAGATGCCGGTCATTCCGGATTTCGCGGCACGGCATGCGGGTCTCGCGCATCGGCGCGGAGGTTGATCCCATCCGATGTCCTCGTTACTTCCCAGGTCCCGATCAATCTCTCGTCATCTCCGAAGAGCGCGCGTTTACGGGCGATCAGTGGTTCCATGAGCTGGGCGAGTTCGGGCTTATCGGCCATCAGGCTTCGAATCTCGTCGAGAAAGTGGTTGTCGTTGAGCACATCCGCGAAGACCACCGCATTCCAGGCAGTGCAGGCAATGTGTAACGCCTCCTTGGCTCGCTGTTCACGCGCGTTGCGCGGCAGCTCATGAAGCAAAGGCGCCGCGAAGTCAAGGAAGGTCTCGGAGATCTTCCGCTCGGGATACGACAATTTTGAAGTACGGGCGTCCCTCTCGCCCTCAGTGCCCCGAACGTGTTGGTGAGCGGTGGCCCAGCGTGGTGCTCGCGTCCGCAACAACGCTGGCGGCCCATCCGTTCCACCTGAAATTAGGCATCACTCGTTGCCCGCCGCATCGGCTTCAGGCTGGAACGTCTGGCCTTTGGAAGAGTAGTGCTGGTTGGGCCAAGTTACCGCGCCAAACAGAATGCCTACTCGATTGAAATAATGCACGTTCCGAAGCCCGCGAAAAACGCCGTGGTCGAGATAGGAGATAGGGGTTCAAGCCGAAAATGCCCTTACGTCCATTCTCAATTTCGACATAAATCCGGAAGTCCGGCAGCGGCTTGACAGTTTTCACATCCCAATACATGGCGACCTCCTCAAAGTGGTGCGATTTTGTAAGGGTTCTCGCCACTGACGGCGAGTTTCCAATCGGCCATGAGTTCGTCGCGATGGAGTTCTATCCACGCCTGCACCAGCCGAAATTGCTTGCGAGGCAAGTCACCTGCAAAAATCTCCCCCGTCTCCGAGACCAACGGAGGCCTCGAATTCAGCATACTTGGCGTCAATGTGCGGCAGATTGTGGTGTTGGTTGTCGATCAGGTACAGGCGAATGATGATGCCGTAGAACATGGAAATGATGACCATGCTGTTGTTCTCCTCGTGAGCTATTGGCGGCAGTTTATGCAATGAATTGTCGGCCTGGATCTGACTTTTCTGAAGATTCGAGCCTGACCCTTTTTGTTGTTCGTCTAAATCTGCGGCACTCATTCGCAGGACGGGTACTGTTCCGGGTCAGGTCCACGGCGCTCAATGACCCGCAGATATCGGACCCCTGGTTCTGGCGCGTGGACCCTACGATTCTTCCGAATCTCGAACCTCCACGAAGAGCCGAAATCGAAGATGTAGTACAACTTCAGGCTGCCCAGAGGGTACACGTCACGGAGTTGTATCCTTGAGTATGCTGCCTCGTCCCAATCCTCTGAGCCGTATCGCACCTTGCGGTGTCGATAATTTCTTCCCGCGTGAAAATCGTAAAGATGATCTTTATCGAACGATACCGCGCCTTGAATCGCGAAATGAAGATCCTCAAGTGTAGCGTCGTCCTTGATCTCGATAACGCGCCCGCACTCGGCCTGCAGGTATGGGCCGACGATGCATTCAACGGTCGGGGTGTAAATCATCGAGGATCGCTTTGCGCTGTTGACATCGAACGGACTACCGGTTCCCTTCCTGGCGCCCTCTAACGTTTGAGTTCAGGGCCGTCGTCCCTGCAACGATTCGTTAGGCGTCAAGGTGGTCGAGCGGCTTGCCGGGTGCGAGCTCCATCATCAGCCCTTCATCCAGCCAAACGTCCATCAGCCCCGGCCATCGCCAGCCATGTGGGAGGCCAACCTGCTTGCAGGCTACTTCAATGGCTTCTGCCGTCATGGGTACAACCAGGTTCACGTGTGACCCGGCTCCGGTTGCCACGCCCCCTTCAACGCGGACAAACCGGGGACGTGCGTTTCCGTCAACCGGTGCGAGCCTGATGTTGCGTGGGTAGATCTCAATGAACTCAAATTCCCAGCCCACGCGATCAGTAGAAAGAAAACAGACCCACGCTCCATCGTGGGGTGGGAAAGGGGCGATCTGGCCACCGATAAGAGCTGCCAAGGCCGAAGCGGCAGCTTTAGGATCGTGGGCGTAAACCGAGACATGCCCAATTCGAGGCCAGGCGGCGTTCATAGACCATCCTTTGGAAGGTCTAGAACCGCAGCGGCACCGTAAGGATTGTCAACCAAGTACACCCAGATGCCGTTTGGCAACCGCTGCATGATGTCACTGGAAGTGCCATTCATATCTAGCTCCACACCATCGGGCGTTGTGGCTTTGAGGGTCCATTCATCTAGCCATGCTGCAATCTCGCCTGTTTCAAACGACACGCTGCGCTGAGCCTGTAAATCTGGTCTCATTGCGCATAACAATTCCAAGGCCTTGCGTATTTCAGACTTGCCTTTGACGAAATTTCCGGGTTGGGAAACATATACGGCATCGTCATGAAAGGAGCTTAGAGCGCCCTCAATATCGCCGTTGCGGACACAGTTTTGAAAATACCGTGCTGTCCCGAGAATTGTCGTTCTATCAAATATTGCGCTCATTTTGTTCTCCTTGATTTGGACTGGCATTTTGGCTGTGGTGGCTTGGGATCTCACGTCCTTAACGCAAAATTGTGCGGCGAGCGCGGCACGTCCGAACGAATGCCGGGTTGAACGAATGCCGGGTTGGACGAAGCCGCTACGTGGAGGAAACACAACCGACGGTCTCGCGAATTAATCTGCACGTTCACTCCCCGATATCCGAGGCAGCGATTGTGCAACCATTCGCGAGGAAACGCCACCATGACCACCGCAGCCAACACGGCATCGAAAGCCCACTTCGAGCGGCAGTACCAAACCCATCTCAAGCACCTCAAGCGGAAGGGCGTGCAATCGAAGACCATCGACGCCTACTCTCGCGCCATTCGCCGTATCGGCGTGCATTTCGATCGCGAGATCGACAGCCTGACCGAAGCGCAACTGACCGACTGCTTCAGCGAGCTGATCGCGATGGACGCAGTGGCGGCTGCTGGCCTGGGCGCATCAACGGGTGATCTACGACCTGCTACTGCGCTGCGCTTGGGAAACCCTGCACACATTCAGCCGCAACGACCGACAACTGCAGGGCCCCCCCGGCGGCATCGCGGTATTGCATACCAGTACGCGCCGGTTGGACTATCACCCACATGCCCATCTCGTCGTGGCGACGGCGGCGCTCGACGCCGAGCGCAAGCGATGGCGCACCAAACGGCGCAGGAAGAGGTCGGGCAGCGCGGTTGGCAAGGCAGATAGCGGTGGCACCGGCAGCTATCTGTTCAACCACAAGGCGCTGGCCAACGTGTTCCGGGCGAAGATGCTGGCGGCCATCGCCGTCGCCGGCTTGGCCTTGCCTTGCCGCACGCAGAAACAATGGGTGGTCGATTGCAAGTCGGTCGGCAGCGGCACTTCTGCCCTCGTCTATCTGGGGCGCTATCTTTACCGCGGCGTGATCCAGGAGAAGGATATCGTCGCCCGCAAGGACGGGCAGGTGACGTTCCGGTATCGCGATGCGAAGTCTGGCAAGCATGAGCACCGGACTGTGCCCGGCGCGCAGTTCCACTGGTTGGTGCTGCAGCACGTGCTGACCAAGGGTTTCCGGCGTGCGCGCAACTTCGGGTTTCTGCGTCCGAACTGCAAACGCCTGATCGCGCTGTTGCAGGTGCTGCTGAGGTGATGAAAATCGTGCGGACACGAATCGCAGCGGCAATCGTCAGAGAACCCTTCGCACCGCTTGCCGCCGGAGGCGCGTGCTGATCAGGTGAGCGAGGCGTCATCGACGGTTGGCGGGACGTCAGTGTCCATGAGTTGAGGGCGCGTCTCGCCAACAGATGACGTGGATCGATGCGCGATCGCCGGATTCCGGCCTGGCTTGCCGCAATGGTGAGCGTGTGGTGCGCGATTGGGCGCATGCTCAACCCGGAGAGGCGTTTTTCCAGGGAAGTTTCACGGATGTAGTTGCTACGGCCCGCTGAGCTTCGCGGCGCCTGGACGGGGCTCGCCCAACAATCGGTTCGGATCGTGGCTTCGCATGATCTACCCTTGGTCGTTGGGCCTCAGTGCGACTGGCCTTGGTAAATTGTGTACCGCGATAACGAGAGGTACACACCGTGCGAACCAACATTGAGATTGACGACAAGCTACTGAAAGATGCGCTGCGCTACACAGGCGCGAAGACAAAACGTGAGGCTGTGGAACTCGGTTTGTTGAAACTGGTGCAGTTGGGCAAGCAGATTGAAGTACGAAAGATGCGAGGTAAGCTTCAGTGGGAAGGCGATCTTGAGGCGATGCGGACTGACAAGTGATTCTTGTTGACTCAAGCGTCTGGATAGACTTCTTCCGTGGCAAAGACACCCCACAGGTTGAGCATCTTGACGCACTCTTTGCGCAGGAGCGAATCGCGGTGGGTGATCTCATTGCGGCGGAAGTTCTGCAGGGCTTTCGCTCGGAGCGCGACTTCAACCAAGCTAGGAGGACGCTCGAGACGTTCGAGTTTGTTGATCTGGGCGGTAGCGATATTGCAATCAAGGCTGCGAAGAACTTCAGAGCACTTCAAGCGCTTGGGTTCACGGTTCCCAAGACCATCGACACAATCATTGCCACCAAGTGTATTGATGCTGGGTACGCGTTGCTTCACGCCGACCGCGACTTTGAGCCCTTCCATGAACACCTGGGGCTTAGGGTAGCGTTTTCTGAGGCCTAACTTGAAAGCTGTGCGGCTGGGCGCCGCGGGCGGCCAGTCCGAACGTGCGCCGGGTTGGGCCTACCGGTGCTTGAAAAACTCGTCGATAGTGAGACCGATTTCTTTGGCGATCTGCCGGAGTAGCGTAGGTGCGATATCGCGCCTTTGATCGAAGGGGATACCCACCTGACCGACCAGACCAAGCATCACGCGATTGAACGCATCAATGGCTTGATGGATGGCTTCGCCATCACCTGGGGCGAAGTCAAATGATCCGCCTGGCCTCAATGATCGACACCTTCTCGACGGGCTTCTTCGCGCAAGACCGGGACAAGCTGACATCCGGCCATAGGCAGGCACTGGCGGCGCTGCGGCGCTGCCGCACCGCGGCCAGCGCGAAGATGCAGGTGCAATGCACCGGAGGTGCGCATCAAACCCGCCTGATCGCGCTCTTGCAGGTGCTGCTGAAGTTCGTTCCCGTTCGCGCATCGGACTGGATCAGGCCGCGCGCTGCAATGCTGTGTACCTGCTGCGGGGCGGTGATGAAGATCGTGCGCACGCGAATCGCGGCGTCGTTCGCCGGGGGCCTGCCGATCCCGCTTGCGGTTCAGGAAGCCAACTGATCATGTGAGCGCAAGACCTTCGATGGTTGGCCGGACTTCAGCGTTCACAAGCTGAGGGCGAGGCTCGCCGGTGGTTGGCGTGAATCAGTGCGCTATCGGCGGATTCGAGCTTGGTCTGCCGCAATGGCGGGCTTGCGGTGCGCGTTCTGGCGTACCTTGAACTCGAAGAAGCGTTTCTTCGGGTGGATTTCTCGGATGTATTTTCTACGGGGCGGTGCGAGCGCGCGCTCCGGGACCGGGCTCGTTCAACAATCGGTTCAGATCGTGCCTTCGCACAATCTGACCTTGGTCGTTATGCGACGTTCTGCATCTTGTTGGCGTAGTCGCGACCTGACGTTGGGGGCGGCAGTAACTTGCCGTCTTGGTGGTAAAGAGCGATTGTTTCTTCAACGATTTGGCACAGCTGTTCGAAAACGGCCTTTTCATCCGGACCGTGGCAACCACCGTAGATTAGACCCGGTGAGCTTCCGACAAAGCACTGATCCTCGGCTGACCACTCGACAATTTTTGCGTACCTTGTGCTTTCGTTCATGGCTTTGACTCCTCGATGCTGCGTTTTACAGCGCGGATTTGGTATTGCTTTGCATCCTCGCCAAGTGCTCCCGATCTTGTGATCGGTTTCGAAAGTCTCGGGTGGACAAAGTTCCGGTGGCTGCCTCTTCCGCCGCGATTGACGAAACCGGCGCGTTCGAGTTCAGCGACAAGTTCTTTTATCTTCTGAGGCACGAAATCTCCGTTGAATGATTAGTCGCATAACGTTGGCGCTCAGCGGACGGACAAAGCGCAGCTTTGGCCGATCCGCTTGAGCGAGCGGTTGGACGAAGCCGCTACGCGGAGGAAACCCAACCGGCGGTCACGCGAATTATTCTGCACCCTCACTCCCCGACTTTCCAGGAATTGATTGTGCAACCATTCGCGAGGAAACGCCACCATGACTGCATCAACCGCCGCACCCGTATCGACCGCACACTTCGACCAGCAATACCAAACCCATCTCAAGCACCTCAAGCGGAAAGGCCTGCAACCGAAGACCATCGACGCCTACTCGCGCGCCATCCGGCGCATCGGTTTGCGTTTCGACTACCAGATCGACAGTCTGACTGAGGTGCAACTGACCGACTACTTCACCGAACTGATCGCGTCGCACTCCTGGAGCGCAGTCAAGCTCGACCTGTATGGACTGAAGTTCTTCACCATGCATGTCCTGCGCAAACCCTGGGTGGCGCCGGGGCTGATCAAGCCGCCGCGCGCCCCGCGCTTGCCCGACGTCATCACCATCGAGGAAGCGCGGCGCATCTTCACCGCCACCTGCGTGCTCAGCTACCGGATGTTCTTCTTCACCCTCTATAGCCTCGGCCTGCGCCTGGGCGAAGGTCTGCGCCTGCAACTAGTCGATAGCGACGCCGCGCACGCGCGCGTGCACATCCGCGACGCCAAAGGCAACAAGTATCGCTTCGTTCCGCTGCCGCAAGCGACGCTCGATCTTCTGCGGCGCTTCTGGCAAACCCATCGCAACCCGGCGTTGCTGTTCCCGAACCGCCATGCCGGTGTGAAGGGCGCGGCCACTGCGAACACGCCTCTGGATCGCGGCGGCGTGCAAATCACCTTGCGCAAGGTGGCCGCGGCCTGCGGCGTAAAAAAAAGATCACCCCGCACTGCCTTCGCCACAGCTACGCCACTCATCTGACCCTGGCCGGGGTCGATCTGATCGAGGTGCAGAAGTATCTCGGCCATCACTCGATTCTCACCACCGTCCGCTATACCCACCTGACCGACCAGACCAAGCATTACGCAATCGAACGCATCAACGGCCTGATGGACGGCTTCGCCATCTCCTGGGGACGGGTCAGATGATGCGGCTGGCCTCGGTAATCGACACCTTCGCGGCCGACTTCCGCACGCAATACGGCAGCCAGTTGTCGTCCGCACATCTACAGGCACTCGCAGCGATGCGGCGCTGCCGCACGCAGGCCAGCGCGAAGATGCAGGTGCGCTGCACCGGCTGTGCGCATCAAACCCTGGTGCCGCACTCCTGCGGCTTTTCGCCACTGCCCGCATTGCCAGCACCACGAGAGCCAACAGTGGCTGGAACGGCAACTCAAGCGGCTGGTGCCTGCCGAGTATTTCCTGGTCACGTTCACGTAGCCGGCGGAGTGGCGGCCGCTGGCCTGGGCGCATCAGCGGGTGGTCTACGACCTGTTGCTGCGCTGCGGCTGGGAGACGCTACGCACGTTCAGCCGCAACGACCGGCAACTGCAGGGCACGCCCGGCGCCATCGCGGTATTGCATACCAGTACGCGCCGGCTGGAGTACCACCCGCATGCCCATTTCGTCGTGCCGGCAGCGGACTGGGTCAGGCCGCGCCCGCTGATCCTGTGTACCTGCTGTGGAGGGGTGATGAAGATCGTACGGACACGAATCGCTGCGACGATCGTCGGAGAACCCGTCGCACCGCTTGCTGTCGGGGGCGCATGCTGATCATGTGAGCGACGCGTCATCGATGGTTGGCGGAACGTCAGTATCCATGAGCTGAGGGCGAGACTCGCCTGCGGTTGGCGTGGATCGATGCGCGATTGCCGGATTCCGGCTTGGCTTGCCGCAATGGTGAGCGTGCGGTGCGCGATTGAGCGCATGCCCACCCCGGAGAGGCATTTTTCCGCGGGGATTTCACGGATGTATTTTCTACGGCCCGCTTAGCTTCGCGGCGCTTCGACCGGGCTCGTCCAACAATCGGTTCGGATCGTGGCTTCGCACGATTTAACCTTGGTCGTTGGGCGTCAGCTTCGCGCCGCTGTGCTAGCGCTGCCGCAAGCTCGCTGGACGGCACGCGCGACTACTTCTTGGTTGCCAAATAGCAGCCACCCTCGTAGGCGCCGAGGCCAACCGCGATGGCGGCGCCAGCAACAATGACTGGCGTCGATATTAGTACTGCACCGATAGTGCCTATTGCACCGGCCGTCCCAGCAAGAATGCCTGTTGTTCCGGCAGCCGAAGCCCCCGCGGCCGTCGACCCTAGCATCCATGCCCCGGTAACGGCGTTCTGGATCGCGTAGAGGCCGGCGGCCTTTATGCCAATTCCGCTCGCGGCTGTCGCTGCGGCTCCTGCACCGGCGGCGGTTGCGGATGCATTGCCGACAAACTTGCTCGGCGCGTAATCGCAGACGTCAGCCGCGTAAACAGGCACCGCAACAAGTGAAGCGAATGCTGCGAACAAGGACGCGATGGCACTATTGCTCAACATGGTGGCTCCCAGATGTGATGGATGATCGTAGCGTTGCGCCGAGCAGAGGGCAACTGCCTGGCGCCCAAGTCCGCGTTGAAGGGCGCGCGGCCTTATGCGCGGCCCTTCGAACGCGCGGTTAGCCCTCAGGTTCGCGACTGCCACCGCTTTGGATTGCGACGACCGCGCATGCATGCGACGACGATTATTAGTTGTGGATATTCTCTGAAAAAGACGCCATAGGGGAATCGCTTCAACAACGCCCGGCGCGTCCCACGATGAATAACTTGATAGAGCTGAGGATTCTCCGCAATCTTGTTTAGAGTAGATCGGAGCGCCTCGCGAAATTCCTCGCCCAAGCCAAAACGTTGGGTTTGATACCAACCGAAAGCGTCTTCGATATCGGCTGCCGCAGCCGGCCGAACGAGAATGGGTTTCACGCACGCCGAGCGTGCAGGCGACTCAACACCTCGTCGGCGGGAATCCCGACCGGGCCTTCGCGGTCAAGCTCATCAAGCCGTCGATCGAGTTCTTCGCGCTGCCCATCAGTGAGCGAAATTGCTTCTGGGGTCAACGACAGCCTGTCCCAGAGATCTTCAAGGAGTTGAAGCTGCTCTTCTCGGCTAAGCGTGGTGATATCGATCATTGTGCCCTCCTAGAAGCCAAAAAATAGTTTACTCCCTCCCCAAGGTCCGTGCTTCCCGAGGGCTAACGTTCGGCGTCAGCCGCGGCCGCTCGCGGCCGTCGGCTGCACGTCGTGGTTGGACTCCATGCTGGACGGATACCTGTTTGATTTTATAAACAAACTCCGGCTCATTGACGTATTGCATGGCCTTGTCCCACAGTGGGTTTGTACGGTCGTAAAGATTCTTAGCAAGAGCCTTTATCTCCGGTGGCGCATCATCTCGAAAATAGCCTCTGTTGTCTCGATTTTTATCGTAGCTCACGCCTGTTATCTTGAATTTCAACGCCACCACTTTCTTTGACTTCTGCTGCTCTATGTCCTTGTGTGCTGTTTCCCATGTTACGGCTCGTATCATCAAGTAATACCGGCGCTCATCAAATTTGCCATCAATGGTGAATGCGGATTTGGATGGATACTGCGGTTGTATTTTTCTCCTATACAGGCCGCCACGGCCTGCTTTATGGCGGCGGCTTGCGCGTGCTGGAGGCTTTGCGTCTGCGCGTGAAAGATGTCGAGTTCAAAAGATGTCGAGTTCACCCGCAACGAGATCATCGTGCGCGAGGGCAAGGGGTTCAAAGACCGGGTGACGATGCTGCCGCGTGCTGTGGCGGATGGTCTGTTTTTCGGGCCTTGCATGTGCAAGACCTTGCCGCCGGTTATGGCGATGTGTACTTGCCGCACGCGCTTGACCGCAAGTACCCGAACGCCGGGCGTGAATGGGGCTGGCAATATGTGTTTCCGGCGGCAGATCGCCCGGTTGATCCACGCTCTGGCGTGATGCGCCGCCATCATGTGGGCGATCAGGCGATCCAGCGTGCGATGCGCCAGGCAGTGCGTGATGCCGGCATCGCCAAGCCCGCGACGCCGCACAGTTTTCGGCATTCATTCGCCACCCATCTGCTCGAAAGCGGTTACGACATCCGCACCGTGCAGGAGCTGCTCGGCAATTCGGATGTGTCGACGACGATGATCTACACCCATGTGCTCAACCGGGGCGGGCGCGGGGTGGCCAGCCCGCTTGATGGGTTGATGCGTGCGCAGCCGGCGAATGCTGCGGTCAATGCGGCGCTTGCAGCGTATCGCGCCGCAGGCCACCCGCAAGCGGCAGGCCTCTAGCTGAACATCACCGGTTTGTTGCCCGGTGGCGGCGAATAGCGGAAGGTGCCGCGCTTGAAAATCGCCGCGCGCCCGCCCACTGCGGCGATCCTGGCTTCCTGGTCGGCGCGTGCCGCGCGGTCCGCCGCTTCCGGGTCGACCACGCTGCGCAATTTCGCGGCGCACTCGGCCACCACCTTGGCATAGTCGGGGTGTTGCCCGAGGTCGCGCAATTCCTCGGGGTCGGCCTGCAAGTCAAACAGCATCGGCGGCAGGCCCACGTAGTGCACGTATTTGTACTGGCGGTGGCGAATCATGTAGGTGGCGGCGATCGCTGCGGCCGCGTGGTATTCGGCGAGGATCACGCGCTCGCGGGCGGCGCCGTTGGCGATTTCCAGCAGCGACTGGCCGGGCAGGTCGGCATCGTCCGGGTGCGGCCTGGCACCGACGCCCTGCACGATGGTCTGGAACATGTCGACGAGTGTCACCGGCACGTCCGAGACCTGGCCTGCGGGCACGCCGGCGCCGGCCACGATCAGCGGGATGCCGGCCGATTCCTCGAACATGGTCGATTTTCCCCACATGCCGCGCGCGCCCAGGTTGTCGCCGTGGTCGGAGCTGTAGACCACGCGCGTCTGATCCATCAGGCCGGCTTCCTCGAGCGCGGCCAACACGCGCCCGATGTTGTGGTCCAGAAAGCTCACCAGGCCGAAATAGGCGGTGATCGCGCGCCGCACCATGGCTTCATCGGTGAAGCCGGCGTCGTATTGCATGCAGTTGCGCATGGCATCCAGAAACGGATGGCGCGGCCGTTCGCCCTGCGCGTACTGGCTGGGCCAGGGCACGGCTGCCTCGGCATACATGTCGAAGAACTCCGGCGGCGCCACCAGCGGAAAATGCGGCGCCACGTAGCCCACATACAGCACCCAGGGCTTGTCGCGATGGCGGCCCGCTTCTTCCTTGAGCCAGCGCACCGCAGCCTCGGTGATGGCGCGATCGTAGGCGGTGTATTCCGATTCGCCGCGCGCCGCTTCGGGGCCCAGCTTGCGCGAGCCTACGCGCACCGGCAACTCGTCGCGAATCAGGCCCAGCAGGTCGCCCAGGCCATCGACGATATGCAGCGGCAGGATTTCCTCATCGAACCCGTTGCTCAGCGGTGTGTTGCGCGTGTAGTGCAGCTTGCCGATCGATACCGCGCGATGCCCTTCATCCATCAGGCGGTGGCCCCAGGCGGGCGGCGTGCCATTGTAGGCAATGGCGTTGTCCCAGCATTTCACATCGTGCACATGACGGCCGGTGGCAAGCGAGGCACGCGCCGGCACGCAGATCGGGCAGTTGGTATAGGCCGAGGTGAAACGGGTGCCGCGCGCGGCCAGGCGGTCCAGATTGGGGGTCCTGATCATCGTGTGGCCGTAGGCCCCGGTGACCTTCTTGTTGTGCTCGTCGGACAGGATGAACAGCAGATTCTGTGGCTTCACTTGCATGCGCTCCGGTTGGATGGTGCGATCTTGCGATCAAGCCTGATGCGCGCCAAACGTCGCAGTTTAGTCAAAGCCGGCGCCGGCCACCACCGCGGCATCTCCCGCCCGCTCCGCTCACGCCGGCAGGCCGCCGTGCTCACGCCACACCCTGCAATAGCCGTTGGGCGACAATGGCAGCATGAAAACACCCAAGCGCCTGCAATCGCTGCAGGAAGAAGGCCTGATCGATGCGGTCGTGCGCCAGTTGATGAGCGGCAAGGAAGCCACGGTCTATGTGGTGCGCAGCGGCGAGCAGATCCTGTGCGCCAAGGTCTACAAGGAAGCCACGCAACGCAGCTTTCGCCAGGCCGTGGACTACACCGAGAACCGCAAGGTCAAGAACAGCCGCCAGGCGCGCGCCATGGCCAAGGGCACGCGCTTCGGCCGCCAGGCGCAGGAACAAGCCTGGCAAAGCGCCGAGGTCGACGCGCTGTACCGCCTGGCGGCGGCCGGCGTGCGGGTGCCGGCACCGCAGAATTTTTTCGAAGGCGTGCTGCTGATGGAACTGGTCACCGACGCACACGGTGACGCCGCACCGCGCCTGAACGATGTGCTGTTCGAGCCGAACCAGGCACTGGCGCAGCATGCCCTGCTGATCACCGAAGTGGTGCGCATGCTGTGCGCCGGCGTGGTGCATGGCGACCTCTCGGAATTCAACATCCTCCTGGCCGCAGACGGCCCGGTGATCATCGACCTGCCGCAGGCGGTGGATGCGGCGGGCAACAACCATGCCGGCCGCATGCTTTTGCGCGACGTGCGCAACCTGCGCGATTTTTTCGGGCGCTTCGCCCCGCAACTTCTCACCACCGACTTCGGCGCCGAAATCTGGAGCCTGTACCAGGGTGGCAAGCTCACCCCCGATACCCGCTTGACCGGCTTTTTCGAGCAGCAGACCGGCGCGGTCGATGTCGGCGATATCATGAGCGTGATCGAAGACGCCAATGCCGAAGAAGCCGCACGCAGGCTTCGCATGCAATCGAACTGACAGGCCGCACACAAGGGGCCTGCCACCGGCAGCCCCCCTCACATCTTTTCGTTTCGGAGAACCAGGCATGCAGCGCACGATGCACCGCGTGACACACAGCGCCGCCGTTGCCATTTTCTCGCTCATGGTCGCGGGCAGCGCCCTCGCACAGGCGTATCCGGCTCGCGCCATCACCTTCATCTACCCCTACCCGCCCGGCTCCGCCAGCGACAACGCCTATCGCAGCATCGTGCTGGAAACCGCCAGGCGTCTGGGCCAGCCGATCGTCTACGAGAACCGGCCGGGTGCCACCGGACGCATCGGCGTCGATCTGATCCAGCGCGCCGCCACCGACGGCTACACCATCGGCATGCTCAACAACGTCCTGGGCGTGAGCCTGCCGCTGATCGACCCCAAGACCGCCATCGAGCCGGGCCGGGACTACACGCCGATCGTGCTGGCGGTCGAATCCTATTTGCTGATGGTGGCACGCGCGGGCGAACCCTACCGCGATCTCAAGGGCGTGCTCGATTACGCCAAGGCCAACCCCGGAAAGCTCAACATGTCCACCCCCGGCTCGGCCACCGGTGCCCACCTGGTGCTGGCCCTGCTGTCGGCGCGCAGCGGTTTGAGCATCGCGCACATTCCCTACAAGGGCACGGCGCCGGCGACGCAGGCCATCCTGGCCGGTGAAGTCAACCTGACCGTGACCGACACCACCGTCAAGCCGCATGTCGACAGCGGCAAGTTGCTGGCTCTGGCCACCACCGGTGCGCAGCGCTGGGCCAGCTTTCCCAACGTGCCGACCTTCGAAGAGCAGGGCCTCAAGGGTGTCACCTACAGCTCCTGGTCCGGCATCATCGGGCCGCCCGGCATGCCCCGACCGATCGTGCTGCAGTTGAACCGCGCTTTCATTGAAGCGCTCAACACGCCCGAGGTCAAAAGCAGGCTGGATAGCGCCGGCCTGAGCGCGCGCGGCGGCACGCCGGAAGACTGGGGAACCCTGGTGAAGGCGGATCTGGCGCAGTGGCGCCCGGTGATTTTGGGTGCCAACATCAAGCTCGACCAGTAAACCCGCAGCGCCGGCTGTGCCCGGCACGCAGAGGGCCCAAGCACAAACGGTGGCGGCTAGCAACTGCTGGAATGAGGACATGGTTCGGGCAGGTTGGAAGGGGCGCACCTTGCCGGTTCGCACGCGAGTCATGACACATGCCCGTGCCTGCAATCGCTGGAGCAGCAGCCCAAATCCTTGCGTTCGGCCGGCATTTGACGCGTCCTGGCCAGTCGAGGACAGTCGCGCCACGCCCGCTCCTGCATTCGAGTCGGGCCGCGCGGGCAGATTGTTAAGCCAGGCCGGTCCTGCCTGAATCGCACATGCGTCGCACTGCAAAGCCTGCGAATATCAACTGGCGGCCATGCTCGAACTTCATTAACATCAAGCACCCAAGCAAGCCATGCCATAGCCCGCCCCCATGCGCACCATCTTCGTCCTGTTCGACTCGCTCAACCGGCGCGCCCTGGCGCCTTACGGCGGGAGCAGCGTCGCGACGCCGAATTTCAGCCGTCTGGCCGCGCGCAGCGTCACTTTCGACAATCACTATGTCGGCAGCCTGCCGTGCATGCCGGCGCGGCGCGACCTGCATGCCGGGCGCCTGAATTTCCTGCACCGCGGCTGGGGCCCGCTGGAACCTTTCGACCATTCGTTTCCGGCGCTCTTGCACAAGAAAGGCATCTATTCGCACCTGATCTCCGATCACTTCCACTACTGGGGCGATGGCGGCGCCACTTATCACAACCGTTACGACACCTATGATTTCATCCGCGGCCAGGAAGGCGACCCCTGGAAGGCGATGGTCCAGCCGCCCTGGCAGCGCTTGCGCGAGATGTACCACCCGCACCAGTTCACCGAGCAGCGGCGCCACAAGCTGTCGCGCCACATGATCAACCGCGAGTTCGTGCGCGAATACAAGGATTTTCCGTCGGTGCGCTGTTTCGATGCCGGGCTCGAGTTCCTGCGCGGCAACGGCGCCGCCGGCGATTGGCTGCTGCATCTGGAAACCTTCGATCCGCATGAGCCTTTTCACGCGCCGGCCGAGTTCCGTAAGCCCTATCCCACCAGCTACCGTGGCCCGATCTTCGACTGGCCGCCCTATGCGCGGGTTACCGAAGGGCCGCAGGAGTGCGACGAGATCCGCGCCAACTACGCCGCCATCATGGCCCTGTGCGACCATGAGCTGGGGCGCCTGCTCGACCACATGGACGCGCAGGCGATGTGGGACGACACCGCGCTGATCGTCGCCACCGACCACGGTTTCCTCCTGGGCGAGCACGACTGGTGGGCCAAGAACGTGATGCCCTGCTACAACGAGGTGGCGCATATCCCGCTGTTCGTGTATCACCCGGATTACACGTCGCAGGCCGGGGGCCGCAGCCAGGCGCTGACCCAGACCATGGACCTGATGCCGACCCTGCTGGCGATCCACGGCGCGGAGATCCCGCCGGATGTCAGGGGCCGCTCGCTGTTGCGCGTGCTGGCGGGCGACACGGCCGGTCGCGAGGCCGTCATCTACGGCGTGTTCGGCAGCGCGGTCAACGTGACTGACGGCCGCTACACCTATTTCATCTACCCGCCCGACCTGCATGGCGGCGACCTGTTCCAATACACCCTTATTCCCGTGCACATGAAAGAGATGTTCAGCCTGGCCGAACTGGCCGAAGCGCAACTGGTGGGGCCCAGCGCCTTTTCGCGCGGTGCGCCCATGCTGCGCGTACCGGCCACGCCGAAATCGCCGTTCTACAACCACCAGGGGCCGGGTGTGCAGCACGATGCGAAAACTGTGCTGTTCGATCTGCAAAGCGACCCCGACCAGTTGCACCCGCTGCAAGATGCGGCCATCGAGGCGCGCATGCGCGAGTTGGCGATCGCCCAGATGCGCCATGCCGGAGCGCCGCCCGAATACTTTCGCCGGCTGGGCCTGGCCGCTGCAGCGTGAAAAGACCGCGCGAGCAGGGGGCACGTTCAGGCCGCCCCGATTGACCACAAGAACCTGACACAAGGAGGAGGAACGCCCATGAAACCCTGCCTGCATTTCATCTTCGCCTTAGCGGCGTTCGCAGCCTGTCCGCCAAGCGCCACTGCGCAAGCCTTCCCGACGCGCCCGATCACCATGGTCGTGCCGGTACCGGCCGGCGGCCCCACTGACGCGATCGCCCGTGTCCTCACCGGTTACCTGCCGCAACCACTGGGCCAGCCGGTGGTGATCGAAAATATTCCCGGCGCCGGCGGCAGCGTAGGCACCGGCCAGGTGGCGCGCGCCGCACCTGACGGCTACCGCATCGGCATCGGACTGCTCGGCACGCACGTCATGAACGGCGCCATCTACAAGCTGCCCTACGATCTGCTGAAGGATTTCGAGCCGGTAGCGATGATCGCCAGCAGCCCGCAGTTGATCGTCTCGCGGATGTCCATTCCGGCCAAGGACTTAAAGGAGCTCATCGCCTGGGTCAAGGCCACCGAGGCCAAGGCAACCATGAGCACCGCAGGCATCGGCACCGCCGGCCACATCAGCAGCGTCTACTTCCAGAACGTCACGGCCAGCAAGCCCCTGATCGTGCACTATCGTGGCGGCGCGCCGGCGCTGCAGGACCTCCTGGCCGGCAATGTCGACATGATGATCGCGCTGGCATCCAACTTCCTGCCGCAGGTGCAGTCCGGCAAGCTGCGGGCCTACGCGGTGACCGCGAAGACCCGCATGGCCGCGGCGCCCGACATACCGACGGTTGACGAAGCGGGCTTGCCGAATTTCCACATGCCGGTGTGGCACGCCATCTGGGCGCCGCGCGCCACGCCCAAGCCGATTATCGACCGGCTCAACGCCGCCATCGTGGAGGCGCTGGCCAACCAGGGCGTGCGCGAACGCCTGGCCGCCCAGGGCCAGGAGATTCCGCCGCGCGAACAGCAGACGCCGGCGGCACTGGGTGCCCTGCAGAAGGCGGAAATCGAAAAATGGTGGCCGCTGATCAAGAGCGCGGGTATCACGGCGGACCAATAGAAGATGCAGAAGATGCAGAAGATGCAGACGCCGCAGCCGTCGCACCTTGACAGCGTCTCTGCCGCGAGGCCAAGCACATACCTGCGGCCACCATGATGCGAACTTCCGCTCCGCTCACGCTGCGCGCCGGCGCGTACTCGGCCAGCGTGCTGCCGCACGCCGGTGCGCGTCTGGCAAGCCTTACCTGGTGTGACGGCACACGCAACTTGGATCTGATCGTACCGATCCCTGCGGGCAGCGCGTTCGACCCGCACCAGTGGCCCGCCGGCGGCGCCTTTCCGATGGCGCCATATTCCAACCGGCTGGGCGGCGCCACCTTCACTTGGGGCGAGCGGCGCATCCATCTGACCACAGCGCCCGGCGCGACCTATGCACTGCTGGGTTTTGCGCATCGCGCCGTCTGGGAGGTGCAGTCACGCGCACCCTCTGAAACGGTATTGCGCTATGTGCATCGCGCCGACCACGAAGGCTGGCCCTGGCCGTTCGAACTGGCCATGCAGGTCGCGCTCGATGCGGGCGGCGCCATGTTGCGCCTGCGCATCACCAACCAGTCGGAAGAACCGATGCCGGCAGGTCTGGGCTGGCATCCCTACCACCCGGCGCACGCTCTGACCACGCAGCCGCTAGCGCAAGTGCTGTTGGCAGCGCATGCCCGCCGCGATGTCGGCCTCGACGGCCTGGCGCGCCTGCCGCCGCACCCAGGACCAGGCGACGCTGCGCCCTTCGCGCTCACCAGCACCGATCTGCACCACCAAACC